>Ga0209640_10001410_pt1 | contig 20338 bp, 15 predicted proteins | sample RifCSP10_1_FD_184018 | JGI IMG/M metagenome (GOLD analysis project Ga0209640, IMG submission 184018) | Soil microbial communities from Rifle, Colorado - Rifle CSP2_sed 10_1 (SPAdes) (version 2) | ecosystem: Environmental > Terrestrial > Deep subsurface > Rock core/Sediment | place: Rifle...
CTGAGGCCTGTCAGGTAATACGGAACTCTGGGTTCGTGAAGGCGGAGGGGGGGTGGAAACGGATTCAAGGCACGGAGCACCTATTCTGCTAGTAGTAGTAGTAGTAGTAAAGGAGGACTGCGAGACATGAATTTCAAACGCAAACTGCTCGCGCTGGTCGCGCTGACCATGGCCCTGTCCATGGTCATGCTCTCGGGCATCGCGTCCGGCCAGGGAGCGGTCAAGAATCAGGACACGATGGTCGTCCAGTCGTTCGGCGGCCCCGGTACGCTGGACCCGTCGTTTTCGTATGACACGGCCAGCAGCGGCGCATTCCTGTGGACGATTTACGAGACGCTGATCTTCTTCAGCGGTTCGCGGACCGATCTCTACGTGCCCATGCTGGCGACGGAAGTGCCCTCGATTGCCAACGGGGGGATCTCCAGGGACGGCCGGACCTACACCTTCAAAATTCGCCAGGGTGTCAAGTTCCACGACGGCAGCCCCATGACTGCCGCGGATGTCAAGTACTCCCTGATGCGATTCATGCTTCTGGATCCTCCCGGGGGTCCGGCGTGGATCCTGCTCTCGGCAGTCCTCGGCTTGGACGTCGAGACCACACGTGACGACAATGACAAGCTTATCCCGGACATCTGGGATCGCACGAACCGGGCGATCCAGGTAAAGGGTAACAACGTCGTCATCACGCTGAAGGATCCCTTTGGGCCCTTCCTCAACATCATGGCCACCTGGTCGATCGTCGTCTCCAAGCGGTTCGTCGTGGCCAACGGCGGCTGGGACGGCGCGAAGGCGACCCTAGCGAAGTACAATGGCCTGCCCAACGAGGACCAGTACACCCTTTTCGACAAGGCGAGCGGCACCGGTCCCTTCAAGCTGGATAGCTGGGACCGCAAGACCAACACGGTCGTGCTCGTCCGCAACGACAGCTACTGGCGTGCGCCGGCCAAGCTGCGGCGTGTCGTCTTGCAGACGGTCGAGGAGTTCGGCCCGCGCCGTCTGGCTCTCCAGAATGGGGACGCGGACTACATCGCTGTCGACCGCGCCGACCAGCTCGCGGTCACCGGCATCCCGGGCGTGAGCCTCGTCGATGACCTGCCCATACTCTCTACCGACGCGTTCTTCTTCCAGCTGGCGCTCAACGCCCAGGGCAACCGGAACATCGGCAGCGGCAGGCTGGACGGCAACGGCATCCCGCCCAACTTCTTCTCCGACATCCACGTCCGCCGTGGATTTGCCCACCTCTTCGACCGCGACCGGTTCGTCCGGGAGGCCCTGCGCGGCAAGGGGACCGTCGCCCACGGCCCGATCCCGAAAGGCGTGCTCGGCTACAACCCCAAGGGCCAGTGGTACGAGCTGAGCCGGGACAAGGCGATCGCCGAGTTCAGGGAGGCCTGGGGCGGCCAGGTCTGGGAGCGCGGCTTCAAGTTTACCCTCCTGTACAACGCGGGGAACATCTCTCGACAGACCGCGGCGCAGATGCTAAAGGAGGCTGCGGAGTCGATCAACCCCAAGTTCCAGATTGACGTGCAGGGCGTGCCCTGGGCGACCTACCTGCCGCAGTACCGCGGCCGCCAATTGCCCCTGTACGTCTTGGGCTGGATCGCGGACTTCGCCGACCCGCACAACTTCGCCCAGCCCTTCTTAAGCAGCAACGGGGCGTTCACCGGCCGCCAGGGATACAAGAACGCCGACGCGGATCGGCTGATCGAGGCCGCCGCCCGGGAGACCGATCCGAAGAAGCGGGCAGCGCTCTACGCCCAGATCGAGGAGATCGCCTTCCGCGACATCCCCACCCTCTACACAGCGCACGGGGTCCGGCTCGTCGTGAAGCGTTCCTGGGTGAGGGGCTGGTACCACAACCCGATGTTCTTCGTGGGGTTTGGGTACCTGTATAGCCAGTCCAAGCAGTAGATTAAGGAGGCACACGCCGCGGGGGCTAGGCTCTACTGGCCCCCGTGGCGGTCCATATGACCGCATTCGTCGGCCGCCGTCTGATTTTGTTGCCCGTGGTTGCGTTCGGGGTCACGGTGCTGATCTTCGCCCTGCTGCAGTTCCTCTCGCCCGACCAGCGGGCATCACTGTACGTCACCGACCCCAGGCAGTTCGACAGGATCGACAGCATCATCCGGGCCCACGGGTTGGACAAGCCGGTCCACATCCAGTACTGGAACTGGCTGAAGGAACTGGCGCATGGCAACTTTGGCTGGTCGAAGACCGCCAGCATGCGAGTCTCTGAAGCGATCGGGGCGTTCTTTCCGAACACCCTCGAACTGACGATCTACATGTTTATCCCGATCATCCTGATCGGCTTATGGCTGGGGACGAAGGCCGCCGTACACCGAGACCGGTTCGCCGATCACTTCTCCCGCTTTTTCGCCATCTCCCTGCGCGGACTGCCCTCGTTCGTGTGGGGGTTGATCGTCCTGATGCTCTTCTACGGGTGGCTGAACTGGTTCCCGCCGGGCCGCCTGTCGCTGGACGCCGACCTCTACGTGCGCTCGGACCAGTTCCGAACCTATACCCGTCTGCTGACCGTCGACGCCCTGTTGAATGGCCAGGTCTGGATCTTCCTCGACGCGCTCCGTCACATGGCCGGGCCGATCCTGACGCTTGTGCTGGTCGAGATGGCGCTGCTGGTGCGCATCACCCGGTCCTCCATGCTCGAAGTCCTGCGGCAGGACTACGTCCGCACCGCCCGGGCGAAGGGACTGGCGGAATCCGTCGTCATCATGAAACACGCCCGGCGCAACGCGCTCATCCCGGTGATCACGTTGAGCAGCCTGCTGTTCGTCGGCCTGCTGGGCGGCGTGGTCCTGGCTGAGACCATCTTCAACTACCCGGGGATCGGGAAATGGGGGGCCGAGGCGGCCGTGCAGCTGGACGTGCCAGCCGTCACCGGATTCGGGATGTTCATCGCCCTGGTCACCGTCCTAGGCAACCTGGCAGCGGACATCCTGTACGCCGCTGTGGACCCCCGGATTCGTGTCCAGTGAGGGCACCCTCATGACCGTCTTGCGGGTCCCCATCAACCGGAGCCTGCCGCTGCGCGCGGTTCCGGTCCTGTTGGTGGTGGCGCTCGTGGTTGCCGCGGTCATCTCCGTGTCGCCGGAGGTACGCGCGCGGGTGGTGAGCCGCCCCCTGGACGTGGTGGCATTCCTCGTAGTCGTCATAGCCATTGTCGCCTTCTGGTCAATACCGTCCGACCTGGCGAAACGACTCAAGCGGAACCCCCTTTCGATCACCGGCTTCACGATCATCGCACTGTTCGTCATTGTCGCGACGCTCGCACCCGTGCTGGCGCCGCCGACCTCGCGTGATCCCTACCTGATCCCACACGAGGGGTTTGCGCCCGATCCGCAGCCGCCTCGCGCGGGGCACCCACTGGGGACGACGGGGCGCCAGTTCGACATCTTCTACGGCATCGTGTGGGGCACGCGCACGTCGTTCCGGGTTGCCTTGTTCGTCGTGGCCATCTCCACGACGGTCGGGCTGATCCTGGGGAGCGTCGCCGGATACTACGGGGGCCGTCTGGATGAGATTGTCATGCGCGTCACGGATATCTTCCTGGCCTTTCCCGGCCTGGTCCTGGCCGTGGTCGTCACCGCCGTCTTGGGGAAGGGGCTGGACAAGGTGATGATCGCGATCGCCATAGTGGGCTGGCCGACCTATGCCCGCTTGCTGCGGGGGGAGATCTTATCTGTCAAGCAGCGCGACTACGTCGAGGCGGCGCGGGCCATGGGCGGAGGTGACCTCCGGATCATCTTCCGCCACGTCATTCCCAATTCGATCTACCCGTTTCTGGTCGTGGCCGCCTTCGACATGGGGGTCGTGGTACTCGTCGCGGCGGCTCTCTCGTTTCTCGGGCTCGGCGCCGAGTTCGGATACGCCGACTGGGGGCAGCTCATCAACATGTCCCGGAGTTGGATCCTCGGCGTGCCCGGCAATCCATTCATCTATTGGTACACGGTCGTCTTCCCCGGAACCGTGATCTTCCTCTTCGTCCTAGGGTGGAATCTGCTGGGCGACGCGTTCCGCGACATCCTCGATCCCCGGCTTCGCGGACAGACCTGAGAAGAACCGATGCACGCAGGGCGTCGGGGGAGTCTCACGCTCGGTGCCGGGGTGATTGTCGCAACCCTCGCGGCCTTGGGGGCGGTGTGGTGGACCCGTCCGCCATCAAACCTCATCGCGACGGCTCAGATTCTCGGCCTCCTGCCGGTCCGCAGCACGCTGCATAGTCTCGTACAAGTCGACCTCGATGGTGGCGCGCCGCTGGAAGCCGCCGCGATCGTCATGATTCCGCCCTTCCCCGGGGAGGGAGCGTCGGCATACACCGAGATAATCGTTCAACACAACCGGTGGCGCCGCCGGTTTGAAATTGTGTTTCAACGGCCGCTGTCCGGGATGGTTCCTGTTTCCGTCGATGCCGGGCGTATTCTCGGCAATCGGGACGGCGTGCTGTTTCAGGGAGTGACGGACGAGGGCCGATGGTCGTTCCACGTGGTTGGGCAGGCCACTGGACGCATTGTGGTGCTGACCGAAGGTGATTCTCTCGAACGGGTCACGCTAGCCGATCCCCTGGTGATCGACCGGGGCAGCGGGCAGGCGCTTGAGTGGAATGATGAGCGGTTTGTCCCTCGGCCCCTGCCGGCGTTCACCACGCCACCGGCCGGACTGACATGGCGTTACGCCATGCGGAGCGGGGTCGTGATGGCACGGACCAGCCGGCTTGTTCTGGCCCTCCGCCAGACACTGCGGCTGCACCGCGTCGGCGGTGGCACGACTCCCATCGTGGTCGCGGATCCCCACCTCGACGTCGTGGAAAATGGATTCCGCGCGCGTCAGCCCGGCACGTACTCCATCCGCCTGCTGTCACCGTTCACACTCACCGAAGAGGTCTACGTACTGACGGTCATCGTGTCGGACACCACACCGTAGCCTTTTGCTACCATGGGGATGGTGATCGTCCCATGAGCATCGATCGTGCGACCGTCGAGTACGTCGCCCGCCTGGCCCGGCTTGCCCTGACCGCCGAGGAGCAGGACCGGTTTGCCGGCCAGCTGAGTACCATCCTGGCCTACTGCGCGAGATTAACTGAACTCCCCACTGACGACGTCGAGCCCGCGTCGCACGTCGCGGCGATGACGAATGTCGCGCGGGACGACGTCATCCGGCCGTCCCTGCCGCGGGATGAGATCCTGGCAGCGGCCCCGGCGCAGGAGGCCGGCTTCTTCAAAGTCCCTCCGATTCTCGAGACGGAGCCGAACCCCTGAACGACCTCACGGCAACGGCAATCCTCCAGCGCTACCGGCGCCGGGAGGCCGCGCCGTCGGCAGTGGTCCGCGACTATCTGGACCGCATCGCGTCCCTGGACGGTCAGGTCCGGGCCTTCCTGCGAGTCGATGCCGATCGCGCCCTCGCCGATGCCCGCCGCTGGGACACGGCCTATGCCCGCGGCGACGCGATGCCGCCGCTGGCCGGTGTGCCGGTCGCGGTGAAAGACATCATCTGTACGCGCGGGATGCCGACCACCTGCGGATCGCGGATCCTCGAGGGGTGGACTCCCCCCTACGACGCGACGGTGGTGAGCCGCCTCCGCGAGGCCGGCGCCGTGCTCATTGGCAAGACGAACCTCGATGAGTTCGCGATGGGGTCCTCGACGGAGAACTCGGCCTACGGCCCCACGCGCAATCCCTGGGACCTCACGCGCGTGCCGGGAGGGAGCAGCGGCGGCTCGGCGGCGGCGGTCGCCGCCGGGATGGTGCCCCTCGCCCTGGGCACCGACACCGGCGGATCGATTCGCCAGCCCGCGGGCTTCACAGGCATCGTCGGCCTGAAGCCCACCTACGGGCGGGTGTCCCGGTACGGCCTGGTGGCCTTCGCCTCGTCACTCGACCAGATCGGCCCGCTCGCGGGCAGCGTCGCCGATGCGGCGCTCCTCCTGGACGTCATCGCCGGCCACGACCCGCTCGATTCGACGTCGGTCGACCTCCCCGTGCCGGACTATGCCGCGGCGCTGCGCGGAGACGCCGGCGGCCTGCGGATCGGCATCGCCACGGAGGCATTTGGGGATGGGCTGCACCCTGACGTGCGCGCCGCGGTGCGGCAGGCGGCGGCCGATCTCCGCTCAGCCGGTGCGGTGCTGGAGGAGGTCTCCCTGCCGACGATCGAGTACGCGGTCCCGACGTATTACCTGCTGGCGACGTCTGAGGCCAGTTCGAACCTGGCGCGTTATGACGGCGTGCGGTACGGCCTGCGTGCGGACGCTGACGACATCTACGGGATGTACACGCGCACCCGGGCGGCGGGTTTTGGCAGTGAGGTGAAGCGCCGGATCATGCTGGGTACGTACGCCCTGTCGGCAGGATACTATGAGGGTTTTTTCCTCAAGGCACAGCGGGTCCGCACGCTCGTGCGCGGGGATTTCCAGCGCGCGCTGGAGCGGGTCGACCTCGTGCTCATGCCGGTCTCGCCCACGGTCGCCTTCCGGATCGGTGAGAAGGTCGATGATCCGCTGGCCATGTACCTGGCCGACATCTACACGATCCCGGTCAACCTCGCCGGCTTGCCGGCCATCGCCCTTCCGTGCGGGTTCTCCGACGGGCTGCCGATCGGATTCCAGTTGATCGGCCGGGCCTTTGATGAGGCCACCGTGCTGCGGGCCGCCCACGCGTATGAGCAGAGGACCGGGTGGCACACGCGAAAGCCGCAGCTGGGAAACCCACCATGACTGATGCGACCACTCAGATGAGCTATGAAGTCGTCATCGGGTTAGAGATCCACGTCCAGTTGCTGACTGCGTCGAAGATGTTCTGCGGCTGCGCGGTCGTGTTCGGGGCCCCTCCCAACACCCTGGTGTGCCCGGTCTGCCTGGGACTCCCCGGGTCCCTGCCCGCGCTGAACCGGAAGGCGGTGGAACTTGGGCTGCGGACCGCGCTGGCGCTGGACTGTACCGTGCATCCGGTAAGCCGCTTCCACCGGAAGAACTACTACTATCCGGATCTGCCCAAGAACTATCAGATCACTCAGTACCAATACACCGTCCACCCGCCCCTGGCGACCGACGGCGTCCTGCTGCTGGACCCCGACGGGCCGCGGCGCATCCGGATCCGGCGCGTGCACCTCGAGGAAGATACCGGCCGGCTGGTGCACCTGGAGCGGGAGGGCCGCGTGATCGCGTCGCTCATTGATTACAATCGCAGCGGCGTGCCGCTCATGGAGATCGTCACGGAACCCGACCTGCGCTCCCCGAACGAAGCCCGCCGCTTCCTCGGCCGGCTGCGCGCGGTCCTGCAGACGATCGGCGTCAGCAGCGGCCACATGGAGGAGGGAACGCTGCGGTGTGACGCCAACGTGTCGCTGCGTCCCCCCGGCGCCGACCTCGGCATCCGGACCGAGGTGAAGAACATGAACTCGCTTCGCGCCGTGGAACGGGCGCTGGCCTTTGAAGTCACCCGCCAGGGCCGGCTGCTGGATGCCGGAGCGCCCGTCGTGCAGGAGACGCGCCACTGGGATGAGCGCCGCGCGCTGACGTTCGCCTCCCGGTTCAAAGAGGAAGCCCAGGACTACCGGTACTTTCCCGAACCCGACCTCGTGCCGGTCGCCGTCGATCCCGCGGCTATGGATGCCGCGCGCGCGGCCATGCCGGAGTTGCCCGATGCCCGGCGGCGCCGGTACATGGACCGTTTCGGGCTGTCTCCCTACGATGCGGAGTTGGTCACGTCGTCGGCGGGGATGGCGGCCTTCTTTGAGGGCACGGTCGCGCGCTACCCCCACCCGAAGATCGTCAGCAACTGGCTGACCGGGGACCTCGCCGCGTACCTGAACGCGGAAGACAAAGAGATCGAAGACCTGCCGGTGACGCCGGCGCACCTCGCCGAGCTCCTTGAGCTCCTCGACCGCGGCACGATCAGCGGACGGACCGCCAAAGAGGTGCTGGGAGAGATGCTCGCCGGCGGGGAGCGTCCCGGATCTATCGTCGAACGCCGCGGGCTCGTCCAGATCGGCGACGCCGCGGCCCTCGGGCCTGTCGTCGAGCAAATCCTCGCCGCTCATCCCGGGCCGGTCGCGGACTACCGCGCGGGGAAAGGGCAGGCGCTCACGTTCCTCGTGGGCCAGGTGATGCGCGCAACGCGGGGCCGGGCGAACCCGGAACTGGTGCATCGCTTGCTCAAGGAAAGGCTGAGGCGGTAATGTTTGTCATTGCGAGCGTAGCGAAGCAATCTCTAGACTGGGATTGCTTCGTCTCGCCACGCCCTATCGGGCTCGCGGTCCTCGCAATGACTCATCAAGTGTCTCAGCGTCCCGACTCGGGCCGGGAATTGATGCGCCGGACGGGGGAAAATGCCACACTAAAGACTGACGCGACCCTCCTGGGAGGTCATCCGTGAGAGAGACGATCCGCAGACCGTACGCGCTGCCCGGCCCGCGCTCGGCGGCCGTGCTCGCTGAACTCCGGCAATACGTCTCCGCCGCGGTGCCGGTCTACCTGCCGGCGGTCATCGCGCGGGCCGCCGGGGCTGTGCTGACCGATCTCGACGGGAACACCTTCATCGACCTCGTCGGGGGAGTGGGGTGTCTCAACGTCGGCCATGCCCACCCCCGCGTCGTGTCCGCCATCAGTGAACAGGCGGCGCGATTCACCCACACCGATTTCGCCGTGGCGCCCTACGGCGGGTACGTGAGTCTGGCGCAGCGCCTCTGCGCGCTGGCGCCGGGCACCGGCCCCAAAAAGGCGATTTTCCTGAACTCCGGCAGCGAGGCGGTCGAATCCGCGGTGAAGATTGCGCGGGCGACGACCGGGCGGCCCGCCATTATCGCCTTCGAGGGGGCCTTCCACGGACGGACGTACATGAGCATGACGCTCACGAGCAAGATCGATCCCTACAAGCGCAACTTCGGTCCGTTCGTCCCGGAAGTCTACCGGGCGCCGTATGCCGATCCGTACCGTAGCCCCGAACCCGATGCGACCCGGTGGGCGATGCGCGCGCTGGAGAACCTGCTGGTCACGCACGTGCAGCCCGACCGGGTGGCCGCGGTGATTGTCGAGCCCATCCTCGGCGAAGGGGGATTCGTGGTGCCGCCGCCGGATTTTCTGGGCCAGCTCCGCGCGTTCACGCGCCGATTTGGCATGCTGCTGATTGCCGACGAGGTCCAGACCGGCATCGGCCGGACGGGCCGCATGTTCGCGGTCGAGCACGCGGGGGTGGAGCCCGACCTGCTGGTCACCGCGAAGTCCTTGGCCGCCGGCCTTCCGCTGTCCGCGGTCATCGGCTCCGCCGGGCTGATGGATGCGATGCCCGAGTCTTCCCTGGGCGGCACGTACGTCGGCAATCCGGTCGCCTGCGCGGCCGCGCTGGCCGTCCTCGACGTCATCGAGGACGAGGGACTGCTCGCCCGCGCGTCGCTCCTGGGGGAGCAGATGATGGCGCGGTTCCGGCGGCTGGCCGACCGTGCCGCGCTCGTGGGCGATGTCCGCGGCCTGGGCGCCATGGTCGCTATCGAATTGGTACGCGACCGCCGCACCAAGACGCCCGCTCCCGACGCTACCGCGGAAGTGATCCACCGGGCCATGGCCCGCGGTGTGCTGCTGCTCAAAGCCGGCGTCTACAACAACGTCATCCGCATCCTCGCCCCGCTGGTCATCACCGACGAGCAGCTCGCTGACGCGCTCGACGTGCTGGACGAGGCCGTCCTGGAAGTGTCAGGCGAAACCACGGGACCAGAGGATCAGGGCATTATGGGATCAGGGCAGTAGCCGCCCCCAAGCATACCGCCGCCTCGGTCATCCCAATCGCCACACTGCCCGTCCAGCCTCGGGCTTCGTCCGACTAAGTCTCCTGCTAGAATGACTCCAGAACCCGTCGCGAGGTCGGCCGCGTGCAACAGTTCGTCCACTGCCATCTGCACACCGAATACTCCCTGCTTGATGGGCACAGCCGTATCAGCGCGGTCATTGACCGGGCCGCGGCGCTGGGGATGCCCGCGGTGGCCATCACCGACCACGGCACGATGTATGGCGTCGTGGATTTCTACCTCAAGGCGCAGCAGGCCGGCATCACCCCGATCATCGGGATCGAGGCCTACGTGGCGCCGCGGAGTCTGCTCGATCGCGACCCGAAACTGGACACCAACCCGTACCACCTCGTGCTGCTGGCGGTCAGCGACGAGGGGTACCGCAATCTCATCCGGCTCACGACGGCGGCGCATCTGGACGGGTTCTACTACAAACCCCGGATCGACAAGGACGTGCTCGCCGCCCACCACCGCGGGCTGATCGCCCTCTCGGGGTGCCTGAAAGGCGAGGTCACGCAGGCCATCCTGCGCGGCGACACCGCCGGGGCGCGAACGATCGCCGGCCAGTACGCGGAGATCATGGGCGAGGGCAACTTCTACCTGGAAGTACAATCCCACGGCATGCCCGAACAGCAGCAGAACATCGCCGGGATGGTCGACCTGTCGCGGGCGCTGGCACTCCCCCTGATCGCGACCAACGACGTGCACTACGTCCACCGCGGGGAGGCCGACGCCCAGGACGCGCTGGTGTGCATTCAGATGAACATCAACCTCGATGCCACCGACAAGCCCCGCATGGGCGAGGTGCCCGAGTTCTACCTCAAGTCCGCCGAGGAGATGGCGCAGACGTTTGCCGCCCTGCCGCAGGCCCTGGCGTCGACGCTCGACGTCGCGGAGCGGGCGGCACTGCACCTGGACCTGGGGACGGTCCGCCTGCCGGAATTCCCCGTCCCCGCCGGCGAGACGCCGGACTCTTACCTGCGCCGGCTGTGCGACACCGGGCTGCGGGAGATTTACGGCCGCGTGGCGCCGGAGGTCCTGTCGCGTCTGGACTATGAGCTGTCGGTCATCGCGAAGATGGGCTACGCGCCGTACTTCCTCATCGTTGCCGACTTCGTCCGCTTCGCCCGCGAGCGCCGCATCCTCACGACGGTGCGGGGATCAGCCGCGGGCAGTCTCGTGCTCTACTCCCTGCACGTGACCGACGTCGACCCGCTGCAGTACCGGCTGCCGTTCGAGCGGTTCCTCAATCCGCAGCGGGTCACGATGCCCGACATCGATGTCGATTTCATGGACAGCCGCCGCGATGAGGTCATCCGCTACGTCATCGACAAGTACGGTGCCGACCGCGTCGCCCAGATCATTACGTTCGGCACGATGGGGGCCCGCCAGGCGGTGCGGGACGTGGGGCGGGTCATGGGGCTGCCGTATGGGGACGTGGACCGCATCGCCAAACTGATCCCGTTCAACGCCACCCTGGAGGAGGCCGTGCGGATCGAGCCCGAGTTGAACCGCGCGGCGGAAGAGAACGACCAGACCCGGCGGCTGCTCGACCTCGCGCACAAACTGGAGGGGGTCGCACGTCACGCCAGCACGCACGCCGCCGGCGTCATCATTTCGCGCGACCCGCTGAGGGAGATGGTGCCCCTCCAGAAAGCCACCAAGGGCGATCTGGTCATGACCCAGTACGACATGATCGCCGTCGAGAAGATCGGCCTGCTGAAGATGGACTTCCTGGGCCTGGCGAACCTCACCATCCTCGACACCGCGCTGAAGATGATCGAGGAGGTCCGGGGCGCGCGGATTGACCTCAAGGGCATCCCGCTCACGGATCAGAAGACGTTCGACCTCCTGTCGGCGGGGGAGACCGTCGGCGTGTTCCAGCTGGAGGGCGCCGGCATGACCCGGTACCTGAAAGACCTGCGCCCCAACAGCATCCACGACATCATGGCCATGGTCGCGCTGTTCCGCCCCGGTCCGATGGCGAACATTCCCAGCTTCATTCGCCGCAAGCACGGGCTGGAGCCGATCACCTACCTGCATCCGGAACTCGAACCCGTCCTGCGCGAAACCTACGGCGTGATGGTCTACCAGGAAGACGTCATGGCGGTCGCGCAGGCGGCGGCCGGCTTCTCGCTGGCGGCAGCGGATGAATTGCGCTACGCGATCGGCAAGAAGATCAGAGACAAACTACAACAGCAGCGGACGAGGTTCATCGCCGGGTGCCTGGCCCGGGGCCTCGCTGGCGCCGTCGCCGAGCAGATGTTTGAGCAGTTCGAGCCCTTTGCCCGCTACGGGTTCAACCGCGCCCACGCCGCCTGCTACGGGCTCATCGCCTACTACACGGCGTACTTGAAAGCCAACTATCCCGCCGAGTACATGGCGGCCGTCCTCAGCAGCGAGGCCGGCAACGCCGACAAGGTGGCCGTCGCCGTCGCCGAGGCGCAGCGGATGGGCATCACCGTGCTGCCGCCGTCCGTCAACGAGTCGGAGGAGGATTTCACCGTCGCCGGCGACGCGATCCGGTTTGGGCTGGCCGCGGTGAAGAACGTCGGCCTGGGGGCGGTGGAGGCCGTCCTCGACGCCCGACGCGCCGGCGGCGTGTTCTCCTCGCTGCCGGACCTGCTCGAACGGGTCGATGCCCGGGCCGTCAACAAGCGGGTCATCGAGAGCCTCACCAAAGCCGGGGCGTTCGACTCACTCGGGCAGCCCCGCGCGGCCCTGCTGGCGATGCTGGACGACACGCTGGATGCGGCGGCAAAGATCCAGCGCGCCAAAGCGTCGGGCCAGACCGGGTTGTTCGACCTGTCGGCGGCCGCGCCGCCTCCGGACACCGTGAGCCCCGGACAGGTCGAAGAGTTCTCCAAGGCCGAACTGCTTGCGATGGAGAAGGAAATGCTCGGGCTGTACATCTCAGACCACCCATTGCGCCAGGTTCAGGACACGCTCACCACGCGCATCAACACCGCGCTCCACCAGCTGCTCGAGCTGCCTGACAAATCGGAGGTCGTGGTCGGCGGCATCATCACTGGCGTGAAACGCACGACGACGAAATCGGGGTCCGCGATGGCGTTCATCACCGTGGAGGACCTCACCGGCGCGTGCGAGGTGATCATCTTTCCCAAGACGTACGAGCAGGTCCACTTTCTGCTGAAGCGCGATGCGGTGCTGGTCATCCGCGGCAAGGTCGACATCTCCGAGCAGCAGGCGAAGATCCTGGCCGACCGGGTCGTGGCGCTTGAGGAGGCGGACGAACTCCCGCTCCCATCGCGTCCGGCCGCCGCCGTGACGGGAAACGGTGACCGTACGGGCCGATCGGGATCCGGATCCCGAACCAACGCGTCCGGACGGCTGCCCGAATCCGATTCGCTCGACAGACGCGTTGGTTCGGGACGGACGCTGCACGTCCGGTTGGACATCGGGCAGCACGGAGAAGCCGGGCTGCACCGTCTGAAGGAATTCCTCTCCACCCGGAGCGGCACCCGTCCGGTCGTCCTGCATCTCGTCGCCTCCGGCCGCGAGGTGGTGTTGGACGCCCAGGCGGTGCGGGTCGCCGACTCCCCGGACCTGGACGAGGAACTCGTGCGGTGGCTCGGCGCCGCCAGCGTGTGGCTGGAGTAGCGCGCATGCGCCCAAGACTCCCGCAAGTCCTCATGGCGGCGACGCTGCTGCTGATGGGGTTCCTGGTCGCCGCGCAGGTGAAGGCCGGGCGCGCGCTGACGTCGCAGGTGGACATCCCGACCCGCAATGTGTACGCTCTTGCGACGCTGCTCAAATCCGAGCGCGCCGCCCACCAGTCCCTCGAGGCCGAGGTCGGCGAGCTGCGGGCGCGGCTCGAGCAGTATGAGCACGCCGCGGCGCAGGGGAGCCGCCTGACCGAGGCGATGGGCAAAGAACTGGAATCGCTGCGGATCGCCGCAGGCCTCAAGGCGATGCGGGGTCCAGGGGTCACCGTACGGGTCGAGGATCCCAAGACCCAGCCCAAAGGCGGCACGAACCCGATCGTGGTCACGTACCAGGACCTGGTAGCGGTGATCAACGAGTTGTGGGCGGCCGGTGCCGAAGCGGTGGCGCTGAACGGCCAGCGTCTCACCGCGACCACCGGCATGAGCCAGGTCGGCGGTACGGTCGTGGTCAACCTCCAGCGGCTGAATGCTCCGTTTGTCGTCTTCGCCATTGGCGACCCGGCGACCATGGAAGGGGCACTGAACATCCGGGGAGGTCTGGTGGAGAGCCTGCGCGCGCTGGGCCTGGCCATTTCCGTCCGCCGCAACGACACACTGACCGTTCCGGCATTCAAGGGGACCCTCAACTTCGAGTTCGCCAAGCCGGCGGAATGACCGGGGTCCGTGGTCCGATGTCCGGGATCCGAAAGTTCGATGTCGTCATCGCGGGTGCCAGTTTCGCGGGCCTCGCGGCAGCCCAGCGGGTCCTACCGAGCCGGACCCCGGACAGCGAACAGCGGACACCGTCAGTCCTGCTCCTCGACAAAGACCCCATCGGCGCCGGCGTGACCTCCGCCTGCGCCGCGCCGCTGGCGACCGTGCGCGCGATGGGCGCCGAAGTCAGCATCCGGCAGCTCCACCACGAGATTGTCATCCACACGCCTCGGACTAGAACCGTCTGGCCGCTCCCCGAGGCATTCTGCACCTTTGACTACCGTCAGTTCTGCGAATTGGCGTTCGCCGGGACGGGCGCCGCCTTCATCCAGGCTTCGGTGCTCGGTCGGACCGGCAGCGTCGTCCAGACCTCTGCCGGCGACATCACGGGACGGTTCCTAGTCGATGCGACCGGCTGGCGCGCGGCCCTGACCGGCGGGGGGCAGGCGTCCGCACACCGGTGGCTGGCGTTCGGCGTTGAGACGGAGGTCCAAGCCGAGGTTGGGCCGGGCCTGCGGTTCTACTTTGTGCCCGAGATTCCGGACGGCTACGCGTGGGTGTTTCCGGTCCAGGAGAAGGCGCGGATCGGCGTGCTCAGTTACCGCGGGCACAGCAGCCTGGGTCCGGCGCTGCAGGCGTTTCTCGACCGTCTCGGTCTGAGGCCCGCCGAGTACCATGGTGGATTCCTGGCCTCAGGGCTACGAGCCCCCGTGATCGATGGCGTCTTTGTTGCCGGCGACGCCGCCGGGCAGTGCCTGCCGGTCACGGGGGAAGGCATCCGTACCGCGGTCCAAGCCGGATTCCGCTGCGGCGAACTGTTACAGGACGTGCTGGCAGAGAGAGAGTCGGAGAGAAGCGCGCGGCGAGTCTACAGTACGTTCGTGGAGCAGTCGCGTACGGAGTACCGGGTACTACTCGCGATGAACCGCTTGGTAGGAGCCCTACCAATTCCGCTGCGCGGGGTTCTCGCAGGACTCGTCGGACAGCCACGACTCCTCCAGGCGTTCATGCGGAACTACCTCGGCATCTTCGCTTATAATTGATTGGTCTTCCGCATCGCCGGGGTGGCGAAACTGGCATCCGCGATGGCCTCAAAAGCCATTGGGCCGTAAGGCTCGTGTGGGTTCGACTCCCACCCCCGGCACCATTCGACTCGCCGGCCTTATGGCCGGCTTGCTCATGGCCTTCGGCCATCAGCAGCGTTGTGGTCGGGCTGCCGGCGAGACGAATGGTGCCCTGAGCGAGCGGGAGCGAGTCGAAGGGCACCCTCCCTAGATTCTGGAGACCGCGACAGCCGCCAATTCGCCTTCCAGGCATGACTATGGCTCGGATTTCCTGAACTCCAGCGCGAGGGAGTTGATGCAAAACCGCTTCCCGGTCGTGGTTGGTCCATCGTCGAACACGTGGCCTAAGTGGGCGCCGCAGGTACCGCATCTGATTTCGGTGCGAACCATCCCGTAGCTGCGGTCCTTATGTTCTTCCAGCGCTCCTGCGATCGGCGCATCGAAGCTCGGCCAGCCCGTCTTGCTGATGAATTTTGCTTCGGATGTGAACAGCGGCGTCTCGCAGACTACACAGTGATACGTGCCGGCACCAGTCTCATAGGTCAACTCGCCCGAAAACGGCGCCTCGGTGGCAGACCGAAAGCAAATATCGTATTGCTCGGACGAAAGCTTCTTCTTGAGCTCTGCGACTCTCTCTGGATCAAGTCTGGGCATGGATCGCTCCCTCTAGATGTTAGAAACACTGAATAGCCGCCACTCACCGGGCACGCCCTTCAGCGAGTGAATCCCGCGATCCTGAAACTCGATCCCCGATCCCGCGGCCAGGTCTTTCACCGTTCCCGACACCACGACCTCGTTAGGTCTGGCCTCGGACGCGATACGGGCCGCGGTGTGCACCGCGATTCCCGCAATCTTTCCATCGTCCATCAGCTCAACTTCTCCGGTGTGCACGCCGGCGCGCAGCCGGAGACCAAGTCGCTGCACAGACTCCACTATGGCGGCCGCACAGCGGATCGCGCGGGTCGGACCATCAAACCGGGCCAGCAGACCGTCACCCGCCGTGTCGACCGAGATCCCGTCGAAGGCGGCCAGGTGCAGTCTCGCGAGCGCATAGTAGTCTTCGAGGAGACCACGCCACGCCGTGTCGCCCACGGCCGCGGCCTGCGCGGTCGAGCCCACGACGTCGACTACGATAAGCGTCACCAGCTGCCGGACCGCGGCCGCGCTGCTGCGTGCGCCGGTTACAAATTGCTCGATGGTTTCTGCCACAGGGTCGGCATCCTCTAGGAAAATGTGGTGGCTCGCGCCGGGGAACTCCACAAACTTGGCGCCAGGAATGCGCGCCGCGAGGTCCCGTGCCGCCTCGACGTGGGTGACCGGATCATCCGTGCTATTCATCACGAGCGTGGGGACGCTGATCGACGGCAGGATAGTGCGCACATCGGTTTCTGCGTTCATCCGCTCCATCGCCGCCGCCGCCGAGGGGCTGACGGCGGCGTGCGCGTACCGGACGAACCAGTCCAGCAGTTCGGGGTTGACGTCTGGCCCGAGTCCGCCGGCTGGGCCGACCACATACTCGACGGATGCCCCATAGTCCGCGAGCCGCGCGATCAAGCGGGCCATCTCGTCGTGGCCGATTCCCCACGGGTAGTCGGCCGTGCGTGTAAACCGGGCCATCCCGCCCCAGATGATCAGCGCCCGCGTCCGCTGTGGATACGTCGCGGCGAATAGGCACGCCATCGGCGTGCCGCCCGACGTCCCGAGGATGACCGCCCGTGCACTACCTGCTGCGTCCATGATTGCCCGGATGTCATCGGTCCGCTCCTCCAGGGTCGCTGCGACGGTAGGCCGATCGGACAGGCCGGTGCCGCGCTTGTCGAACCGGATCAGCCGGCAGAACGAACTCATCCGTTCGATGAACCGGGCCTTTGACGGGAGGTCCCAGTCGAGGTCCAGGTGGGACATGATGCCCGGCGCCCAGACTAGATCGACAGGCCCCGAGCCGGTCACCTGGTAGGCGATGCGGACGTCACCGCTTCGAGCATACCGGGTCTGCGGTCGCATGGCGAAGGCCTAGGTTGACACCGCGAACAACCGCCACTCTCCGGGCACTCCCTTGAGCGTGTGCGTTCCCCGGTCCTGGAAATCGATCCCCGACCCCGCGACGAGATCCTTGACGGTACTTGAAACGAGGACCTCGCCCGGTCCCGCCAGCGCGCTGACCCGCGCGCCAATGTGGACGGCGATCCCGCCGATGTTGTTGCCGAGCATCTCGACTTCGCCGGTGTGCAGTCCCGCGCGCGTTTCGATCCCCAGCGACTTCACGGCCTGGCAGGCCGCGACGGCGCACCGAATGGCCCGCGCCGGGCCATCGAATGTCGCCAGCAATCCGTCGCCCGCCGTATCGACCTCCCGCCCCCGGTAGCGCTCCAGTTCCCTCCGCACGACGGCGTAGTACGATTCCAATAGACCGCGCCAGCCGCGGTCTCCCAGCGCGGCGGCGCGTTCCGTCGAGCCCACGATGTCCAGAAACATCACGGTCGCTAGCACCCGGTCGGGTTCCGGGCCCCGGCGCACGCCGGTGAGGAACTCCTCAATTTCATCCAGGATGGCATCTTGGTCGCCGACCCATGGTAGGTGGTCCTCGCCTGGGAGTTCCACGTACTTGGCGCCCAGGATCCGCTCGGCCATGTACCGCGCGCCCTCGACGCGAAGCGTGTGATCATCGGCCCGATGCAGGATCAACGTTGGCACACGAATGGTCCCCAACACGTGCCGGATATCGATTTCCGCATTCATGGTTGACAAAGCCAGGGCCGCACCCGGGCTCGCGCTGCGCGAGAGATACGTTGCCCACCACTGGCGGAAGCGAGGGTCCTTCGCAGCACTTGGGGCGCGCTCGTCGAGATCGAGTGGCGTTCCCCACTCTTCATAGATATGCCGCAGCCAACTGTCCCGATCATCCTCCGTTGGCGCCCACGGATGATCTGTGTCCCACATCCGCCTGGCATACGAACCATACATCACGAGCGCGGCCGTTCTCTCCGGATAGGTCGCCGCGAAAAGTGCGCTCATCGGACCGCCCTCGGAGACGCCCAGAAGCGCGGCCCGCGCCGAGCTCACAGCATCCATCACCGCGCGAACGTCATCCATGCGCTGCTCCAGTGTCGGCAATTCTTTGATTGGGACGCGATCCGACAATCCGGTGCCGCGCTTGTCGAACAGGATCAGCCGGGAGAATGACGCTAGCCGGTTCAGGAATCGGGCAGCTGTGGGCTCTTCCCAGTACAGGTCGAGGTGAGAGACCCAGCCCATGACGCAGACGAGGTCGAGTGAGCCGTTGCCGACCACCTGGTAGGCGATGTTGATCTCGCCGCTTCTCGCGTATCTGGTCTGGGGCCGATCCATGATGGCGAGTTGACCTCCGGCGGTGCTAGTACGCTATCCTTGAGACCGAGGTCTTTTCCTTCCATGGTGAGGTCTCGCAAACTCATCCTCATCGACGCGAACGGCCTGGTGTACCGGGCCTTTTTCGCATTGCCGTACTTCACCACCACCGACGGCCGGCCGACCAACGCCGTCTACGGCTTCACGACGATGCTGCTGAAGATCCTCGACGAGGAGCGCCCCGGGTACATCGCGGCGGCCTTTGATAAGGCCGCACCCACGTTCCGCCATGAACGGTACAAGGAGTACAAAGCGACCCGGCAGCGGATGCCGGATGACCTCCGGCCGCAGATCCAGACCGCCAAGGACGTTCTCGACGCGCTGCGCATCCCGATCTACGAGGCGGCGGGATACGAAGCCGAAGACGTGCTCGCCACCATCGCCCGTCGGGCGGAGGCTGAAGACTTCGAGGTGCTCATCGTCACCGGAGACCTGGACGTCCTCCAGCTGATTGACGACAAGGTCCGCGTGATGGTGACCAGCCGCGGGATCAGCGAAACGACCGTCTACGACCGGAAGAAGTTCAAGGAGCGGTTCGGCTTCGACCCGCCGCAGCTGCCGGATTACAAGGGATTGAAGGGGGACACCACCGACAACATCCCCGGCGTCCCGGGCGTCGGCGAAAAGACGGCCGGCCAACTCATCCAGCAGTTCGGCAGCGTGGAGGCGCTGTTGGAACACGCCGAGCGCGTCACGCCGAAGCTCGCGAAGGCCATCGCGGAGCGGGCCGGACAGATCGCAGAGAGCAAAGCCCTGGCCACGATCGTGGCGGACGCGCCGGTGCGGTGGACCTGGGACGACCTGGTGCGTAAGACGCCGGACGCGAAACGGCTGCGCGAGCTGTTCGAGCATCTCGAGTTCAAGAGCCTCGTCGAGCGCGTGGGCGTGGCCGAAGAGCAGGCGCCGGGGGTGTACCGGCAGGCGGAGAACGCCGAAGATCTCGCCTCATCCGCCGCGGGCGCGCCCGAGGTCAGCATGTTTCTCAAGCGCGGCGAGGGCCATCCGATCACCGCGGCGCTGGAGGGGATCGCGATCGCTGCGGCGCCCGGAGCAGCAGCGTACCTCCCGGTAGCGGACAATCGGGTGCCCCCGGCACTAACGCACCTCTTTGAGGCGGACACGCCCAAGGTCAGCGGGGACGTCAAGGCCGACCTCCATACCCTGCGCGGGCACGGACTTCGGCCGCACGGGCTCGACTTCGACGTCGCGGTGGCCTCGTATTTGTTGAATCCCGGGAAGCGCACGCACACCCTGAGCACCGCGGCGTGGGAACATCTCGGTTGGCGTCTGCGCATGGAGGAGGAACCCGAGGAGAAGGATGATCTTGGTCTCAACCGGGATGTGGCCGCCGAGGCGGCCGAGGCCGCCGATGTGCTGCAGCGACTGCGGCCCGTGCTTACCGAGAAGATGAAAGAACGCGACGTCTACCCGCTGTTCACAGATATCGAGATGCCTCTCGTGTGCGTGCTTACTGAGATGGAGGCGGCCGGCGTCGCCGTCGACGTGCCGTACCTGCAGGGTCTTTCGGCCGAGTTCAATCAGCGCCTCGCCACGTTGAGCGCAGACATTTACCGGCTGGCCGGGACCGAGTTCAACATCTCGTCCACAAAGCAATTAGGCTTCGTCCTGTTCGAGAAGCTTCAGCTGCCGGCCTTGAAGAAGACCAAAACGGGCTACTCCACCGATTCCGAGGTGCTGGAGTACCTGGCGCCG
>Ga0209640_10001411_pt1 | contig 20337 bp, 19 predicted proteins | sample RifCSP10_1_FD_184018 | JGI IMG/M metagenome (GOLD analysis project Ga0209640, IMG submission 184018) | Soil microbial communities from Rifle, Colorado - Rifle CSP2_sed 10_1 (SPAdes) (version 2) | ecosystem: Environmental > Terrestrial > Deep subsurface > Rock core/Sediment | place: Rifle...
CGCACGCAGTGCGCCCGCAGGGTGTGGGCCAGGGATGGCCCACAACAACCTACAGGGACGTACTTGTGGCGTCCCCCGGCAGGAGACACCGGCGCCGCCTACGGATGAGTAGTTACTAATAAGTTAGCAATAACAGAACGTTTCGCACACGGAGGTTTTTTCCATTAAACCGCTATTTATTCAAGGGCCGTCCATCGCCACCCGGCTGGCGATTGTTTGTGTGTTGTCCCTCGTATTAATGGTTGTGGACCATCGGCAGCACCACGCCGAGGCCTTGCGCGTGGCGATTTCGGTGTTTATCTACCCCCTGCAATACCTGGTTAACCTGCCGGTTACGATGGGAGAATGGATGAGCGAAAGCGTCACCTCCCGGGGAACCCTGCTGGAAGAAAACGAACGCCTGCGCGTGCAGCATTTGTTGTTTAAAGCGCAATTGCAAAAACTCGCGGCTTTGCAGGTCGAAAATGTTCGATTGCGGGAGCTATTGCAGTCCTCGAAAAAAGTCAGCGAAAACGTTTTAATTGCCGAACTGCTGGCCGTGGATCTGGATCCTTTTTCCCGCAAAATTGTCATTAACAAAGGCAGCACCGATAATGTTTATCTCGGCCAGCCGGTACTGGATGCCGAAGGCATTATGGGACAAATTGTCCATCTTGGCCCGTACTCCGGCACCGCTATGCTAATCACTGATCCTAACCACGCCATTCCCGTACACGTGAATCGTAACGGACTGCGCGCCATTGCGGTGGGCACCGGCACACCCGATGTATTGGAAATACCTTATATGACTAACAGCGCTGATATTGCTGAGGGAGATTTGTTAACCAGTTCCGGTTTGGATGGACGCTTTCCGCGTGACTATCCCGTGGCGCGCATCACCCAGATCACCAAGAATCCCACACAACCATACGCCACGGTTATCGCGGAACCTGTCGCCTTGCTGGAACGCGCCCGCGAAGTTTTACTGGTCTGGCCAAGCGACAAAGTAGCCCAACCAGCAAGCACCACGCCGATGAGCGATACCGCCACAGGCGCCGGATCCGAACCGCAAACAGCAACTCAACAGCCCGAACCCGCCGCCGGCCCCCAGCCGGCGCCCGGCACAACCGAGGAACAATAAGTGGCGCTGGCGAAATCACAAGGCGGAATCGTGATTTTCATCACATTCATCGTCGCGCTCATCTTAATGATGATGCCATTGCCGGATTGGGCTAAAGCGGCGCGCCCGCAATGGTTGATCATGGTGGTGGTGTATTGGTGTATCGCGCTGCCGGACCGGGTTGGCGTATTCATTGCCTGGATGACAGGCCTGGTTCTGGATGTATCCACAGGCTCACTGCTGGGACAAAACGCCCTGGCGTTTGGCGTCGTGGCGTTTCTTGCCATCAAACTGCATTTACGGATTCGATTATTTCCGCTTTGGCAACAGGCGTTAAGTATCATGATTCTCGTTGCCCTGTATCAAATCATTACCTTATGGGTAAAAGGATTCACCGGCCAATCGGCGCAAAGTTGGTCTTACTGGCTGGCATCGATATCCAGCATGCTGCTGTGGCCATTTATATTCACACTCATGCGCGGAGTACGGCGCTTCTACCGTGTGCGATAAACGTGCTCGATAAAACTGTAAACACTTAAGAAACCGTTAGCGAACCCAATGCCTGCGATAACCTTAAAAGATCATTTTCGCGAAACCCACATGTTTAACGTGCGGGTGGTGATTGTATTGGTCCTCTCCCTGTTATCCTTTCTGGCCGTCGTGGTGCGGCTGGTGTATTTACAGATTATTGAAAACGAAACCTACACCACCCTTTCCGAGGACAACCGGTTCTTCATCAGCGCCATCCCGCCCACCCGCGGCTTGATCTTCGACCGCAACGGAACGCTGCTGGCCGAGAATCTGCCCGCCTATAACCTGGAATTAATCCCTGAACGCATCAAGAATATTGATGCCACGATCGCTTCACTGGGCGAGATTATCGAGATTACTGACGCGGATATTGAACGTTTCAAGGAACAACTGGGACCCTCCAACCGCTTCAAACCGATTCCGCTGAAAACAGGTTTAAGCGACGAAGAAGTCGCAAGAATCGCGGTGAATCGTTATCGCTTCCCCGGTGTTGACATCGCCGCGCGTTTGATCCGTCACTACCCCGATACCGGCCTGATGTCTCATGCCATTGGTTATGTGGGACGGATTAATGAAAAAGAAATGAAGAACATTGACAAAGTCAGTTACGAAGGCAGCAACTTTATTGGCAAAACCGGTATCGAGCACTTTTACGAAACCATGCTGCATGGACATCCGGGAGTGCAACAAATCGAAACCAATGCCCAAGGCCGCTCGCTGCGCGCCTTTGAACAGGTGCCACAGGAACCGGGAATCAACCTGCACCTGACCATCGACGCCGCGTTGCAAAAAGCCGCGCAGGAAGCCTTGGGCGAGGAAAGCGGGTCTGTCATCGCCATTGATCCAAACACGGGTGACGTACTGGCGTTTGTGAGCACCCCGGTATTTAATCCGAACCTGTTTGTCACCGGTATCGATCATAAGACTTATGCCGTGCTTCGCGATGACAAACAAAAACCGCTCTTCAATCGCGCCTTGCGGGGTCAATATCCGCCGGGCTCGACCATCAAGCCCTTTGTGGGACTCGCGGGTCTTGAAACCGCAACCATTGAAGCGGATGAACAGATCACGTGCCGCGGCTGGTATAGCCTGCCGGGCGACAAACACCGCTATCGCGACTGGAAGAAAACCGGACACGGCAAAATGAGCCTGCATTTTGCCATCGTACAGTCATGCGATGTTTATTTTTACGATCTCGCGGTCAGCATGGGCATAGACCGCATGTCGAATTATTTAATCCCATTCGGGTTCAACGCTCCCACTAATATCGATATAACGGGAGAACTGGGAGGCATCATGCCCACCAGTAAATGGAAAAAAGAAGCCCGCAAGGCGCCATGGTATACCGGTGAAACTGTGATTGCGGGTATTGGTCAAGGTTATGTACTGACAACGCCTTTGCAACTGGCAACCGCCACCGCCACTTTATCCAAAAAAGGCAAACGTATGCGGCCGCGGGTCGTGAGCGCAATGGAAAACGCCAATACGCGGGAGATCCAGTATCTACCCCCGGTTGAGCACGCGCCGGTCAGCGTTATCGACGAAGCCCATTGGAACCAGGTCATTAATGCCATGCAGGACGTCGCACACCATTGGCGCGGTACCGCGTACCGGGTCGGCAAGGATGCCAAGTATAAAATCGCCGGCAAAACCGGCACCGCACAGGTATTCACCCTCGCCCAGGATGCGGAATACAAGGAAAACGAAATACCGAAAGAACTACGGGACCATGCCTTGTTTATTGCATTTGCGCCCGTTGAAAATCCCCAAATCGCCGTGTCGGTCATTGTGGAGCATGGCGGACACGGCAGCTCGGCAGCGGCGCCCATAGCAAAAAAAGTCATGGATCATTATCTATTACCCAAACTGGAAAAACCGGCTGTCAAGACTGAAAAAGCGCCATCATGAGTCTATTAGACGTAAACGTAAATGAATTCGGTGAGCGCCGGCAAAGCCTGGCGGAGTCCCTGCACATCGACCTGCCGTTGTTGATGGGCATCTTAGCGTTGCTGGCGACCAGCTTGTTCATCCTGTACAGCGCCAGCGGTCAGGATATGTCAATGATCTGGAAACAGACCATTCGCTTCGCGGTGGCGTTCGTCATAATGTTTATCCTGGCACAGGTCAATTCCAACACCTTGAAACGCTGGACTCCCTACTTGTACGTCGTCGGCGTACTCTTGCTGCTTGCCGTATTAATCATGGGAGAAATCGGCAAGGGTGCGCAACGCTGGCTGGATTTCGGTTTTGTACGCTTTCAACCCGCGGAGATCATGAAAGTGGCGATTCCGTTAATGGTTTGCTGGTATCTTTCCGAATACCCCTTGCCGCCCGATGGCAAACGGTTAATCATTGCCATAATGGTCATTGCCATTCCGTTTATCCTTATCGCCAAACAGCCCGACCTGGGCACGTCTTTGCTGGTGGCTGGCGCGGGATTTTTCGCGCTGCTATTTGCCGGTTTGTCCTGGAAAGTACTGGCAGGTTTTGGTTTATTAGGCGGAGCGGCCGCGCCGGTTGCCTGGTACCTGATGCACGATTATCAACGGCAACGCGTGCTGACATTTCTGGATCCGGAAAAAGATCCGCTAGGCTCGGGATACCACATCATTCAATCCAAGATTGCCATCGGCTCCGGGGGAGTCTATGGCAAAGGATGGCTTAACGGTACTCAGTCCCAGCTGGATTTTCTACCGGAGCGCTCGACGGACTTTATCTTTTCCGCCTATGCGGAAGAATTCGGATTTGTTGGCGTGTTGGTCCTGCTGGCGATCTACCTGTTTATCCTGGCGCGCGGCCTGCTCATCGCGGTTCAGGCGCAGGACACCTTTACCCGGTTACTGGCAGGCAGCCTGACCATGACATTTTTCATCTATGTGTTTGTCAATATCGGCATGGTGACCGGTTTATTGCCCGTAGTGGGTTTGCCCTTACCGCTGATAAGCTATGGCGGCACATCAATAGTGACCTTGATGGCAAGTTTCGGTATTCTGATGTCTATTCATACCCATCGCAAATTATTACCCAGGTAGATCACAATGATGATGCAACCAGCAAAGCGATTCACCGCATGGATATTATTCAGTTTATTACTGACAATCCCGCTGGCCAACGCCGACGTAACGCAGCGCGCAGATGTCAATACTTTTATTGAACGCATGGTCAATGAGCATCAGTTCGAACGTGATTACCTCGTCAAGACATTCAAAAAAGTCAAAACCGATCCCAGCGTCATTGAAGCAATAACCCGTCCCGCCGAAGCCAAACCCTGGCATGAATACCGCCCGATTTTTCTCACCGAGGACCGTATCCGGGAAGGCGTGAAATTCTGGCGGCAAAACGCCGGGCACTTGCAACGCGCCTACGAAACCTATGGTGTAGCGCCGGAAATTATTGTCGCCATCATCGGCGTCGAAACGAAGTATGGCAAACACAAAGGCAAATATCCGGTGATTGGCGCACTGACCACGCTGGCTTTTGACTATCCGCCACGCAGCCAGTTTTTTGAAAAAGAACTGGTTGAGTTCCTGTTGTTGGCGCGCGAGGAAAAAGCCAACCCGCTGAGTTTCAAGGGTTCATATGCCGGCGCAATGGGTAAGCCGCAGTTTATCTCGAGCAGTTACCGGCGCTATGCGGTGGATTTCGATGGCGACGGCAAACGCGATCTTTTAAACAGCGTCGTGGATACGATTGGCAGTGTTGCCAACTATTTTGCCCAGCACAATTGGTATAAAGATGAGCCCATCGTGGCGCCCGCCAAAATTAATGGCGAGGATTTCAAGCCGGTGCTGGAAAAAGGCATAAAACCTTACCTGGAGCTTGGGGAACTGCTGAAGAACGGCGTTTCCATTGAGGAAAAAAAGACTCCGTCGTTACTGACTTCACTGATTCAACTGGAACTGGAAAAAGGGCACGAATATTGGGTGGCATTTCATAATTTTTATGTTATTACCCGCTATAATCATAGCGAGCTCTATGCCATGGCCGCCTATCAGTTAGGCCAGGAAATCAAGCGCTTCAGATTCGTCGGCCCCAGAAAACCATCCGGCAATAGTTAGTTCCCAGCGGCAAACCATTTACAGGCGGCCAGAACATTGATGGATCAACACCGCACAACAGGCCCGTTTCTGTCCAAACAGGTTCTGGGAGGGCTGATAGTTTTATCGCTCTTGACTGGATGCGGCACATTCACAAAAATCCAGGATAGTGCTCCGCCACTCGCTCTGAACTGGGACGAAATTCCTGACGCCGTACCACGCGCCGAACCGCTGAGTGAAACCGGTAACCCTGAAAGCTACGAAGTACTTGGAAAACGTTACTTTGTTGATTTTGACACAAAATATTTTCGCCAGCGGGGTATCGCGTCCTGGTATGGCAGCAAATTTCACGGCCGTAAAACATCCAGCGGGGAAGTCTACGATATGTACGCCATGACCGCCGCGCATAAAACCCTGCCGTTACCCGCCTATGTAAAAGTCAAAAACCTGCACAATGACAAGCAGGTGATTGTCAGAGTTAACGACCGCGGCCCGTTTGTAGACGGACGAATAATCGATTTATCCTACACCGCCGCTCAAAAACTTGGCATCACGGGTAATGGTACCGCTGATGTCGAAATTGAAACAGCACTGCCTGCTGGCGCTTCAAGCCGGCTCCAGTATGAAAAGAATACCCCTTCCACTCTATATTACGTACAGCTCGGCGCTTTTTCCCAGCGCGCCCATGCGGAAGATCTGTTGACGCGGCTGACATCACAAGCCATAACACCGGTAGCGATTAGCCGCAACCATAAAGAGGAAAACAGTTTGTTTCGGGTTCGCGTAGGTCCTTTTGCGGACAAGCGACAATTGCAAACCATGGAAACCCAATTATCCGAGTTGGGTTACACGCCGTCGTATATAATCACCGAGTAAAATTTATTAGTTGTTAGTTTCTGGATTAATGATGAGCACACCCAAATATATACGGAAAATTTATTGCATTAGTTTCTTCTGTTTGACGCTGAGTGCCTTTGCCGGCGGTAGCCACGCTTCATTGCAGCACATACCGGATCCACCCGCGATCAACGCGGTCGGTTACATTCTGCTGGACACCAGCAGCGGCCAGGTGATCGCCAAAAACAACGCCAACGAACGCATGGAGCCCGCCAGTCTCACCAAAATGATGACCTCTTACATGGTGGCAAAAGCCTTAAGCACCGGTAAAATCAACATCACTGATGAAGTCACCGTCAGCAAAAAAGCCTGGGGTATGCCGGGCTCCCGCATGTTCATCGAAGTGGGCAAAAAAATCCCGCTGGAAACCCTGCTCATCGGCATGGTCGTGCAGTCCGGCAATGACGCCACAATCGCACTGGTGGAACATGTCGCCGGAGATGAAGAAAGCTTTGTGAAAAGCATGAACGAAACCGCCCAGGAGATTGGCCTGGCGGACACCCATTTTGTCAACGCCACCGGATTACCGCATGACGACCACTATTCCACTCCCCGGGATATGGCGATGATGGGTATGGCCCTGATCCGCGATTTCCCGGAGCACTACCAATATTATTCCCGCAAGGAATTCACTTACAATAAAATCAAACAATTCAACCGTAACCAATTATTGTGGAAAGACGACAGCGTTGACGGCATCAAAACCGGCCATACCGAATCGGCGGGATTTTGCCTGGTTGCATCGGCAAAGCGCGGCAACATGCGTTTGGTGTCAACCGTTTTGGGCACCAATAGCGACGGCGCGCGCTTAGCGGAAACCCAGAAACTGTTAGCGTATGGTTTTCGTTTTTTCGAAACCCATAAACTGTATTCGGCGAACGATCAACTCACCGATATAAAAGTCTGGAAAGGCCAACCCGATACAGTGCCTCTCGGCATCGCGGAAGACTTATATATTACTATTCCACGCGGGCAATATGATAAACTGGACGCCAGCATGTCTATCAACGCCACCATCATCGCGCCGGTAAGCAGCGGCGATATCCTGGGCAATGTTAACATCATGCTGGGCAGCCAGCTGGTTGCCACCCGGGATTTGATTTCCTTAGGCTCCGCCGTTGAGGGCAGCTTTTGGCATAACCTGATAGATACCGTAAAACTCTGGTGGAGCAATTACTAACACTCCTTAAGTCACGCCCAACACGGCATTTATTTTTATGAGCATCATCTATTTAAACGGGAAATTCATTCCCGACAGCGACGCCTGCATTTCAGTGCTGGATCGCGGCTTTATCTTCGGCGATGGCGTTTATGAGGTTATACCGGTCTATAACGGCTGTTTGTTCCGCTTGCCGGAACACCTGCAGCGTTTACAGAACAGTCTCGATGCGATTCGCATCATTAATCCCTACCCAACCCAGGAATGGCAACGGATACTTAACGAGTTAATTGACAAAAACCACGGCGGCGATCTGTCCGTTTATTTGCAGATCACACGGGGCGTGGCCAAACGCGATCATGCACTGCCCAAAGATATTCAACCCACGGTATTCGCCATGGCCAATCCATTGCCGCCGCCTGACAAAGCCCTTGCGCAAAACGGCATACGCGCCATCACCGGTGATGACTACCGCTGGGTCAATTGTCACATCAAGGCCATCAGTCTGTTGCCCAACGTCCTGTTGCGCCAACAGGCAATCGATGCGGGCGCCAGTGAAACCATATTACTGCGCAATGGCGAGGCAACCGAAGGCGCCGCCAGCAATTTATTCATTGTGGAAAACCAGGTTTTGGTGACACCCCCCAAAGGCCCGTTCCTGTTACCCGGCATAACCCGCGACCTGATTCTGGAATTGGCGGCGCAAAATCATATCGCGTGTGAAGAAGCGGCGATTTCCGAGTTACGCCTGCGCAAGGCGGATGAAATCTGGCTGACCAGTTCCACCAAGGAAATCCTGCCCGTAACATATCTTGACAATCAACCGGTGGGCGGCGCCAAACCCGGCCCCATGTGGCATACCCTGGTGGACCTCTATCAGTCCTTCAAAAAATCCTTCAGCCGCTAGCGCCGTGGCATCGCGGTGGTCAATCAACAATTCTGTTCCCGGCACATGATGAAACACACTGTGAATAGCGGCACGAATACCTTACTACAATTTCCGTGCGCTTTTCCCATCAAAGCCCTGGGGCTGGCGGCGCATAACCCGGCAGAAATCATGCTGGGCATTATTCGCCAGCACGCGCCGGATACACCGCGGGATGCTTTCCGTAAACGCGCCAGCGCCAACGGCAAATACATCTCGGTCACGGTCACAGTCAATGCGCAAAGCCGTACGCAGCTGGACGCCATCTACCAGGCGCTAACCGGCCACAAACACATTGTTATGGCGCTATGATTCACCTTTTCGCTTTTGCCGCGCCGCTCATTTCTCATGTTTGACGAATTCCCATGTTACAAAATACCATAGTCCGCGATCTGGGTTTAACCGGCTACCAAACGGTTTGGGACGACATGCGCGCCTTTACCCAGCAACGCAACCACGCGACCGCGGATGAAATCTGGATCGTGGAGCATCCGCCGGTTTTCACGCTGGGACTTAATGGAAAGCTTGAACATATTATCGATGCCCACGCGGTTCCCGTGATTCACTGTGACCGGGGCGGTCAGGTGACTTATCATGGCCCAGGGCAAATTGTGGCGTATATCCTGATGGATCTGCAGCGGCGTCATTGGGGAATAAAAAAACTGGTGAATTGTCTTGAGCAGGCCGTCATTGAATTGCTGGCCGGCTATGACATTCCGGCGGCACGCAAAGATCATGCACCGGGTGTTTACGTGGATGGCGCGAAAATCGCCGCATTGGGCTTACGGGTGCGCCGGGGCTGTACCTATCATGGTCTCAGTTTTAACGTGGATATGGATTTAACGCCGTTTTCCTCTATCAATCCCTGTGGATTCGAAGGTCTTCAATCCACCCAATTAAAAGCACACTCCGCCGGAGCCGGCATGCGGGTTGTGAAAACGCAGCTGATATCGCATTTAACGCAGCAACTTTTTGCAATTGCGGCTGCTCCCGAAAAACATATCCTTTAGTTTGGCTATGGCTCATAGGGTATCCACGCTATACTAGCCTGTATTCACCACCTGCGGATTCAATAACATTTAACCGGCTATTGCTGTGACCTCGTCATCCAAAACACCACCTAAAAAAGTTAAACAAGGCGTGCCGTTGCGCGGCGCCGACAAAGTCGCGCGTATCCCTATAAAAGTGGAACCAACGCTGAACGCTTTGCGCAAGCCACAGTGGATTCGGGCCAAGGCGCCCACCGGCCCCAATGTCGCACGGATCAAAAACCTGCTGCGGCAGAATAACCTGCACACGGTTTGCGAAGAAGCATCCTGCCCGAACCTCGGCGAATGTTTTAGTCACGGTACCGCGACCTTCATGATCATGGGGGATATCTGCACCCGCCGTTGCCCGTTCTGCGCGGTCGCCCATGGGCGGCCCAAGCCGCTGGATGAAAATGAACCAAACCACCTGGCGCAAGCCATCCAGGTATTGGAGCTGAATTATGTCGTCATCACGTCGGTGGACCGTGATGACCTGCGCGATGGCGGCGCGCGGCATTTTGCCGATTGTATCCATGCCATCCGTGCGCTGACCCCCGACACCAAAATCGAAATCCTGGTCCCTGATTTTCGCGGCCGCATGGATATCGCCTTGAAAATCATGGCGCAATCGCCGCCGGATGTTTTCAACCACAATCTGGAAACGGTGCCCCGCTTATACAAGCAATGCCGCCCGGGTTCGGACTATCATTGGTCGCTACAGCTATTAAAACGCTTCAAAGAGCTGTACCCGGCGATACCTACCAAATCAGGATTGATGCTGGGCCTGGGTGAAACCACTGCAGAAATTATCGAAGTCATGAAAGACCTGCGCGCGCACCAGGGAGAAATGTTAACGCTGGGCCAGTACCTGCAGCCCAGCCTGCACCACCTGCCTGTGCAGCGTTTTGTGCCACCCGAAGAATTCGAGGAATTGGGGCGAATCGCTACAGAACTGGGATTTTCCAGCGTCGCCAGCGGCCCCATGGTGCGCTCGTCCTATCACGCCGACTTACAGGCAGCGGGTAAAAATGTGCGCTAACCGCGTTGTAAAGCCGGCGGATTCGCTCATTGTTACGCATGCTAATTAACCTAAAATAGCTTATTGACTTGGTCCACTTTACTCATTCAATAAAGTATTTTTATACCCTTGAAAACAGATAAGAGTTTGCTTTTTCTACAAAACCCGATAAGGTTAGCGTTCTGCAATGGAAGCAGTCAAAAAATTTACGGAACTCACGCCTTACAATACTATTTCATGAGGGACAACGATGTCTGAGTTGGTACATCCACACGGTGGTTCTGACCTTAAACCCTTGTTGCTCGAGGGAAAGGCGTTAGCGGCTGAAAAGAAAAAAGCCGAGTCATTAACCAAGATTAATGTCACTTCCCGCGAAGCCGGTGACATCATCATGCTGGGCATTGGCGGCTTTACGCCGCTCGATGGTTTCATGACCCGGGCGGATTGGGAAGGAGTCTGCGACGGAATGAAAATGGCCAGCGGTTTGTTCTGGCCCATACCCATCACGCTCTCCACCGATATCAGCACCGCCGCCGGTGTTAACGAAGGTGAAACCGTTGCGTTGTATGATCCCGAGCGCGAAGAAATTCTTGCCACCATGGCGATCACGGAAAAATACCAGATCGACAAAGCCCATGAGTGCATGCAGGTTTACAAAACCACCGATATGGAACACCCGGGTGTGAAGTTGGTGATGGAGCAAGGTGACGTCAACCTCGCCGGCCCGATAAAAGTGCTGTCATTAGGCGGTTTTCCCGAAGAATACGGCAATCAATTCCTGACCCCGGCGCAAACCCGCGCCGAATTTAAAAAACGCGGTTGGAAAACCATCGCCGCATTCCAGACCCGCAATCCCATGCACCGCTCGCACGAGTATCTCGCCAAGATTGCGATTGAAAGCCTGGACGGCGTATTGATTCATTCCTTATTGGGCAAATTGAAAGCCGGTGATATCCCCGCCGATGTGCGCAGCCGGGCCATTGGTACCCTGATCGAACACTATTTTGTCAATAACACGGTCATTCAAGCCGGCTATCCGCTGGACATGCGCTACGCCGGACCACGCGAGGCCTTGTTGCATGCCCTGTTCCGTCAGAACTATGGCTGCTCTCATTTGATCGTTGGCCGCGACCATGCGGGTGTGGGCGATTATTACGGTCCATTCGATGCGCATTACATTTTTGATCAAATTCCAAAAAACGCACTGGAAACCCAGCCGCTGAAAATCGATTGGACCTTCTGGTGTAACAAGTGTGGCGGCATGGCTTCCATGAAAACCTGCCCGCACAAAGCCGAAGACCGGTTGCTGTTATCGGGCACCAAATTACGTAAAGCGCTATCCGAAGGTACCGAAGTCCCGGAGAACTTTAGCCGGCCTGAAGTACTTCAAATTTTACGCGAATACTACGCAAGCTTGGCCGAACACGAAAAAGTAGAAGTAAAGTTGTCCGGACACTCTGCGAAGTGACCTGGGGAACCTCTGATTAAGTCATTCCGGCGTTTTTTAAAGCATGCCCCGGCATTGTGTATGCCGGGGCCGGAATCCAGAAAGGTATTGATTTAACTGGGCCCGGTACCTAAAGGTCACAAGTGCCCTTTGGGTACCGGGGTGACAAAAAGTTACTGGTTCAGAGCTTGCCTGGCTCAGTGAACAATTTTGGGGTTTCAGCGGTAAAATCCCGAAAATTCATCTGCATCATCCAAAAAAAACCACGAAGGAGCAAAACGGCCATGCCAACTTTTGTGCGCACTGATAAGTGCGACGGTTGCAAAGGGCAGGACAAAGCAGCGTGCATGTATATTTGCCCCCACGACCTGATGAAGCTGGACAAGGACGGCTCTGAAACCGGCCATGCGATGAAAGCCTGGAATCAGGAACCCGAGCAATGCTGGGAATGCTATTCCTGCGTCAAGATCTGTCCACAACAAGCCATTGAATGCCGTCATTACGCTGACGTAGTACCTCTGGGCGCATCCGTCCAGCCGCTGCGTGGCGCCGATTCCATTATGTGGACCATCAAGTTCCGTAACGGCAATATGAAGCGGTTCAAATTCCCGATTCGCACCACCCCGGAAGGTTCCGCCGATCCCGCTGCCGGTCTTCCTGATCCGGATGCCAGCAAGCTCGAAGATCCGAACACGTTGTTCACACAAAACGCCCACAAATTCGATGCCAGTCAGTTTTCCGTAAACAAATAGTCGGCGCGAGTTTTTCAAGCGTTCTGCAAGCCTTGTTAAATAATTTCAAGCACCGATAACTACTAGATTTAAAGCAATTTAAGTTGAAAAAGGAAGCTTAGATGGCTGAATTTGGAAAACCCGAAATTATCGAGGAAGAAGTCGACATTCTCCTCATTGGCGGCGGCATGGCGGCCTGCGGGGCGGCAACTGAAATGGCGCGCTGGGCGCAGGCCAGGAACCTGAAAATCAAACTGGTGGACAAAGCCGCGCTGTCGCGTTCCGGCGCGGTGGCGCAAGGCCTGTCCGCGATCAATACCTACATGGGTGAGAACGATCCCACCGACTACGTGCGTTATGTGCGCGGTGACTTGATGGGTATCACCCGTGAAGACCTGGTCTTCGACGTAGGCCGTCACGTGGACTCATCCGTGGAATTGTTCGAAGAATGGGGCCTGCCCGTCTGGAAACAACCCGGTGATGAAGGCAAGAAATTAAAAGACGGCGGCAAACCCGTGCGTTCCGGTAAGTGGCAAATCATGATCAATGGCGAATCCTACAAATGGATTGTGGCGGAAGCCGCCAAGAAAGCCATTGGCCTGAAAAACATCCAGGAACATACTTTCATCGTGCGTCTGGTGACTGATAAAAACGATCCCACCCGGGTAGCGGGCGCGGCCGGTTTTTCAGTACGCGAACACAAACTTTACATCTACAAGTTCAAAGCCTGCCTGCTGGTGTGCGGTGGCGCGGTTAACATTTTCCGCCCCCGTTCCGTGGGTGAAGGCATCGGCCGCGCCTGGTACCCGGTATGGAACGCAGGTTCCACCTACGCCATGGCGGCCGAGTGCGGCGCGGAACTGACCCTGATGGAAAACCGTTTCGTACCCGCGCGTTTCAAGGACGGCTACGGCCCGGTGGGCGCCTGGTTCCTGCTGTTCAAGGCCCAGTCCATGAATGCAGCCGGCGAAGACTATCAGGCCAAAAACTTCGCGGATCTGGCCAATTACGGTTATGACGCCTATGCCGAAGGTCACAAGATGGGGACCTGCCTGCGTAACCACCTGATGTTGAAAGAAATGAAAGAAGGCCGCGGCCCGATTTTCATAGACACCCCCACCGCGTTGAAAAAACTGGCGGAAAACATGACGCCCAAGGAAATCAAACACCTTGAAGCCGAAGCGTGGGAAGATTTCCTCGACATGACCATCGCCCAGTGCGGCGTATGGGCGGGTGAAAACATCGAGCCTGACAAAGAAATGTCAGAATTGATGCCCACCGAACCCTACCTGTTAGGTTCTCATGCGGGTTGCGCCGGTATCTGGGTATCGGGTCCTTCCGATGTACCGGGCACACCGTCGCACTACCACTGGGGCTACAACCGCATGACCACCGTGAAAGGTCTGTTCACCGCCGGTGACGGCGTGGGGGCATCCGGCCACAAGTTCTCATCCGGTTCCCATGCGGAAGGCCGTATCGCGGCGAAAAGCTTGATCAAATTCGCGCTCGACAACAAGAACTGGAAGCCAGAACTGTCCCGTACCGTTGATGAGCTGGTGGAAGAAATCTATCGCCCGGTGCGCAACTACCTTGAGCACAAGGATTACACCACCGCGATCGACGTTAACCCACGCTACATTACGCCCAAGATGCTGCAATTCCGTCTGCAGAAAATCATGGACGAATATGTTGCCGGTACTTCAACGTTCTATCAAACCAATGCGGCCAGCTTGAAAGTTGCCGAGCGTAAACTGGGCATGATCAAGGAAGACTCCTTAAAGATGCGCGCGAAAGACCTGCACGAGTTGTTACGCGCCTGGGAAAACTATCACCGCATCCTGGCCGCCGAAGCTCACATGAAACATATCCAGTTCCGTGAAGAATCCCGCTACCCCGGTTACTACTACCGCGCGGACTTCATGAAAATTGATGACAAAAACTGGAAATGCTTCGTGAACAGCACCTACAACCGTGACACCGGTGAGTGGAAGCTGAAAAAAGTCCAGTACACACAACTGGTAAAACCCGGACCCGGCGAACCTGCAGGTATCGCACGTCCAGGCAGCCCAGTCTAAAACCGGTTGGCTATTGACGTAATCGGCGGTAAGGTAAGTAAAAGTCAGGCCGGGCACTGTAAAGTGCCCGGCCTTTTTCGTTTAAAGCACTCTGCCGGCACATCTCACCAAGCCCCAATCAGCTAGCGAAATCTTGATCAAATTACGGTAAAATACCCCCCTCACAATCAAACCCACTCCAATCGGCAGTAATCCAGCATTTTATTAAGTATCCGGCAATGAGGTTAAGTGAATGAGCACTGAAGAAACCGTCGAGTTAAACGACGAGACCGGCATTAGCGGCCCGGCTGACACCGACCAGGCATTTGAAATTCCCTTTAAAAATCCTGTGAAGCCCGTCCAATATACCTTGGATGACAGAATTCAGTTTAACTGTCACAAAGGCATCGCGTGTTTCAACAAGTGCTGCAAGAGTATTGAAATCCAGCTGACACCGTATGACATCCTGCGCCTGAAAAAACATTTCGACCTGACATCAAAGGAATTCGTTGCCCGTTATACCATGCCCTTCGAAATGGATGCCCATAGCATGCCCGGCTTACGATTAGTGCACAAGCCGGGAACCACCGAATGCGTTTTTCTCACCGAGGAAGGCTGCAGCGTCTACGCGGATCGCCCCACCGTCTGCCGTTACTACGCGCTGGGCAATATGGGCGTTCGCAAAAAAGATGGCGATAAAGTGGAAGATGTTTATTTTTTAGTAAAAGAAGATCATTGCCTGGGCCACTACGAACCTAAAACACAAACGGTTCGCGACTATCTCCATGAACAGGGCGCCGATCAATATGATGAATTCAACAAGGACTGGCGCGACATCATTATTAAAAAGCGCTCCAGCGGCCCCACCATCGGCAAACCCAGCGAACGCAGCATGCAATTATTCGATATGTGCAGTTATGATATCGATAATTTTCGTGAATTTATCCAGAGTCCCAGTTTCCAGAGTATTTTTGATCTTGACGAAGATACCACGCGAACGCTTATCGAAAAGGACGGGGAACTATTGAAGTTCGCCATGCGGTTTTTGAAACAGGTGTTATACGGCGAAACATCCATCCCGATCAAAACAGGCGCGCGTGAACAACGCCTGCAGGAACGGCATGATGTATTGCAAGCGAGAAAACAGGCGGAGATCGAAAAACACAAGAACAAGGCCGCGTTCGACGACTATATCGCGGACTGATGGCGGACCCGCTATACCGCGCCGGTCAGAAATCTAATCAGCCCGGTGGAATTTACGTTTCGACCCCCTGATAAATTCCACCAGGTGGTTAGCATGAGTTGATTGCAGTTGCTCAAGTTCACCCAATATCACGTCCAGGTCACGGTGCGAGCTAAACAGGATGCGGTAGGCCTGCTTGAGGTTGTGCAACTCCTGCGCAGAAAACCCGGCGCGTTTTAATCCCACGGAATTCAATCCGCGGACCTTGCCGGGCACGCCGTCGGTAATCATATAGGGCAGGCAATCCTGGGTTATCTTGCTATTTCCGCCGATCATGGCGTAACACCCCACCTTGGAAAACTGATGGATTTTCACACCGCCTGAAATGAACGCCCGGTCGCCGACATGGACGTGCCCCCCCAGTGCTGCATCGGGCGCCAAAACGATATGGCTACCCAGCTGGCAGTCATGGCCCACATGGCAAAGCGTCATAAAATAGTTGTTATTGCCAACTCGGGTCCAGCCGGTTTCTTTGGTAGTGGCGCGATTTACTGTCACGAACTCACGCAACACATTGTTATCGCCCAGTTGCGCAAAGGTATCGGCGTCCTTAAACCCGAGATCCTGGGGATTACCGCCAAACACTACGTGTTCATGAATGCTGTTGCCATGCCCGATGCGGGAACCGTTCTTAATGACACTATGCGCGCCGATACGGTTGTTGTCCCCCAATTCGGCCTTGTCCTCGATTACCACAAAAGGACCAACCGTATTGCCGGTGCCTAATTTTGCATCGGTTGAAATTATCGCGCTGGGATGAATCTGATTTGCCACTTATCTCACTCCGTTTACTTCGAGCACTATTGGTTTTGACGAAGAATATTGGTTCTGACGAAGACAGTACCGCCAAACCCGCAGCAATAAAGCCCGAGAAAAATAGTTTACTCTTGTTGTTGAGAAATCCAATTAATCTCGAACGCTGTTTTACGGCCAATGATGGTATCGTCAAGCTTATCCGGCATCAGCCATGTCCCATCCGCAACCGGTATTACTCCCGCCATGATTTCCGCATAACTCTGCGGATATAACGGTTGCTTATCGGGCTCGACAATCCCATCCGGATACAGCGGCGCACCGGTCTGCAAATCATATTTATCGGTTGCGCCGACGGTGTGCAAAAACTCATGGACGAGCACGATATTGTTTTTGTGTTCCAGTTTTTTCCCCGCATAGGCGTTCACAACACCGATCAAACCTTTTTCCAGTCCCAGCGAATGTTGCAAGCGGTCATGTGTTTCAGGATCATGATAAACGACAAACATGCGTATATCGGCCGGCGGACCTTGGTACTCGTCAACACGAAACACCCAGTAACGCATTTTCAGGCTCCACCACATCACTTTTAATACCTTACGATCGGCCGGCGGTATAGGCGGCAATTCCTGTATCTGCGGACCCAGGGTGGTAATGACCGGTTTTTCAAGCGGCACGCCGTAGTCCGCCGCTTCGCTGGCGAGAAATACTTCGACTGGCGTAAAGGTATCCTGCGTCAGTTGCGCGATGTATTGATCCGCGGCCTCGCTGCCATCGCCGTTGATCGGGTAAACCACAATGCGTAAAGAATGGCTCCAATTGGTGCTTCGGTACTTGGTCAGCCAATAATCCCCGGCAACCAGGAGCAGCACGAACAACAAAAATAAAATCCGTAGTTTTTTGAAAAAGCCGCCAGCTGCCATGATGTGTAATTCAGAATGAAATGTTCAACGAAGGTGAGTGTGCGAATAAAGATGAAAAAGCGGGAAACATTCATGTCAGGCCGTGAGCTTTTTCACTCCCGATGGTGTACCCAACAACAAGACATCGGCCGGGCGTTGCGCGAACAGTCCGTTGGTCACCACACCCACGATATTATTTAATCGTTGCTCCAACTCGACCGGATTGAGTATTTTCAAGTTGTGCACGTCCAGAATCTGGTTTCCGTTATCGGTGACAAAACCATCGCGGTATACCGGCATGCCGCCCATTTTCACCACTTGCCGCGCCACGTAACTGCGCGCCATGGGTATGACCTCGACGGGCAATGGAAATTTGCCCAACACGTCGACCAGCTTGCTTTCATCGGCGATACACACAAATTTTTTCGCGACCGCCGCCACGATTTTTTCGCGGGTCAACGCCCCGCCGCCGCCTTTAATCAAATGCAAATGCCGGGTGGACTCATCCGCGCCATCCACGTAAACGGAAATCTCATCCACGGCGTTCAGATCCTCAACGTGAATGCCATGGCGTTTCAGGCGGTCGGCGCTGGCGACCGAGCTGGCAACCGCGCATTCAATCTTGTGCTTAATCCTGGCGAGCTCGTCGATAAAGTAATTGGCGGTACTGCCGGTGCCTATGCCAATGACCGTGCCCGCCTCCACATAGTCGATCGCCGCGGCGGCAACGGCTTTTTTCATTTCATCCTGCGTCATACTCATTGATGCAATCCCCGAGAGATTCGTGTAGTTTTAACCGGGCATTATATACACTTTTTTGCTCGAGTTTTAACGTAAAAATCAATAAGATAGACAGGGCATGAAACTGGTTGTTTAATAACGGATTACTGAACAGCGAAACTCGTGAAAAGACTCCGGCTGCCGGACTTTTAGTTATTAAATAACAATAACTTACGAATTTTTTAAGATTTTAGCGCACACCATGACCCAATTGACCCTAAAAGACTACGCCGAAAAAATCACGCACTCCCGCGTTTATGACGTGGCGCGGGAAACTCCCTTGGAGGCCGCCACGGTACTCTCGCAGCGCCTGGATAACCAGGTGTACCTCAAGCGCGAAGATTTACAGCCCGTATTCTCCTTCAAGCTGCGCGGCGCTTATAACAAAGTCGCCAGCCTAAGCGCCGCAGAACGCCAGCAGGGCGTCATCGCCGCGTCCGCCGGCAACCACGCACAGGGCGTCGCCCTGGCGGCCCAAAAGCTCGGCATCAAGGCTGTCATCGTGATGCCCAAAACCACGCCGGATATCAAGGTCGACGCGGTTCGCAACCGCGGCGCGGAGGTGGTGCTGCACGGCAATTCCTATGACGACGCCTACGCGTTTGCCCAGCAACTGACAAAAGAACGTAAACTGACCTTTGTACACCCTTATGACGATCCTGACGTTATTGCCGGACAGGGCACCATTGCCGTGGAAATCCTCAAGCAGCATCCTGATCCCATCGACGCGATTTTTGTGCCGGTCGGCGGCGGCGGGCTGATTGCCGGTATCACCGCCTATGTGAAACACGTTAAACCGGATATCAAAATCATTGCCGTCGAGGCGGACGAATCCCCGTGCCTGGCGGAAGCCATGAAAAAGGGCGAACGCGTGATTCTGGACGAAGTGGGTATTTTCGCCGATGGCGTGGCGGTTCGCCAGATTGGTGAAGAACCATTTCGCATAGCCCAACACTACGTCGATGACGTTATTGTTGTGACCACGGATGAAATCTGCGCGGCGATCAAGGATATTTTTGACGAAACGCGCACCGTCGCCGAACCCGCCGGCGCGATCGCGGTAGCCGGCATAAAAAAATATGCCGCGCAAACCGGGGCGCGCAATCAGCACCTGATAGCGATCGTAAGTGGCGCCAATATTAATTTCGACCGGCTGCGGGTCGTGGCGGAACGCGCGGAACTGGGTGAGCGGCGCGAGGCGATACTGTGCGTGACCATTCCGGAAAAACCGGGGAGTTTCCGCGATTTTTGCGACGCCATCGGCAACCGCGGCATCACCGAATTCAATTACCGTTATTCGGATGCGGCGGAAGCCCACGTGTTTGTAGGTGTGAAATTGGCCGGTGGCGATGAAGAGAAAAAAGACCTCATCACGAAACTGAAATCCAAAAGTTATTCCGTGGTGGATCTCACCGACAACGAGATGGCAAAAATCCACATCCGCTACATGGTGGGCGGCCGCACCAAACTGGCAAGGGAAGAACGCTTATTCCGGTTTAATTTTCCGGAACGGCCCGGCGCCCTGCTGCGTTTTCTCAACCATATCGGTGGACGCTGGAATATCAGCCTGTTCCATTACCGGAATCACGGCGATGCGTACGGACGGGTTTTGGCGGGGATTCAAGTGCCTTCAAAAGATAACGCGGAATTCCAGGCATTTCTGGCGGGCGTAGGCTACAACCACTATGAAGAAACCGAAAATCCGGCTTACTGGTTGTTCCTGAGATAATCTG
>Ga0209640_10001412_pt1 | contig 20336 bp, 20 predicted proteins | sample RifCSP10_1_FD_184018 | JGI IMG/M metagenome (GOLD analysis project Ga0209640, IMG submission 184018) | Soil microbial communities from Rifle, Colorado - Rifle CSP2_sed 10_1 (SPAdes) (version 2) | ecosystem: Environmental > Terrestrial > Deep subsurface > Rock core/Sediment | place: Rifle...
TGAGCGAGCGCCTCGAACCCCTCCTGGTCCCACTTGAGGACCGTGCCGGTGAAGACCAGGCCGAGCGTGATCGCCAGCAGGCCGAGGCCGATCAGCCAGTTCGCCTCCCGCGGCCGCTTGTAGGAGCCGGTCGCGAAGACGCGCCCCATGTGCAGCAGCACGGTCGCCATGACGATGTTGGCGACCCAGAAATGGATCCCCCGGATCAGGTCGCCCAGGGGCGCGACGTTCATGATGTAGACGATGCTCTCGCGCGCCGTGGACGGCGTCGGGTGGTAGTACTGCGCCAGCCAGATCCCCGTCGCGGCGAGGATCAGAAACCCGAAGAAGGTGATCCCGCCCAGGATGTAGCCGATGCCGTTGGCGTGGGCCGGGACCCGGTACGCCAGCCCGCTCAGGCCAAGCCGCTCGTCGAGCGCGGCCCAGGCCCGGCGCCAGGGTCCTGGCTGGACGATGGTCCCGTGGGCAACCATGAACCTCTCCTTCCCGCGGTGCTGGACCGTCAGCGGTCATCGATGGGCGGTCGAGTGCTCGCGTATCGCACTCCCGCTTCCTTGGCGTCCGATGAGAGCCAGCTGGGCGCGACCTGAGGAGTTGGGCCTGGCCCCTTCAACGGGGCAGCGGTCAGGGCGCCCGGACCTCGATCGTGCCCGTCATGCCCGGGTGGTAGAGACAGAGATACGCGTACGTTCCGGGCGAGTCGAAGCGACGCTCGTAGGAGCCTCCGGGTGAGAGGTTGCCCGAGTCCCACGAGCCGTCCGACGCAGTGACGGTGTGCGGTAGGGCGTCGTCGTTGAACCAGCGAACGGTCGCGCCCGCGGCGATGGTGAGCGTGACCGGCTCGAACCGCGACCCAGCCATGCGCACGGAGGTTCCCGCCGGGGCGGTGGGGGCGGCTCCCCAGCCCATCATCCCGCCCGGTCCCATCATCCCGCCCCAGCCCGGCCCGGTCGTCCCACCGCAGCCGGCGACGACGCCGAGGAGGATGGCCCCGACGACGAGGACGACCCCGACGACGCCGAGGGCACTCCAACCCGTTCGCGGTCCGTCCGGCGCCTCGAGGGCCCGTCGCATCTCCTCGAACTGCGGCGCGTCGATCTCGCCCCGCGCGAACCTGACCCGGAGCTGACGGAGCGCATCGTCCTCGGCACCCCCGCCCAGGAGTCGGACCGCCCAGAACGCGATCAGAACGACCCCGACCACGAGCGCGATGGGCGCAAGGAGCATGAGCCAAAGGCCGAAGGATCCATTCCCCAAGGTCATCATCGTCTCACGGTACCTCGCCGTTAGCATCTCCTCGGTCGACGGGAGGGGGCTGCGGCCAGTCGCCCGGGGGTCAGCGACCGGCCGGCCCGTGGGAGGAAGGCTATGGAAGCGCCCGTCGCCTCAGTGGCCCGGGCAGACCGCCCAGCCGGAGAAACCGCCGTGCATGCCCGGGTTGTGATCGCCGGTGAAGCCACTCTCGGTCGTCGCATGGTGGGCGACGCAGGCACCGAAGTCGGCCCCGCCTCCCGCGGCGGCGACCGGGCTGGCCCCGACGAGCAACGCCAGGAGAGCGACGGATGGGAGCGCAAGTCGGAATCTTCGGCCCATGGATCACCTCTTATGTCGCGATTGGCATGTCGAGGATGACAACGGTCGCGCCCGAACCTGAGACCCAGCTGAGTCGAAGGTTAGAAAGGCCACGCTCAGTGGGAGCGCCAGCAACGTGTCGACATCGCCAACGGACTCCGTAAACGACACGCACGTCGTGGCCCGACAATGGGACCCACCCATCACCAACGGAGCAGGCCGTGACCGACGGAGTCTTTGAAGCGGGGGGCCTCCTGCGCGCCAGCAGCGCGGCCGCCCTGGGGGAATTCCTGCGGCGGCAGCGCGGCGTCTCAGACGCCGAGGCGAACCCGGTCTCGCAGACCGTGACCGTCCACTACGACGAGGCCGCACTGAGCGCGGACGACGTCCGGGCGCTCATCGAACGGTTCGGCTGCTCGTGCGGCGGTGAGGTCGTCCCGTGCCACCTCTGCCGTGACGAGCAGCCTGCCGTCATCGGCAGCACGGTCCCCCACGGGGCCGTTCACGCGCGGGAGGCCGGGCACGCCGGCCACGCCATGGCGCTGCCGGGGGCAGGTGCGCCGGTCGCGGCCGAGATGGCCCAGATGGCCCATGCGATGGGCCACGGTGGCGGGATGACTATGGACGAGATGGTCCGCGACATGCGGAACCGATTCATCGTCGCGTTCATCCTGGCGATCCCGATCTTCCTCTACTCGCCGCTGGCGACCGACGTCTTCGACCTCCGCCTCGGGACGCCGTTCGGGGTGGATGCGAACATCCTGGCCTTCCTCCTGGCGACGCCGGCCGTCGCCTGGAGCGGGAAGATGTTCTTCGTCGGCGCGTATCGGGCTCTCCGCAACCGGACACTCGACATGTCGGTGCTCGTCGCGCTCTCGGTCGGCAGCGGCTACCTCTTCAGCGTCGCCGCGACGTTCATCTTTGCCGGCGAGGTCTTCTACGAGGCGGCGGTCGTCCTGCTCACGTTCGTGCTCTTCGGCCACTGGCTGGAGATGCGCGCGCGGGCGGGCGCGTCCGACGCGATCCGGGCGCTCCTCGACCTGACGCCGCCGATGGCGACGGTGATCCGGAACGCCCAGCCCGTCGAGATCCCCACCTCGGACGTCGTCATCGACGACGTCGTCCTCATCCGTCCCGGCGACAAGCTCCCGGTCGACGGCGTCGTCACCGAGGGCAGCTCCTCGGTCGACGAGTCGATGATCACGGGCGAGAGCGTCCCGCTCGAGAAGACCGTCGGCTCGAACGTCATCGGCGCCTCGATCAACAAGACCGGGACGTTCCGCTTCCGGGCGACGAAGGTGGGCGCCGATACGGCCCTCGCCCAGATCGTCAAGCTCGTCCAGCTGGCCCAGAACTCCAAGGCTCCGGCCCAGCGCCTCGCCGATCGGGCGGCCCAGTGGCTCGTGGCGGCGGCGGTCGTGCTCGGCCTCCTGACGTTCTTCGGCTGGCTGACGATCGGCGGGTCGACCTTCGTGTTCGCCCTCACCCTCGCGATCACCGTCGTCATCATCGCCTGCCCCGACGCGCTGGGCCTCGCGACCCCGACCGCGATCATGGTCGGCACCGGCCTGGGCGCCCTGAACGGGATCCTCTTCAAGAACGCGACCGCCCTCGAGCAGGCGTCGAAGATCGGTGCCGTGATCTTCGACAAGACCGGCACGCTGACCGTCGGACAGCCGCGCGTCGTCGAGCTGGTCGGCGCCGGCAACCCCGTCGGCGAGGACGAGGTCCTTCGACTGGCGGCTTCGGCCGAGGGCTCGAGCGAGCATCCGCTCGCCCAGGCCGTCGTCGACGCGGCGAAGGAGCGCAAGCTCGCGCTCGTGGACGCGACCGACTTCCAGGCCGTCCCCGGCCACGGGCTCGAGGCAAAGGTCGACGGTCGGGCGGTCCTCGTCGGCAACGCCAAGCTCATGCGCGACCGGGGGATCTCGTTCGACGGCCTCGACGAGCGAGCCGGTGACCTGGAAGGCGCGGGCCGGACGGTCGTCCGGGTCGCCGTGGACGGCAAGGCCGGGGGTCTGATCGCCATCGCCGACGCGGTCCGTCCGAGCGCAAAGGAGACGATCGACCGGCTCCACAACCTGGGCATCGAGGTGGCGATGCTCACCGGCGACAACCAGGCGACCGCCGAGCGGATCGCCGCCGAGCTCGGGCTCGACACAGTCTTCGCCGAGGTCCTCCCGGGACAGAAGGCCGACAAGGTCAAGGAGCTCCAGGCGAGCGGCAAGCTCGTGGCGATGGTCGGCGACGGGATCAACGATGCTCCGGCGCTCGCCCAGGCGGACGTCGGGATCGCGATCGGAGCCGGCACCGACGTCGCGGTCGAGACGGCCGACGTCGTCCTGATGAAGAGCGACCCGGTCGACGTCCTCGGCGCCATCGCGCTCAGCCGGGCCACGGTCCGCAAGATGCGCCAGAACCTCTTCTGGGCGGTCGGCTACAACACGGTCGCCTTCCCGATCGCCATGGGCCTCTTCTACCCGGCGTTCGGGCTCATCCTCCGGCCGGAGATCGCCGCCATCAGCATGGCCGGCAGCTCGTTCCTCGTCGCTGTCAACGCCCTGCTTCTGAAGCGCACGAAGCTCGAAGGGATCCGGCGGTATGGCGCGCCGTGAGCCAGCACCGACCCTGGACGAAATCCGAGGTCGCCGCTCCCGCGATGAGGGGGCGATCCGGAGTACGCTCGTCGCCCCGATCGAAACGGTCTCCGTCAGCTCGCAGAAAGGTCTCTCGATGACGGCCCCTCCCTCAGCCGCCCCGTACGGTCGCGACAGCCAGGCCAAGCACCGGGCCGGCCTCCCTCCTCGAGGATCGCGCGAAGTGGCGCTCGTCGCCCTGCTCGCCGGCGTCGCGCTCGTGGCCGCGGCATGCTCCGGGGCCGGGACCGTCTCACCGGCGCCCGCCTCACCCGCCCCCAGCGCCACACCAATGACCGTCTACGTGGAGAGCGGCGGGACGTACACGAGCGTCGCGCCCGCGCAGCTGGCCGAGATGCTCGAGGCAAAGGACTTCAGGCTCGTCAACGTCCACGTCCCGTACGAGGGCGAGATCGAGCCGACCGACGCGTTCATCCCGTACGACCGGATCGCCGACCGCCTGGGCGAGCTGCCGGCCGCGAAGGACGCCAAGGTCCTCCTCTACTGCCGGAGCGGGCGGATGAGCACGATCGCCGCCCGGACCCTCGTCGGCCTGGGCTACACGAACGTGTTGGAGCTCGACGGCGGGTTCGAGGCGTGGCAGGCGGCCGGCTACCCGCTCAGCCAGAAGCCACAGGGCTGAGACGCGCGGGCGAGGCAAACCGTGACCGCTCGCCGGGCCACCGGATCGCGGATGTGATGCACGACCAAGTCGTCGAGTTCGCGACGACCAAGGTGGCGGCCGGCGCGGGGCCGGATGCGGTCCGGCTCTCGATCGGTTTCGAGACCGCGGAGGATCTCATTGAGCACCTCGACTGCCCCCTCCGTGCGGCCTCGTCGCGCCGCGGCGACCGTGCACGACAGCATCGCCGAGCCACACTCTCTCCGCTGCGGGTCCCGGCTCCTCAGCCACATCTCAGGTGCGATTCAGCACGACCCCCCAGTGTGGGGCATCATCCGCATGCACCCCGAAGGGATCGAACGCGGTGGCCCAGAGCGGCACGGTGCGCACGCAGGACGGCGGCGCCCGCACCAGCACGATCGAACGTCGTCGAGCAGTCGCCCGCCGCATCCTCGCCGCGGCCCGGGCGGCGCTGCCGGTTGACAGCCCGCTGGAGCTCATGCTCGCCGAGGACGCGACAGCGAACCGCACCTCGTCCGTCCGGGTCGTCGTCCGCGGACCGGACGCCGTCGGACGCCTTCTCTGGCCGCCGTCGGCCGATGCCCTCGGCGAAGCCTATCTCCGAGGCGACATCGACATCGAGGGCGACATCTGGGCGGCTGTCGACGCCGGGCGATCGTTCGATTTGCGCCGGCTTGGCCTGGGGATGCTCCGCCTCGCACGCCTCGGGCTCGAGCTCCGGCGTGGTGCCGCGCCCTCTCGCGGCCTCCTGCGCAAGGCTCGCCTCTCCGGACGTCGCCACTCGCGAGCTCGCGACCTGGCCGCGGTCCGCTTCCACTACGACGTTGGCAACGACTTCTACGCGCTTTGGCTGGACCAGAGACGCGTGTACTCGTGTGCCTATTTCACGTCACCCGACGCGACGCTCGACGCCGCCCAGGAGGCGAAGCTCGACCTCATCTGCCGCAAGCTCCATCTGGAGCCGGGCATGCGCCTCCTCGACATCGGCTGCGGCTGGGGCTCGCTCGTCATCTTCGCGGCGGAGCGGTACGGGGTCGACGCCACCGGGATCACACTGAGCGGCGCCCAGGCCGGCTGGGCGACGGAGGAAATCGGCCGACGCGACCTGGAAGGTCGTACGCGCGTCGCGATCCGTGACTACCGTGAGCTCGGCGGGCTCGGACTGTTCGATGCCGTCGCGTCGGTCGGGATGTTCGAGCACGTCGGACGCCAGCGGCTGGGCGAGTACTTCGCCGCGGCTCTTGCCGCCCTTCGGCCCGGCGGGCTGTTCCTCAACCACGGGATCGCCACCACGTCAACCGGTGGGGCTCTCCGTCCGCGCTGGCTCACATTCGGTGACGGTGGCTTCGTCGGCCGCTACGTCTTCCCCGACGGTGAGCTCGTGGCCGTCGAGGACGCGATCGGGTTCGCGAGGCGCGCCGGCTTCGAGTTGCTCGACGTCCAGTCGCTGCGGCCGCATTACGCGCTCACCCTGAAGGCGTGGGTCGAGCGCCTGGAGGCCTCCGCCGACCGGGCCCGCGAGCTGGCCGGCGAGGAGGTCTACCGGACCTGGCGGATCTACATGGCCGCCGCCCGACGTGGCTTCGAGGACGGCTCGCTCGACGTCGCCCAGCTGCTGCTCGCCCGACCAGGCGTCAACGGCCCGGCCGAGCTTCCCCCACGACCGTGGTGGCACGAGTGACCGGCCGGAATCCGGGCGCCTTCCGCTCGACGGCCGTCGCCGTCGTCGCCTTCGGCATCGCGATGGGCTTCCTCGAGGCAGCCGTCGTCATCTACCTGCGGGCCGCCCTCGGCCTCGACCCTTCCGGGTTCGTCCCAGCCCACGACACGGCGGCGTTCGACGCCTTCGAGGGTGTCGAGCTCGCCCGCGAGCTGGCCACGCTCATCATGATCGCCGCGGTCGGCTGGCTCGCCGGGCGAGGAGCACTCGAGCGCTTGGCCTGGGCGGCCGTCATCTTCGGCGTCTGGGACATCGTGTACTACGCCGGGCTCCGCATCGTCGTCGGCTGGCCGCCCTCCCCCGCCGCGTGGGACATCCTCTTCCTCGTCCCGGTCCCCTGGGTCGGGCCGGTCTGGGCGCCGCTCGTCGTGAGCGCCGCGCTCGTCGGGTTCGGCCTCGCCGCCGCACGACGGCTGCGCGCCGGTCGAGCGATCGTCGTCGGGCCGCTGCGCGCGCTGGCCGCATTCGCGGGCGGAGGCCTGGTCGTCCTCAGCTTCCTCGTCGACTCGAACCGGGTCCTGGCGGGCGACTCTTGTGCCTGGACGGGCTGGCCGCTCTTCGGCGCCGGCATGGCGTTGGCGCTCGGTGCGACGGCAGCCGCGCTCGCTGGGCCATCGCGAGCGATCGCCTCCGGAGGCGTATCGCCCGATCATGGAACCGGAGGCCGGCCACCGGCCGGCTCACCGGAGTGACCAATCCACTCTCCCAAGGAGGTTGCCAACCATGGCCGACAAGGTGAAGGACCCCGTCTGCGGCATGGAGATCCGCCCGCAGGATGCGGCCGCGACCGAGGTGCACGAGGGACGGACGTTCTACTTCTGCAGCCACACCTGCCACGACACGTTCGTCAAGGACCCACATCGCTACGGTCATCCCGTCGAGGAGCATGGCGAGCACGGTCACCACTGAGCCGTGGGAGCGCGCGGCGGTCGAGATGTCGCCAGCCGGCGACGCCGCCGCTGGCGATCCCGGGTCCTCGGCCGTCGGCGACGCGTACGCCTCTGTCATCTCGGTGCGGGTTTCGGTTGTGATCGTGATCACCCGGATGGCGACCCGATAGCATCCTCGTCCGCTGCTACGACCGCTCCGCGGAGGCGACGTTGCTCCGCCGCCAGGAGTACTCGCGTCGCTCCGCTCGCACCCGAAGGAGCAGCTGCCGGACGACGACGTAGGCGCCGAACGCGGCCGCGAAGATGACACCGTCCACGCCGGGCACATGACCGAGGACCAGCAGCGCGCTCGTGGCACCGAGGAGTAGGCCGGCGAGGGACTCGATGAGCTGGGCCGGGATGCGACGCGCACCGACTCGGCGATCCGAGGACCACACGCCCCAGCGCGAGCTGGTGCAGCGTCCGGCGCAGCACCCGGTGAAGAAACACCCGAGGCGCCCGATCGCGACCCCGAAGAACAGGCCCGGCGTGGCGGCGTCGAGAAACACGCCGATCGGCAGGTCGAATGCGAGCAATGCGGCGACCGCCACTACGGGAGCGACGAAGAGGAATCCATCGACGGACCAGCCCTGGATCCACTGCCGCCACGGGCCCGGGTGCAGGACCGCGTTCCACAGCTTCGCCCCGATCAGGCCGAACCCCAGCGCGAGCAGGGACACGACCAGGAACTGACCGACCGCCACGTTCTCATGGGCCAGGATGGCGACCTGCGTGACCAGGGCGACGAGGGCACCGAGGACGCCCAGGGCAGGCCAGACCCCGGGGATGACCCCGGGCATCCTGGCCAGGGGTGCCAGCATCGCCCAGCGGGTCTTCACCGTGCCGGCGGAGCCGGTCGAGAGCGCCCACCGGCGCCATGACCAGGCAGCGGGACGGATCGGTTCGGCGGTGACGCGTCTGCCGCGTCCGGCATCACCTCGGGGCCGGAGCAGCTCGGCGCTGACGGTCCATTCGCCTGGCTGACGCCTATACACGCATGAGGTGATCGACACGAGCCCGCTGCCGGGCACGATGCCATCGATCTTGTCCTCTTGCACGAAGGTGTCTTGCGGCTTGGGCATCCCGTGGATCCCGCCACGCCGTCCGGTCAAGCGGACGGTCGCCGAGTACGGCTCTTCGCCCTCGCCAGAGTCGAACCAGTGGGTGACGACCAGCGCCTCCAGCTCGACGGCCTCGGACGATTCGGCCTGGGCGTTCGCGGGTCGCCCGCTCGCGCCGGCGCGCCCCGTAGGGGAACTCGCCACAGCGCCCGGCATGGGTCTCGATCGGTCCTTCGTGCGCCTGTCCGCAGCGGCTGCTCTTCGTCGTGCTGCCCTGTTGTCCACGTGTCCTCGCTGGCTCTGGGTCGTCTCGGATCGGGCCCCGCGCGTGATCGGCGAGAAAGGCCACGAACGGCGGCAAGCTCGTCGGGCGCTGGTGGGCTCGTCGACCCAAGGGCCCGCTGACTACGACACAGCCGTAGTATTACGATTTCCAGCGGCCTTGTCCTCGCTGCACCAACGTCGCGGGCCTCGCCCGCGTTGGTTCACGACAGGGTGTGCGTGAACGCTGAGCGTGAGGTGAGGCAGACCTGAGACATGCCCGCGGGCGCCGATCGGGAGCGCTCGGAGCATCGCTGGTTCCGGGTCCCCGGAGCGAACCGGACCCGGTGCCAAGCGTCAGACGGCTTGTCGGACTGCGTCCTCGGCCCTTGGCGCGGTCGCACCGCCGATCGAGACGATCCCGAGCCCGACGAGCACGGCCGCGATCCCGGCCAGCTCGACGGGCGCCGGGCCGTCCCCGGTGACGATCGCCGCGACGATACCCGTGACCGGGATGAGGAAGAGGGCCGCCCCGAGCCGCACCAGGGAAACGCGGTCGAGCAGCCAGAACCAGGCGACGTACGCGAGACCCGTTCCGAGGACACCGAGGACGAGCAGCCTGGCCAGGATCGCCGGCGACCAACTGACGGCGCCCCACGGCTCGAGCAGGGCTGGCACTCGCGATCCTCCTGGGTGTATTCGGACCCCGCTAGGTCTCGGTCGACGAAAGGATCTGAACCATGTCACCCACCGCCTCCACCCGTCTCGGCGGCCTTGGCCCTGTAGAGCGCGTCCTCCGGATCGTCGGCGGCCGGCTGCTCGCCGTCATCGCCTTGAACCTGTGGTTCACGTCGAGCGGGCTCACGACCTGGGCCTGGATCGGCGCTGCGCTCCTCGGCCTCGACTTCGTCGTGACCGGTCCGCGCGGCTGCTGCCCCCTCTACGCTCGTCTCGGCATCGGCCGACCGCACGATGAAAGCCGCGCCTGACCGGCCGCCGGATGCTCGATCTGGCTGCCAGACAGCCCCGTTCGGGCTATCCGTCCCTCGGCGGCCGAACGCCAAGCATGCCGAGGATCGCCTCCCGCGGGAGCGATGTTCGTCGCTCGACGAGTCGAGCAACCCGGTTCGGGTCGCCGCAAGTCCGCGCGAGCTTCGTCCGGTCGAGTCCGGGCCAGATCGCGAGGGCCCGGCTCCGCGCGTCGCCGGCGATCGCGCCGTTGGGTGACTGCCCAATACCTTTGTTCACGAAGTTCGCCTCCTGCCGGTCCGTCCCCGGCGTGCCCACCTGTCGCCTGAGCGACGGCCCTATTGGACCCCACGTTCGAAGTGGACGCTGAGAAGCACCTGAAGCATGCCTAAGAACCAGCTGGGACCTGGGCCGCTCGCGGATGCGCGAGCGTCCCCGGGGAGCGCCAGGTGTTGGCTGGTCGGTCGGTGCGCGAGCCTCAGACCGAGGTTGCCGTCTCGACCATGGCGCAGGCTCGCCCCAGCCGTCGAGCGATCACGACGATCCCGATGAGGTTCATACCGATCCTCATCAGGAGGAGCGGGGTCTTGTAAGCGTTCAGGAAGACGGCCGCCGCCGAGAGGCCGACGATCGGCAGCAGCTCGACGAGGTGGTGGGCGCGGCAGGCGCGCCTCGCTGCGCTCGTCGGGGCCTCGTCAGAGCGTCAGCAGAAGCCCCAAGCTCATGGCCACGACGGCGACCGCGAGACCGGCCTTGACCCAGGGGCTGTTCGCCCGGTTCCAGCGACCCAGGCGGCCCAGGAAGCGCCGGTCGCTGACGGCCAGGAGGAGCGCGACGAGCGGCGCGATGTAGGCGAGGTTGTAGAGCGCCAGGAGCGCCAGGCCGGGGACGCCACCGCCCGAGGCGTGCAGGACGGCGACGATGTCGAGGTAGATCGCGCCCGAGCAGGGCACCGTGCAGATCCCGACGAGCACACCGGCGATGAGCATCCCCGCCAGCCCGCCGCGCTCCATCGCCCGGTGCATCCAGCCGTGCGTCGCGTGCGGTGCGGCCATCGACGGTCCCCACCCGGGGAGGAAGACGTCCTTGAGCATCCAGACGGCCATGATGAGGGCGACGACCGCGGCGATCCGCGTCACGAGGTGATCGCGTCCCAGCCAGCCGAGGAAGCTCAGCAGCCCGAGACCGATGATGAAGTACGTGATGAAGACCGCGCCGACGTAGATGGAGCCGGCGCCCAGGAGCCGGCGCCGCGCCTCGAGGGTCGGACGGCCGTCGGAGGTGACGGCGTTGACGAGCGTGAGCGTGTAGGTCGCGAAGAGGACGAGGAGCGCGAATGAACACGGGTTGAGCCCGTCGGCGATGCCCGAGACGAGGACGGTCGGGACCGTCAGCCCCCCGAACGCGGCGCCGTCGAACGGGATCGCGACGATCGTCGCCGTCGCCGCGAGCGCCACGGTCGCGAGCCCCGATACGAGGAATAGGGCGGGTCGGGGCAGGCCGAACAGGAGGGGCGAGGCCGCGATGGGCAGAGCAGCCCGTCCCGGATCGACAGGGGCGGGCGCCGGATCGTGGTAGTGGGGAGCCTTCTCCGGCATCCCCTACGCCTCGACGTGGAGCGTGCCGTGCATCGTGGGCGAGGCCTTACCGCCGCAGCAGGTGTCGCACCAGAAGTCGTAGTCGCCGGGCGTGGCCGGGGCCGTGAACGTGAACTGCTTCCGCGACTCGGCCGGCAGTTGCACGTCCAACCCGAGTTCGGGCGAGATCCAGGTGTGGACGCCACCCTGCAGATGGGGCGCCGCGTCCGTCGTCCAGAAGTCGATCGTGAGCGTCTGGCCGGGCTTGGCATGGATGACGCCAGGCTCGAAGCCGGCCATGCTCATCCGCACCGGGATGGCGTCGGCGGTCGTCGCCGTCCCCCGCTGGCCGAGGAGATCGCCTGCGGCGAGGACGACGCCGCCGCCGATGATGGCCACGACGACGATGCCGAACGCCGCGGCCCGTATCCGTCGATCGATGCTCCAGCCGACCCGAGCAGGCTGGGAGGGGGCGCTGATGGGCCGACGGCCGGCCGCATGATGCTTCTTCATCGCTCGTGACTCCTCGAAGGGCGCGCAGGGCCGCCGCGACCGGGAGCCCTGACGATGGCGTCTCGCTCATCCTCTGCGAGGTCCGACCCCGTCACACGGGCCGAGTGGACCGTTCGTGGGGGGTCAGGGGACCCCTCGCCCGGTCCCCCGGATCCTTCCGCACCCCTTGGAGAGAAGACGGTCGTCACGCCTGCGAGAGCCAGAGGATCGATGCCGTCGGGCGTTGACCAGGGGCCCGGAAAGGCCGGCCGAAGTTCCAAGCCCGGCCGGTGAGGCGCGGCCTCCGACGATCAGGCCGGGCACTATCGCGGCCGACCATTCGACGGCCCTCCAGGGCTCGAGCGGGGCGCTCGCCGCGAACAGGATCGCCCCGCTCAACGCGAACTGGCCGCTCGTCGTCGCCGGCAGATTCACGCTCGCCGCGGCCGCTTCGTCGACCGCGCGGTCGGTGGATAGCCGGCCGGGCGCTGGTCCGTCATCGACCGGCGCCGCCGGCGCTTGCCCAGGCGAGCAGCCGTCTGTCGGCGTCGCCCTGTTCGAGGTGCCGGACCAGCTCCGCGATCCGCGCTGCTCGGACGTCCCCCGGCAGGCCCCCGAACGCGACGCCGACGAGGAACGTCGAGAGCGGTGCCGCGATCCGCTCGCTCGTGTGGGCCGCCTCGCGAGCGAGGTCGAGGAGGGCAGTCACCTCTCGCGGAGAGATGGCGAGTGTCGCCCCATCCGGGAGCTGCCCGCGCAACCGTTCGAGCCAAGCATCGAGGCTGACTGTGCGACCGGCGTCGTCCTGCGGCATCGTCGTCATCCTCAGTTCCGGATGGTCATCGCGGCGCCTGCGTCGCTGTGGCGCGTCGCCGATGGGGGCTCATCGCTGACCGGGATCCCGATCGCGCGGCAGTCCAGACAGTAGCTCTCGAGGAGCCGGGTCATCCGTCGTTCCTCGGGACCGAGGATCTCAGCCACCCGGCGGAGCAGCGTCAGCGGAGCGACCGGCTGCCCGCACCGCAGGCAGGAAGCGATATCCGATCCGACGAGGCGCGTGGCACCACGTGACAGGACGTCCCCGTTGGCGAGCCGGCGCAGCGCGATCGCGCCACGGGCCACCTCCGGGCAGCTCGCGACGCACTGACCGCAGGCCGTGCAGCGGACGCCGTCGAAGGTGATGTCCACGCAGCCGTCGCGAGGCGCGAACACGAGCGCCTCCGTCGGGCAGGTCCGCGCGCACATCCCGCACACAGTGCAGGCGTCCGCCCGGATCTCGACGATCCCGACCGGGGAGCCCGGATGCTCGAGAGCGAAGGCGTGCCCGTCGGTTCCTCGTTCCGCGAGCGCGAGCAGGACGTGGCCGGCAGCGCCGGGCGCGAAGACGTCGTGGGCCGCGTGGCCCGGCCCCGGGACCGGTGCGAGGAGGGCATCTCCAGGCGCGGCGCCGACACGATCCTCCGACCAGCCGATCGCGGTGAGGAGCCGGCGGCTGAAGGAGACACGCTCGTGCACGACCTCGTCCCGCCCGAGCGGGCAGCCGGCGTCTGTGCAGGGCCGGACGGCGACGGCCGACGCGCCGAGCAGGAGGGGCGCGAGGAGCCAGCTGGCGGGCGCCATGCCCGTGCACGGCAGGACCACCGGGTACCAGCCGGCTGTCTTCTCGACGAGCCGGGACCATCGGCAGGTGAACAGGATGCCGCGCGGTCCCCGGGGCCCGATCGACGGGTCGAGGAGCGCCCGGACCTGCGCGTCGAGCTGCGCCGGCGTGACCGTGGGATCCACGACCGCCTCGACCGGGCACGCCGTCGTGCACAGCCCGCACAGGTCGCACCGTGCCGGGTCGATAGAGACCCCGGCGCCGGAGAACGCGATGGCCCCGCGCGGGCACGCCTCGACGCACGCCCGGCAACCGCGATCGGCGACGCACCGCGACGGCTCGATCGACGGGACCGCGACATACTCGGCGATCCTCAGCTTAAGGAGGGATCGCCGCGTGACAGCCTTGGGGAGGATCATCCTCGCGTTTTCCGGCGCGCTCCCGGCGAAGGAGCGCGCCCGCGCGACGGCCGCTTCGAGGATGAGGATGAGCCGCTCGATGTCCTCGGCGGCGACGCGCAGGTCGACGACCTCGACGCCGAGCGGGTCGAGCCCGGCCCGCCGGACCGCGGCCTGGACCGGGCTGCGGGGAAGGTCAGCCGAGCAGAAGGCGAGGACCAGGTTGGAGGCGCCGTCCGCGTGACGCGCGATTATGTCCGAGTCCCGGCAGAGGCCCCGGACGACGCGGACGTCCGCGGTCCGGAGCCACAGCCACTCTTCGGGTGCGGGGCCCGGGATCCCGTCCGCGCAGGCCAGGACGAGCGCGTTCAACCGACCGCCTCGAGTCGATGGCCCCCAGCGAGGGTGGCCACGAGGTCCCGGTCGTGGTGCACGAAGGCGCGCGCGGCCGTCAACAGGGTCCCGTAGAAGCCGTCGCCTGCGACCATGGCGCCACGGCGAGCCATGACCGGAAACCAGCGCGCCAGGTGTCGGTCGAGGAACCGCTCCTCCTCACCGAGGACGCGCCTCGCCTCGACGACGTCGCCTCGCTCGGTCGCCTCGTCCTCGCGCGCACAGAGCGCCGCCATCGCCTCGAGCTGGAGGACCGCATGGTCCGCGGGCAGCGCGACGAGCGGGTTCGCCGCCAGGCCGAATCGTCGATACTCGCGGTCGAGGTCCACGAGGAGGGCGCCGGGTCCGCCGGGTAGCCGCAGGTAGGCGCTCTCCACGAGCGGGCACGGGGGCTCGCTCACGCCGGCCTCGAAGAGGCGAACGTAGTCGGCCTCCAGAACGTCGATCGACGGTGGATCGTCGAGGTCGGCGGCGAGCGGGTGCCACCACGTCGCAAACGCGAATCCGTTGATCGTCGACGTCTCGATGACCGCGATCGCCGAGGCGAGCGCGGTCATGCGCTCCGAATCGGGCGGCAAGAGCCCGGCCGCGATGAACCGGTAGAGCCCCTGTCGCAGCCTCGCCAGTCCGTTCATGCCTGAGCGGGCCGTCATCGCCCCCGTCGCTCGGGCAGGAGCTCGTAGAGAACGGCGGCGAGAAAGACGAGCACCACGCCGGCGATGAACAACGTGGGTGCTGCGATCAGGCGCGGCTCGCCGGAGGGAATGCCGGTGGTGACCCAGGGATCAGCCAGGACGAAGTAACTGATCCCCTGGAGCGCGAAGCCGACGACGACCATCAGGACCGTGAGGACGTTACGCACCGGCTGGCACCTCCTCTTCCGGGAGCTCCACGATCGGGAAGACCTTCATGAACAGCGCGAACAGGAGGACGCCAAGCCCGAACAGCCCGACGACGACCGCATACTCCCCGAGCGTGGGCGCGTACGAGCCCGGCACGTAGGGCAGCAGCTGTCCCTGCGTCTGCGACGGAACGACGATGAGGTAGCGCTTGCCCACCGCGGCCACGTTCACGAAGAGCCCGGCCGCGACGAGCGCGGCGATGCTCCAGCGATGGGTCACCGCCTGCCACACCATGAGCCCGAGGGCGAGGACAAGGAGGCCCACCGACGCCCAGAAGATGGTGCTGTACTCGCCCGAGAGCAACGCCTGGGTGATCAGCTGCTCATGGTGGCTGCCCGCATAGGTGGACGTGAGCAGCTCGGCCACCATGAAGTACAGGTACGCGATGAGGAGGACCATCAGGAACCGGCCCAGCAGGCTGAAGACCGCCTCGTCCAGCCTCTCCCGCGCCACGCCCACACGCCGCATGAACGCGGCGATGACGATGAGGAGCCCGAGGCCCGACACGCCCGCCAGCACGACGAAGGCCGGCGCCTGGAGTGCGCTGTACCAGCCGGGCCGGCCCACCTGCAGACCGAAGACGAACCCGAGCGTGGAGTGTGCGACCACCAGGAGCGGAATGATCGCGATCGCCAGCCATACCGTGGTTCGTCGGTGGCGCTCTCGCTCGGCCGGGGTGTCCCGATACCCTGCCGCCCAGAGCCGGTGGAACCACTGGAGCCTGCTCGGCACCCGCGCGCAGATGGCCGCATCGTGCCTGCCGTCGAGGTACAGGTACACGATGCTGGCGAACAGATAGCCGGAGATCACGAGGGTGAAGGTGCCGAAGAATGGGGACTGGGGACGGGCGTAGAGGAAGAGGTTGACGATGCCCCGCAGCGGCTGGCCGAGATCGACCAGGATCGACAGGGCCGCCAGGAGCAGGGCGACGACCGTGAGCAGCTCGGCGATCCGGGCGATCCCCTGCAACCGCTCGATGCGGAAGAGTCGGATGAGCGCGGCGATCGTGATCCCGGCGAAGCTCACGCCCACGAAGTAGACGACGAAGGCGACGTAGAGTCCCCACGCGACGCCGCGCCCCGTGCCCGGGTCTCCGAGACCTGTCTCGATCAGGCCTTCCGATGCCTCCCGTGAATAGGCGTAGAGGCCGACAGCCAGCGCCGCCGCGGCGGCGCCCACGACCGCGAGCCAGCCGGGCGTCACCCGACCGATTCCCTGCGGGAGCGGCTGGCCCGACACGTTGACGCTCATGTGCCCGCCCTCCCCTGGAGTGGCTCGATCTCGCGGACATCCGTACCCGGCGGCCGACCTCCGATGTAATGGACCCGGGGCTCGGTGCCCGTCTCCTCGAGGAGCCGGAACGACTGCTTGCCCCGCAGGTACGTGCTGACCGGACTCTCCTGGTCCTCGAGGTCACCGAACACGAGCGCCTGGACCGGGCACACCGTCACGCACGCAGGCTGGAGGCCCTTCTCGATCCGTTGGACGCAGAACGTGCACTTCTCGACGATGCCGCGGAAGTGACCGCCTCCGGCGACCCGCTTCTGTTCGGAGCCGTACCGGCCATCGAGGTCCGGGTTCCGGTAGGGCGGCACCGCGCCCCCGCTGGCCGGCTGGATGTCCGGGTCGGACCAGTCCATGTAGTAGTTCTGCGCCGGCTGCTTCCAGTTGAAGTAGTTGACGCCGTACGGGCAGGCCACCACGCAGTACCGGCAGCCGATGCACCGTTCGTAGTCGGTGAGGACCAGGCCGTCGATCCGCTTGTAGCGCGCCCCGACCGGGCAGACCTTCACGCACGGCGCGTTGTCGCAATGCTGGCAGGGGCGGGGCAGGAAGCTGATCTGCGTCTCCGGGTACTCGCCCTCCTCGAGCCGGAAGACGTGCATCCAGAAGACGCCCTGTGACGTGTTGTTCTCGACCTTGCAGGCCTCGACGCAGGCCCGGCAGCCCTGGCACCGCTCGAGGTCGACGACCATCCCGAACTTGGGCGTGGCCACGGCGGTCACCGTTCAGCCCTCGCGACTCGCACCTTCACGAGGAAGGACTGGTCGGCGGTGTTCGTCATGTAGCCCTCCCCCATGTAGTAGATCTCGTTCGGGGACGGCCCTCGCTCCCTGGCCCGGGGGTCCGCCCACAGGCCGAAATGGTTCGGCATGCCGACCGTGTCCGGCCGGATCGCCTCCGTGTAGCTCGCCCGCGTGCGAACGCGTCGCGTCTCGCCCGTGACGGCGTTCTGGGACTCCACCCAGACCTCATCCCCGTCGGCGATGCCCTTCGCCCGTGCGGTTCGCGGGTTGATGTCCAATCGCTGCCGCGGCGCGAGCTCGGCGAGGAGCGGTATGAACCCCGTCCGGCTCTGCTTGTGCTCGATGAGCTTGTAGCTGATGAGGTAGAGATCGTAGTCGGCCGGCGACGCGTCCACCGTGAGCGACCGCCACGTGGGGAACGGCGTGTAGTCGCGCCAGTAGACTTCCTCGGCGCCCTTGGCCTGCATCGCGTTGCGGTAGCGGAGGAGGCTCTCGCCGTAGAAGCGGTGGAGGACCCCGCCGAACGGCGGATCGGTGACGTAGCCATAGCGCTTGGCCGGCTTCATCGGGCCTTTGACGTAGACGCCCTTCGTCTCGAAGTGGGCGACCCCCTGCTCGATCCCCTGCGCCAGGGCCCAGTGATCGAAGATCTCCCGTGGTGTCGGCTTCTTGTCGAGGGGCAGGGCGTGGGGCGGCTCGAGCTTGAGGGACTTGTTGAGCTCGTCAAGGTAGCCGCCCTCGCCGTAGAGGACGCCGGCCGCCTCGGTCAGATCGAGGTAGATGTCGATCTCGCCGCGGGACTCGAACAGCGGCGCCATGACCGGGACGCGGAGGGCGACGGCATCCGTGTACTGGTCGTTGGCCGAGCTCGGGCCCTCGTACTTCTCGAGAGTGGCTGCCGGGAGCACGACGTCGGCGAAGTAGTCCGCGGTCTCACTGAGCCACGGGCTGATGTCCGCGACGAACTTGAACTTGGCGTACGACTCGATGAACTCGCGACGGGAGAGAAACGAGACGAGCGGGTTGACGTAGTGGGTGATCAGGACCTCGGGAAGCTTCTCCACCGCGTACCGCTCCGGGTCCAGCATCACCTTCGCGACCATCCCCGGGAACCCGCTGTTGATCGGGAAGTACCGGCTGGCCTTGAGGGTGTACCCGTACGGCGGGTCCTTGACCTCGACCTCGTCGAGCTCCGTGTAGTTCTTGTCGATCTTCCAGCTCGTGTCGGCCATCTGGCCGCCGACGGCCCCGGGGGCACCGACGAGCATCGTCATCATCAGCATGGCTCGGACCGCCTGGAACCCGAGCTCCTGCTGGCTCATGTGGTAGGCGGCGATCCCGACCGGTCGATAGGGCACGCGGACGCCGCCGACGACGGTCGTGCTGCCGATGCGAGCGTTCTGGCCGAACTCGATGGCGACGCGCCGGATCTCGTCGGCCGCCAAGCCGCACACGTCGGCCGCCCACTCGGGCGTATACGAGGCGATCTGCTCCCTGTAGAGCTCGAACGCCGGTCGGACGGGCATGCCGTCGACGGTGTAGGCGCCGTCGAGCGCGGGCTGGCTCGCCGCCTCGAGGGAGGCGGGGCCGCCCGCGGCCGCGTCCCACACCTGCGGAACGCCGTCTACCCGGACCAACGTCCCGTCGTTCTTCACGAGTGTCGCCGCGTTCGTGTACCGGGCGAGGTACTCGCCGTCCACGTACCCCTCGGCGACGAGGACGTTCGAGAAGGCGAGCGCGAGCGCGAGGTCCGTGCCGGGGCGGATGGGCAGCCAGCGGTCGGCGAAGGGGCCGGCGCCGCGCAGGCGAGGATCGATCTGGACGATCTTCATCCCCCGCTCGCGGGCCTCGAGCATCTGGCGGGGCCAGGTGATCCAGCAGAACTTGTTGCCGCCACCGTTCGTGATGTTCCATCCCCACGACAGCAGATAGCGGGTTTCGCGGAAGTCTGGATGGAGCACGCCGGTCAGGCCGATCGTGTACTCGAGGGCCCGGTAGCCGGCATCGGAGCAGTACGTCCCGTGCCCGAGCTTCGTCGCCCCGAGCGAATTGACGAACGCGTCGTCGTAGAAGCTCTTCGCCTTGCTGCGGCCCTTCTGCCAGAGGACGAGCTTCGGGTCCTTCTGGCGGGTCTCTTCGATCCGCGCCGCGACGAGCTCGAGTGCCTCCTTCCACGACGCCCGTCGCCAGGTGCCCGACTGACCCTTGGCGTTCGTCCTGATGAGGGGCGTCTTCACGCGGTTCGGGTCGTACAGCGCCGTGATCTGTGCCATCCCCTTCGGGCAGAGCGTCCCCACGTTCAGGGGATGCTCAGGCTGCCCCTCCAGGTTGATGACGCGACCGTCGATTCGCCGGGCGAGGATGCCGCAATCCTGCTTGCCGATCCAGCACGTGGTCGGCACGAAGTCCTCGACGATCGGCGTCGCCGCCAGGGCCGGGTGAGCCGCGATCACCGACTCGAGCTCCCCGAACAGGAGGCGCTGGCCGGCGGTCGCCCCGACGGCCGCACCCGCGAGCGCCGACCCCTGGAGGAAGCGCCGCCTCGTGATCCGCGCCATCAGTCCCCTCCCGATGAGACGTCCCGTCAGGGGCCGGCGGGGCAGGAAATAGATGGAGCTAGCGCCCGGGGACACATTCGCAGCGGAGGTGTTGCGCCGAAGAATGCCCGGTCGGGCCGTCCCGATCCGGAGAGCCATCCCGCCCGAAAGCCCGTGACTCGCGGCCCATTTCAGGGGGGCTCGGCACGACCGCGGTGGTGTCGACAACGGTCCGGGAGCGCCAGGACAAGCGGAGGGTAGTGCGGGACGCGCGGACGACCACGACGCTCGGGCGCGTCTATTCGGCCTCGCCGCCGCGACCGCGGGTGCCGAGGAACTCGTCCCGGCAGCCACGCGAGCAGAACCAGTAGGTCTCGCCGTCGCGCTGCGCGCTCACCGCCCGCTCGCGTTCGACGGCCATCGCGCAGACCGGATCGGTGACCATCGTGACCATGTCCTTGAAGGCGCCGTCCTCGAGCCAGAGGACCCGATCGGCGATGTCGCGGATCCGCTCATCATGAGACACGATGACGACGCTGCGCCCCTGCTCCTTCGCGATCCGCCTCAGGAGCCGCATGATCTCGTGGCCGATCTTCGAGTCGAGGTTCGCCGTCGGCTC
>Ga0209640_10001413_pt1 | contig 20335 bp, 17 predicted proteins | sample RifCSP10_1_FD_184018 | JGI IMG/M metagenome (GOLD analysis project Ga0209640, IMG submission 184018) | Soil microbial communities from Rifle, Colorado - Rifle CSP2_sed 10_1 (SPAdes) (version 2) | ecosystem: Environmental > Terrestrial > Deep subsurface > Rock core/Sediment | place: Rifle...
GAGCTGCTCGAGGTCATCGAGTGGACCGACGATTCGAGGGACACGCTGTCGTGGCGCTTTCCAGACGACGACAAGGCCATCAAGAACGGCGCGCAGCTCATCGTCCGGGAATCGCAGGTCGCCCAGTTCGTCTACCTCGGTGAGTTCGGCGACACGTTCGGCCCGGGCAAGCATCGCCTCACCACGGACAACATCCCGGTCCTCACCAAGCTGAAGTCCTGGCCGTACGGCTTCAACTCGCCCTTCAAGGCCGACGTCTACTACGTCACCACGCGCCTCTTCACCGGCAACAAATGGGGCACGTCCAACCCGGTGATGCTCCGCGACAACGACTTCGGCATCGTTCGCGCGCGCGCGTTCGGCACCTACGACTTCAAGGTGATCGAGCCAAAGACGTTCCTGAAGGAAGTGGCCGGATCGGACCACAACTTCAGGCTCGACGAGTTCAGCGACACGATGCGCTCCCGCATCGTGAGCATCTTCACCGACGCCATCGCGTCGGCGAAGATTCCGGTGCTGGACGTGGCCTCACGCTACACGGAGCTCGGCGAGGCGCTGCTGCCGCTCATCAACCCCGCGATCACGGCGAAGTACGGCCTCGAGCTCACGAGCTTCATCGTCGAGAACGTGTCGGTGCCGCCGGAGGTCGAGGCGGCGATCGACAAGCGCGCGAGCATGGCGGCCGTGGGCAACTTGAACGAGTTCGTGAAGTACCAGATGGCCAAAGGGTTCGAGGGTGGCGGCGGCACAGGGGCAGCGGGCACGGCGGCGGAGCTGGCCGTGGGCTTCGGACTGGCCCAGCAGATGATGAAGGACGGCTTCATGGGCGGAAGCGCCACGCCGACGATTGCGGTGGCCGGCGGTCAGCCCGGGACGCAGGCGGCCGGCCCGGCCCTGCCCGAGCTGCTCAGCCCGGCCGAGGCTGCGCAGGCGCTCGGCGTAAGCGAGGCCGACGTGATGGCCGTCCTCGAGTCCGGCGAGCTCAAGGGCAAGAAGATCGGCGCCTCCTGGCGCATCTCTCGCGCGGCGATCACGAGCTACATGTCTTAGGGCACGCTGCGCCAGGAAATGCACAATTCAAAATGCAAAATTCAAATTCAGAATGCAAGTGCACATGGGCATTTTGAATCTTGCGTTTTGAATGACCGATGACCACTCAAGTCTCCGCACTCGAAAAGCACGAGTGCCCGGCCTGCGGCGCACAGGCCGAGTGGAATCCAGGCACGCAGAAGCTCGTCTGCCCCTTCTGCGGCACCGAGTCACCGTACAGGATCGATCGCGAACAGGGCAAGGTCGTCGAGATCGACCTGGTCAAGGCGCTGCGCGAGCTGCCAGAGGAAGAGCGCGGGTGGCAGACCGAACGCCGCAGCGTGCAGTGCCAGTCCTGCCGCGCGGTGATGGTCTTCGACCCCGCGCGCGTCGGGCAGAACTGTGAGTTCTGCGGCTCGCCCGCGCTCGTGGATTACCAGGAGCTCAAGTCCCCGATCAGGCCGCAGGGCGTGTTGCCTTTCAGGGTCGACACGAGCCGCGTGCGCGACGACATTCGCCGCTGGTGGAGGAGCAAGTGGTTCGCCCCCAGCAGGCTGGCGCGCACTGCGCTCGTGGACACCATCACGAGCCTGTACGTCCCGTACTGGACCTTCGATGCGCAGGTTCACTGCCCGTGGACGGCCGAGGCCGGCTACTACTACTACGTCATGGTGCCGGGCCGTGACGCGAAGGGGCGGCCCATCATGCGCCGGGAGCGTCGTACGCGCTGGGAGCCCGCCGCGGGCGTGGTCGATACCTTCTTCGACGATGAGCCCGTGCCCGGAACGCAGGGGTTGCCGATCGATTTACTGAAGAAGGTCGAGCCGTTCCCGACCCACGAGGTCGTCGCGTACGACACGGCGTTCCTCTCCGGCCATGTCGTCGAACACTACCAGGTCGTGCTGCTCGACGCCGCCGAGCGATCGCGCGAGCAGATGCACGCCAAGCTGATGGGGCTCTGCGCGGGACAGGTTCCCGGCGACACGCATCGCAACCTGCAGATCGATCCGGCGTATTCCGGACGTACGTTCAAGCACGTCCTGGTGCCGGTGTGGCTGCTCTCGTACGACTACGGCTCGAAGGCGTACCAGGTGATCGTCAACGGCTACACCGGAAAGATCGCCGGCCGCCACCCGTACAGCTTCTGGAAGATCGCCTTCGTCGTGCTGCTGGCCGCCATCGCGGCGCTCATTGTGATCTGGGCGAACGGCCAGCAGTAGTGCGAGCCGAGTCCCCGGATGTCGTGGTATTTTCAGCGGCGGAGAAGGGGAGCTGGGATGAAGAGCCTGATCCGCATCGCAGGCGTCGTCACGATGGCGGCCGCGATGTCCACGTCGCTGCTGGCACAGTGGCCGAAGTACTCCACGCGAGGCGTTCCGCGCACGGCCTCGGGCGAGGTCGACCTGAACGCGCCGGTACCGCGAACGCCCGACGGCAAGCCCGACCTGTCGGGCCTGTGGGGACGGCCGACCAGTGGACGACGCGGGGCACCGCCGCCCGCGGCCCCTGCCGGCACGCCGCCCATCGCGACCTTCTTCGACGTCGGCGCGGGGTTTCCCGAGGGCCTTCCGTTCACGCCCTGGGCCGCCGAGCTCAAGAAGCAGCGCATGGCGGTGAACAGCAAGGACAACCCCGATGCCCTGTGCCTGCCGATGGGACACATGCAGTTTCACATGCACGGCCAGCCGCGACGGATGATCCAGACGCCGGATCTGCTGACGATGATCTACGAGGCCAACTACGGTCTGCGATTCATTCACACCGATGGCCGGTCGCTTCCGCCACAGGGGGAGCCGCAGCCCTGGTGGTACGGCTACTCGGTCGGACGGTGGGAGGGCGACACGCTGGTCGTCGAGACGAACAACCTTCGAGACGATGGCTGGCTCGACGTACGGGGGAGCCCGCTGACCGCTGAAGCAAAGATCACCGAACGGCTTCGGCGTCCCAGCTTCGGTCGACTGGAGATCGACGTCACGATAGACGATCCCAAGGCGTACACGAAGCCGTTCACCGTCAGGGTCAACCAGCAGATCCAGGTGGACACCGAGATGATCGAGTTCATCTGCAACGAGAACCAGCAGTTCCGGAAGCTGATCAAGATCGACTGACTACCAACTACCAACTGCCCACTGCCTACTGCCAACTGCCCACTGCCGGCCAACTGCCTACTGGTGGAATACTTATAGAGATGGAAACCATCAACTTCACTCGGGGGGTTCCCGCCAACGAATCGTTCCCGACGGCCGAGCTCGTCGAGGCCGCGACAGCCGTCCTCCAATCGCACGGCGCGCAGATGCTGCAGTACGGGCCGTCGCGTGGCTTCGAGCCGCTGCGCCAGTGGCTGGCCGAATGGCAGCGCGTGGACGTGGACCGCGTCATCACCAGCAACGGCTCGCTTCAACTGATCGAATTCCTGTGCCTGCAGATGCTGAGGCCTGGCGATCTTGTCTTCACCGAGTCACCCAGCTACGACCGCACCCTCGCACTCTTGCGCCGGCACGGGGCACGGATCGTCGGCATTCCGATGGAACCGGACGGTCCTGACGTCGAGGCATTGGAGCGCGCGCTGAAGCAGGCCGTCCCCAAGTTCTTCTACCTGATCCCGGACTTCCAGAACCCGGCGGGCGCAACCTGCTCCGGGTCCAAGCGGCGTCGGATCGCGGGCCTGGCCGACACGTACGGGTTCCTGCTCGTGGAAGACGCGCCGTACCGGCTGCTGCGCTATCGCGGGACGGAAGAGCCCACGCTGTACTCGCTCGCGCCGGATCGCACCCTTCATATGAGCTCGTTCACCAAGCTCATCGCGCCCGGCGTGCGCACGGGGTTCATGATCGGCTACCCGGCGGTGATCGGGAAGCTGGCGAAAGTGGCGGAGGACACCTACATCTCACCAGGCTACGTCGCGCAGGCGATCAGCTGGGAATGGTGCCGCCGGGGTCTGCTGCCGCCGCAGATCGAGCGGCTGAAGACGCTGTATGCGCCTCGCCTCGACGCCTGCCTGGCGGGCCTCGACCGGCACATGCCTGACGCCAGGCCGACGAGGCCGGACGGCGGGTTCTTCATCTCGCTGACGCTGCCCGAGGGCGTGAGCACCACCGCCGTCAGAACGCGGGCGGCTGCCAAGGCGCTCAACCTGGCCGACGGTCTCGCGTTCTTTCCGGAGGGCGGCGGGGAGCGCTTCCTGCGCCTGCCGTTCTGTGCGCTGTCGCCGGAGCAGATCGCAGAGGGCGTCAAGCGGCTCGCCGAGACAGTGGAGGAAACACGATCGGCGCCGGCCGCGCGTTGATCGGGACCCGGAGCGGGCGGGTGGGCGATAGGGCGGGTGGGGCGAGTGTTCCAGGCGACCCGTGGTTGAGCGGCTGCTAAGACGCGCGGCGCGCGCACGCCGCGACAATCGACCGCAGGACGCGAGACGGATTCTCGTGGAGGCCGTGGAGCGCTGTCGGCGGCAGGTCCCCGGGGCGGCGCTGGCCAAGGCGCTGACGCGTCTCGGGCAGATCGAACGTGACGCCGGCAACGGCGACGCGGCGCGTCCCGTGTACGAAGAGGCGGTCGCCATCTACCGCGTGGAGGGCGATGTGCTCGGACTCGCGCACGCGCTCCGGCATCTTGGCGACGTGCACCAGGACCTCGGCCGAGGGTCCCTGGCCGCGCCCTGCTACGAGGAGGCGCTCGACCTCTATCGCCATCACGTGTTGACGCGTCGCAGCGACCTCGCCAATGCCATTCGCAGCATGGCCATTCACAAGGAGGACGCTGGCGATCTGGAGGCGGCGCGCCGGCTCTGGACGGAGGCGCGTGATCTCTACGCCTCACTCGGCGGTCTCGTCGGGCGGCTGCTGGGCCGCGCCCCCAACCCCGGCGTCGTCGAAAGCTCGGAACATCTGGCCAGGCTTGGCCAGGGAGAAATCAGGAGTCCCCCATGACCTGGAGACGCCATCGGCTCGCGCTGGCCGTTGTGCTGGCGGCGACGGTCACCTGCGTGTTCCCGTCGGTCTCGAGTGTGGCCGGCGCCGGACAGGCGCAGGAGCGTCGAATTGCCCGTACCGCCGCGCCGAAGCGAGGGACGCTGCCTCGCGCCACGCCGTCAACCGGCGCCTGGCCCTCGTTCCGCGGACCGCAGGCGTCCGGGGTGGCCGATGGCCAGCGGCTGCCGGATCGATGGGACGGTACGACGGGACAGAACGTCCTGTGGCGAACGCCTGTCCCAGGGCTCGCCCACTCCAGCCCGATCGTGTGGGGCGACACCGTCTTCGTGACGACGGCGATCAGCAGCCTGAAGAACGCCACGTTCAAGCCCGGGCTCTACGGCGATGGCGACGCCTCAGACGATCGATCCATCCACACGTGGGTGATCTACGCGCTCGACAAGCGCACCGGGCGCATCCGGTGGGAGCGCGTTGCGCGCCAGGGGCCTCCCGGAAACAAGCGCCATATCAAGTCCACGTATGCCAGCGCCACGCCCGTGACCGACGGCCGGATCGTCGTCGCGTGGTTCGGCTCCGAGGGGGTGCACGCCTTCGGCGTCGACGGCGAGCCGCTGTGGACAGTGGACATCGGCCGTGTCGACATGGGCGCCTACGACATCCCGACCTATGAGTGGGGGCCGGCCAGCTCGCCCATCATCTGGAACGGCCTCGTCATCCTTCAGTGCGACACGCAGGCCGACTCCTTCGTGCTGGCGCTCGACGCGGAAACCGGCGAGACGGTGTGGAAGACGTCGCGCGACGAGCTGCCGTCGTGGGGCACGCCGACGGTGGCCGTGACGGCTGCCGGACCGGAGCTCGTGACCAACGCCTCGAACTTCATCCGTGGCTACGACGCGCGCACGGGGCGCGAGCGGTGGCGGCTGGGCGGCTCGTCGAAGATCACGGCCCCCACGCCGATTGTCGCAGACGGTCTCATCGTCGTGGCGAGCGGGCGCGGGCCCGAGCGGCCAATCTTCGTCGTGAAGCCCGGCGCGCGCGGCGACCTGACGCTCGGCCGGAATCGAACGAGCAGCGAGGCCATCGCGTGGAGCCGGACCGGCCGCGGCTCCTACATGCCGACGCCGCTGGCCTACAAGGGCCTCCTCTACGTGCTCGCGAACAACGGGGTCTTCGACGCGTACGACCTGAAAACGGGCCGCGAGATCTATCGCCAGCGTCTGCCGCTCATCGGCAGCGGCTACAGCGCCTCGCCGGTGGCAGCCGACGGGAAGATCTATCTGTCGAACGAGGACGGCGACATGCTGGTCCTGCGGGCGGGCCCGACCTTCGAGCACGTCGCCACGAACCCCATGGGAGAGCTGCTGATGGCGACGCCGGCGCTGTCGGATGGGGTGATGTTCGTGCGCGGTATGTCGAGCCTGTTCGCGATTGGAGCGAAGCGGTGATCGCGTGTACGGAGTGTCCGGCTTCCTTGGGCGCCGAGGCCACGTCAGAGGCGAAGGCGGCAGCCGGACCATGGGTCTGCGCTATTCGTATCTGAGCGCGCGAAGGGGATCGACTGTCGCCGCGCGTCGCGCCGGGATGTAGCTTGCTGCCATCGTCAGTCCGATGAGCGCGGCCGGGACGATGACATACGTCGCAATATTCGCGGAGCCGAGCCCTGCCATGGCGACGGTGAGCAAGCGGGTGACGCCGATGGTTGCAAGGCCGCCTGCGACGACGCCCGCGATCGCGAGGGTCAGTCCCTGGCGCAGTACCATCTTCAACACGTCCGCTTTGCCGGCGCCCATAGCCATACGGATGCCAATCTCGCGCGTCCGGCGCGCCACCGAGTACGCCACCAGCCCGTACAACCCGATGAGTGCCAGTGTCAGTCCAAGCAGCCCCATCATGCCGACTGTTCGACCGAGGATCACTTGCGGCCCTAGGGCCCTGCCCTCGTAGAAGCTCGCGAAGGCCCGGAGGTCGAAGACGGGCAGGTTCACGTCGAGGTCACGCACCACATCACGCAGCGGTGCACCGAGGCTTGCGGCATCCGCGCTCGTTGTCTCAACCAGCAATGACATGGCCGCTCTCGGGTTTTGCGCGAACGGCTGGTAGAAGAATGGAGTCGGGGCTTCGCGGACGTTCAGGTACTTGACCGTTTTGGTGACGCCGACCACCTCCAGCCACCGAGCTTGACCGTCGTTCAGCCGGATTCGTTTTCCAATTGCAACTTGATTCGGCCAATACAATCCCGCGAACGCTTCGTTGATGATGGCTACCTGACGAGAACGCTCGTTGTCGTCCGCGGTGAAGGCCCGTCCGTGCACAATGTCGGTTTTCAAAGTGTCGAAGTAATGCTCGTCGACGACGGCGGAGGAAACCGCCACGCTTTCCTGTCCTCGAGGAAACCGGTAACCTTCAGGAATCACGTTCTCGCGTCCGATGGAACCCAACGGGATCGAGCTGGTCAGCGTAACGGAGGCGACGCCCGGCAGGGCTCGCACGCGGTCCACCAGGTCGCGATAGAAGTCGCGGGTCCTGACTGGCGCATACCGCATGAACGTCGTATCGGTCGACATCATGATCAAGTGGTCTGTCCGGAACCCGGGGTTCAGGTTCCGTGAGGTGCGAAGGCCATCCAGCAGCATCCCGGCGGCGACGAGCAGCACCATCGACAATGCCACCTGCCCGCTCACGAGAACGTTGCGGCCGATCGTTCTGTGCCGGGTCTCCTGGCCAGGCTCGGAGCTCTTGAGCGCTGGGACGACCTGCGTTTTCAGGCTCTGCCATGCAGGCGCCACGCCAAAGAGGACCGCGCTCACGGATGCGGCCAACAGGCTGAAGAGCAGGACGCGTCCATTGAGCCGAGCCTCTGCGACAAATGGCAGGTCGGTCTGTACCTGGAATTGCGCGAGAGATAAGAGGGACTGGATGCCGAAGTAGGCGAGTCCGAGCCCGAGCACGCAGCCGGTGAGCGCGAGGAGCAGGCTCTCTGCCAACAACTGCCGGAGAAGCCGGATCCGGCTGACGCCCAGCGCGAGCCGGATCGCGATCTCGCGTGAACGAGCGCGGGCACGGCCGAGCATCAGGTTCGCCACGTTCGCGCAGGCAATCACCAGGACGAGTGCCGCGAGCACCGTCATCATCGAGACCTCAATCGCGAGCGTCGGGTCATCACGACGGCGCTCCTGCAGCTCGCTGCGGACGGTCACCGTGCGATCGCGGTTCGCGTCCGGATACTGCTGCGCGAGCCCGGTCCAGAGCGTCGTCAACTCCAGCTGCGCCTCTTGCTGCGAGATCCGCGGTCGTAGTCGGCCCTTGACGATGACCGAGCGCGCCTTGCGGTTTTCGAGCGGGTCGCCCTCCAGCCTCGACCCCGCGAAGGGTGCACCATTGAGCCGGGCAGTCATCATGATCGGCGTGTAGAACGACGGCCGGATGAAGGCATCTAGACCGGTGAAGCTCTCTGGCGCCACGCCGATCACTGTGAAATCGAGACCATTCATCACGACGACGCTGCCGACGATCGACTCGTCCTCGCCGAGCGTGTTCTTCCAGAAGTCGTAACCGAGCACGACGACTGCATCACGGCCCGGGATGCGCCCCTCTTCTGGCGTGAAGCTGCGTCCCAGTACAGGAACGATGCCAAGCACATCGAAGAAGTTGTCGCTGACCAGCATCCCCAGGCGCATCTCGCGAAGGGCTTGGGGCGAGCGGGCGAAGCTGACTGTCGTCAATTGGTGCGCCACGAGACCGTCGAACGACCGTGAGTTGTTCCGCAGGTCGCGGTAATTCGGGTAGGACACGAACGGGATGGGGCCCCGATCGTCGCGACCGTCCGTCGTCACGGTGACGATCGCGCCCGGGTCGCGCACGGGCAGCGGTCGCCACAGGATCGCGTCGTGGAAGCTGAAAAGGGCGCTGTTGGTCCCGATGCCAAGCGCCAGCGCGATGACGACGGCGGCCGCGAAGCCTGGCTGCGTGCGCACCATGCGAGCGGCATAGCGCACGTCCTGCCACAGACCGACGAACAGACGACCCGCCGGTGCGCCGGGCGCGATGGCTGGCGGAATGTGCGCCTGGCGGAGCGTCTGCATGTGGTGCGCGAGCGCCTCAGGCTCACGCAGCTCCTCGAGCGCCAGGCGCCGCGCGTCGGCGTCGCTGGCGCCGCCGGTCACGATCTCGTTGTAGCGTTCGTCGAGATGCTGCGACAGCTCCTCGACGATCTCCGCCTCGCGGGCGGGAGTCAGGTTCAGTAGAGCCAGGCGCGGGCGCAGGTGGTCAGTCCAGTCAGGCATGGTCGGTCCCCGTGATGAGGCCCATGGCGTGCACGAACGCCTTCCACGTCTCGCGCTGGCTGGCGAGGACGCGGCGGCCCTCCGCCGTGAGCCGATAGAAGCGGCGCCGGCGCTGGCCGGCCTTCTCCACCCACCTGCCCTGCAGCCACCCGCGCTCTTCGAGCCGGTAGAGGAGCGGGTAGAGGGAGGCGATGTGGAACTTCACCTGGCCCGCCGAGCGCGCTTCGATCAGCCGACTGATCTCGTACCCGTGCCGTGGGCGCGGCTCGACGATGGAGAGCATCATCAACTCGGCGGAGCCCTTCTTCAGCTCGCGGTCCAACTTGCGTGTGTCTAGCACTGTCATAAACACATATAGTATAGGCATTTTGGTTGGCGCGTCTATGGGGCGTCATGCCATCTACGTACGACCTGAAGACCGGACGGGAGATCTACCGCCAGCGTCTGCCGCTCATCGGCAGCGACTACAGCGCCTCGCCGGTGGCGGCCGACGGGAGCGATTGCCGGATTGCCATCCTTCTTGTATTCTTTACTGTAAGGAGGTTCCAGTGGACGGCAAGAGCGCAGCGGCCGTGCAGATCAGCCGGGTATCCAGCAAGGGGCAGGTGACGCTTCCCAGAAAAGTCCGCCAGGCCATCGGCGTCGGCCCTGGCGATGCGGTAGCGTACGACGTGAGCAAGGGAGTCGTCACGTTGCGCCGGCTGGAGCCGATCGACCTGGCGTTCCACGCAGCGGTCGAGTCCACGCTCGCCGAATGGAATTCCAAGGAGGATGACGAGGCGTACGATGACCTGTGATGTCTGGCAGGTGGTCGTCGTGCCGTTTCCGTTCACCGATCGTGCCACGACCAAACGCCGCCCGGCGCTCGTCATGAGCGCCAGGACGTTCAATCGGCGCGGCCACTCCGTGCTCGTCATGATCACGTCCGCGTCGCATCGACCCTGGCCCGGCGACACGCCCATCGCGGATCTCAAGGCCGCCGGCCTCAAGACGTCCAGTCTCGTTCGGCTGAAGCTGTTCACGCTCGACAATCGCTTCATCGTCCGGCGCGCCGGTACGCTCGGATCGCCCGATCAGGCCTCGGTCGCGGCGCAGCTGCGAGCCGTTCTGCCCGCGCTTGCCGCCTGACGCCGGCCTGTGCGGTGGCTGGGGGCGAGGCGCGACGAGGCTCTTCGACGGCGATCGGGGCGAAGCGCGCGCCCTGAGTGCAAACACGTCGTTCACGCTTCTGACTTCTCGCTTCTCGGTTCGTGTTCACGTTCAGCGGCTGGACTCGAACGGTTGGTCCCTACCGGGGGAGGGAACGCCCACACAGCCACCACGAACCCGGAACCGAACCTGAACACGAACCGAGAAGTGAGAAGCGAGAAGTGTGAACTACACGGTCATGATCGCCGTCACGGTGGTGCGATAGGCGACCTCTTCGTACGCGCCCATCATGTCGTCGAGCGACACCACGCGCGTGGCCAGTGCCTTCGCGTTGTACTGACCGCTCTCGAGCATGGCGACGAACCTCGGGATGTCGCGCATCGGGTTGGCGCCGCCTGCCTGACCGCCTGAGTGCGTGATGCCGCCGATCGCGAACAGGAACGCCGGCAGGCCGATCGTGCCCCGCACGAGTCCGGTCGTGACGACGTGGCCGCCTGCGCTGCACATCTCATAGGCCTGCTGCATCGGCAGAATCCCGGTCGGGTCTGGCCCCGCTTCGAGCTTCGGCCGGACGAACTCCGCGCCGGCGGCCTCGACGACCACGTCCGCGCCGGCGCCGCTTCGACGCCCACCCGAGTCTCGCCCGCCGCTCCACGCGCGGCTGGTCGGCCCGCTCGACAGTGCCCGGACGCGCTCGACGAGCGCGGTGCCTTCGACGTTCGGATCCAGCGTGTGCGTGGCGCCGACCTTCAACGCCAGTTCGCGCCGCACCCGTATCGGGTCGATCGCGATGATCGTCGAGGCGCCCGCGATCCTGGCTCCCTGCACCGCACTCAGCCCGAGCGGGCCACAGCCGACCACGGCGACGGCGCCGCCCGGCGGCACGGTGGCCAGCGTGCCGGTCGTCGTCGCGCCGAGACCCGCGACGCTCACGCAGCTCAAGACCATGCCGAGGTCCACAGCCGAAGCCTTCGTGACGACCGGTACGACCCATTCCTCGAAGGTCACCATCAGCTCCGCGAGGCCGCCGATGTGCGAGTTCGAGTACACGGGCGTGCCGTCGCGCAGATCCGCCACCGGAACGAGATCGGCCGGGAGGTTTCGTCCGAGCAGCTGACAGACGTCGGCGCGCCCGCGCAGGCAGTGATAGCAGGATCCGCACTGCGGCGTGCCGGAGACGCAGACCCGATCGCCGACCTGCACGCGCCGGACTTCGGGTCCGACGGCCTCGACGACGCCCACGCCGCCATGTCCCTGCATGAGTGCCATGGCGTTCGCGTTCGCGCCGGCCAGGCCGACTGCCGCTGGCGTGTTGCCACTCGTCGCCGGCAGCGCGGGCTGAAGGCCCAGCACGGCGCCGACGTTCGAGTAACAGAGGTTACAGGCTTCCGTGCGCACGACGACCTGGCGGCCGGTGATCGGGCGCAGGCGTACCTCCTGCAGCGTGGTGCGTCCGCGGCCCGTTCCGCGCGAAATCCACGCGCGAAACGTCCGGCCGGTCACCACGGCAGGCGCCTGAGCGAAAGCTCCCACGCTCTGAGAGGCGAGCGTAGCGCCAGCCGCGGCGGCGGCCGCGCCCTTCTTGAGTAGGCGGCGTCGTGAAATCGTCCGGCGGCTGGCGCTCATGAGCTTTCTCTCGTCAGGAGTTCGCTTTGCGTCAATATATACGAGTCATCGGAACTGCGTGCACGAGGCGCTCGTAGGGATCTGCATGACCATCCTCGACGAGGTAGACACGATGAAGAAGGCGTTTCGACCCCTTGCGGCGCTGGCGCTGCTGGCGCTCCTGCCGGTTCCAGGCCGGGCGCAGACAGCAGACGAGATCATCGAGAAACACCTGGCCGCATCCGGGGGGCGCGCGGCGTTGGGCAAGCTCACATCCAGGACCACGAGCGGGTCGATCACACTCACCACACCCGTCGGCGATCTTGCGGGAACCATCGAGTTGTTCAACAAGGCGCCGAACAAGTCCCGCACCCTCATCAACCTGGATCTGACTGCGGTCGGCGGCCCCAAGGTCGTCTCCGACTCGCGATTCGATGGCGCCGCCGGCTATGTGATCGACAGCTTCAACGGCAATCGCGAGATCACAGGGAGTCAGCTGGATGCCATGCGGAACGGGTCGTTTCCAACACCGCTGTTGGGCTACAAAGAGAGTGGATCGTCCGTGGCGCTGGCAAACAAAGAGAAGGTTGGCGAGAAGGATGCCTACGTGATCCAGTTGACGCCGAAGACAGGGCCGGGCTCCCGAGTGTTCATCGACACCGAGAGCTTCATGCTCGTGAGGACCGTCATGACGGTGAACGTCCCGCAACTGGGCGGCGACATCGAGCAGGTGGTCGAGTTCTCGGATTTCCGCGACGTGGATGGCGTCAAGGTGGCTTACGTGGTCAAGAGCACGAATCCCGCTCAGACCATCACGGCCACGGTGGCCGACGTGAAGCACAACACGCAGATCGACGACAGCTCCTTCCAGAAGCCAGCCGCCCAGTAAATGGAAATCGCTGTCGTATTAGTATAGAAGCCGACTCGATCCTGTCGTCGATGAGCGGCGCCGTCGCGCCTGCGCGGAGCGAGTCTGGCGAGGTGAGACGTTGAGAGCGAAGAGCGCAGTGGCCGGCATCATCGTGGTGGCCTGTTCCGTCTCGATCGGAGCGCAGTGGCCGAAGCATCAGGAATCAGGCCTCCCGCGCGACGCGCAAGGCAACGTGCGCATGGATGCGCCGACGCCCCGTACCCCCGACGGCAAGCCCGACTTCTCCGGCGTCTGGCAGCGCGCCGAGAGCGGCCCGCCGCGTGGTCGTGGGCGCGGAGGACGACAGGGCGAGGGCGGCGGGGCGCAGGGCCGGGGCGGACAAGCCCCAGGTGGACAAGCCCTAGGTGAACAGGTCCCAGGTGGACAGGCCCCGGGCGGACAGGGAGCCCCAGCCGCAGCAGGGGGACGCGAGGGCGGCGACACCAACGCTCCCTTTGCCGGGGGTCGAGGCGGTGTGCAGCTCGAGCCACAGACCGAGCGGTTCCCATTCGATCCCAGCGGGCCGCCCGTCGCCACCTTCTTCGAGGCCGGCGGCAACATGGAGGGCGGCCTCCCGTACACGCCGTGGGCCGCCGACATCAGGAAGGCCCGGTTTGCGCTCCAGGCCAGAGACAACCCGGACGCGATGTGCATGCCGATGGGCTTCCTGCAGTTCCACCAGCAGCCGCAGCCGCGCAAGATCATCCAGACATCGAAGCTGATACTGATCGAGTACGAAGCCAACTACGGCCTGCGCCACATCTATCTGGACGGACGCCCGCTCCCGCCGCAGGGCGAGCCGCAGCCCTGGTGGTACGGCTACTCGGTCGGCCGCTGGGACGGCGACACGCTGGTCGTGGAGACCAATAACCTGCGCGGCGCGGAAGACGGTCCCTACGACGGCTGGCTCGACGTGAATGGCAGCCCGTACAGTCAGCAGGCGAAATTCACCGAGCGCTTCCGGCGTCCGACGTTCGGCCGCCTGCAAATCGACCTGACGCTCGAGGATCCGAAGGCGTACACGAAGCCGTGGACGGTCCGCGTCGATCAGCGCTTCAGGCCTGACGAGGAATTGATCGAGTTCGTCTGCAACGAGAACCAGCAGTTCCGGCAGCGCATCAAGATCGACTAGTTCCGCGGCTCTAACGCAGCACGCGTTGCAAGTAGGGCGCCTGCGCCTGCGTCAGCGACAGCGTTCGCCTCGATGATTCGTCGAGCTGAGCAGGAACGCGGCTCAGCAGGACACGCGACACGTGACGGCCGACTGTCGAGCTACTTACCGCTGCACGGCGGCGGTCCAGTCCAGAAGCACCGTGATGGGCGCCTCGGTCGTCTCCGAGACTGTGTTGATCAGGAACCGTTGGCCGTCAGGCGTCACCGTGTAGCTGGTGCGGTTGGTCGTCTTCCTCACGTGAAACAGCGGTTCCGATGTGACGACGGTGAAGTGGGACGAAACGTGGCGAACCGTCGATACCATCAATCGCTCGTCGCCCGAGAAGTAGAAGATTTCCGTCCCGTCGCGACTCCAGCGCGGGTCGATTCCGCCCTCAGCGGACACCTGTACCTTGTCACGCTCCCCGTCCGGAAACGGCCTGACATAGACTTCGTACCGACCCGATTCATCAGACTGGTATGCGAGCCATCGTCCGTCGGGCGACACGTGCGGGTTCTGCTCGTTGAATTTCGTCTTGAGGTATGAAACAGGCTTTCGGTCTCCAGAAACGGGAACGTAGCTCAGGTCCGATCCGGTTTCTGTGTTCTCATCGAACACGAGGAACCTGCCATCCGGCGTCCAGTCCGTCAGCACCTTGAGGGACGGCGAAGGAAATATCAGCTCATCGTCGCCGGCGCCATTCGCCGGCCGGCGATAGATGTTTGGCGAATGCCAGGCCTTCCGCGATTGGCGTGGCGTCGCCCGTCAACTCGAGTCGTTTCGGATCGAAGACCTGAGCCAGCAGCGTGGCCTGCCGCTGAAACAACAGGTAGCCAGACGCATAGAACGCGCTCGAATCCGCGTTGAGGAGGACGCTCGCGTCCCCGGAATCGAGCGATCCGACACGTACCGTTCCTGGCGGGCCGAAGAAGAGAAAGTGACGGCCATCCGGCAGAAAGGACGGGAACCTGGCAGACGCCAGCTTTCCGGACGGCGGGTCAGACGACGTCACCGGGACCGGTGTTCCTCCCTCTGCCGACACGCGGTGCAGCGGGCCGTCTTGGTTCGGCTGGAAGACGATTGTGCCCTCACGATTCCAGGTACCGCCGCCGAAGGTTGGCGCGCCACAAGGTGAGCCAAGGGTCGCTCTATCCTGCCCTGCACAAGCTCGAGCACCAGGACCTCCTGCGTGCGGAGTGGCGGCAGGCCGCGAGCGGCAAGCGCGCCAAGTACTAACTCTCGAAGGCTCGGTGAGTGGACTTCCTCGCCGCGCTCGTGTACAAGGTCGCCACATGTGGCCACGAGCCCTGACAGTGACGGCGTGCGCCGTACTTGGCGCGGCGGCGTTGGTGGCGCGCGCGGACACACAGCAACTCCTGACCCAGGATCACCCCGGCCAGTACCGCCAGGAAGAGATCGCCGCCGGCAACCGCGTGTACGTGACGGAATGTATTCACTGCCACGGCCGGGACGGGGACCAGATTTCCGGCATCGACCTGCGCCGCGGCCTCTTTCGGCGTTCCCAGTCCGACGAGGACCTCGCCCGTGCCATCGCCAACGGCACGCCGGGCGGCATGCCGCCGTTCAGGCTGCAGCCCGCCGAGCTCGCCGGCGCCGTTGCTTTCATCCGCGCCGGCTTCGACACGACGGCCTCGGTCAGGGTGGGCGACGCCGCACGCGGGCGGTCGGTCTTCGAAGGCAAGGGGCAATGCGGCGCGTGTCACCGTGTGGCAGGCCGCGGTCCCCGCGTCGCGCCGGACCTGAGCGAGATAGGGCTCGCGCGTGCACCGGCGGCGCTCGAGCGCTCGGTGCGGGATCCTACTTCCGCGATGCTTCCCATCAATCGCCCCGTTCGCATCGTCACGAGGGACGGGAGGACGATCCGCGGACGTCGGCTGAACGAGGACACGTACACAGTGCAGGTCATCGACGACGGCGAGCGGCTGCTCTCTATCGTCAAGGCCGATATCCGCACATTCGACGCCGACACGAAGTCACCCATGCCGGCGTACGCCGGCCGGCTCACCGACGATGAGATTGCGGACGTCGTGGCGTATCTGCTAACGCTGAGAAAGCAGTAGGCAGTAGGCAGTGGGCAGTAGGCCGGCAGTAGGCAGTAGGCGGTAGGCAGAGGAAGGCAGTATGACAAGGCGCCTGGTGCTCGCGTACGCATCAATGCTCGTCACGTTGTCGGTCGCGATCGATGCGCAGGTGACGTCGGAGCGATTGCTGCGCGCGGCGGAGGAGCCGCAGAACTGGCTGACCTACTCCGGCGGCTACTTCAGTCAGCGCCACAGCCTCCTGAGGCAGATCGACCCGGGCAACGTCAGGAACCTCGAGCTGAAATGGATCCTGCCCAACCAGGTGTTCGGCGCCTGGCAGGCGACGCCGCTCGTCGCCGACGGGATCATGTATGTGACACAGCGTCCGAACGACGTCCTGGCCGTGGACGCGAAGACGGGACGTGTGTTCTGGCAGTATCGCTACACGGTCTCGCCCGACGCACGCGTGTGCTGCGGCGCCAACAACCGAGGCGTCGCCATTCTTGGCGACACGCTCTACATGGGCACGCTCGATGCGCATCTCGTGGCCATCGATGCGAAGACCGGCCGCTCGCTCTGGGACGTCGCTGTGGGCGATCCGAAGCTTGGCTACTCGATCACGATGGCGCCGCTCATCGTCAAGGACAAGGTGCTCGTCGGCTCGGGGGGCGGCGAGTACGGCATCCGCGGATTCATCGCGGCGTTCGACGTGCGGACGGGGAAGGAAGTGTGGCGCTTCCACACCATTCCCGGCCCTGGCGAGCCCGGACACGACACCTGGACCGGCGACACGTGGAAGACCGGCGGTGGATCGATCTGGTTGACGCCCTCGTATGACCCGGCGCTGAACCTCACCTACTGGGGGGTGGGCAACCCCGGGCCGGATTGGAACAACGAGGTCCGGCCAGGCGACAATCTCTATACGAATTCAGTGGTCGCTCTCGACGCGGACACGGGCGCGTTGAAGTGGCACTTCCAGTTCTCGCCGAACGATCCGTACGACTACGACGCGGTTCAGATCGCCGTCCTCGCCGATCTCAGCTGGCGCGGCAGACCGACGAAGGCGATGCTGTGGGCCAACCGCAACGGCTTCTTCTACGTCCTCGACCGCACGGACGGCCGCTTCCTCTCCGGCACACCCTTCGTGAAGGTCAACTGGGCGAGCGGCCTCGACGAGAAGGGGAGGCCCATCCCGACGCCGCAGCCGCCGGGCCAGCCAACCTGGCCTGGCAATCAGGGCGGCACCAACTGGTACTCGCCGTCGTTCAGCCCGCGTACGGGATTGATGTATGTCTCGGCGTGGGAGGGCTACGCGTCGATCTTCCGCAAGGAGCCGGCGCAGTACGTGCCCGGGCGCAACTTCGCCGGCGGTGGCGCGACGCCGCTGACACCAGTGCCCGGCGCACCAGGCATTCGAATCGGCCGCACCACGCCCATCAACAGCTGGACGGACGCCGTCGGTCACGGGACGGTCATGGCGATCGATCCGCAGACGGGCCAGAAGAAGTGGACCTTCGACCAGTACGACGTCACCGACAGCGGGATACTCACGACGGCCGCCGACTTGCTCTTCACGGGCGGGCGTGAGGGATACTTCTATGCGCTCGACGCACGCACGGGTGTCGAGTTGTGGAAGGCGAGCCTCGGAGGCCAGATCGTCAACGCGCCCGTCACCTACGCGGTGGACGGGAAGCAGTACGTGGCGGTGATCTCGGGCAACTCGCTCATCACGTTCGCGCTCCGCGATTGAGGTGGGTCTCACATGAAACGACTGCTGTTGCTGTCAACGCTTGTTCTGGCGGGCTTTTCCTCGGTCGTCTGGAGCCAGGCGGCTCAGCAGGCGCCACCGCCGCCGTCGCCCAATCCGGCCAACTTCACGGGGAAGGTGGCGCCGCACCCGACCGCGGACATTCGCACGCTGCGGTACAGCTTCGAGCCCGGTGCCCGCACCAACTGGCACAGCCATGAAGGCGGCCAGGTGATTCTCATCGAGCAGGGCCACATGCGTACGCAGGAGGACGGCGGGCCGATCAGGGAGTTCTCGCCTCGCCAGGCCGTGACGACCGCGCCGGGCGTCAAGCATTGGCACGGCGCCCTGCCGAACGAGTCGCTGACCCAGGTTGCCCTCAGTTTCGGCGCCACCAACTGGATGGAGAGAGTGAGCGACGCTCAATACTCGGCGGGCGCGCGCAAGTGAGCGGCCGCGCGGAAAACCTCCAACTCCCAACACCCAAATCCCAACGCCGTTCCCGAAGTTCGCGGCATCGTTTTGGGAGTTGGGAGTTGTGGAGTTGGGAGTTGACGGCAGCGCTCCTTGTCGGCGTCACCTTCCTGAGCGCCGCCGTCCACGCGCAGCCGCCGTCGGGACAGGCGCTCTACGAGCGGCGGTGCGCGAGCTGCCACGAACGCCCCGCCGATGGGCGGACCCCCGGCCGTGACGCGCTGCAGAACATGACGAGCGCGCGCATCCTGCGCACCCTCGATTTCGGCGCCATGATGACGATCGCGTACCAGCTTCGGCGCGACGAGCGCGAAGCGGTCGCCAGGTTCCTGGGCAAGCCGAGTGGCGACCCGATGCCGCGTCCGGAGGCGTTCTGCCGTGACCGGTCGGTTCAGCTCGACACGCGTCGGTCGCCAATCTGGAACGGGTGGAGTCCCTCGCCGGACAACTCGCGTTTCGTGCCGGCCGGCCTGGCACAGCTCAGCGCGGCGCAGGTGCCGCGACTGACGCTGAAGTGGGCGTTCGGATTCGAGGGCGACATTTCGGCGTTCGCGCAGCCGACGGTGATTGGCAGCCAGGTCTTCGTGGGAAGCACCGGGGGAGTCGTGCACGCGCTGCGCGCCGACACCGGCTGCCTGCAATGGACGTTTCAGGCGGCCGGCCCGATTCGTGCGGCGATCGTGGCGGCTCCAGTGGATGGGACGCACGTCCTGCTCTTCGGAGATCTGACGGGGTGGTTCTACGCGCTCGATGCCGCGACGGGACGGCAGATCTGGCGAAAGCGGCCGGAGGCGCACGAGGCCGTCCGGCTCAGCGCGCCCGCAGTCGTGCACGACGGCGTCGCGTACATCCCGGTCGCCTCGTGGGAGGAGTCGCGTGCGCTCAATCCCGAGTACAGCTGCTGCACGTTCCGCGGCAGCGTCACTGCACTGCGTGTGCGCGACGGCAGCGAGGTCTGGAAGACCTACACGGTCCCGCGTCCCCCCGAGCGCACGGGTAAGACGCCGACTGGCGCCGAGACGCGGGGCCCGTCCGGCGTTGGCATCTGGTCGTCACCGACACTCGATCTCGAGCGCCGCCGGCTGTACGTCACCACCGGCAACAACTACTCCGGCCCGTCGACGCCAACGAGCGACGCAGTGCTGGCTCTCGACCTCGACACCGGCCGCATCGTCTGGTCGAAGCAGTTGCTGCCCGAAGACGTGTACAACTCCGCGTGCTCGACGACTCCCCGTGGCGCGAGCTGTCCCGCGGGGAGCGGACCCGATTACGACTTCGGGTCACCTGCGATTCTGGTTGGCACGACTGGCGGCCGCGAGCTGCTGCTGGCCGGGCAGAAGGCGGGCATCGTCTGGGCGCTCGACCCGGCCCGGGACGGCGAGGTGATGTGGGAGACGCGCGTCGGCCAGGGCGGCATCAACGGCGGTGTGCAGTGGGGGATGGCGAGCGACGGCGAACACGTGTACGCGGCGACGTCGGACGCGATGGTCACCAGGACGGCGACCTCGCGAATCATGGATCCCAGGAGCGGCGGCGGGTTGACGGCGCTCCGCATCAGCGACGGAAACGTGGCGTGGCGCGCGGCGCCGGCGTCGTGTGGAACACGGTCGCCCTGCAGCCCCGCGCAGTCCGCCGCGGTGACGGCCGTCCCCGGTGTCGTGTTCTCCGCATCGCTGGATGGACACCTGCGCGCGTACTCGACCCGCGATGGAACAGTGCTGTGGGACGTCGATACCGTTCGCGAGTACGAGACCGTGAACGGCGTGAAAGCCACCGGCGGAGCGATCGACGGCCCCGGCGCCGTCGTCGTGAACGGGATGGTGTTCGTCAACTCCGGCTACATGCGCCAGGGCGGTCTTCAGGGCAACGTGCTGCTGGCGTTTGGGGCTGACTAATCAATGCCCAATGCGCAATGCGCAAATGCCCAATGCCCAATGCCCAATGCCCAATGCGCAATGCGCAAATGCGCAAGGCCCAATGCCCGACGATCTGTACGGCGTGGAGCAGACGATCA
>Ga0209640_10001414_pt1 | contig 20334 bp, 17 predicted proteins | sample RifCSP10_1_FD_184018 | JGI IMG/M metagenome (GOLD analysis project Ga0209640, IMG submission 184018) | Soil microbial communities from Rifle, Colorado - Rifle CSP2_sed 10_1 (SPAdes) (version 2) | ecosystem: Environmental > Terrestrial > Deep subsurface > Rock core/Sediment | place: Rifle...
GGGCAGCGCCGCGCAGTTCACGTCGCAGAAGCGGCGCTCGCGGCGCGCGCTGAGCTGGTGCACGGCGCGGGCGGCGAGCTCCTTCCCCACGCCGCTCTCGCCTTCCACGAGGACCGCAAAAGGGGCCCTGGCCGCGCGCTCGATGGCACGGCGGACCTCCTGCATCGCGGCGCTCACGCCGATCAGCTCGGGCACCGATGTCGAGGCACGCGAGGTCTCGCGGAGCGACGCGAGCAGCGCCTCCGCGCGCGGCGCCGCGACCGCCGCGGCGAGCTCGAGAAGATCGGTGGCATGCGCCGGCGGCCGGCGGTCCAGCGGCCATCGGCAGACGAGCGCCGCGAGTAGCCGCGTCCCCAGCCGGATCGGAGTCCCGATCTCATGGCCGCCGCCTTCGACCTCGTCTTCGAGCACCAGGCCTGCCTCGAGCGTGCGCGCGCCCAGCTGCGTGGCGAGACCTGCGCCGTGGGTCACGAGCGTGCTGACCGGGCCGGCGTCGCAGGAGACGAGATCGACGCGTGTGGCGTGGAGGTCGCGGGTAAGCCGTCCGGCGATCCGTTCGAGGGCCCGCCGGTCGCTCTCTTCGTCGTGCACCAGGTGCAGAAGGGAGGCGGCACTTGAGGCGGTGCTGGACGCGGCCCCGGAGGCGACACGCCCCGGCGGTGGCGAGACCATCGGGTCGGCCGCCTCGCCGGGGTCGTGCGCGGAGAGCCGCTGGTCTATCGCTCGACGAAGGAGCGCGGGAGCCGGGCGGCGCAACCTGGCGAAGCGCTGACGTTCGCCATGTGCCTCGCGGGCGCGTCCGGCCCGGTGCAGCGCATCGTGCCAGATGAGCCGCGCCCGCACCGCGCGAAGCGGTGCCCTCGCCTGCCGGGCCAGCGCCAGGATCTCCTCCAGGGTTCGGTGCGCCAGGTCGAGATCTCCAGCGGCGGTCAGCACGCGCAGGTGCGCGGTCAGCGCCACGAGCCGCGGAAGCGGCTCGGCGTCGGCGCCCATCTTCGTGATCAGCGCCCGTGCCCGCTGGCCGGCTTGAAACACGTCCCCCATCGCGAGCAGCACGCGTACGGCTGTCGCGTCGATGCTGGCCGCCCTTATGGCGTCGATGTCGGCGGCATCGCCCGGCAGCGCGGGCAGACAGGACGCCGCCTCGTCACCGCGCCCCTGCCAGAGAAGCACGCGCGCGAGAATCGCCGTCGCCCACGCCTGGCGCCCCGGCGAGAGCTGACGCGTCAGCAGCACTGCACGGCATATCGCTTCGGCATCGGTGAGCCGGCCCGCATCGGTTCTCGCCGCCGCCTGCCAGAGGCGCGTGTCGAGCATCGAGGCTTCGTCTTCGGCCGTCTGCGCGAGCTGGGCCGCCTCTTCGAACGCCTTCTCGGCAGGGGCGGCCCGCCCCCGCTCCAGCAGCATCCGGCCAAGCGTGAGCAGTGTGGCGGCCGCCGGCACCAGCGCCTGCCGCCGCGCCAGGCTCCCGGCCACATCGCGCAACAGGCGCTCGGCCGCCGCATGCCGTCCTGACTTCTGAAACTCCGCCGCATGCGCGGCCCGTTCAATCAGCCGCACGACGTCTGGTGAGAGCGCGGCGACCCTTCCACGATCGGTTACGGGGGTTGCGCGGTACGCCGCACGGGCTTCTCGAACGACAGCCGGGGCGGTGCTGCGGCGCGGACCTTCCGCCTTCGCATGAAGCTTCGGCGGACCGCCGGGACGGTCCGCGAAAGCGGACCGTCCAGCCAACACTGGCTGGTCGGGTCGCGACGCGACCCGACCTTGGCGGAGGCGGTTACGGTCCGCGAACGTCAGCAGCACATGCGGACGTGGCGAGGCGGCGGCCGCCTGCATGAGGGCGGTCCGGGCGGCGGCAAGGCTGCGTGCCGTCGGTGCAGAATCTGCCGACGAAAAACGGCCAATCAGCAACAGCGTGCGCTCTTCGAGGTCGTCGGCGAGCGCGTCCCGCCATCGCAGGTACAGCGGAACCAGGAGGGGGACGAAACCTCGCCGTCGGGCGACGGTTGCCGCGCGCGCCGCCATCGCAGCCGCCTGTGCCCCGTTCCAGGCATCGGCCACCACCCACCGCGGGTCGCCGTCCCGGCCGTCGTTGAGGATCTCGACGAGCGGCGCGGGCACGCCCGCTTCACCCTGGTAGCCGGAGGCCTTCAGGCCTCCGGTTGCTTCCGGCAGACCTCCGATCGGCTGTGCGGGCAATTCGTCGAGCCGGACGTCCTCGCCGGTCGCGAGGTCGCACCCGTGGATCTCGTCGTAGGCGAAGTAACGGTCGTGGATCAGCCGGGGCACGGGCGACGACGCATGCAATCCAGCGCGCCGCTCGAAACAGGCCCAAAACGTCGGGATCGGTCCGGGAGCGTGCAATTCCTGCACGCCCCGGCCCCCCTCACGTCGTCAGAATTTTCGATCGGTCGACGTCGGGTCCCGGAGGTTTCGTTCCCGGAGGCCTGACCACCTCCGCCAAGGCTACGGTGGTCCGCCGAAGCTTCACGCGAAGGCGGAAGGCCTCCGGCTACCACCCCTGAAGGTAGGTCCGGTTTGGTAGCCGGAAACCTTCAGGTTTCCGGCCGGCGATCCAGGTTTTCCGGCGATCGCCTTCGGGGTCGAAGTTACCCCGTGACGTTGACCGTGATCGTCGAGCAGAGCCCTTCGATCGTCTGGTGCAGATCGTCGCCAACCTGCAGCGTCAGCCGGTGCTGGCCGGGCGGCAGCTGCATGTCGATGACGTTCTTGCCGTCGCCGAAATGCACCCACGGCGCCGCGCGCGGGATGGCCGTGCCCGTCGGCAGGCAATCGGTGTCGATGCCCACGTGGTGATGGCCGAGCGCCGGCCGCGTCTCGGTGACGGTGCCGGCCGGCACCGGCGAGATCTGGAAACTCTCGATGCCGAACTCCAGGTGCACCGGGCTCGTGACCGTCGCGCCGTCCGCCGGCTGAACGAAGAACACTCGAGGACCTGCCGGGGCCGACGGCCCGCACGCCGCGAATGTCAGCGTGATGGCTGCCAGGATGGCGATCCGCATCAAGGTTGCTGTCCGCATGGTGCCGCAGAGTGTATCACCGGTAAAATGACACGTACATGTTGAGATTTCTCTCCGCCGGCGAGTCGCACGGCCAGGCGCTCGTCGTAACGGTGGACGGCATGCCGGCGGGGCTGGACCTCGACATCGATGCGCTCAACGAGCAGCTCCGGCGGCGGCAGGGGGGATACGGCCGTGGACGGCGGATGGCGATCGAATGCGACCGCGCGGAGATCCTCGCGGGGGTCCGGCACGGCCAGACGACCGGCGCCCCGATCGCGCTCCTGATCCGCAACCGCGACTGGGTCAACTGGCAGCAGACGATGTACGTCGAGCGCGAGATGCCGGAGGGCGCCAGCGGCGTCAAGCGGGCCGACGTGACCCGGCCCCGGCCCGGTCACGCCGACCTTGCGGGCGCAATCAAGTACGGGCACGACGACATCCGCGACGTCCTCGAGCGCGCCAGCGCGCGCGAAACGGCCGCCCGCGTCGCGGCCGGCAGCCTGGCCCGGCAGCTCCTGGGCCGGTTCGGCATCCGGATCGCCAGCCACGTCTCCGTTATTGGTGACGTGATGCTGCCCGACAACCGGACAGTCTCCTTTGGGGAAGCGCAGGCCGTGCCCGAAGACGCCCCCCTGCGCTGCGTCGACGCCGATGTGCAAAAGCGGATGATCGCCGTCATCGACACGGCCCGCGAGGCCGGCGACACCGTGGGCGGCGCCTTCGAAGTGATCGCGACGGGCGTTCCGCCGGGCCTCGGGTCCTACGTCCAATGGGACCGCAAGCTGGACGGCCGCCTCGGACAGGCGGTGATGTGCATCCACGCCATCAAGGCGGTCGGCATCGGCATCGGCCCCGAAGCGGCCGTGCGGCCGGGATCCCGGGTGCACGACGAAATCGTGCCCGGACCCGACCGAGCGGCACCGGTTCGGCCCACCAACAACGCCGGCGGTCTGGAAGGCGGCGTCACCAACGGCGAGGACGTCCGCGTCGTCGGCTTCATGAAGCCGATTTCCACGCTCATGAAGCCGCTCCGGTCGGTCGACCTGGCGACGATGAGCGAGGCGCCGGCGGCGATCGAGCGCAGCGACGTGTGCGCCGTCCCCGCCGCGGCGGTGGTGGGCGAAGCGATGGTGTCGTTCGTGCTGGCCGATGCCTTTCTCGAAAAATTCGGCGGCGATTCCATCGGAGAGATCGAGCGGCATTACGAGGCCACCGCCGAGCAGGTGCGCCGGCGCTTCGCGGCGCGCGGCACGCCTGCATGATTCGTCCAATTCTCCGCTACGGCGAGGAGGTGCTCCACCAGCCCGCCGCCCCGGTCGCCGACATCACCCCCGACATCCAGCAGATCATCGACGACATGGTGCAGACGATGTACGCCGCGCCCGGCATCGGCCTGGCGGCGACGCAGATCGGCGTGCCCCTGCGGATTTTCGTGGCCGACGTCTCGGGCGGACACAACCCGTTGGAGCTGCTGACGTTCATCAACCCGGAGCTCGTTGAAGCCACCGGCAGCCAGTACGAAGAAGAAGGGTGCCTCAGCGTGCCGGGCTTCAACGCCACCGTCGCGCGGCCCTCGCGAGCCGTCGTCAAAGGGCTGGGCCGGGATGGACGCGAACAGGTGATCGAGGGCACGGGCCTTCTCGCGCGCTGTTTTCAACACGAGCTGGATCACCTTGATGGCAAGGTGTTCGTGGATCATCTGCGTGGGCTTCAGAAGAACTTGATCGTGCGGAAGATCAAGAAGCTGTCCCGCCTGGGCAAATGGTAGATGCCCTCCGCGTGGCCTTTTTCGGCACGCCCCAGTTCGCGGTCCCGACGCTCCAGACGCTGCTCGACGCGCGCCACACCGTCTGCGGCGTCGTCACGCAGCCGGACAGGCCGCGCGGCCGGGGCCAGCAGGTGTCAGACAGTCCGGTGAAAGCGCTGGCGGTGGAACGCGGCCTTCCGCTCCTGCAGCCGGCGCGCCTCAAGGACCCGGCCTTCGCGGCGGCCCTTCGCGAATGGCGCCCGGACATCGGCGTCGTGGCGGCCTACGGCAAGATCATCCCCGACGACATCCTGGCGCTCCCGCGCCTGGGCATGATCAACGTTCACGCGTCGCTGCTGCCGAAATACCGCGGGGCGGCCCCGATCCAGCGCGCCATCATCGACGGCGAAGCGGTGACCGGCGTGACGATCATGCGGATCGAGACACTCCTCGATGCCGGGGCGATGCTCGCCAAGATGACGCGTCCGATTGGCCCCGACGACACCAGCGACGTCGTCGAGCGCGACCTCGCCCGGCTGGGCGCTGACCTGCTGCTGGAGGTGCTGGAGCAGATCGCCACCGGCACCGAGCGGGAGGAGCGGCAGGACTTCATGCTCGCCACGTTCGCGCCGCGGCTCACCAAGGAAGAAGGCGTCCTCGACTGGTCGCTGCCGGCGGCCTACATCCACAACCGCGTCCGGGGCCTCCATCCATGGCCGCATGCGAGCACGCACCTCGACGGCGCCCGGATCATCCTGCTGAAGACCCGCGTCGACGCCGGCACGGGCGACGCGCCGCCCGGCACGATTGTGGGCGTGTCAGCCGATGCGATTCACGTGGCGACGGGGCACGGTGAGCGGATTGCCATCGAGCAGCTCCAGCCGGAAGGACGCCGGCCGATGTCGGCGCGCGAATTCGCGGCCGGACACCGACTGACACCAGGAATGAGATTTACGAGCGCGTCATGACGGCGCCGGCGCGCATCGCGGCCTATCATGCGCTGCGCGCGATTGGCGACGAGCGTGCCGACCTGCCATCGGCGCTCGCGCAGGCGCGGGCGCACCTCCCCGACGAACGCGACCGCGGGCTGGCCGCTGAAATCGTCAACGGCTCGCTGCGCTGGCAGCGGAGCCTCGATCACCTCGTCGAGCACTTCGCGAATCGTCCGCTGGGCAAGGTCGATCGGGACGTCCTGCACATCCTCAGGCTCAGCCTCTACCAGATCCTGCACCTCGACCGCGTGCCCGCATCGGCGGTGGTGGACGATGCGGTCGATCTGACGAGGCACGCGCGAAAAGGGAGCGCCGCCGGCTTCGTGAACGCGGTGCTCCGCTCGGCGCTGCGGCAGCGCCATCGGCTGCCGCTGCCCCCCCGGCCTGCCCTGAGCGAGCGAGGCGAGGCGAAGGGCGCGGGCCTGGATCGGGATGCGGCGATCGCATACCTGGGCATCACGCATTCCCATCCCGACTGGCTCGTCGGCCGCTGGGTCGATCGGTACGGCCTCGAGGCGGCCGAGCGCTGGGTCCACTTCAACAACGAGACACCGCGGCTGACGATTCGCGCGAACACGCTGCGGGGCACGCGCGACGGCGTGGCAGCGTCGCTCGCCGCGGCGGGCGTGGAGACCGAGCCGACGCGCCACGCCCCCGACGGCCTGACGGTCACTGCGGGTAATCCGCTGCGTATTCCCGCGGATGGTTCCTTCTTCGTTCAGGATGAAGCGTCACAACTGGTGAGCGTCGCGGCGGGCGCGCGGCCCGGCGAGCGCGTCCTCGACCTGTGCGCATCCCCTGGCGGGAAGACGGTGGCGATGGCGGCGGACATGGACGACCGCGGCGTGCTGGTCGCCTGCGACGTGCGGGCGAAGCGCGTCACGCTGCTGCGTGACACCGTTCGCATGAGCGGCGCCCGGTGTATTCGGCTCACCCTGGTGCCGGCAGCCGGTCCGCTGCCGTTCGAGCCCGTCTTCGATCGCGTGCTGGTCGACGCGCCCTGCTCCGGCCTCGGCACGATCAGGCGCGACCCCGACATCCGGTGGCGGCGCCACGAGCGCGATCTGACCGCGCTCGCCGCGGATCAAGTGGGGTTACTCGATCGAGCCGCCTCGGTCGTTCGCGCTGGCGGACGTCTGATTTACGCCACCTGTTCCAGCGAGCCGGAAGAGAACGAAGCGGTGGTCGATGCGTTTCTCTCCCGGCACCCGGAGTTCGCGCCCGTCGATCTGCGCGAAGACGCTGCGCCGCTGCTGCAACCGGTCCTCGACGATCGCGGCATGCTGCGAACGCTCCCGCACGCCCACGGACTCGAGGCGTTTTTCGCAGCCGTCGTGGTACGATCACGCTGAATGGCGCTCAAGGCACGCGTGTGGACCCTCGGCAAGCTGCTGCTCCTGGCCGCGGCCCTGGCGGGAACCTTCTTGCTCTTCGCGCTCGTGTCGATGCGCGTGGCGCTGCGCGCGCGCGACGTGGAGGTCCCGAACCTCGTGGGCGCGACCGTCGCGAATGCGTCGCTGACGGTGAGCGATCTCGGCCTGGCGCTGCGCATCGATCCGAACCAGCGGTCCGACGACAAGGTGCCGGCGGGCGCCATCGTGCAGCAGGAGCCGGCGGCCGGCGCGGCGGCGCGGCGCCAGCGATCGATTCGCGTGTGGGTGAGCTCGGGCCCACGCGTCACCACGGTGCCCGGCCTCGTCGGGCAGAACGAACGCAACGCCCGCATGCGCGTCGACGAAGAAGGCCTGCAAGTGGCCGCCGTCTCCGAGTTCCGCTCGCCCGACTACCCGGCCGACGCCGTCGTCGCGCAGGACCCGGCGCCGAGCGCCCGGGCGCCAAGCGTCTCCATGCTGCTCAATCGCGGAGAACAGGCGACGACGTACGTGATGCCGGATCTGATTGGCACCAACGGCGAGCGTGCCGCGGAAACGCTGCGCACCCGCGGCTTCCGCGTCACCATCGTCGGCTCGCAGCCCTACCAGGGCGTCCCGCCCGGCACCGTCGTGCGCCAGCAGCCGCCAGGCGGCTTCCGTGTCGGGCCGGCGGACGGCATCTCCCTCGAGGTGAGCCGGTGATCCGGATCGCACCGTCGATCCTCTCGGCCAACTTCGCCGACCTCGGGCGCGACATCGCCGCCGTCGAGCGCGGCGGCGCGGACCTCATCCACGTCGACGTGATGGACGGCCATTTCGTGCCCAACATCACGATCGGCGCGTCCGTCGTCAAGGCCATCAAGAAGGTCGCGACGCGTCCCCTGGACGTGCACCTGATGATCGAGGAGCCGGACCGGTACGTGGACGACTTCGTCGCGGCCGGGGCCAACATGCTCTCGGTGCACGTGGAGGTGCTGCCCCATCTGCACCGCACCATTGCGTACATCAAGAGCCTCGGCGTCAAGGCTGGTGTGGTGCTGAACCCGTCGACGCCGGTGTTGTCACTCGACGAAATCGCGGGGGACGTCGACTTCGTGCTCGTGATGTCGGTGAACCCGGGGTTCGGCGGACAGGCGTTCATCCGTGAGAGCATCGACAAGGTGCGCCGCGTGCGCGAGCTCTTTCGCCGCGTGGGATCCACGGCGCCCATCGAGATTGACGGCGGCATCGACACGGAGAACGCTGCCGAGGTGGTTGCTGCCGGCGCATCCATCCTCGTCGCGGGCCATGCCATCTTCGGCACGCCCGACCCCGAAGCCGCGACGCGCGCCCTGCGCGCGGCGTGTGGTTCGGCCGCCGGTTCCCGTACATGACGGTCCGACGGACCCGCGTCCGGGTCCGCTACGCCGAAACCGATCGCATGGGAGTCGTGTACTACGCGAACTACCTGGTCTGGTTCGAGGTGGGACGCGCAGACTGGCTCCGCCAGACCGGCTGGACCTACCGCGAGATGGAGCATGAAGGGATATCGCTGCCGGTCATCGAAGCCCAGTGTGAATATCGCCAGCCGGCCAGATATGACGATGAGATCGACATTGCGACGAAGGGCACGCTGATGACGCCCGTGCGTGTACGATTCGACTACGAGCTCACGCGCGCCGGCGATGACAGGTCGATTGCGGCCGGCCACACCGTGCACGCCGCCGTCGACGCGGACGGCCGGCCCTGCCGGCTGCCGACGCGCGTGCAGGAGATCTTCACGTGAAGGCGTTGGTGACCGGCGCTGCCGGCTTCATCGGGTCGCACCTCGCAGAGCGGCTCCTGCACCAGGGCGCCACGGTCACCGGGCTGGACTGCTTCACCGATTACTACCCCCGTGCCCTCAAAGAACGCAACCTGGCCGGACTCCGCGCCGCGGCGGGTTTCAGGCTGGTGGAATCGTCTATCGAGGATGCGAACCTGGCCACCCTGCTCGACGGCATCACGCACATCTTCCATCTCGCGGCCCAGGCCGGAGTTCGGAAGAGCTGGGGTCGCGATTTTCGCGTCTATACCGTCAACAACGTGGATGCCACGCAGATCCTGCTCGAAGCCTGTGTCGGAAAGCCGATCGAGCGGCTCGTCTATGCGTCGAGTTCATCGGTGTACGGCGATGGCGTCCTGCTCCCGATGCGCGAGGACGCGCTGCCCCAGCCCGTATCGCCCTACGGCGTGACCAAGCTGGCCGCCGAGCAGCTCTGCCATCTCTACCACGTCAATCACGGCGTGCCCGCCGTGTCGCTTCGCTATTTCACGGTGTACGGGCCCCGGCAGCGTCCGGACATGGGATTCTCGCGTTTCTTCGACGCCGCCCTGCGGGGCGGCGCCGTGCAGCAATTCGGGGATGGCCATCAGACGCGCGACTTCACCTTCGTGGCCGACGCCGTCACCGCCACGTCCTCGGCGGCCACGCGGGGCACGCCGGGCGGTGTCTACAATATCGGAGGGGGATCCCGGGTCTCGCTGCTCGACGTCTTCGAGCTGATTCGCCGCGTCACGGGGCGGCCGCTGCGCATTGACCTTCAGGAGGCGCAGCCAGGCGACATGCGGGATACCTATGCCGATACCACGCGCGCGCGCGCGGACCTGGCTTTCGTCCCCACTGTCGCGCTGGAGGAAGGGCTTCGCGCCCAATACGACTGGATGACCGCTTTACATGACTAAGTCCGCGATCGTGGTGGCAGCCCTCCTGGCCATCTCTGCCTGCACCGCGCGGCAGACCACCCCGCCGCCGGGAACCGCGCAGCCGGATCGGTTCCTGTTCGAGCGGGGGACCGCAGCGCTGAAGGAGCGCGAGTGGGTGAACGCCCGCACGTACTTCCAGCAGATCGTCGACGGCTACCCGCAGAGCCCCTTCAGGCCGGACGCCAAGCTGGGGGTCGGCGACTCGTACCTCGGGGAAGACTCGGCGGCATCAGTCGTCCTCGCCGCCAACGAGTTCCGGGAATTCCTCCAGTTCTACCCGACCAGCCCGCGCGCCGATTACGCGCAGTACAAGCTGGCCATGAGCCACTTCGAGCAGATGCGGGCGGCGGACCGCGATCAGACCGAAACGAAGGCGGCGCTCAAGGAATTCGACGTCTTCTTCCAGAAGTTTCCCAACAGCCCGTTGACGCCCGAGGTGAAGCAGAACTGGCGCATCGCGCGCGATCGCCTGAGCGAGTCGTCCTACCGTGTCGGCATGACCTACTACCGGATCCCCTGGTATCCGGGCGCCATCGACCGGTTCCGGGAAGTGCTCCGCGACGACCCCGATTACACGGCGAGGGACTCCGTGTACTTCTATCTGGCGGAGTCGCTGGCCAGGACCGATAAGACAGCTGAAGCCATCCCGTACTTCGAGCGGCTGCTCGCGGAGTTCCCGGGCAGCGAACACCTCGAGGACGCCAAGATCAGGCTTCAAGCGTTGAAAAATCAATAAGTTGGGCCGACCGGAGGTCGGCCCCTACGCTCGGTGAGGCCGATGACATTTCAGACGAAGACCGCAGCAGGGTCCCTGGTGGCCGCGGCCGTGATAGCGGCTGCCTTGCCCGTTTTGGCACAGCGCGCGCCCGCCCCGGACCCGGTGAAACTCCCGCCGGAGGTGCTCTCGCTCGCCTGCGCCCCGAAGCTGACCTTCGAAGCGCCGCCGACGCCGATCCGCATCACCGGCGGCCAGGAGTCACTCGTTCGCCGCAGCTTCGCGCCCGGCGATCTCATCACCATCAACGCGGGCACCGACAACGGCATCGACGTCGGCCAGGAGTACTACACGCGCCGCGCGGTCCCGATCGAGCGGCGGCCGATCGGCCGTGACAATCCGGCCACCATCCGGACGTCGAGCTGGATCCGTATTTGGGCGGTGGACCGGGAGATGTCGCTCGCCACGATCACGCACGCGTGCGACTCGATCAATTTGAACGACTACCTCGAGCCGTTCGTCCTGCCCGAGGAACCCGCCGTCTCGGCGCTCCGGCCGAGGGCGCAGCGCGGCAACTATGGCCGCCTGATGACCGGCAACGACAACCGCACGATCTTCGCGCGCGGGGACTATTTCCTCGTCGATCGCGGCAGCGACCATGGCGTCAGCCGCGGATCGCAGTTCGTGGTGTACCGCGACAACCTGCAGCCGGAGAATTTCCTGTTCGAGCTGGGCGAGGCGGTCGCTGTGGAAGTGGCGCCGGAATGGTCGACGCTGCGGATCACGCTCTCGCGCGATGGGTTCAGAGCGGGCGACTACGTGGCGCTGCGGAAATAACCTACACGAAGGCCACGAAAGTATCGACGATCACGAAACCTTTTGGGTATTCGTGACCTTCGCGATCTTCGCGACCTTCGTGTTTGTGGTTTCTCGCGCGACGTTGACGTCGGTGACGCGCGCGTTGACGAGCCGCTGGAAGCGCCGGTAGTAATCCACGGCCGACGCGACGGCGGCCACCATCACCACCCACAACGCGACGTGGCCGATCGGCGCCAGCCACGGCAGCGGACCCCACCCCAGAATCAGCAGCAGGATGGCCGTCACCTGCGACGCCATCTTGATTTTGCCCAGGGGCGACGCCGGCATCGAGATGCCGCGCGTGTGCGCGTAGCTGCGCAGGCCGGTGATGGCGAATTCGCGCCCGATGATCAGCGCCACCATCCAGGCGGGCGCCAGGTCGAGCTGGACCAGCGAGATGAAGGCGGCCGACGTGAGCAGCTTGTCGGCAATCGGGTCGAGCATCTGTCCCAGCCACGTGACCTGCCGGCGCCGGCGGGCCAGGTAGCCATCGAGCCAGTCGGTGATCGAGGCCAGCGCGAAGATCGCCGCGCCCACCAGCTCCTTGGGCATGCCGAGAATGCGCCGTCCCTCGAACTCGGTCAGGAGCACGACCACCAGCAGCGGCACGAGGAACATCCGCACGAGCGTCAGGGTATTCGGCAGGTTCATCGGGACTGGCTCGGGATGTCAAATTCTACCATCGACTATCGGGTAAGATCGTTGATTGTCATGAAGGCGATCCTCCTTGCCGGGGGCAAGGGCACGCGGCTCCGGCCGCTCACGATTCATACGCCGAAGCCGATCGTGCCAATTTTCAACCGGCCGTTCCTTCACTATCAGATCGATCTGTTGAAGCAGGTTCCCGAGATCGATGAAGTCATCCTGAGCTTGAATTACCAGCCTCGCCGCATCGAGGAGATTTTTGGCGACGGGGCGGACTCCGGGATCAAGATCCGGTATGTGGTGGAGCCGGCGCCGCTCGGCACCGCGGGCGCCATCAAGTATGCCGGCGACAACCTGACCGAATCGGTGGTGGTGTTCAACGGCGACGTGCTCACGCAGATCGACCTCGCGGCCGTCATCCGGCTGCACCGCGAGCGGAAGGCGCGCGCCACGATCGTGCTGACGCCGGTCGAGAATCCCTCGGCGTACGGGCTGGTCGAGACCGACCGGGACGGCAACATCCAGCGCTTCCTGGAAAAGCCCACGCCGGACCAGATCACGACGAACCACATCAACGCCGGCATCTACATCCTGGAGCCCGACACGTTCGACCGCATTCCGAGCGACGTGCCCTGGTCGATCGAGCGGAGCTACTTCCCCTCCCTGGTCGAGCGGAAGGACACCTTCGTCGCCTACATCTACGACGGCTACTGGATCGACATCGGCACGCCGGAGAAGTACACGCAGGTGCACCGCGACATCATGGACGGCCGGTACGCCACGGCGCCGTTCCTCAACCTGCCGGAGCCGCGGGTGTCGGTCGCACCCGACGCGCGGATTGAGGACGGCGCCACTGTTGAAGGCCCCTGCTTCATCGACGAGGGTGTCCTCATCAAGGCCGGGGCGCGGGTCGGGCCGTACTCGGTCATCGGCAAGCAGACGCTGGTCGAGGAGGACGCATCTGTGGACGGCGCCATCCTCTGGCCCAACTGCCGCGTCAGCCGTGACGCGACGGTCCGCAACGCGATCCTGGGCCGCAGCTGCCACCTCGGGCGCAACGTCTGCGTGAATGGCGGCGCGGTGCTCGGCGACAAGACCACGCTGACGGACTACACCCGCGCCTGATCCGGGCCACGGAGACACGGAGACACGGAGTGCCAACCATTATTCTTCTCCGTGCCTCCGGGCCTCCGTGCCCATTTGATAGAACGCGGCTTTATGAACATCAACCCGGATATTTTCAAGGCGTACGACGTCCGGGGTCTGTACCCGGGCGAACTGAATGAAGAGATCGCCCGGCTGATCGGACGCGGCTTCGCGACGTACCTGAAGGTGCCGCGCGTCGCCATCTCGCGCGACATGCGCGTCTCCTCCCCTGCCCTCGCCTCGGCCTTCATCGAGGGCGTGCGCGACCAGGGCACCGACGTCGTCGACTACGGGATGATGGCCACCGACATGCTCTACTTTGCCGTCGTCCGCGACGAGCTCGGCGGCGGGGCGCAGATCACCGCCTCGCACAACCCCGGGCAGTACAACGGCGTGAAGATGGTGAAGGCCGGGGCCTTGCCGCTCAGCGGCGATGCCGGCATCGGCGATATCCGCGACATGATTGCCAACGATCGCCTGCCGGCACCCGCGGCGCGGCGCGGCTCGGTCACGACCCGCAATGTCGTCGGCGACTATGTTCAAAAGGTGATGTCCTTCATCGATCCCACCGTCATCAAGCCGTTCACAGTGGTGCTCGACGCGGGCAGCGGTATGGGCGGCCTCGTGGCGCCGAAGCTGTTCGATCGGCTTCCGTGCACGGTGACAAAGCTGTGTTTCGAGATCGACGGGACGTTCCCGAACCATGAAGCCAATCCCCTGATCGAGGAGAACCGGCGCGACATCACCGCCGAGGTCATCCGTCAGAAGGCCGACGTCGGCATCGCCTGGGACGGCGACGCGGACCGGTGCTTCTTCATCGACGGCACCGGTGAGTTCATTTCAGGCGACTTCGTCACGGCGCTGCTCGCCGAGGCGTTCCTGCTGAAGCATCCGGGCTCCACGATCATTTACGACCTGCGCGCCAGCCATGCCGTGAAAGACGTCGCGGCGCGCTACGGCGGACGGGCGCTGATGAACCGCGTCGGCCACGCGTTCATCAAGCAGCGGATGCGGCAGGAGGATGCCATCTTCGGCGGCGAGGTGACCGGACACTACTACTTCCGGGATTTCTATTACGCCGACAACGGATTCATCCCGGCGCTCCTGATGCTGGAGCTCATGTCGAAGAAGAACCAGTCGCTGCACGACCTGCTGCAGCCGTACCGCGAGCGGTACTTCATTTCGGGGGAGATCAACACGACACTGGCATCGATGCAGGAGGTGCCGCAGAAGCTGGCGGCGATCGAAGCGCACTACAAGGATGCGGAACTCGCCAGGATGGACGGCCTGTCGGTAGACTATCCTGACTGGCACTTCAACGTGCGGCCGTCCAACACGGAGCCGCTGCTGCGCCTCAATCTCGAAGCGGCAACCCCGGCGCTGATGGAACAGAAGCGCGACGAGGTGCTCGGTCTCATTCGTGGGTAACCGGCCTCCGACTTGCCCGTCGCCCGCGCGATCGTTAAGCTAATCTTCCTGGAAACGCGGGCTTAGCATAGTGGTAATGCTCTGGCTTCCCAAGCCAGCTAGACGGGTTCGATTCCCGTAGCCCGCTCCACTAACCGCTTCCGAATCAATCACTTCCAGACCTCGCCGATCTCGTCTCCATCATGTCTCCACGTTCTGCGCGACCTTGAGGTCCGAGTCGCCCGTCCAACAACCGAATCGCGTCTTCGGTCGCCGCCGGGCTCAGGTGCATGTAGCGCTGCGTCGTGGACAGATCCGCGTGTCCGGCCAGCTCCTGGATCGCGCGAGCCGGCGCGCCCTTCATCGCAAGATGCGAACAGAAGGTATGCCGGTTATGCCGATGTCGGCATAAACGGCATCATGTCGTTCGCGGTCGGGACGCTCCTCCGCTGGTACCGGACAGGGCTGGATCCGGCAGCGCGTCTGCATCACCTGTCGACGTTTCTCGGTCACGTGAGTCCCGACACCACCGCGGTCTATCTCACGATCACGAGCGACCTGTTGGCGGAAGCCAATCGTCGGTTCGAGGCACTGGCTGTCCCGATGATCAGGGAGGTGCGGCCATGACGACCGTCACCCTCGGCACGCTCATCTATGCCTTCTTCGTTGACTATCTGGCCGGACAAAAGGGGCTCCGACCGACCTCGATTCGCAGCTACCGCGATGCGGTGCGCCTGTTCCTGTCGTTCGTGTCGGCCGACGCCCGGCGGCCCATCAGTCAGCTGCAGATCGAGCATCTGACGTTCGAGAGGGTGCTCGGCTTCTTGCAGCATCTGGAGACGACGCGGCACAATCACGTGGCGACGCGGAATCAGCGGCTGGCGGGCCTGCGGACCTTCTTCGAGTATGTGGGCCGACGCCTGCCCGAGATGCTGCACGTCTGTGAGCGCGTGGCGGCGATTCCGATCAAGCGGACGCCGCTGCCGGAGACGCGCTTCCTGGACCGGGAGGAGATCGCGACCCTCTTCGCCCGGCTGCCGCGGGACGGTCGGCAGGCCCATCGGGACCACGCGCTGTTGCTGATGCTGTATAACACCGGGGCACGGGTGCAGGAAATCGCGGATCTCCGCCTCGAGCACGTCTCTCTGACGTCACCGCCGCATGTGCGCCTCCACGGCAAGGGGACAAGTGGCGCACCTGTCCGCTGTGGGAGGAGACGGCGCGCGTGCTCCGTCAGTGGCTCGACGAACGGCGCGTGGTCGATCCGCACGCCCCGGTGTTCACGTCCGCGACGGGCCGCCCCTTAACGCGCTTCGGCATCTACAAACGCGTGCGGCACCATGCCGCCCGTCTCGATGCCACGGCGCCGAGATCGCCCACGCGTCGGATCACGCCTCACGTGTTTCGGCACACGGCGGCCGTTCATCTTCTGGAAGCCGGCGTCGAAGTACATGTGATCCGCGGCTGGCTCGGACACGTCAGCCTGGACACCACGAATCGGTAGCGGAAATCACCGTGCGCATGAAAGAGGCGGCCATGAAACTGTGTGAGCCGCCCACCATGGATCACGCGCCGCGGAAACCGGCGTGGCGAGACGATGCCGCGCTGCTGACGTGGCTGGCGTCGTTGTGACGACCGATTTCAGTACGGGTCAGTGGCTCGTCGTGGGCGGGGTCTCGCTCGATGCAGCGCGCTCGCCGCCCTGACGATTCCAGAAGGTGTCCTCCCAGCCGTGAATGAAACCGTTGTCGCCACAGACCGAGCAATGCCACGCGATGTGCACGGCATCCGCGTCAAGCTCTGCGAAGATCTCGCCCAGGCACCGTTTGCGGCCGGGACTGCGCCGGCAAGGGACGTCCGTGTGCCAGTCGCCCTCCGGCACGTGATCGGTCGCCCACGCGACGATCGATCCGCAAAAGGGCTCTTCGTCGATTCGAGTACAGCAATGTGAGGCAAGAACAAACCGATTGGGGGAATCGCCGTAGGTGGGCGGTTTCCTTCCGAACTGTTCCGGTTGAGTGGTGCCACCGTGGTCTTCCCGTCCAGGGCCGCGGAGACCTTTCAGACCTACGAATCCAGCACCTCGCGAACTTTTCGGAGCAACGTCGAGGCAGTGAACGGCTTGCCGAGGAAGGACACCTGTGCGTCCAACACCCCGTGCCGTACGATGGTGTCGCTCGTGTAGCCGGACATGTAGAGCACCTTTACCCCCGGATGAGTCTGGGCCAGCTGCTCCGCGAGCTGCCGTCCGCTCATGCCGGGCATCACCACATCGCTGAGCAGGAGATGCACCGAGTCTTCATGACGCTCCAGCAGGCTCAGGGCCTCCTCGCCGGTGGCCGCTTCGAGCACGGTGTACCCGGCGGGTTCAAGAAACCGTGTGGCCAGTTTGCGGAGCCCCGCGTTGTCTTCCACGAGAAGGATGGTTTCAGTGCCCGCACTGGAACCGACGGTAGGCCTCGGTTGAGCAGCGCCGGCTGCCTCGGTGACCTGTGGCAGATAGATCTTGAAGCCGGTCCCCTGGCCGACCTCGCTATAGACCCAGATGAATCCGTGGCTTTGCTTGACGATGCCATACACGGTCGCCAGCCCAAGCCCCGTGCCTTTGCCCGGACCCTTGGTCGTGAAAAACGGCTCGAAGATGCGCGCGCGCGTGGCTTCGTCCATGCCGATGCCGGAATCGCTGACGACCAGCACCACGTAGGATCCGGGCGTCACCGCCACGCCGTGCTGGCGAGCATAGTTCTCGTCAATCGTGACGTTCTGCGTCTCGATGGTCAGCTGACCGCCCTGCGGCATGGCGTCACGGGCATTCACCATCAAGTTGGCAATCACTTGCTCGATTTGTCCAGGGTCCGCCTTGACGCTCCCCAAGCCAGGCGCAGGCACGACCACCAGATCGATGTCCTCGCCGAGGAGACGCCGGAGCAGACTCTCCATCCCAGCGACCACGGTGTTGAAATTCATCACCTGCGGCGCCAGGATCTGCTGGCGGCTGAAGGCCAGCAACTGGCGGGTCAACGTGGCGGCTCGCTCCCCGGCACGGTGAATCTCCTGCACATCCGCGTGCACCGGATCGTCTTGGGCGATCTGCTCCAGTATGAGGTCCGACAGCCCGTTGATCACGGTGAGCAAATTGTTGAAGTCATGCGCGATGCCGCTGGCGAGATGTCCCACGCTTTCCATCTTCTGCGCCTGGCGGAACTGGGCTTCGAGCTGCAAGCGCTCGGTGATGTCTTTCTTGATCGCAACGAAGTGCGTGATGGCGCCCGACGCATCCAGGATCGGGGTCACGGATTGATCTTCGGAATATAGACTGCCGTCTTTCCGGCGATTGATCATCTCGCCGTGCCACGGGCGTCCAGCGAGGATGGTCGCCCAGAAATCGGCGAAAAACGCCGGTGCATGTTTGCCCGACTTGACCAGGTCCCGTGGGTTTTTCCCGACGGCTTCTTCGACGGTGTAACCCGTGAGCTGGGTGAACGCCGGATTGACCCACTCGATGACGCCCGCGCAGTCGGTGATAACGATGGCATCAGCGGCGGCGTGCAGCGCGGCGCTTTGCAGGCGCCGCGATTCGTCTGCCACTCGCCGCTCGGTGATGTCCTGAAACGCGCCATAGACACGAATCGTTTTGCCCTCACGGATCTCGGCGCCTCCCAGGGCGCGAACCCAGATGCGCCGCCCGTGCGCGGTCACCAGTGGGAGTTCAACATCAAACGGTGTGCCTGCATCGATAGCGACCTGCACTGCGGCGGTAATGACCGGCCGCGCTTCAGGGGTGTAGTACTGGATCGCCTCGGCGACCGAGGGCTTGACAGCGGGATCGACCTCGTGGATGCGATAGACCTCATTCGTCCAGCGAAGCGTCTGCGTCTCGAGATCTAATTCCCAGCCGCCGACTCTCGCCAGTTGTCCGGTTTGGTCGAGCAGATCGAATGAACGGCGTAGCGCCTGCTCGGCCTGCTTGCGTTTGGTGACGTCGCGGACGATGGCCTGTAATAAGTGCATGTCCCCGCCCAAGACGACGCGGCCCAAGCTCAGTTCGACATCAAAGGGCGTTCCGTCCGCACGAATCGCTTTCCATTCGAGAAATTGAGGAGCACCCGCCAGCGCGGCGTGTATATGTTCCGCCGCCTTTTCTCCTGAAAGGCGTCCATCCAGTTGGGCCGGCACTGAAAAATCGAGAGGAGAGCGGCCGATGATGTCTGCCTTCTGACACCCAAACATCAGCTCGGCGTAAGGGTTACAATCCACAATGACCGCGCCATCCAGCAAGAGCACGCCGTCCTGCGCTGCGTCAAATAGGGTCCTAAATTTGGCTTCACTGTCCATGAGCGCTTTGTCGGCGGCCTTGCGCTCGGTGATGTCGCGGAAGATGGCATAAAGGACCACTCGATCGCCGACATCAACGGTCCTGGCCCACACGTGCACGTGTCTGGTCTCGCCGGTCTTCGTCCGCTGTACGGTGTCGAACTCGGTATTCCCTTCGCGCAGGGCCGCTTGAACGTTCGTGTCGATCTCCTCCGGCGTCTGAGAGGCCTCATAGTCTGAGATGCGCAGGTCACGAAACTCCTCGCGCGTGTAGCCCAGCTGTCGGCAGGCCGCGTCGTTGAACTCGATGACTCCCTGAGTTTCAGGGTCAATCAAGAGAATGCCGTCAGGCGACGACGCGAACAGTTCCTGGTAGAGCACGGACGAATCCAACGAGGGCCGCCTAGCCCTTCTCTTCCGGCGGTCGCTTGCGGCCCCGCGCTTCGCGGCTCGACGAGTTGACTTCACGGTCATCGCGTACATCTCCGGATGATCGGACGAAGGTCTACCTACCCCATGTCGTGTCGGGCGGGCCAACACGACGCGATAGTCCGGCGTTCGCTGACAGGTGCAGATTTGTAAACCCTTTCACCTGGCAGTCTGGGCGTGGAGATGTGTCCCCGTTTGGCACCCAACCATTCGGTGTCGTCTTCTCTTGGGGGCTACCAACAGCCCGCCTGAGCGACCCGCTGCGCGGTCGCCTTGACCTTCTTCAGCACGGACACGTTGATTGACATGCTGGCGCGGCTCGGCGTTCACGTGCGCTTCGTTCTGAAGGCTTCTCGGCGTCGACTGAAAGTCGCCTGACTCCGCTCTCGCTCCACATCTTCCGACCGCCTCGGACAATCTCCTCTCTGCCCAACGGGCCAAGGAGACACACCCTGCTGATCCGCCTCGTTATGTGTCCGCTATCGGCGGATTTCGCCTCGCCATTGGCGCGGGCGCCTGGGCGCCGCCACATAGCGATCCCGAACACATAAGGCTCACAACCACCCGTCCGGCGAGCCTGAGCCGTCACCGGACGATGAGGCCCTCTGCGCGAGGCTCCGCAGTGCGGCAAGCATCATCGGGATCGATCTGCTCGACTTCATCATCGTGGGCGATGGGCGTTACTACTCGTTCAAGGAAATGGGCAGATGAGAACTGCTCTGTATGCCCGCGTCAGCACGGCCCAGCAGACCGCAGATAACCAGCTCATTGAACTGCGCCGCTACGTTGAAGCACGGGGGTGGTCAGCCGTGGAATACGTGGACCGTGGCGTCAGCGGGGCGAAGGATCGTCGCCCTGCGTTGGATGAACTGGTGAACGACGCCAAACGGCGCCGGTTCGACGTGCTGGTGTGCTGGCGGCTGGATCGGCTCGGCCGGAACCTCCGACATCTCGTGAC
>Ga0209640_10001415_pt1 | contig 20326 bp, 20 predicted proteins | sample RifCSP10_1_FD_184018 | JGI IMG/M metagenome (GOLD analysis project Ga0209640, IMG submission 184018) | Soil microbial communities from Rifle, Colorado - Rifle CSP2_sed 10_1 (SPAdes) (version 2) | ecosystem: Environmental > Terrestrial > Deep subsurface > Rock core/Sediment | place: Rifle...
GACCCACGACTACGGGGAGGTGGTCGCGCTCAGGGATTTGACCCTTCAGGTCCCCGAAGGGGTCACCGGGCTGGTGGGGGCCAACGGGGCGGGAAAGACGACCCTCCTACGGCTCATGCTCGGGCTGCTTCACCCCACCGCCGGTTCGATGCAAGTCCTCGGACACGACCCCCAACGAGAGCCGCTGGCGGTGCGAACCAAGATTGGCTACATGCCCGAGGGGGACTGTCTCCCAAAGGATCAAACGGCCGCTGATTTCGTCGCCTACACCGCTCAGCTGGCAGGGATCCCACCTCGCGAGGCAAGACGGAGGGCATCGGAGACCCTTTTCCTTGTCGGTTTGGAAGAGGAGCGGTTCCGCTACCTAGGTGACTTCTCGACGGGCATGCAGCAGAGGGTCAAACTGGCCCAGGCCATCGTCCATGACCCGGATCTGCTGCTCCTCGACGAGCCGGCGTCCGGTCTCGACCCTGAGGGTCGCACCCAGATGCTGGATCTGATCCGCAGGCTCGCCGAGTTCAAGGTCAACGTCATCCTCTCCTCGCATGTGCTGACCGACATCGAGCAGACGTGTGATTGGGTGGTCATGCTCGACGCCGGGGACCTGCTCCGCTCCGGTCCCCTCGAAGGCTTCGAGAAGCTGGGAACGGTGATAGTTGAAGTGCTCGATCATGCCGACCAGGTCGCTGCCATGCTTCATGGCCGTGGTTTCGAGGCCACGGTGGAGGGTCAGCGTCTGGTGGTCGGCCCGGGCGACGACGCCCTCGAAGAGGCGATCGTCGCCGCGGCGGCGGCGGCCAATGCCGGCCTGGTACGGATGATCCGGGGCTCGGCGTCACTCGAGGACCTCTTTCTCGCTCGCGAGGTGATGCCATGACCGATCAGGTCATCTACGACCGTGGCTATCGGACCTACGACGGGCCACGACTCGGCCCGGCCGGGGCTCGCAGGGCGGTCTTCAAGGACGGGGTGCGCCGGGTTCTCGGGCTGGGACGCAAAGCCCGGGAAAAGATCTTCCCTTGGAGCCTGATCGGAATCGCGGTGATTGCCGCGGCGATCTTCATCGGCATTCACTGGGCCATCGGAAACATCGAGGAGAGTCTCCGCGAGGGAGCCCCGACCTACGGTGGCCTGTTCGATTTCTACTCGGCCATCTCCCTCCTGTTCATAGCCCTCGCCGGCCCCCAGCTCCTGATCCCGGACCGGACCAAGGGTGTCCTCTCCGTGTACTTCTCACGCCCGCTCACGGTCGACGGTTATCTCACATCGAAGATGGGGGCCTTCGCGACGGTGGTCGGCGCCATCTACATCGTCCCCCAGCTTCTGCTCCATCTCGGGCTGTCGCTGATATCGGACGACGGGTTCCTCCCTTACCTGGGCGACAACCTCGACATCCTCTGGAAAGTGCCGGTCACCACCCTGGCCTTCATCGCTCTCCACGGATCGGTTGTCTTCATCCTGTCCTCGGTGATCGACCGGACCGGGATCGCCGCTGCCTCGTTCCTCGGCATCCTCGTCGCCGGTGGCGGGGTCGCCGGGAGAGTGGCCGAGGCCACGTTCCCCGGTGCCCGATACGCCTCGCTGCTTGCCCTCGACCAACACCCCAGGATCATCCGCGACTACCTCTTCGAGGACACCGTGTCATACCCGGCCGAGATCGCCGGCTTCGAGGTCTGGGTCTCGGTAGTGGTGATCGTCGTGCTCATGATCATCGGTGCGTGGTTCATCCGCTGGCGCTACCGGAAGCTCGCATGACCGACACCATCGTCGTCACCGAGATGTCCAAGTGGTTCGGGCTCAAAGTCGCAGTCAGCGAGGTGACCATCGGCTTCAGACCCGGCGTCACCGGTCTCCTCGGGCCCAACGGGGCGGGCAAAACCACCCTCCTCCGGGTCATCACCGGCCTGCAACGCCCGTCCCAGGGCACCATCCGGATCCTGGGAGTGGACCCCCGCGCCGATCCGGTCATTTATCGGAAGATCGCGCTGGTTCCCGAGGACGAGACCGTCTACGACCGCCTCACCGGGCGCCAATTCGTCGAGCTGGCGGCGCGCCTGGCCAAGGTCGACAATCCGAAGAGCCGGGTGGGCGCGGTAATCGAAACGGTTGGTCTCTCCGATGCCGCCGGGCGCGCCCTGGGCGGGTTCTCCAAGGGCATGAAGCAAAGGGCCAAGGTGGCACAGGCACTCGTCTCCGACCCCGAGGTCCTGCTGCTCGACGAGCCGCTGAACGGAACCGATCCGGTGCAACGAGCCCACCTCATCGACCTGTTCCGACAGCTCGGTGACGAGGGGAAGACAGTGATCGTCTCCTCCCATGTCCTCGCCGAAATGGAGAGAATGACCGATCGGGTGGTGGCGATGGTCGATGGCCGACTCGCCGCGGTGGGCGACGTGGCGACGATTCGTGCCGCCATGACCGACAAGCCGAGGCGGGTCTACGTCGAGGCCAGCGATCCCCGACGATTGGCGTCTTCTCTGATCGTGACCCCAGGAGTGGTTGGCGTGGCCATCGACGGCGGGACCGTCCACGTCGAGACCTCTGATGCCGGAGACCTGGCGCGACAGCTCCCGGTCATCGCTTTGGAGAACGGAATCCGGCTCGCAAGGGTGGAGCCGGTGGACGAGTCGCTGGAGTCGGTGTTCCGTTACCTGGTCGAGGGTCGTTGATGACTCTGGCGATCCATCTCTACCGGAGGATGATGCGCCGGGGACGGGTCATCGCCCTGGTCGCCCTTTCCTCGGTTCCGGGTCTCGTCTATTGGCTGGGCGTCTTCGATGCCGACAGCGGCGAAGCAGCAGGTCTCTATTCCGAAATCGTATCTGCGGTGGGGTACACGTTTGTGATCGCCGCCCTCATTCTCACCGCCGCCACGCTTCGAGAAGAGAAAGACGCCGGCACCCTCCCCTACATCTACATGCGCCCGATCTCACGACCCTGGTTCGCCGCTCAGTCGATCATCGCCGGATCGGTGGCGGCGATCGTGATCGGCATTGGCGGTTGGTTGGCCACCGTGCTGGCTTCGATCGCCGTCGGAAACGGCCTCGGGCCAACCCTTCCCGCGCTTTCGCTGTTTGTGGCGGCGGCCATCGGGTATGCCGCAGTGTTCGTCCCTCTCGGCTATCTGGCGCCCCGTTCCCTGCTGATCGGGCTCGGCTACATCATCGTTTGGGAGACCATCCTGGCCAACGTCGTAACCGGACTGGCCCAGTTCTCGATCTGGCGCATCGCCCTGTCGATCTACGCCGGGCTCGAGGACGATTTCGGCCGGGTGGCGAGCGACACCCTGGGCCCGGTCACCCCGGGCGTGGGAGGTGGGGTCGCCAAGCTGGCGGCGGTGGTGTTGATCGGGCTTGGTGCCCTCACCTGGACCCTGCGCCGGCGCGACGCTCTATAGGCCTCCCGTAATTGGGTTGCACAGGTCCGCATGTGACACCTGTGCCTCCCAATTACGAAACAGAGGGTCAATACTGGTCGTCGGGGCGGCGTTGTCTCGAGGGCTGGACCCGTGGCGGCTCACCAGGCATCTTCGGATAGTGAGGCGGCCAGGGGGCATCGCCGATCCCGTTCTCCTCGTCCCTGGCCATCCACTCCAACAGGGTGTCGATCCGTCCCGCCGCCTCGTCGATGCCGTCGGTGAGGTCGCCGACCTTGGCGTACCGATCCCGGAACCGGTCAAGCGGGAAGTCCTCGATGGCGACGTCGGCCAACTCGTCCCAGGTGATCGGCGCCGAGATGAACCCGGTCGGTCTCACCCCATAGGCCGATGACACCGACTTGTCCCTGGCGTTCTGGTTGTAATCGATGAAGACGCCCTGCCGTTCCTCCTTCCACCATTTGGTGGTCACCTCGCCCGGCATTCGCCGCTCCAGCTCCCGGGCGAAAGCGAGCACGGCTCTCCTGGTCTGGAAGAAATCCCAGAGCGGTTCGATACGCACATAGACATGTATCCCGCGACTCCCCGAAGTCTTGGGCCAACCAACCAGCCCAATCTCCTCGAGTAGCTCGTGAGCCGCGGCCGCCGCATGACGGACCTGGTCGAAGGTGACCCCGGGACCCGGGTCGAAGTCGAAACGCAGCTCATCTGGATGGTCGGTGTCCTCGGCCCGGACCGGCCACGGGTGGAAATCGAGACAACCCAATTGGGCGAGCCGGACCACATCAGCCTCGACCCGGGGCACATTCATCCGACCCGGTCGCTGCGATGGGAACCGGATCTGCACCGACTCGAACGGTGAGTTGTTCGCCGCCCTCTTGTGATAGATCGGGTCTTCGTCGACGGTGCCCATGTAACGCTTGAGCATGGTTGGCCGGCCCCTGATCCCGCGGATGGCGCCTTCGGCGACCACCACGAAGTGCTCGATCACGTCGAGCTTGGTCCAGCCCTGCCGGGGGAAGATCACCCGGTCCGGGCTGGAGACTCGAACGTCCTCCCCACCGACGTTCACAGTGGTGTGGTCGCTCATGGGCTACCTAAGGTAAGCGGGACCGATCCCGAGTGGAGGGAAAAGGATGACCGATCCGGTGAAGGACCCCACGCCTGAGCAGTCGGCGGCCTGGCATCGCACCTTCGCCCCGCGAGCCTTCAACCACACCTGGGATCTCCTCGACCTCGACACGCGGACCACCGACGAGGACGAGGACATGCTCGCCTCGACTTTCGCCCAACGATTTCACTGGTATCACGTGGGAGACCCCAGGAGCAGGGCCATCGCCGATTGGCAGGTCTCCCGGGTGGCCGTGGTGCTCGGTTATGCCGAGCTGGCTCAGAGATTCGGCGAGCGATCGCTAGCCGTCTGCGAGGAGAACGACCTCGATGCCTTCGTGAGGGGTTTTGCCCATGAGGCGATCGCCCGGGCCGCCGCCGAGGTCGATGACGTGGACACCTATACCGAGCATCTCGAGCTGGCGAAGGCCCTGCTGCCAGAGATCGAGGACACCGAAGAACGGGACGTCCTGGCCGCCGATCTCGCCGAGATGTCAGAGGCGTAGCAGCAGGCCGCTACTTGTAGAACGGCAACCGCCGGAAGAGGGCAACCAGTCGCTCAACCAGGCGTCGATAGGTCTCGTAGGAGAGGCCGAAGGCCGGGGCGTAAGCCGGGATCAGCCGCTGTACCGCCACCGTCTGCGGCTCGGTGAACTTGAGCAAACCCTCGCTCCCGTGGCGGCGACCCAAACCCGACTGCTTGAACCCGCCCATCGGAGCGTCGTGCGAGGCCCAGGTGGCGACGTATCCGTCGTTGATGGCGACGCTCCCGGCGTGGAGCCTGATGGCGATGGCCTCAGCCTGGCGGGTGTCAGCTGACCAGACGCTGAAACTCAACCCGAGGTCGGAGTCGTTGGAGAGCCGGACCGCCTCGTCGGCGGAGGAAACCGGGTGGATGACAACCACCGGCCCGAAGGTCTCTCCTCGGCACAGGGACATAGTCTGGTCTACCTCGGTGAGGATGGTCGGCGAGTAGAAGAGCGGGCCCACATCGGGGCGAGGTTTGCCCCCGGTGAGCAGAATCGCCCCCTTGGCCAGGGCATCTTCGACATGGAACTCGACAGCGGCCAGGTGCTGGCGAGTGATCAACGAGCTGACCAGGGGCCCGAACTCGAACCCGGCCGAGACCTCCAAATGCTCGGTGTGCTCGACGAAGCGCCGGGTGAACTCGTCCAGGATGGGCCGCTCCACATAAATCCGCTCCATGTGGACGCACATCTGGCCGGCGTGCCCAAAGGTGGCCCTCGCCAGCTCGGGAATCGTTCGATCCAGGTCGGCATCGGCCAGGACGATGGCTGCGTTCTTGCCCCCAAGCTCCATCGAGGCGCCGATGAGTCTCCGCCCCGCCTGCTCGGCGACCTTGCTCCCGACCGCGCTCGACCCGGTGAACATCACGTAGTCGACGGCATCGATCAAGGCGGGACCGCAGATCTCACCGAGCCCGGTCACCACCTGGATGACGCCGTCGGGGACACCGGCTCGGTCGAGGAGCCTCACCGCGGCCAGAAGCGAGAACGGTGTCTTCTCATCAGGTTTGAGCACGACGGAATTGCCGGCGACGAGAGCTGCCAGAGCATCACCGATCGACAGGTTGAAAGGGAAGTTCCACGGTGAGATGAACCCACACACCCCCTTGGGATGGCGGTACTCGTGGGTCTTGGTGAATAGGGGCATCGCCCCCTGGCGGCGCTTTCTCCTGGTCAGCCTCGGCGCCATGTTGGCGTAATAACGGGCGGTTCCCGCCACGTCGACAGCCTCCTCCCAGGCTCCGGCCCGCACCTTTCCTGCCTCGAGCTGGATGATGTCCACCACCATGTCGACTTCCTTCAACAGGAGGTCGTGGAAGGCGAGCAGGATCCGGGCCCGCCGCCTGACGCCCAATCCGGCCCAGGCCGGCTGCGCCTGACGAGCCCGCTCCACCGCAACCGCGACATCCTGGGGCGTTGCCTGCGGGATTCGCCCGATCACCTCGAGAGTGAAGGGAGCGTCGACCTCGATCATCTCGCGACCCGTCACGGGGACATCGACGCGGGCCTCGAGGTCACGAAGCAGCGCCGCGCCGACCCGTGGGGTGACCTGCTGGTCGCGAACGGCCATCCTGGAACGGTACCCGACCTTGCCGCCGGCTACCGGCTGAGCCGTTCTTCGAGGAACTCGGCGGCGCTCCGCCAGGCCGTTTCGAAGGCGCCTGGGTCGAACGTGTCACCGTCCGGTTCGCCGAATCCATGTCTGGTGCCCGGATGGCGGATGACCTCGACATCGAGCTCCTCCAAGCGCATCGTCGCCTCCATGAATGCCGCCTCGTCGTCGGTGATGAACTCGTCCTCCTCGGCGAGGTGGATCAGGTAAGCGGCCTTGGCCCCGGCAAAGTCGATCTGCTGGCTCCCGTAGAACGACACCACGGCCCCGATCATCGCGGAAAGGCGGACCGAGGCCCAAAGAGCGAGCGAGCCGCCCATCCCGAACCCGACCATGCCGATCGGGCCTTCGGTCGATCTTTGATACAGGAGCTTGGCCGAGGAGAGGACGAGGGAGGCAAGACGGTTGGGGTCTGCCTTGCCCAGATGATCCAGGGCATCCTGTTCCGATCCGGGCAGCTCACCGAAGTTGATGTCGGGAGCGAGAACCGTGAACCCATGGTCGGCGAGCTCGTCGGCCAGGCCCTTGACAGACGAGGTGAGACCCCAGAAGGAATGGAGCAGCAGCACACCAGGCCCGGGGCCCTTGTCTCCCTGGATGAAATAGGCGAGATCGCGAGCCACTGAGCGGAACCTACCGACCCCACGGCGTTGCGGCGTCGGCCCCGCCAGGCGGTCAGCTGTTGACGGTGAAGGCGTCGTAGAGCAGCTTGCTGGCGGTGGCCACTTGGACCGCCATCACCACCCAATCGAAGGTCTGACGCCGGACATTCACCATCCTGCGCGTGGTGTACGCCATCACCACCAGGACCAGCGCAGTAGCGAGAAGGCTGCGACCGAGTATGGGCCAGGTGTATTCCCCGAGTGCGATCAGGCCACCCAGTTGGCCAAACGCGGCCACACAGAAGAGAAGGCTGATCGAAAGGATGAAAGCCGGTCGGGAAAGCCGCAGGGAGTGGAGGAACGGGGCGAAAAGCGTCCCCGATATCCCGGTTGAGCCCTGGAGCAGGCCACCGAACACTGCCACTGGTCCGGCTGCCCGACGGGCAGCCTCCTCTGGAAGGGCGAACTCAGGATTGCGGAGCATCGCCACCACGTACGAGAACACGAGCACGACGACGAGGACGGCGATCATCCTCACGTCGACGCTGATGAAGACCCAGGCCCCGATGACGGAAGCCACTATGCACAAAGCGAGCATCATCGGGAGGTAGCGGGTCGAAGTCCATGCCGACCGATAGGTCCAGGCGAGATAGAGGTTGGTGATCATCGAAGGGAGGGCCATGATGATCACGGCTTCCTCGACGCCGACGAATACTGCCAGCACTGGAATGGCGACCGGGGGCAGCCCGAGCCCGGTCACAGACTTGACGATGGCACCGAACACCATGGCCAAGACGATCGCCACGATCTCCATCCCGGATCAGTCGACCCCTGCCAGCGAGAGAAGAAGTCTCATCCGCGTCGCCGTCAGGTCCGGATCGGCAATCAGCCCGGCCCGGTCGGCGAGGCGAAGCAGTTCGGAGATATGGATGATCGATCGAGCGCCCTCCTGGCCACCGATCATCCGGAAATGACTCTGGTGGCCGGTGGCATAGGCGATGAAGACAACACCGGTCTTGTAGTGATAGGTCGGGGCCTCGAACATGTGCCGGGACAATGCGACCGCCGGCTCCAGCAAGGAGTGGAATGCCGCGGTGTCGCCCTGGTCCAGCCAATGGAGGGCTGTTGCCGCCACCGGAGCGATGGCATCGAAGATCCCGAGCAAGGCGTCGCTATGGACACCGTTCTCGCCGGCGATCAGCCGGGGAAAGTTGAAGTCGTCACCGGTGAAGCAACGGACCCCTTCGGGTAGCCGCTTGCGGAAGGCGATCTCGAGGTCTTCGTCCAGTACCGACACCTTCACTCCCGCCACCCTGTGCGGAGCGGCCTGGATGATGTCGAGGAGGACCTCTGCGGCCTGCCAGGGATCGCGATGGCCCCAATATTCGGAGAGCGCCGGATCGAAGGCCTCGCCCAGCCAGTGCACCATCACCGGACGGCTGCTCCCGGAGATGAGCCGGCCGTACAGCGATAGATAGTCCTCCGACGACCGGGCCGAAGTCGCCAGCGCTCGGCTGGGCATGATGATCGCCTCGCCTCCGAAACCCTCGACGAATTCGAGCTGCTCCTCGTAGGCAGCCGCGATCTCGGCCAAGGAGTGCTCGCCGACCTCCAGCTGGTCGGTGGTCACCCCAAAGACGGTCGCCCCGCCGCCGGCCTTTGCCTCAGCCGCGGTTCGCCGGATCAACTCCCTCACATTGCCCGCGCTCAGCCCACTGCCGCGTTGGGCGGTGTCCATGGCCTCGGCGACGCCGAACCCCAGCGACCACAGGTAATGCCGGAAGGCGAGGGTGGACTCCCAGTCGACGGCGTTGCTTCCAACCGGGTCACCCAATGGATTGGCGACCACGTGGGCGGCGGCGTACGCCTCGCGGGTCGACCATGGGCCTGGGATCGCGGCCACCGGAGGATGGGTGCCGAGGTGATATGACTCCAGCTCACCGCTGAAGGTGGGGAGGTTGAGAGCTGTCACGGCTCGATCATGAGCTGAGCCCGTCGTCGACCGCTCGGTCCTCCGGCACGATCTCGAGGGCGGCCCCGGCGGCGCTCTTGCTGAGGAGGGCGGCGAAGTCGAGGTTCCCATATCCGAGACCGATCCCCTCGACGATGATCTGATGGACCAAGGCGGCCGTGGGGAGCGGGACGCCGAGCTCGCGTCCCGCAGCCAACCCGAGCTCGAAGTCCTTGCGGAGGAGATGCCAGGTGAAGGTTGCGTTGTAGTCGAGATTGACATAGGCCGGCGTCTTGTAGCGGGTGAAGGTCGACCCCATCACGCTCTCGTTGAGGAACTCGAAGAAATCCGCTCGAGAGACCCCGGCCGCTTCGGCGAGGACCGTGATCTCGGCCATCGACTGGGCCACCACCCCAAGGAACAGGTTGTGGGCGATCTTGACCAGGCGCGCCTCGTCATCGCCGCCCACATAGGTCACCTTGCGACCGAACAGCTCGATGTAAGGCCGTGCCACCTCATATGCGTCCGGCGGCCCGGAGACGACGGTTGTCAGTTTCCCGGACCTGACCACCTTGGGGTTGCCAGACACCGGGGCGGCCAGGACGGCAGTGCCCACGGCCTCTGCCCCGGTCCTCAGCTTCCGTGAGGTGTCGGCGTCGATTGTGGTGGCGTCGATGACGATGGAGGGTCGGGACTCGGACCGGGAAAGAACCCCGGCATCGCCGAGAGTCACCTCCAGGACGTCTGCCGGCCCTGCCACCATGATGAACACGATGTCCCGCTCCGCCAGCTCGAGGGGAGTCGAGACCACGGTTGCGCCACGATCGGCCAGGGGTTGTGCCTTGGCGATGGTGCGGTTGTAAACCGAGAGGTCGACTCCCGCATCGAGTAGCCGATGGCACAGGGCGAGACCCATGCGGCCGGTGCCGATCCACCCCACTTTCACCGGATAATTCCCTGTCATCTGGACCTTGAGCTCACGTTGGCGCCGATAAAGGCCAATCGGTACGCTACCTGGCCGGGAAAGCGCTTGCCGCGCCCTCAAGAGTGAGTTGGAAGACATCTTTGACCTCAGTGATCTCGTGGTTCTGATCACCGGAGGCAGCCGGGGGATCGGAGCCGCCGTGGCCCGGGCAGCGGCCGGTGCCGGGGCCGATGTCGCCATCTCCTATCTCGATCGGCCCCATGAAGCCGACCTTGTCGTAGCCGGTGTGCACGACATGGGACGGAGGGCCACCGCCATTCAAGCCGACCTCGCCGATCCCGAAGCGGCGCGTGGGATGGTGGCCACCGCGGAAAGGGAGCTTGGTCGAGTGGATGCGCTGGTCAACAACGCCGGGGTCATGCCGGAAACCCCGTTCCTCGAGATCTCCGACGTGGAATGGGCGAGGGTGATAGCAGTGGATCTCTCCGCCGCTTTTGCCTGTTCGCAGGCAGTTCTTCCTGGGATGATCGCCCGGGGGAAGGGCTCGATCGTGATGATCTCCTCCCGTCTCGGTCAGATGGGGTGGCCCGGGGTCGCCCACTATTCGGCGGCCAAGGCCGGGCTGCTCGGGCTGACAAAGTCCCTCGCCCGCGAGTTCGGGCCTCTCGGAATTCGGGTAAACGCTGTGGCACCCGGACCGACCGTCACCGAGATGAGCTCCGAGATGTTGACCGGTGAGTCGGGTCGAAGGCGTATGGAGGAACTGCCTGCCGGGCGATTCGCCAAACCAGAGGACATCGCCGAGACCGTCATGTTCCTCCTCTCCGATGCCGCGGCCATGTATCACGGGCAGACCCTTTCGCCGAACGGCGGAGGGCACATGCCGTGAGGTTGGTCGACGCCGAGACCGCGGTCCGTCAGATCTTGGACGGCGACACGGTCATCATCGGAGGCTCCGGTGCGGGCCATGCCGTGCCCCAGCTGTTTATCGACACGCTTGCCGCACTGTTTCAGAGCGAGGGCTCGCCCCGTGGGTTGACGACGGTCAGAGTGGTCGGCATCGGTGACTTTGCCGATCGAGGGATGTCACAACTCGCCCTCCCCGGTCTGATGAAGCGCACCATCGGTTCCAACATCGGCAACGAGCCGGCTCTTGGCGCGCTCGTGGCGAAAGGTGAGATCGAGGGTTACTCGTTTCCCCAGGGTGTCCTCTCCCAAATGTGCCGCGAGATCGCTGCGGGGCGACCCGGGTTGATCACCCACATCGGTCTCGACACCTATGTCGACCCCCGTCACACCGGGGGCAAACAGGGAACCGCAACCGAGGATCTGGTGGAGGTGATCGAGTTGGACGGGCGCGAGTGGCTGTTCTTTCGCTCGTTCCCGATCGACGTGGCGGTGATCCGGGGCTCGACCATCGACCGGGAAGGCAATCTGACGATGGAGAGGGAGGCGGTCCGAGGTGAGATGCTGGCCATGGCGATGGCGGCCCGAAACTCCGGTGGAATCGTCATCGCCCAGGCCCGGGCTGTGGTGCCGGCTGGCGGCTTGGACCAGCGTCGGGTAGAGGTCCCGGGAGCCCTCATCGACTTCGCCTATCTCGACCCAGGGCAAACCCAGACCTATCAGACCGAATACTCCCCCTACTACGCAGGGGAGCAACGCATGGAGTTGGACGATGAAAGGCCCCCGACCCCGCTCGACGTGCGCAAGGTGATCGCCCGGCGGTCCTTGCTCGAGTTCAAACCGGACGACATCTGCAACCTCGGATTCGGGATCAGCCAGGAGATCGGGAACATCGCCTGGGAGGAAGGCATCGATCACCGGCTGGTGTTGACCGTGGAGCAGGGGGTCTTCGGCGGGGTCCCGGTGTCCGGCCCTGACGGAGGGGCGGGCTTCAACTATCAGGCCCTCATCGAGCAGCCATCGATGTTCGACTTCTATGACGGTGGCGGTCTTGACGTGGCCAGCCTCTCTTTCGCCGAGGTGGACGTTCATGGCAATGTCAACGTCCATGCCTTTCGGGGTCGTCTCCGCGGCCCAGGTGGGTTTCTCAATATCAGCGCCCGCTCTCGCAGGGTTTGTTTCGTGGGCACCTTCACCACCGGGGGACTGGTCACCGACGTGGTCGACGGCCGTCTCCGGATCGTGAAGGAAGGCTCGACCCCCAAGTTTGTGGAGGAGGTGGCCGAAGTCTCCTTCAGCGGTCGCATGGCCGGTCCCGATCAGCATGTCCTGTACATAACCGAGCGGGCTGTCTTTGCCTTGACCGATGGTGTCGTGACCCTGATCGAGGTTGCCGAAGGCATCGACCCCGAGCGCGACGTCCTCGCCCACATGGGTTTTCGCCCACTGATTGCAGATCCACTCGCCGTGCTCGATCCGAGGGTGTACCTCGAGGGCCCCATGGGTTTGGGCACTGTCTTCGAGATCGCCGGATGAGCTTGATCGACCTCACACCCGGCGCGGTCACCACTCTCCGGCTGGTTAACCCGCCGCTCAATCTGGTCACCTTGGATCTGACCGCCGAGTTGCACCGGGCCCTGGCCGCGATTGCCGACGACCCGGCGGTCCGAGCGGTTGTCGTCGCCGGCGGTGAGAGGACGTTCTGTGCGGGCTCCGATGTGTCCGAGTTCGAGGGTCTGCGCGGGCGTGCCCTGGAAGGGAAGATCGTCTTCGAGAAAGCCGTCTATCGACAACTCGCGGATCTCGGTGTCCCCACCATCGCCGCATGTGAAGGCGACGCTCTCGGCGGCGGTCTGGAGCTCGCGATGTGTTGTGACCTGCGTGTCGCGTCCGAGTCGGCGCGATTCGGTCTGCCAGAGGTCCATCTCGGAGTGATACCGGGCTCCGGCGGCACCCAGCGTCTGCCCCGGTTGGTCGGACTAGGCCGGGCGAAGGCGCTGATCCTGACCGGTGAATTGATCGGCGCCCTGGAGGCAGAGCGGATAGGGCTGGTCAACCGGGTAGTCGTCAGGGGAGGCGTGGAGGCGGAGGCGTCCGAGATTGCTCGAGTCATTGCATCGAGAGGACCAATGGCGGTGCACGAGGCCAAGGTTCTGCTCGACCTTGCCCTGGATACCACCCTGGAGCAGGGACTTGCCGCTGAGACGGCGGCCTCGGGAAGGGTGTTCGACTCGGATGACATGCTCGAGGGAGCCCGGGCGTTCTTCGAGAAGCGCGATCCGCGATTTAAGGGCCGATGATCAGACTGCGGCTGGCGCGAATCGCTTATGGAGACACATGGCAACCGGTTGACGCTTGCCAGCACAGCTACCTACAGTCGGTCACAGCCGATCTCATCGGCGCACCCGCAGATGTTGGGGTCGGGCACCGTCCAATCGGAGGAGAACAGGCATGAGATCGAGATCATTGGCGGCGCTGCTCGCCGTCCTGGCCCTGGTGGCAGCGTGTGCCGATTCCGGCAGCGACGGCTCCACCACCACGGGAGGTGGCGGGGAGCCGACCACAACAGGTGGTGAGGAGCCGTCCGGTGACCCGATCGTGTTCGCAGCGTCATTGCCGTTGACCGGGGAGTTCTCTATTTCGGGTACCAAGCACGGAGACGGCTATCAGTTCTGCGTCGACGAGATCAACGCCCGGGGCGGACTTCTCGGTCGCCAGGTCGAGCTCCTGGTCGAGGACAACCAGTCGAACGCCGAGGTGATCATCACCCAGACCGAGCGGTTCATCACGGTCGATCAGGTGGACATCTTGCTGGGCACGTTCTCGTCGCTGCTGGGTTTCCCGGCCTCGACAGTGGCCTACCAGGCAGGCATGGTGATGGGTTTGCCTTCGAGTGCCGCCCTGCGCATCTGGGAGCGTGGCTACGACAACATCCTCTACTTCCAGCAAGCCGCGGCCGAGTACACGGGTAACACCATCGTCGACTTGATCGACTACTACGAAGAGTCAGGTGTCATCACCGAGCGCCCTGAAACTGCGGCTGTTGTCTACGCCGACGACTTCTTCGCGGGAGCCATCGCCAACGGCTTCCTCGGTGGGGATGTCAACTTCACTAATGACGCCGGCGAGGACATCACCATCCCTCTGGCACCCGGCTTCCTGGCCGATGCCGGCCTGGAAGTGGTCTTCGAAGAAGTCTGGCCGGAGGCCTTCGACGATTGGGGGACCCTGGCCGGCTCGATCGCCGCCGCCAACGCCGATTTCCTCTCCATCTCCACCGCCTCGGCAGAAGAAGCGATCTCACTCATACAGGCGTTGCAGCCGGCGGGTTATGACCCGGAGATGATCTACGCCTCACAGGGCAATCAGGCGGAGTTCGGAGCAGCGTTGGGCGCGGCCACCAATGGCGTGATCACGCACTCGGTGTGGAGCCCCACAGCCGATTTCCCGGGAACACTCACAGGGGAGGCTTACAACAATGCCGACTTCGTCGCCGGGTTCACCGAGGCGTTTGGCAGACCGCCCGATGAAGACGAAGCCATTCCCTTCGGTGTCTGCCAGGGCATGGAACAAGCGATCCTGGGCACGGGTGGCACCGACAATGCGGCCATCATCGAATGGCTTCATGGTCGGACTGCGGACGAGCCGGTTGCCACCGTCGTTGGGTCCTTCGTGTGGGACGAGCGTGGTCTGCCGGTTGACGGGAGCTTCCTGGCCAACCAGTGGCAGGATGGCGAGCTCGCCTACATCTTCCCCGTTGGGGAGTTTCCTGGGACCGTGGACCTGGTCTATCCGAAGCCTGAGTGGTAAACGACCCGTCTTGAGAGAGGAGGCCCGCATGATGCGGGCCTCCTCTTTAGTCTTTCTCCAACTACTCACAAGTTGATCGCACTCCTCGAACTTCGCGCCGTCACCAAGGCCTATGGAGGCCTCATCGCTGTGAACCGAGCCTCGTTTGTCGTCGAGTCGGGGACGATCACCGCCCTCATCGGTCCCAACGGCGCGGGCAAGACCACGGCATTCGACACCATCTCAGGGGTGGTGACCCCCGACTCGGGCTCGATCAGCTACGAGGGCAAGCAGATCAACGGCATGATGCCGCACCGGATCACAGCCCACGGCATCGGCCGAACCTTTCAGATCACCCGTGAGCTCGGGGATATGACCGTTCTAGAGAACATGTTGGTGCCCAGCGCCAACCGCGGCCTCCGTGCCCTGATCGGCCCCCGCATCGACTCTTCGGAACGCGACCACGCCATGGAGGTGCTCGACTTCGTGGGGATCGCATCTCTCGCCCATCAACCGGCCAAACGCCTCTCCTACGGTCAGAGGAAGCTCCTCGAGTTCGCCTCGATTCTCATGACCGACCCCCGGCTCGTCCTCCTCGACGAACCGGCCGGTGGGGTCAACCCGGCTCTGTTGGAGCGGATCTTGGACCGGATCGAGACTCTGAACGCCGGGGGCACCACGTTCCTCATCGTCGAGCACAACATGGATGTGGTGATGCGCCTCAGTCATTCCATCATCGTCATGGCCCATGGTGAGGTGATCATGCAAGAGACACCCGAAGTGGTGCGTGAGGATCAACGCGTGCTCGAGGCGTATCTGGGGGGTGTGTGATGGCATTGCTCGAGTTGCGTGGGATCCGCGCCGGGTATGGGATCGGCCCCGACATCGTCACCGATGTGAGCCTGGACGTCGAAGCAGGTCGCACCCATTGCCTCATCGGTCCCAACGGCGCCGGGAAATCGACCCTGCTCAAAGTGATCGCCGGGCTCCTACCCCCACGGGCGGGCACGGTCGTGTTCGACGGCCAGCCTCTCACAGGGCGTCGACCGGACCGAGTGCTTGCCGGTGGAGTCTGCTTCGTGCCACAAGACCGCAATCTGTTCCCTGAGATGACGGTCAAGGAAAACCTGGTCATGGGGGCCTACCTGGTTCGGGATCGGGCCGTTATCAACAACCGCATGGAGCGAGTCGTGGAGATGTTCCCGATACTCGCCGAGAGATCCCATCAGGTTGCACAAACTCTCTCTGGAGGGGAGCAGCAACAACTGTCGTTGGCTCGGGCGTTGATGATCGAGCCCAAGGTGATGATGATCGACGAGCCGAGTCTGGGTCTGGCCCCGCAGGTGGCCACGCAGATCTTCGACGTGATCAAACGGTTGGGGGCCGACATGGGCATGACGCTGCTGCTGGTTGAGCAAAACGTGCGGATGGGGCTCGCCGTGTCCGACTGGAGCTTCGTGCTCGATCTGGGCAGCAAGCGATTCGAAGGCCCCGCGGACGCCATCCTCGACGATCCGAGGATTCGGGACCTCTACCTGGGCCGGCTGGCAGAGAGACGGGAGCGGCCGACGTGACCCAGGCGATTCAGGTAGTGATCCTGGGAACACTCCTCGGTGGGGTGTATGCCCTGATGGCGTCAGGGTTGACCATCCTTTTCGGCGTGATGCGGGTGGTCAACATCTCACACGCAGCCTTCATAATTCTCGGTGCCTTCTTCACCTTCTTCCTCTGGGAAAGCACCGGTCTCGATCCTCTGCTGGGGATGCTGGTGGCGCTCCCCGTCTTCTTTATTTTCGGCGCCGTGCTCTATCGGGCCCTCTTCCCCCGTGTCGAGGGCTCCCCCCGATTCTCCGAGATGACGGTGCTGCTGACGTTCGGGCTGGCATTCATGACCGAAGGTCTCATGACCTACTTCTTCACCGGGATCTTCCGTCAGACCGCGCCCAGTTATCGGGTGGAAGCCTTTGAGTTTGGCTCCTTCTACGTTCCCACGGCCCAGTTCTACGCCTTGCTGGCGTCAGTGGTCCTTCTTGTCTGCCTTTGGGCGTTTCTCACCTACACCCACACCGGCTATGGAGTCCGGGCCACCATGCAGAACCGGATGGCGGCACAGATCGTCGGAGTCGACGTGCGTCGGGTGTCCACCATCTCCTTTGGCATCGGGATGGCCCTGGCCGGAGCCGCCGGGGCCCTCGTCAGCTTCCTGTTCCCGTTCTTCCCTGCCCGGCACTGGCAATGGATCGCCATCCTCTTGTCGCTGATCGTGCTCGGAGGTCTGGGAAGCCTCAAGGGAGCAGTGATCGGTGCCATCGGGTTGGCTGTCATCTCGGCATTTGTGAGCCGGTACATCGGTCCCGTCTGGTCGCCGATGGTGTTCTACGGCGCCCTGTTCATAATTCTCCTGGTGCGGCCGCAAGGATTGTTCGGCCACCAAGCGAGGGTGTGATGACCGACAAGCCCCTCGACGCGGTGACCGAGACGGCCTTGGTGTCGGCGGAGCCGATAGTGGTCGACCCTGAGGTGGAGCGCCGTCGGCGACGGGTCCGGATCACGGTGGCATTGGTGATCCTGGTCCTGGTAGCGCTGCTCCCGTTCTATCGATCGCTGGGCGCCTACAACTACGTGCTCCAGATTGGCGTCAGCATCTTCGCCTGGATCGCCCTGGCCTCTAGTTGGAACATCCTCGGCGGCTACACGGGGTACATCTCGCTCGGCCACAACGTCTTCTACGGGGTTGGAGCCTACGTCTCGGCCTTGCTCCTGATCCATCTGGGTATATCGCCGTTCCTCTCGGCGGCTCTGGCGGGTCTCGTCGCCCTGGCGCTGGGTCTACTTGCCGGGTTGGTCACCTTCCGCACTCAAGGCCCTTCATTCATCATCAGCACCATCGCATTGCTGTTCATCGTCCTGGTGTGGTTCGACGCCTGGAGCCTGACCGGTGGGTCCAACGGCCTCAGTCTCCCCCTTCCCCCATTCTCTCGGGAGTGGCTCCGGGTCCCCTTCTATTACGCAATGCTATTGGCAGCCCTGGCCGCGGTGTTCCTGGGTCACCGTGTGCAGCATTCGAAGTTCGGTCTGGCGCTGCGGGCAATCGGCGCAGATCAGGTCAAGGCAGAGGTGGCCGGGATCAATACCCGTCTCTTCAAGGTGCTGGCTTTCGCCCTCAGCGCATTCATCCCCGGGGTGGTCGGCGCGATATTCGCCTACTCCATCTCCTACGTCCGGCCCACCATCTTCTTCCTGATCGCCGTGGGAGCCCGGATGGTTCTCATGACGATCATCGGAGGACGGGGCACGGTGGCCGGCCCAGTGATCGGAGCGACGCTGATCATCCTCCTCAACGAAGCATCGCTGACCTACTTCGGTGCCACGGAGCTCAACCTGGTGATAACCGGCGCCCTGTTGGTCATCGTCCTGCTCTTCTTCCCGGCGGGCATCGTTGGCTCTCTCCGGGAGCGAGGAAAGCTCCCGGCCTTCCTCGACTGGGACTGACGCCGTTCAGGCCTCCGCTCTTGGATCCTGGATCAGCTGCTCCAAAGCCTGACGCATCACCGGGTCGGAGTTGGGGACGTCGGTCCAGCGCTCGAAGGCGATGGCCGCCTGGGCGACCAACATCCCGATGCCGTTGACCGCAAGGAGGCCCCGGGCGCGTGCGGCGATCACCAGGTTGGTGGCGGCGGGGACGTAGACCAGGTCCAAGACCCGTGCATGATCGGCCAGATGCCCGACTTCGAACGGCGATCCGGGTGTCGTCATCCCCACCGTGGTCGCATTGACCACGAGGTCGGCTCGGCTCAACGCGTGGTCGAAGTCCTGATCAAAGCCGCCGGCTTCGAGTCGCACGTCACCGACCTCCGCCCTCAGCCCCAGTGCGTGATCAGGAGTGCGGTTGCCTACGTAGACCAGCTGGGCACCCCCGGTCAGACAGGCATGCACGACGGCACGGGCCGCACCTCCCGACCCGGCGATCACCACCCTGGCTCCGGTCAGGCTCAACTCCAGGTCGTTCTCGACCGAGCGGGCAAATCCAGGCCCATCGGTGTTGAACCCGACGAGCCGTCCTTGTTCGGTGCGGATGCCCGAGTTGATGGCACCGATCGGCCACGCTTCGGGCTCGACCTCGTCGACCAGGGACATGACCGCCCGTTTGTATGGGGCCGACACCTGGAACCCGAGCCACTCCGGTCCCCGGACCTCGGTGAAGAATGCGGCGAGTTGCCCGGTCTCGAGGGGTCGCAACTCGTATCGGGCATCGATGCCGAAGTGACTGAAGGCCGCGTTGTGCATCACCTCGGAATGACGACGGCGGAGCGGCGTCCCCACCAGCGCCACCCGGGCGGTCACGGCGTCAGGTCGGGGAATCGGACGTTGGCGACGAGCTCGGTGACCCAATGCTCCAGCTGACCGGGATCGGGAGTCATGGTGTGGAGCATGATCTTCTGCACTCCGGCGTCGATCCTGGCCTGGAGTGACTCCACGATCTCGTCGGGGGTGCCGAACAGATACACCTTCTCCAGATAGGCGGGGCCTCGGGCTTCACTCATCACCCGGAGGAATGCCTTGTGCTGCTGCTCGCGGGCATGCACCGGATCCTGGGTGAGGACGAGATGGACGAAATTCTCGTGGGCCACGGTGAGGGTGGAGGGATCTCGACCGTGGTCGGAGAGATATGTCTTGAGCTCGGCCCAGTCTCGGGCGATGTCCTCTGGTGGGCAGGTGGGCCGGGGGATCCAACCTTCGGTCTTGAGAATGCGGGCTTTGACCGCATCAACGAACCGGGGGAGGTCGGGTGAGGCGGCGTCAGCCAGCTGTGACCCGCCCCCGATCCATACCTCTGGGCGCGAGGAGGGTGTTGGCTCGATCAGGACGTCCTCTATCGAATAGAACTCGCCTTGGTAGCTGAACGTCTTGCCTTCGGTGAGAGCCATCACGATGTCGAGGATCTCGTCGGTTCGGGGCCCGCGTTCGGACTTCTTGACCCCGGTCGCCACGTATTCGGGTGGGTACCAACCGATGCCGGCACCCAGGATAAGTCGATTCTCCGATAGGAACTGGAGGGTCGCCAATTGCTTGGCAAGCAGTACCGGCTCGCGAATCGGAAGCACCATCACCGAGGTGCCCAGTTTCACCCGTTGCGTGACGCCGGCCACGAGCGACAGGGTCGAAATCGGCTCCAGGAAGGAGACCGAATAGAACTGCCGCGCGGCGAGAAGATGATCGGTGATGAATATCGAGTCGAACCCGATGTTCTCGACCTCGCGGGCGAAGTCGAGGATGCCTCGGGCCCGGTCGGGCCCATCGCCCTCCCACACGAACGACGGCAGGAACACGCCGAACCGGTCGATGTTGCTCATTGACACTCCCTGCCGGGCCGAGGTTGGGCTGCTCTGAGAGCTGGGTTCTCGCCGGACTCGGTCACGTCTTGAGGATACGCCGAACCCCTACCCTTGCGACGATGACCTCCTCGGTCGCCCCATTTCGCGTCGGCTCCTTCCGCACGCTGTGGATCGCATCGGTCTTCTCCGCGG
>Ga0209640_10001416_pt1 | contig 20324 bp, 20 predicted proteins | sample RifCSP10_1_FD_184018 | JGI IMG/M metagenome (GOLD analysis project Ga0209640, IMG submission 184018) | Soil microbial communities from Rifle, Colorado - Rifle CSP2_sed 10_1 (SPAdes) (version 2) | ecosystem: Environmental > Terrestrial > Deep subsurface > Rock core/Sediment | place: Rifle...
GCTGACTTCAGCCTCCCCGCCTCACTCAACGCACCACTCGTGAGAAATCCGGGCTAACCCGACGCCAAATCGAGACCTACTCTGTGGGTTTGGGAGCCGGCGGAGGCAGGTCGCGGGCCGCGGCCTCGTCGGTGAAGCCGACGGTTTTGTGCGTGCCGTCGCAGAAGGGTTTGTTCGAGGAGTGCCCGCAGCGACAGAGCGAAACCACCGTCCGCCCCGCAAGGCCGTACGGCTTACCCTGCATATCCACAATTTCAAAGTCGCCTTCCACGCGCAGCGGACCGTTGGTTCGCACCGTAATCTTTGTCGCTGCCATGAAACCTCCTCGAATAGAAACGGGGGACGGTAGCACTAACGATACCGGCCACTGTGCTCCGGAGCAAGCGTGGGTCTCAGTACTTTGGAACGGTCTGATCGACTTCGTCCGACCACGCCAGGATGCCGCCCTTCAGGTTCCACACTTTGCGGAAGCCGGCTTTGCGCAGGAAGTCCACCGCATCAGCCGACCGCTTGCCGCTGCGGCAGTGGGCCACGATTTCGTGCGAGCTGTCGAGCTCGTGCACGCGGCGCGGCAGGTCGCCCAGCGGAATCAGATGGCCGCGCAGGTTGCAGATTTGATACTCGTGCGGCTCGCGGACGTCGAGAACGAAGAGATCGTCGCCGCGGTCGAGCCGCGCCTTTAGCTCGCGCGGCGTGACCTCGGGGACCTGAGCTGCCGCTGCAGGCGCTTCCGCGCCACGGAGCCCGCAGAACTCTTCGTAGTCGATGAGCTTCGTAATCGTGCGCCGCTCGCCACACAGCGGGCAGTCCGGGTTCTTGCGCAATTTCAACTCGCGGAAGCGCATGGCCAGCGCATCAAAGAGCAGCAATCGCCCGACCAGCGCGTCGCCGCGGCCCCCAGCGCCGCCGAAGAGGATCAGCTTGATGGTCTCCATGGCCTGAATCGCCCCGACAATTCCGGGCAGCACGCCGAGCACACCGCCTTCGGCGCACGACGGCACCAGGCCCGGCGGGGGCGGCTCCGGGTAGAGGCAGCGGTAGCATGGCCCGCCCGGCATGCCAAACACCGTGGCCTGGCCTTCGAAGCGGAAGATGGAGCCGTACACGTTGGGCTTGCCCAGCAGCACGCACGCGTCGTTCACCAGATAGCGCGTGGGGAAGTTGTCGGTGCCGTCCACGACGATGTCAAAGTCGCGGAAGATGTCCAGCGCGTTCTCGCTGGTCAGCCGTGCTTCAAATGTTTCGATCTGGATCTCGGGATTGAGCGCCGAGAGCCGTTCCTTCGCAGCTTCGAGCTTTGGTCGGCCCACGTCGGCCGTTGAGAACGTCACCTGTCGCTGGAGGTTAGTGAAGTCCACCACGTCAAAGTCCACCAGCCCGAGCCGGCCCACGCCGGCCGCAGCGAGATAAAGCCCCAGCGGCGCGCCCAGACCACCCGCACCGATCAGCAGCACGCGGGCCTGCTTGAGTTTGAGCTGACCCTCCATGCCCACCTCGGGCATGATCAGGTGGCGGCTGTAGCGCAGCACTTCCTCTTTGGAAAGTTTCGCCTCCGCGGGGGCCTCCGTTGAAGGCGAGGGAGCGGCCGAAGAGCCTCCCGCGATCGACGGGATGATGCTGATCGTATCGCCGTCCTGAATCCGCGTGGCCTCCTTCTGGAGGTAGCGGATGTCTTCGTCGTTCACGTACACGTTGACGAAGCTGCGGATTCGGCCGTCGTCGGTGTAGAGGTGCTTGCGCAGCTCTTCGTATTGCGACGTCAGTCGCTCGAGCGCTTCGCCGACGGTTCTGGCGTCGAACTCCGCGCTTTGCTGCTTGCCGGCGTAGGGCCGCAGCGGCGTGGGGATGATCACTTTTACGGGCATGGTCGTTCTCCTTCTCGAACCCCGCGTCCACTTGCAGAACACTGCTCGCGCTTGCTTACCGGGCAGCGCGAGCGGAGGTCAAAATCTCCTCGTGCAAGAAACGCGTGCGGTTTTCGGCCAGCCGCCAGGAACTGATCGCGCCCGGCTCACCCGCTGCTACGCTCACGATTACGTAGCTGTACCACGGCCAAGCGTGCTCCCGGTCGTACTCGCTGGGCAGCGCCGGGTGGTCGGGATGCGAGTGATACCAGCCCACCAGTTCGAGCCCGTGCGCTGCTGCCGTCTGTTCCGCCGCGCGGAAATCTTCCGGCGTGATCGAGAACCGGTTGCGGGGCGAGTCCTCACGCCGATTTGCGAGCGGCAGCAGGTCCACGACCTCGCGGCCACCTTCAGAATCGCGTCCCAGCAACGCGCCGCAGCACTCGTGCGGATAGGTCTTCGCGCCGTGCGCGCGAATGCGACTCGCAATCTCTTCGCTCAGGTTCAACATGTTCAACGAACTCGCTACTCGCACAGTGAACGGCGCGCTACGCTTCGTCCCAGAAGCGCTCGCTCAGATATTTATCTCCCGCATCGGGGAACACAGTCACGATCACGGCGTGCTCCTCGCGCACGAGCGACTTCGCCACCTGGAAGCAGCCCGCCAGCGCTGCAGCCGAGCTCGGGCTGACCAGCAGCCCTTCCTCGCGAGCCAGGCGCTTCACCAGCCGGTAAGCGTCTTCGGTGCGCACCGCCAGGTCGTCGTCGGCTACGGATGGATCGTAGATCGAAGGCACCATCGCCGTGGCCATGTGCTTCCAGCCCTCCAGTCCGTGGAAGGCGGAGTCCGGCTGCAGGCTGATCGCCCAGATGCGCGGATTCAGCTCCTTCAAGCGGCGCGCCACGCCAATGAACGTGCCGCTGGTGCCCAGCCCGGCGACGAAGTGCGTGATACGCTCGCGCGTCTGCTCCCAAATCTCGGGGGCCGTGGATTGATAGTGCGCCTGCCAGTTTGCCGGGTTGCCGTACTGGTCGGGATAGAAATAGCGGTCTGGGTCCGCGGCGTAAATCGCACGGGCGCGACGGATGGCTCCATCGGAGCCTTCCTCGGCGGGCGTGAACTCCAATTCGGCGCCGTAAGCAGCAAGGATCCGCTTGCGCTCGATCGAAGCGTTTGCCGGCAGGCACAGACGGACCGGATACCCCTTCGCCGCTCCAATCATGGCGTAGGCGATGCCCGTGTTCCCGCTGGTCGCATCGAGGATCGTTTTCGTGGGACGCAGGGCGCCGGTTCGTTCACCCTGCTGGATCATGTTCAGGGCGGGACGGTCTTTCACCGATCCGCCCGGGTTGAACCATTCGGCCTTGGCGTAGAACTCGACGTTGGGGAACTCGGCTCCGATGCGTTCCAGCCGCAGCAGAGGCGTCTTGCCGATGCGCTCCAAGATCGAGCTGCCGTCCTTCCGGTTGGAGAAAACCGGCGGATCGGCCAAAACGGAGTTGAAAGGTGCGTTCATCGAGAAGTACCCTGCCCCCACGCGGCGAACTCAAGGAACTTGTGGAAAACTTCCGCGGGACCACGTCCAGCTAGTTTAGATGCTGCCCGAGCGCTCGCGTATTCTTCTCTATCATAGCACGTTCCGAGCACAACCTAATTTCCAGCCAACGGTAAGTCTTTGATATTAAAGGGTTAAAATACAGCTTTGAATTGGCTCGCCAAATACGACCAAATAGGTCGCATTTGCGTGAAATTCCTGCCTTTGTTATCCTGAGCCACCATGTGGGACGTCAAGGAACGCTTCAGCGCTACGCTACTCGAAGGCCTGCCGGCCGCAGGCTTCACAGTCGGGAGTACGCGGGGCGTGATGCGCGTTGAAAAGCACGGCTGCGGCGCCGAGCTGCGGCGCACACCCGACGGCGGCTACCAGATGACCATTGCGCCGTCGCTGTTGATCAACGGACAGTTTGTCAGGCTGTGGGATGCGGGCTACCAGAAATTCCTGCTCACCGATGACGGCAGGAAGCTCCCCGCCCTGGCTGCGCACCTGGGGAACCTGCGGCGCTTCAATGAAGAGCTGCGCACGGCGCTGGGCGTGCCCACCTATTACAACGAAGGGCTTGGCTCCACCTGTCAGGTGACCGCCTACGACCGACTCGAAGGCCGACCTGGCGCAGTAGCTGATGAATTCGTCGGCGCAAAGACCCCCGCCAAACACTGATCTCCTCATTCGCCTCGTCCCGTCTCCCCGCAGATCCTTTCTCGGCCCGATTCAAACATTGTCATGGACGTTCAATTTTGATAAGAACGCGGCAGGTTTTCAGCCATGGACGAAGCCATCTTCATTCTGATCGGCCTGGCTCTGGTAGTGCTCATCGTGGTTGGGCCGATCGTCGCGCTAGTGCGCACGCGACGGTTGCGCCGTGATGCTGCCACCAAAACAGAGGTGGCGCAGCTAACCCGACGTGTCTTCGACCTGAGCGAAGCGGTGAAGCGGCTTGAGGCCGTGCTGGGACAGCCGCAAGCGGCAAAGCCCACCCCCGTCGCGGAAGTTTCTCCGCAGAGAGCTCCGGAGCCGAAGCCGCCGACGGAGCCCGTGCTGCCAACGGTTGCGATTCCGGCTCCGACGAAAGCTACTCCTCCCTTAAGCCGCCCTCCGACGCACACCGTTGTAGCCCAGCCGGCTCCAACAGCAGAAACTCGGCCGCCCTGGTTCACGCCCTTTTGGAAGAGTGGCTCGAAGTCAGCCGGAGGCGATGCCGCCGCATCAATTGCCGGGACTGAGCGGCTGGCCTCGCTCGAGGAGCGACTGGGTGCAAATTGGTTGAACAAGATCGGCATCGTCGTCCTGGTGATCGGCGTGGCGCTGTTCCTCAGCTACGTGATGCGCAACGTCGGCCCGGCGGGCAAGATTGCCGTGGCGTATGCGGCGGGCGCGGCGCTGGTGGGTCTCGGCGTTGTCGGCGAACGCAAGGAAACGTATAAAGTAGCCGCGCGGGCCGTGCTTGGCGGCGGCTGGGCCATCATCTATTTCACCACCTACGCCATGCACAACGTCACTGCGGTGCGCGTGGTGGAAAGCGCAACGCTGGGCTTCTTCCTGCTCTTCTTGGCGGCCGTGGCCATGGTGGCGCATTCGCTGCGCTACAACTCCGAGGTGGCCACCGGCTTCGCTTACCTGCTCGCCTTCGTGACTGTGGCCGTCAGCCAGATGACCGTCGGCACATTGGTGGCATCGGCCGGGCTGGCAGCCTCGCTGGTTGTGGTGCTCTGGAGGCGGCGCTGGTACGCGATTGAGCCGTTTGCTATCGTCGCCTGTTACGCCGTGCACTGGCTGTGGCTGCGGCAGGTATTTGAAGCTTTGGGTGGCCATAAGCCTTTCCCTGAATTCCCAGCCAGCGCCGCGCTTTTGACGTTCTACTGGGCCGTGTGGATGGCGTCGTTTTTCCTGCGCGAAGAGCGCGACGCCGCGGCGCAGCGCCTGCTGACGACTTCCTTCCTGCTCAACGCAGCCGGCTACCTGGCTATGTTGCACTACCAGTCCCTCTACCCGCACCTGCGCTTCTGGTTCCTGCTTGGCGCGGGCGTGACCTACCTAGCGCTTTCGCCGCTGGGCAAGCGGCTGGGCCGGCGGCTGGCGTTTGTTCTGACCAGCACCGTCGGTGCGGTGCTTCTGGTCGCGGCAATTCCTTACCGCTACTCCGGCGCGCGCCTGGAGATCGTCTGGCTGGTCCAGGCCGAAGCATTCCTTGTGGTGGGATGGCGCTTGGCCGAGTCGCACCTGCGCAAGCTGGGCTGGGCTGCTGCGGGCGCGCTGACCATGTACGTCACGCTGCACGATCTTTCTCCGCGCCTCTACGATTGGAACCCACCCGACACGGCAATGGGCCTGATGCTGCTGACGCTCGCCGCTGGCTTTTATCTGAATGCGTGCCTGGCTCCGCGCCTGCTGCGCGAGCAAGCAGTCGAGACCGACACCGCTTCGGCCACCGCATCTTACGCCGTCGCCACGGGCTGGCTGCTCGCCGCCGTTTGGCTGGCCGTGTCGCACATCTGGGTGGGACTGGTGTGGGTGGCTCTGGCCTTAACGCTGGGCGAAATCGGCCGTCGCTGGAACGACGCGATGCTGCGCGGCTGCGGCCACGGCGCGGCGCTCCTGGCGGCGCTGCGCCTGCTGACCATCAACCTGCAAATCGCGCCCGAGCTCTACGGCATCAGCACCCGTGCGCTGACGGTTGGCGCCGGCGTGGCGCTCTTCTATCTGGCTTGGCGCCGCATCGCGCTTCCCAACCCCGTCGCCACGGGTGAGAGCGCGCGCTGGCAGCGGCTGGCGCGCTGGGGCGGGTTGCCCGCCGTGTACTCCTGGTCGGCTTCGCTCTTGCTGATGCTTCTGCTGTGGAACGAGCTCACCAACACGGCCGTCGGCCTGGGCTGGGCGTTGGCCGGCGTGGCACTGGTCGAGCTCAGCCGCACAAGCAGCCGCGTTGCTCCCGGCCAGCCTGACCGTCCACTCGCCTTGCAGGGACACGCGCTGCTGGTGCTGAGCTTTGCGCGCATCTTTTTCGTGGACTTGAATGCCGAGCAGGAAATCGCGCACGTCTCCGCGCGGCTGATCACGGTTTCCCTTCTGGCGGCCATTTATTACTACCAGGCCTTCAGCGCGCCACCAGAGCGGTCGCGGATGCGCACGGCCTTTTTCTGGTTTGGCACGGCGGCTGCGGCGTCGCTGCTGCGCTTTGAACTGGGCATCGCCTGGGTAGCCGTAGCCTGGGCGGCGATGGTGGTTGTGCTGGAAGTGGGTGGCCGGCGCCTGGTGATTGCGACACTGCGCCAGCAGGCCTGCCTGCTGACTCTGCTGGTGGGAATGCGTTGCGCCTTGGACAACTTCTACCAAACCGGCGCATGGCGCTTCACCAACCTGCGCACCGTCACCGTCACGCTGGCTGCCCTGCTGCTGTACGCCCCGCTCGCGCTGGCCCTGAGGGAAAAACGTGGCCGGAGTCAGGATCACGCTGAAGTTTCCGGCCGCCTGGCGCCGATCCGGCGGGCCTGGCGCTGGCTCAATGCAAACCCGCGGCTGCTCTTTTTCTTTGTGCCGACACTGTTGCTAACCGTCCTGCTGAGCCTCGAAGTCCGCCGCGGCTACCTTACCGCAGCGTGGGGCGTTGAGGCGCTGATTGTGTTTGCGGCGACGTTGAAGCTGGGCGAACGCAGCTACCGCTGGTTCAGCCTCGCGCTGCTGCTGCTCTGCGTGGGGCGCATTGTGACTGTAGACGTTTGGGCACTCGACCCGCTGGGACGCATCTTTTCATTCCTAGCGCTGGGTGCGGCTCTGCTGTTAGTCAGCTACCTCTATGCACGCTACCGCGAGCTGCTGAGGAGGTACTTGTGAGCCGCTGGCGCATCCTGATGCTTTTGCTGCTGACTGCGGGTGTGGTCGGCATCTGGGTGCTGCAGCGCAAACAGGCTTCGACCGAAGTCACGCCGCGGCCGCTGCTCTACCTGGTGGCCGATACCCAGCGCGAGCTCGAGCGCATCCCGCTCGAGTTGACCCGCGTCAGCATCGAAGAAGAGAATCAGCTCGGCGAAAAGCTGGCGCGCAGCTTCGGCCTCACGCCCGCGGACACGAAAGACCCGGAAGTCAATCGCATCCGCGATTACGTCAACGAAGTCGGGCTGCGCGTCACGGGCGGCGCGAAGCGGTCGGGCATCCGCTATCGCTTTCACTACAACCCCTCAGAGGGCTTTGTGAACGCGGCGGCACTGCCAGGCGGGCAGATCGTCATCGGCAAGGGCCTTTTGCAGTTACTCGAATCGGAAGACGAGCTTGCCTCAATCCTCGGCCATGAGATTGCGCACATCGACCAGCGCCATTCCATCGGACGCCTGCAGTATGAACTGAAGAGCCGCAAACTTGGCCTCGGCGGGCTTTACCGGCTGGGCTCGATCGGTGTTCACCTCTTCCAGGCCGGCTATACGAAGGAACAGGAGCTCGAGGCCGACCGTGAAGGACTGCGCCTGGTTGTGTCTGCGGGTTATTCTCCCGGCGGCGCGATTGATGCAATGAAGCGGCTCGAACGCCTGAGCCGGCCTGCGGGCGCACCGGCTGTCTCTCCCGTCGAAGAGATGGCTCGCGTGCCCGTGCAGGCTTTGCAGGAATACTTTCGCTCGCACCCGCCCGCCCGCGAACGCATCGCCGCGTTTGAAGATGAGATCGCCGCAAATGGCTGGAAGATTGACGCAGCGCGCCGGCCGATGGCCATCCGCGCGATCTTCCTCGCGGACGAAGCCGAAGAATTCGACCGCCGCGGCTTCTACGACAAAGCCATCCGCCGCTTTGAAGAAGCGATTGCAGCCGAACCAAAATCCGCACGTGCGCGGAGGGGCCTGGCCCGCGCCCGTTGGCATTCCGGCGATGCTGCCGGAGCAGCTACGGCTGCCGAAGAAGCCCTGCGCCTCAACGCTCAGGATGTGGCGGTCTGGGATCTGCTGGCGCACGCGCTGGCAGTGTCAGATCGGGCGACTGCCCCGGCGCGTTATGCTGCGATCGAGGCTGCGCTCAGCAAACAGAGAACCATTCGCACACTCTGGATCCTCCAAACACACCAGGCTGGCCTCGAGCTCTTCGCTGGGCGGCCGCAGGCGCTCGAGCGCTATCGCGAGTTGCTCAAGACGAGTATGCCGCCCGAAAACGAAGCCGCCGTGAGGAGCCGCATGGCCTGGTGGATGTACCGTTCGGAGAAGCTGCCCGAAGCCCTGCGAGAGCTCGATGCCGCCCGCCAGCGCAATCCCGACGACGCGCAAACCAACATTGATCGCGGTTGGGTGCTCTCAGAAATGGGACGTCAGGCCGACGCCCGCGAGGTCCTGGAGAAAGTGAAGGCGGACGACGAGGTAAACGCCCTGCACGCCGTGATCGACTGGCGGCTGGAGCGGCGCGATGCAGCCAGTAATTCATTCCGCGCTGCAATTGCAGACGACCCGATCTGGATGGAGCAACGCTGGGTGGCAAACGCCTTTAACGCGCCAACCGCGAAAGTGCTGGCCGAGCTGCGCACCGCCGAACTCGCCCGCCGCAAGAAGGAAGCTCTGCGCGCCGTCCATTCCGTGGGAGTAGCCAAGTCAAACTGAGAAGGCGATCAGCTTTCAGCCGTCAGCCATTAGCAAACCGAGCCAGGCTGAATGGGGGAAGGAGTCCGGTTCAGGGATCGTAACGGATCTCGCCCAGCAAAGAGAGGAACCGCGTCCGGCAGTCGCCACCGAGGTCCAGACAGGCGTAAGTGACGTGCAGGATTTCGAGGTCCTTCCGCAGCGGGTCGAGGACAAACGGGAAGGGCGCGCGCGCGCCGATGGCCCAAAAAAAATGCACCGTGGCGCCCTGGCGGTCGTCGGCGAGCCCGAACCGCTGCACAGTGGCGAGTTCAAGCTGCGTTTCGGCGCTGGCCTCGAACACGAAATACGTCTTCCCGGCGACATCCACCTGTTCCATCGGCGGTCGGTAAAAGTCGCTGAACTCACCCTGCACGCGCGTGCCGGAATCGGTCGAACGGAAGACCGCGACCCGGCTCAGCCGCGAAGCGAAGAAATCCATTGGCGCCGGAGCGAAGTCGCACGTTTGGCGAATGACGATCGGCGCAAGCTGGGTCGTCTGCCTCTCTTCCGGCGGCAACCGTAGCAACTCCTCTTGCTGCTTGTTCCGGGCCTGCGCCACCGCGGCATTGCCGCGGGCCAGACAGCCGCGCGGCGGCGGGAAGAACAGATAGAACAAGTCGCCCAGCAGGCGCGGGCCGGTTCGGGTCCCGAGCGCGCCCGATTCGCTGCCGATGAACGGGTTGCTGGAGAACCCCGCCTCGAACACCGCCGGCGCGGTGCGGTTCTCGACCACAAGAAAATCGGTGAAGACGAAGTTTGGCACCGAAGAAGCAAGTGCGGGCAGGGGCGGCGGGTCGATGTCGGTGCGCTTGGTCCAGTCAGTGGTCAGAGTGATCTGAGCGCGGCCACCGAGGGTAAAAGTTTTCGGCGCGGCGGTGCTCTGCTGCGCCGCAATCGTTTCGACACCGACCGATAGTGCCGCCAGTGCACCGCAGGCCAGCAGAACCAGGCGCAATGATTGGTTACAGAGCATGGAGGGTCGTTCAGCGAGTGCGTGCGGCGGGGCGGCCGTTCGCGCAACTCGGGCAGGAACCAAACAGCTCGAGCCGATAATGCTGGACGCGGAAGCCGTTGCGGCGTCCGGCTTGCAGCCAGAATTTGCGGGGCAGCGAGACCTGGTAGTCCACCAGTGCGCCGCAGCCGGTGCAGACCAGGTGGTCGTGGCGTGCGGTGATGGGATCATAGCGGCTGGCCTCGTCGCCGAACTTCAGCTCCACCACCATGCCATTGCGTGTGAGCCAGCCGAGCGCGTTGTAGATGGTGGCGTAGGCCACGCCCGGACGCCGGCGTCGCACCTGGCGATAAACCTCCGCCGCGGTGGGGTGGTTCATGCTGGAGCGAAGCGCATCCAGCACGGCCGCGCGATAGGGAGTGAGACGAGTGCTTTTCATCGGTTCCTGAGCGGGAACGCACAACCATTGTAACGTGTCCACCGGGCGTGTGACAAGCGAACACGCGCAGGGTCGTGGGTCACTTTGGCTGAATATACTTGGGTGAAAAAGCCGACTGGATAGATCGCCTCAAATTCCGAGAAGGCGACTTATCAGGATGTGGCTGAAAGGCGGACTTGCTCCCGTTGAATCGACAGTGGCGATTTCTGGCGAGTAATCCACCTGACTGATGGAAAGGGTAGGTCAAGGGTCATCGTGGAATTGGGCACCGTACCAAAAAAGTCTGCACACGTTTTAAGCAAAGGCTATGTCCGTCCGCGGACAATACTTCGGTTCACCCACTGTACAGCGTGCGGAAAGGAAATCCTTCTGGCGCACCCCCGGTATCCTTTGACGTTAGCTTGTTGCCTTCACCCACTATGTAGACTTGGACCACGTTTTTGGGCGAGCTAGTTACCAGCTACCCTCAATAACGGCTCTGAGCGGGATGGTCAGGCGCCGAAACTCAGGATCGTTGGTCACAATCACGACAGTGCCGTTCACCTCTCCAGACTTCAGTTTTTCCGGAACTACTCCCAGACGAACCTCATAGCGGTCTTTCAGGTGGGCCTGAGACATTGACAACTCCAGGAAGGGGACATCAGTTTGCGCGGAAATCTGGAAATCCTCTCCGCCGTCCTGGTACACCATCAGGCTGATTGTGAGGGACTTAGCCGCTTGCCGGTGGGCTTTCAGGTACTGGGTGCTGATCGTGCCGAAGTCAATCGCATCGGGAAAGGTGTGGACGCGCTCGTTGAGGATTGTATTCGCTTGGACCTTGAGAAACGGATGCTCCCGGCTGGAGGTCACCAGAGTGATGGTGTCGGTCATGCGGCCGGCCGGTCCGTCGCCCTTCACCGTAAGGGACAAACGGTAGCGCCGGCCTGGCTCGAGCGTCTCCACTTCCGTTGTGAAGCGTGAACTGGTGTGCTCAACACGCAGGATCTCGATCGGTTCAGCCTCATGGCTGACGATCTCAATGGATGCCATTTTCTCGTGGCCTCGCTGGGTGGAAACAAAGAACGCGGGAAACGGATGGAAGGCGATAGGCGGTACAACCTCGCCTTCAACACGGAAGTGCAAATTAGGCGAGTCTTCTCCTTTGAAGTTGACTACCACCCGCCCGAAAAACTCCCCGTGCTTCCTTGGTTTGTCGAGCCGGATGGTCACGCTGCCCGTGTCACCTGGCTTGACCTGCGAGGCCATCTTCGTGACGATCAAGGGCAGGGTCAGTTGGACATTCTTGATTTCCAGCGTGTCCGTGCCGGTATTTTGAAAATGAAACGTATGCTCGACTTCCTGCTCCAGTCCGACCTTCCCGAAATCAAACACCTCTTCTGCGGCCTTTGCTCCAGCTTTGCCTTGTGCGCTGAGTGTTGTTGGCATAGCCAGAAGGCATACGAGCCACAATAGACCTAGGTTTTTTGTTCGCATGCGCGTTGCTGCTTTCTTGAAGAGTAATAGCGTAGGAAAGAGGCTGGGAAGGCTATCCCAGCCCCTTGAGAGACTCGGTTAGTCTGGTACCGCGAGGAAAAACAGTTGAGCATGGGCCTTTCCGTCCGTGCCCCAGTCCCAAAAGAATCCGCTGAAGTTGGGGTCGAACAGGGCCACGCGAGTATCACACCCGCCGGACCCATCGGTGTCCAGGCACAGGGTCAGTAACTTCTTGCTGACGTTTGCGAACTTGGAGCGCCTGGTGCGCGTCACCTCGACCTCTTCCGTAGAGCATCGTACGATGTCGTCAGTGGTGTCGGTGGGCGTTCCCATGGTGTCGATGGCGCAGGTGGCGACGTCAATCTTGGTCCCCAACCTCCCCACGAGTCGCAGCCAGACTTCGTAGACCTGGAAGTCAGGATCGGTGTTTAGACACAGAGGATCTGTGGCCGGGCAGGTAAAGGGATCGGCAGGTAGCTGGAATTTCGCCTCACCGTCTGTACAGGCATTGCCGTCCAAGACCGCGAAATCTCCCTGCATTAGGAGGATGTCGTTGTCGCGCACGAGCGAGGATGCACTTATCCCGTTCGGGTGCGCCGGATTGAAATCGGCCTTCACGGCAATCCGGTGCCCGTTAGGGTCACTCTGGGGACAGTGGTCGGAATCGTAAGCGATGATCTCAAGGTTGAACAGCAGTTTCTGATTTTTCGGCAGGCCGTTGCCTCTCCACTGGGCCTGCGCAGGCAGCGCCAAGAACGCTACCACCACAGAAGCGAGAATCAACACTTTTGGAAGGCGACACATATACTTTCCTCCTTGCAAACGTTGTCTTTGCCGCTCACCGCGTGTTTCTTCTTCTTCAGGCTGGCACCTGCACGCTAGCTCCACGCAGTGAGGAAAGCTACTGTTCTGGAGGCCAGTCTTAGGACAGGACGACGGCTTGGCCGAGGGAACGCTTGGAGGAAGAGTAGCCCTTCTTCGGAGGCACTGAGTCTCGTGGAGGCATTATCCTTGAATTGCTTGCAGCTGGGCAGCCTGCGATGACGCGAAAAACTCCGTTTAACGCGGGGTGCGCGCGCCCCCGCTACAAAGTTGAAATTCCCCTCGCCGAAGAGCAAAGAAAAGGCGCTATCCGGAAAAGGTGTGGTTCAGGAACGGCAAGTTCGGCCAGAAGCGGCAACTGAAACACAATGACTTAGCGGATCTGAATCCGGCAGGTTTCTGGCACAACGGGATCATTCCACCCGCTTGGCTGGATTCCGCCTGATAAACGCGCTTTGCAGAAAGTGGCGTGGGCGCTGGAATTCGCCATCGTTTCGCTTCGAAGTGACCCACAACCTGCGCCGGCCTGCGCTGGCTTTCTACAAGCCCCTCTGCGCGTCAGCGAGCTGCCGGCGGAGTTGGGCGAGGTCCACGCGATGCTTGGCGATCTTGCGCGCGCCGAGAAAAATCACCGGCACGTCATTGGAATAGAGGTCGCGCAATGCCGGGTCGGCGTCAATGTTGACTTCAAGCAGCTCGGCGCCAAACTCGGCCAGCATTGGCGCTATCTCCTGCCTGGCCTCTTCGCAGAGATGGCAGCCGGGCCGGGTGTAGAGCGTAATCTGTAACGCAAGGGGCTTCGACATGGGTGCGGCTCGCAGCAACGCACCTGTGATTCTATACCGCAGCGCGCTTGTGCGCGCCAACCCGCGCGTGATACACGGGAGAGGGATCGGAGGTACGCGGCAATATGGCTGACGTGGTGGCGCTGGTGGACGATGTCTTCTTTCAGGCCAAGCTGCACGAGACCGCGCGGCACTCCGGCGTGAAGGTGGCCACGGCGGCCACCGCCGAAGCTTTTCTCTCGGAAGCCGCCCGGCCCGAAGCGGCGCTGCTGATCGTGGACCTGAACGCGCGCGGCGGCGCGATCGAGGCGCTTGAGCAGCTTCGCGACTCAGGCAACCAACGCCCGGTGATTGCCTTCTTCTCTCACGTGCAAACCGATCTCGCCGAACGCGCCAGGGCCGCCGGCTGCCGGCAGGTGATGCCGCGGTCGAAGTTCACGCAGAACCTGGCCGCCATACTTTCGTCAGCGAAATCGCCGGCATGAGGCTCTCTTGATACGCATGAAAAAACTCGGCGTGATTCTGGCAGCGTTTGCCATGCTGGCTGCTCCCGCCCTTCCCCAGCAGGCGCCGGAGAGCGATGCGACCGAGGCGCTGGCCTCGGTGCTTTCCGCGGCGTGCCGGCAGAACGATGCGCAGTTCGCCGACTACCTGACGGCTGCAAACGCTCAGGCCTACCGCGAGCTGCCATTTCCGCCGCGCAATGCCATCCTGAAGCGCCTGGTGCTGCTCGAAGACCCCGGGCGTCCGCTGCGTTCGACCGACGCCGCGGGCCACGTCGTTCTTCGCTGCGAGGCGCCGGGAATCACCACCGAAATGCGTTTTGGTGAGCCGCGCGTGCGGGAGAACCTCGCCTTTCTTCCGGTCGAAGTGAGCATTCCCGGCCAGCCGGTTTCGCGCGCGGGCGAGATGTCGCGCCGCGTGGAGTTCGGCCTGGTGCGCGAAGCCGGCGCCTGGAAGCTGCTCTCGGTGGGCCTGCTGCTGCTGGATATTCCGGCGCTGGCCCGGCAGTGGGAGAGAGCAGACCTCGAAGCCCGCGAAGCCGCCGCTGTGGCCGCGTTGCGCCGCCTCTCCGACGCTATCGGCACCTTCCGGCGCGCGTTTGGACGCCTGCCGGAAACGCTGACCGTCCTGGGCCCGGCGCCGAAAGAAGGCATTTCGCCCGAGGCCGCAGGGCTGGTGGATTCCGAGCTGGCGGCGGGTAGCAAGGGCGGCTACGCCTTTCGTTATCGCATCGTGCCCGGTTCGGGCGGCGCGGCAGACGGGTTCGAGTTGGCCGCCACGCCCACCGACTACGGCAAGAGCGGGCGAATCTCCTACCTGCTCGATTCTGCCGGCATCCTCCGCGGCGCCGATAAGCAGGGCGCCGTGGCCGCGGCCACTGACCCGCGCATCGAAGCCCGTTAAACAATCCGCCATCCCCTCCCTTTTCGGTGTTGAATTTTACAGGCGAGAGGGAGACGATAGAGTCACCCCTTCCATATTGTCGCCGGCAGAGGTGTCCCCATCCACGGGGACTCACCCGGCAAACAACCAACACCATCTTCTGGCCAGGGGAACCACCAGTCATGCCAGACCGGCCACGCAAGCAGGCCAATGCCGACGCTTACTCGATGGCTCTTCGCTCGAAGGAAAGCCGCGTTGATTCGCAAGAAGAACGCCGCAGCGGAGCCCGCTTCCCGTGCTCCGTGACTGCCGAAGTCTTGGAACCGCAGTCGCATGCGCGCATCATGGGCCGCACAACCGATCTGGGCATCGGGGGCTGTTACATGGACTCCATCAGCTTGTTTCCGATTGGCACCTCTGTCCGTCTGCGGCTGGCCGACCAGGCGCGGCGTTTCGAGGCGCACGCGCAAGTGATCTTCGCGCAGATCGGGATGGGTATGGGATTGGCTTTCACGGAGGTCAGCACCGAACAGCTGGAAGTCCTGCGCCAGTGGATCGGCGAGCTGAGCGGCGAGCTGGCTCCTTCGTCCTCCCCGACGATGCCGACGCTTCAGCAGTACGCGACCCAGCCGGCGACCCCCACCGAGAAGTCCTCCCCGGCCAGCGACTATCTGGTGCTGAACCAGCTCATCAGCCTGCTGATCCGCAAACACGTGCTCACGGAGGCCGAGGGAACCGCATTGTTACGCGACCTCTAGGCTAAGCGACCACCCAACGCTCACGGGAACAATCCGGTGGTCGGACCCGGATGAGCCGCAGACTCTCCTCGCAGCAAGTTCGTGCATGCCAGAACCTTCTCAGGTATGATTCGGCCACAGAAACTGCGGGCGCAAAGCGGCACGTAGCCGCCCGCGGAAATCTTCAGCGCGCTCGAGCGCGCACCCACACGCGAGGAGGGCGATGGCTCAGCCGAGAGTACTGGCCGATTGGGTGATTCCGGGCGAAGGAGTGCTGCGCGACATCGTGCGCATCGCCGCGGCGAACCTCCTGCTTGTGCTTTGCGCGCAGATCGCGATTCCCCTGCCCTGGACGCCCGTGCCGGTCACCGGCCAGACCTTCGGTGTGATGCTGATTGCAGTCTTGCTCGGCTCGCGCCGCGCGGTCTTGGCCGTGGTGCTGTACCTGCTCGAAGGGGCCGCTGGACTACCCGTCTTCCAGCCCTATGGCGCGCCCGGCATCGCACGATTCATGGGGCCGACGGCCGGCTACCTGTGGGCCTACCCGTTTGCTGCTTTTCTGACCGGCTGGCTGGTGGAGCGCTTCGTTGCCCGCGTGGAGCCGGGCCGCGATGCGCGCACGCTGCGGCTGGTGGCCGCGGTTGTGCCGGGCGAAGCACTGATCCTGACCTCGGGCTTTCTCTGGTACACGCTACTGACCGGCATGAGCTGGGGCCCCGCGTTGGCCGGCAGTGTGCTGCCCTTCCTGCCCTTTGACGTGCTGAAGATCGCTCTGGTGGTTGCCGCGGTGCGCGGCGTCGAGCTGGCCACGTCGAAGTAACCACGGCGCAGGATTCGGGGTCTGCAGAGTCCAGAGTTTGCGCTTCGGGCGTCCCGCCTCGAAGCTTCTGAACATGCCCATGCGCGCAGCTACGGAGCTCGAAACGTCCGAACAAGCCGTTCGCGAGGCCAACCGGCGCTTCTACCAGGCCTTCGCCGCGCTTAGCCTCGAGCAGATGGATGAGGTCTGGCTGCATGAGGATTGGGTCGAGTGTGTCCACCCGGGCTGGGACCTGTTGCTGAGCTGGGAAGAAGTCCGCGAGAGCTGGGCGCGGATCTTCACCAACACGCAGCGGATGAAGATCGAGATCACCTCGGTGTGGGTGCGCGTGGAAGGCACGGTGGCCTGGGTGGCCTGCACCGAGCAGGTCACCAGCAGTTTTGAACGCGGCTTCGACCAGGCGCTGGTGCAGGCGACCAACCTTTTCGTCCTGCGCGACGCTCCGGCTGATGCTCCGCCGGGGCAAGCGCATCCCGTCTGGAAAATGGTCGCGCACCATGCTTCACCGCTTCCCGTCAGCCAGCCGCCCACGCTGCAATAGTCTGCACGAGCAAATCCATGCTCTTCACACGCAAGAGCGGACCGTGCCGGTGCGCGAATCCATGTTTGGTAGAACCCGGCGGCATCGGCTAACATCGTTAGCGTGTGGGCTATTCCCCAACTGACGCGAAGCATTACTCTCTTACTTTGCGCGCTCCTGCTGGCGCCGGCGGCGGCAACGCAGACGCCGGGTGAGCCGCCGGTCCCGGTCTTCGAGTTTCACAGCGGCTTCTGGATCAACCTGCATCATTTTCTTTATCAGCAGGCGCGACAGCAATCGCAGGGGACGCGGGCAACCAGCAAGACTGCCGCTCCCGCAAAAGCCCAGCCTGCGCCCGAGTTGACGCCCGCCGAGCAGGCGGCTTGGGAGACTGCGCGCGGGTACTACGCGGCGCAGATGGCCGGCCGCGACTTGCTCTTCAACCGCGACCTGGTCTTGATCAAAGACCGCCTGGCCGAGCTCGAAGCCGAGCCGGACCTGGCGATGTCGGGTCTGCAGCCGGCCCTGGTGGCCGCCCTCGAGCGGGCCGCGCCGATCTATCGCACACACTGGTGGCCAGCGCACGATAAACAAAACCGCGAATGGATCGCGGCCGTGGCTCCGCTGGTGCGGCAAAAGGGCCGGCGGTTGGCCGAGGGGCTGGCGGAGGTCTATCGCACCGAGTGGCCCGCGGCTCGCATCCGCGTGGACGTGGCCCACGACGCCGGCTCGGCCGGCGCCTACACCACGCTCGATCCGTTGCGCGTCACCATCTCCTCGAACAACCCGGATATTCAGGGCCGCGGCGCGTTCGAGGTGCTCTTCCACGAAGCCTCGCGCGCCCTGGCCGGCGAGGTGAATGAGGCGATTGCTCGGGAATGCCGCCGCTTGGGCAAACCCATCCCGCGGGAACTCTGGCACGCGCTGCTGTTCTACACCACCGGCGAAGTGGTGCGCCGCGCCCTGGTGGCGCCATCGGGAGAGTCCAGTAGCTTGCCTCCCCTGGTAGTAGACGGCTACACGCCCTATGCCTACCGCATCGGCCTGTACAACCGCGGCTGGCAGAACTACCAGCGCCTGCTCGAGCGCTACTGGCAGCCCTATCTCGATGGCCGCACCGACTTTGACAGCGCGCTGGCCAGGCTCGTCTCCGCCCTGTAATGAATTTGTATCCGGTTCTGCATCAAACAACCTCGCCGGTGGAAGGTTGCGGCCGAGTGTGCTAGTCTTTCGGTTCCGTTCTTCGCCCTGCCTTTCCCCGGGGCATCACGACGCGCGGCTAACGAAGCGGTGTGCTGCGTTCCGCTGGCGGAAAGAACCAGTGAACACCCTGAGGACAATTCCATGGTGAAACAAGTAGCCACCAGCAAGGTGATGGAACTCCAACTGGCGCACTCGCCGGATTCCGACGACGCCTTTATGTTCTACGCGCTGGCCACCCGCAAGGTGCGGACGCCCGGGCTGAAGTTTACCCACGTCCTGGCCGATATCGAGACGCTCAACCAGGCCGCGCAGCGCGAGATCTACGACGTCACCGCGCTGAGCTTTTCCGCCTACCCGCTACTGCGCAACGCCTATGCGCTGCTCGAATGCGGCGCCAGCTTCGGCGAAGGCTACGGCCCCATCGTCGTGGCCTCCCACCCGCTCAAGCGCGAACAGTTGGCCGGCCGGCGCATCGCCGTCCCCGGCCTGAATACCACCGCCTACCTGACGCTGCGCCTGTACGAGCCGGGGGTGGAGCCTGTACCGATGGCCTTCGACCAGATCCTGGATGCCGTGCGCAACGAAACCGTGGACGGGGGCCTGCTCATCCACGAAGGGCAGTTGCTCTTCCAACAGGCCGGGTTGCACAAGGTGGTGGACCTGGGCCAGTGGTGGCTCGAGCAGACCGGCCTGCCGCTGCCACTTGGCGGCAATGCCGTGCGCCGCGCTCTGGGCACGCAGGTGGGCGCTCAGGTGGCGCGGGCGATCAAGCAGAGCGTGACCTTCGCGCTCGAGCACCGCGACGCAGCACTTAATTACGCCATGCAGTTTGCCCGCGACATGGATATCGAGCTCGCCGATAAGTTTGTGGGCATGTACGTCAACCAGTGGACCCTCGGCTACGGCGAGCGGGGCCGCCAGGCGGTGCGCGAGCTGCTGGCGCGCGGCGTCAGCGCCGGCCTGCTGCAAGGCCCGGCCGAAGTCGAATTCCTGAGCGAGGATGGCGAATGGCTCTGATCCTCTCGAGCACCGGCAGCTACCCGCGCATCGGCGATTCTCCGGAGCTGCAGGTGCTCCGCCGCACCATCGCTGCGGTGGACCGCGGCGAGCGCACGCCCGCCGACCTGTCTGACGCGGAAGCAGCGATGACCCTCCGCGCCATTGAAGAGCAGGTGCGCGCGGGCATCGAGCTGGTGACCGACGGACTGATCCGCTGGTACGACCCCGTCTCTCATCTGGCCGGGAAGCTTTCCAACACCCAGATCAAGGGACTGCTGCGCTTTTTCGATACCAACACCTATTTCCGCCAGCCGGTGCTCACCGGGCGCCCCGCGCGCACCGCGCCGATGGTGGTTGAAGAATATCTCTTCGCCGCCAACGCGCTCGGCTCCATGCCCACGCCCGATGGCAAGGCCGGGCGGCTGGGCATGAAGCCCGTCCTCACCGGGCCATACACGCTGGCCAAACTCTCCATCGCCGAAGACGCGGCGATGCGCCCGCTCGAAGCGCGCGCGATGGCCTATGCCGAGGCGCTGGCAGCCGAGGTCCGCGCGCTGGCCGAGGCCGGCGCACAGATCATCCAGGTGGACGAGCCCGCCATCTTAAAGTACCCGCAGGACTGGGACGTCTTCGCCCGCGCGCTCAATGCGCTGGCCATCGTTCGGCAGGACGCCGGCCGGCAGGGCAAGCCGGTGAAGATTGCTCTGTGCGTGTACTTCAACGATTGCGCGCCGCTCTATGCCAAGCTCGCGGCCCTGCCGGTGGACGTGCTCCGGCTGGACTTCACCTACAACCCGAAGCTCGTGGACGTTGTTTGCGCCGCGGGCGCGCCCATGCCGCTCGCGCTCGGACTGGTGGACGGCCGCAACACCAGGCTCGAAGATGTCGCCACGGTTGCCCGGCAAGTCGAGAAGCTCTTGCCGCGCATCGCTGGCGGCGTGGCCTTCCTGAGCACGTCGTGCGGGCTTGAGTACTTGCCGCGCGAAAAGGCGTTTGCGAAGCTGCAATTGCTGGGCAAGATCCAGGCTGCCGTTGAAGGACAGCGCGCCCGCGGCGCCCAGCAACCCGCCTGACGCTGCGGGCAGGAGAAGCCCCCCGGAGAAAACCGATGAGCCGTGAAAAACTCCAGCAACTGGGCATGGACCTGCCGCTCTTCCCCACCACTTCGGTGGGCAGCTTCCCGAAGCCCGACTA
>Ga0209640_10001418_pt1 | contig 20293 bp, 19 predicted proteins | sample RifCSP10_1_FD_184018 | JGI IMG/M metagenome (GOLD analysis project Ga0209640, IMG submission 184018) | Soil microbial communities from Rifle, Colorado - Rifle CSP2_sed 10_1 (SPAdes) (version 2) | ecosystem: Environmental > Terrestrial > Deep subsurface > Rock core/Sediment | place: Rifle...
CTCTCCTTGTTCCATCTGAATTTTTTTCCTTTGAAACTGAAATAATTGATTTCCGCAAAATCATGGTCTTCTGTTGCCATCCAATAGATGGGAACAAAATTGTATGCCGGATATTTTGCCTTCAGTTCCTTGGTGAGGTTTATGGTCGATATTATTTTGTACAGAAAATACAAGGGCCCGCTAAACAAGTTCAGTTGGTGCCCTGTGGTCACTGTAAAGGTATTTGATACTTTTAAGGCTTCAATGTTTTGCTGTGTCAAGCTGGAGGTTTCAATTCCTGAGTATTGTTTTTCCAATACTGAAACCAGCGTGGCTCTATTGGCATCATTATAATTGGCTTGCTTTTCAAGGATTTGGCCTTCGAAATTTTCAAGTGTAGGGAATCTATTGTATAGGGATTGTAAGTTTGATTTTTCGTCTAAATAATCATTCATCAATGGAGAAAAATATCCGGAATTTTGATAGCTGATACAGTCGGTTGGCATAGTTTACTAATTTGTGTAAATGTAAGAAATTCAAATTTAATTTTGCCGTTTCAATTAATATTTAGATATTTGCCTAAATATATAATTACAGCAAAAAATGAATGATATATTTAAAGCATTAAATGATCCAACGCGGAGAGAAATTTTGGAGCTTTTGAAATCGAAAGATCTGTCGGCTGGTGAAATTGCCGATCATTTTAATATTTCAAAACCGAGTATTTCCCATCATCTGGATATTTTAAAGCGAGCAGATTTAATCACTTTCGAAAAAAACGGACAGTTTATCATTTATTCCATTAACACCACTGTAATGGAAGACGTATTACAGTGGATATTAACTTTTAAAAAATAGAACCATGAAATTAACATTGAAAAAGGAATTGCCTTTGATTGGAATTGTTTTAGCACCATTTGTGTATTTGGCGATAATTTGGAATACGCTTCCCGAGAAAGTACCCACACATTGGAATTATAAAGGAGAAGCCGATAAATGGGGAGATAAATATTCTTTGATAGCCTTGTTATTTTTATTGCCTGTATTGACCTATATTTTGATGCTTGTGATTCCCAAGATCGATCCTAAAAAGAAGATTCAATTGATGGGAGGGAAGTACTACCAGTTGAAATTCATCTTGGTTTTGTTCATGTCAACATTGGCCTTTATTATTTTGCATCTAACCGTGAATCAGTCCACTTCCAGTCCTAATTTAATTTATATCCCAATTGGTGTCTTATTCATCGCATTGGGGAATTATTTCAAGGTGGTCCAACCCAATTATTTTATTGGAATAAAAACTCCATGGACGCTGGAAAATACTGAAGTTTGGAAATCAACACATACTCTTGCCGGGAAGCTTTGGATTGTAGGAGGGTTAATAATCGTGCTATGCAGTTTAACGATTGCCAATAGCGTTTTTATTTATGTTTTTGGTGGAGTAGTGGCAATCATATCGTTAGTGCCAATTGTTTACTCGTACTTTAAATTTAAAAAATTAAAAGCATAACATTATTTAACAAAATCAATTTTAAACACATGAAAAATATACTGACCATTTTATTTGTAGTGACTTCGACGCTTTCTTTTTCGCAAAACAACAATCAAATAATCGGGGAGACATTTATTAAATTATTGCTTCAAGAAAAAAACTATCAGGAAGCGCATTCCTATTTTGATGAAACGGTAAAAAATAAAATTTCTGTAAAATTATTGGAGGATGCGGAGCTGCAATTGGCTAATCAATTAGGCAGATTTAATGCTGTAATTGAAGTCAATAATGAAAACGACACCTATTTTTATTATTCTGATTTTGAAAAAATGAAATTGGATGTGAAAATAACATTTAATGTCGATAATAAAATTATAGGTTTTTTCTTTACTCCACACAAGGAATTCAAAAAGACAAATTCATTGGGAAAAGACCTCAATATACGAAGCGGTAATATCGATTTGAAAGGAACTATTCTTATACCCGAAAACGATAATTTGAAAAAATTAGTGCTTTTTGTGCATGGATCTGGTCCGCAAGACAGGGATGAAACAATCTTTGAAAATAAACCTTTCAAGGATATCGCAGAAAGTTTATTAGCGAAAGGAATTGCATCTTATCGATTTGATAAAAGGACGCTGACTAATCCAGAAAGTTTTAAAGAAAATAGTACTATCGATGATGAAGTAACCGATGACATAGTAAACATTATAAATTTTTTCAAGGAAGACAGTCAATTTGAAGACTATGAAATTACCGTTTTGGGACACAGTCTTGGAGCTAATTTATTACCTCGAATCGCAAACCGATCAAATCATATAGTCAAAGTAGTACTTATGGCAGGAAATGCCCGACCATTGGAAGTGCTTGTGGCCGAACAATACGATTACATCTATAAACTCAATCCGTCAGAAGAAGTACTGGAGGCTGTAAATAAAGTGAAGGAGCAGATTGCTTTCCTAAAATCCAAAAATTTTAATGTAACCGCTCCTAAAGATAAACTTCCATTTAATCTTTCAGGGTACTACTGGCAATCTTTATTAGATTATAATCCTTTAAAAGAAATTAAAAAAGTAAAAACCCCAATTCTAGTTCTTCAAGGTGAAAGGGATTATCAAGTCACCATGAAGGATTTTGAATTATGGAAGAGTGCATTAAAAAACAATGATAAAGCGACTTTTATTAGTTACCCAAAATTGAATCATTTATTCATGACTGGAGAGGGCATCTCTGAACCTAAAGAGTATTTGGCGAAAGCAAATGTGAATGCAACAGTTATTGCGGATATTTACAATTTCGTCAAAAAATAATAAGCTGGCTTGATAGGATATTTTAATTAGAACTGCCGAAATTCATTGCAACAAAATACATTTGTTACTTTCGAAAAATTGTGTCATTTTTATCGAAATATTTTAAAGCCCATATGAAAGATAATTCCAATCCGAATAAAGAAAATTCACTAAATCATGTTCTTTTTGGCAGTTTAATAGGTACGACGATCGAATTTTTTGATTTTTATATTTATGCCAATGCCGCAGTTTTGGTTTTCCCACAATTGTTTTTTCCTTCATCAGACAGTACCAATTCGGTTTTGCTGTCCTTGGCCACGTTTTCGATAGCATTTCTTTCCCGACCTCTTGGTTCGGCAGTTTTTGGCCATTACGGGGATAAAATAGGGCGCAAGACGACCTTAGTAATCGCTTTGTTGACGATGGGTATTTCAACGGTAAGCATCGGTTTTTTGCCGAGTTATGCCAGCATCGGAATTGCCGCCCCTTTATTATTAATGTTGTGTCGCTTTGGTCAAGGAGTCGGTCTAGGTGGCGAATGGGGTGGAGCCGTATTATTGGCCATCGAAAACGCGCCTCCCAATAAACGCGCCTGGTACGGTATGTTCCCCCAATTGGGGGCACCGATAGGATTGTTGCTTTCGGGAGGGACTTTCTTGATATTGACCGATACGATGACTGCCGAATCTTTTCTTGATTACGGATGGAGAATTCCTTTTATTGCGAGTTCACTACTGGTTGTCGTGGGTTTCTATATCCGATTAAAAATAACCGAAACTCCCGCTTTCGAAAATTCCAAAAGAGAACAGGAAGAATTGAAAATTCCGTTTTTCACTTTATTGAAATTCTATAAAAACCAGTTGATTTTTGGCACATTTGCTGCCATTACCACCTTTTTAGTGTTTTATCTGATGACGGTGTTTACATTGAGTTGGGCTACATCAGATTTGGGTTATTCCAAAAGGGATTTTCTATTAATGCAGTTGTTCTCGGTACTGTTTTTTGCGTTTTTCATTCCCGTTTCTGCGCTTATGGCGGATCGTATCGGGCGCAGAAAAATGCTTATTTATGCCACAACAGCCATTGCTTTTTTCGGTTTTGCATTTTCATTTTTCATGAATTCAGGCAGTCCCGTTCTGGTGACTTTGTTTTTATGTGTTGGAATGGCTTTGATGGGGGTTACCTATGGGCCTTTGGGGACTTTCTTGTCGGAATTGTTTCCTACCAACATTCGTTATTCAGGCACCTCTTTGGCGTTCAATATGGCTGGAATCATCGGAGCTGCTTTTGCCCCTATGATTGCTATTTGGCTGGCAACACATTATAGTTTGACCTATGTTGGATTTTATTTGACTGCCGCATCCTGTATCTCTTTATTTTCGCTGTTGATGGTTAGTAAAAAGGAACATAAGTTTTGATTTTTCTTCTAAAAGAACAAAGTGCTAAATTGGCTTTTGACTTATAGCCAATGTTTAACAGGAATTACTGAAATTATCCCTTATTTTTGCATAAAACTTATTTCTTTTGAAAACCAAATTGTTCCTCATCACGCCTCCTTTTACCCAACTGAATACACCGTATCCAGCAACCGCTTACATAAAAGGGTTTCTGAATACCAAAGGCATTGATTCCGTTCAGGCGGATTTGGGGATTGAAGTGATTTTGAAATTGTTTTCGAAAGAAGGGCTTTTAAATTTGTTTAAAGTTTCAGGTTTAAAGTTTCAAGATTCAAGAAATACAATTTCGGATAATTCGAAACGAATTTTTGCTTTACAAGAGGAGTACGTCAAAACAATCGATTCCGTTATCGCGTTCTTGCAAGGGAAAAACCCAACATTGGCACTTCAAATTTGTCAGGAAGATTATTTACCGGAAGCTTCCCGTTTTGCGCAATTGGAAGAATTGGATTGGGCTTTTGGGACCATGGGAACACAAGACAAGGCGAAACATTTAGCCACCTTATATCTCGAAGACATCTCTGATTTCATAGTGGAATGTGTCGATGCTAATTTTGGTTTTAGCCGTTACGCGGAACGTTTGGGAAGGTCGGCCAATTCTTTCGACCAATTGTACGAGGCTTTGCAACAAGAACTAACTTATATCGATGATGTTCTTATTTCGATCCTGAAGGAACGAATAGAAACCATTAAGCCTACATTATTTCTGATTTCCATTCCCTTTCCGGGGAATTTGTATAGTGCCTTTCGATCTGCGCAATGGGTAAAAAAGCATCATCCAGAAATTAAAATTGCAGCGGGAGGCGGTTTCCCTAATACGGAGCTGCGGTCGCTTTCGGATGCACGTGTTTTTGAGTTTTTCGATTTCATCACTTTGGATGATGGCGAAATGCCCATAGAAGAGTTGATATTAAATTTAGAAGATCCAACTTACAATTCCTATAAAAGAACCTTTCTGTTGGAAGATGGAAAAGTGATTTATAAAAATAATTCCCTAAAACTGGATTATAAACAATCTCAAGTCGGCACACCCGACTATTCGGATTTGCTTTTGGATAAATATATTTCGGTTATCGAGATCGTGAATCCAATGCACCGTATGTGGTCTGATGGTCGCTGGAATAAACTCACGATGGCACACGGATGCTATTGGGGGAAATGCACTTTTTGTGACATTTCGCTGGATTACATCAAAATCTACGAGCCCATTGCCGCCAGTTTACTATGTGATCGAATGGAAGAAATGATTGAGCAAACTGGGGAAAACGGTTTTCATTATGTTGATGAAGCCGCACCTCCGGCTTTAATGCGTGCCTTGGCTCTTGAAATTCTTAGGAGAAAATTGTCCGTTACTTGGTGGACGAATATTCGATTCGAAAAAAGCTTCTCTAGAGACTTGTGCCTGTTGCTGAAAGCCTCAGGCTGTATTGCCGTTTCAGGCGGACTCGAAGTAGCCTCAGATCGATTATTGAAATTAATAGACAAAGGCGTAACGGTAGAACAAGTGGCCAAGGTCACTAGAAACTTCACTGAAGCGGGAATTATGGTGCATTCTTATTTGATGTATGGTTACCCGACACAAACGGTTCAAGAAACCGTGGACAGTCTCGAAATGGTACGCCAGTTGTTTGAAATAGGTGTTTTGCAGTCCGGGTTTTGGCACCAATTTGCCATGACGGCACATAGTCCTGTGGGCATGTATCCGGAGAAATTCGGCGTAGTGAAAGAAACCGAAGCGGTTGGGACCTTTGCCAATAATGACATAAATTATACAGATTCAACAGGAATTGACCATGAGAAATTCAGCTTTGGATTAAAGAAATCCCTGTTCAACTTCATGCACGGAATCTGTTTTGATTATACGCTGCAGGAATGGTTTGATTTTAAAATCCCAAAGACAAAGATTCCTCAGGATTTCATTTTCAATGCGCTGCAAGAAGCCGAAGAATTCAAAATAAAACCTACGGCCAAAATCGTTTGGTTAGGTGGCAAACCTTTTGTCGAGGAGTTTACTAAATCAATAAAAGGAAATTCTTGGGAAATGATGAGTTTGACTTTCCATGACAAAAAGGAAAGTTTCAGCATTCAAACCAATAAAGCGGAAGGCGAATGGTTGGCAGAAACCCTTCAAAAAGTGTCTGTTGCAAATGCTAAAATCCATACATTTCAGGAAATCAAGGCTGATTTTGAAAAACAGCAGGAAGATTTTGAATTATTCTGGTATTCAAAACCAGTGAACAGCCTGCGTGAATATGGGTTGCTCGTGTTGTAACAAGCCACCTTTTTAGGCAACTATACTAACTTAGCATAAAACTTCCATTTTTCATTTACGAAAACGTTTTCTTTTGTCTATTTTTACGACCATAAAAATTACACTAATGAGTGATAGCTATAAAGTAAATGTAAATGATTCCTTTCAATTTGACTTTGATAAGGAACAAGTTGGACAACTCGATGCCGTAAATTTGGATTCCAATTCTTTCCATATTTTACATGAGAACAAACCTTTTAAAGCGGAGATTCTCTCCGCTGATTTTTACCAAAAAGAATATGTAGTCATGGTGAATAACAACAGCTATACAGTTGCTATTGCAAATGATTTAGACATGTTGATCAAAGAAATGGGCTTTGAAGTTGGACTTACAAAACAGGTCAATGCAATAAAAGCACCTATGCCAGGTTTGATTCTGGAAATAAGTGTGATTGTTGGGCAAATTGTAAAAGAGAATGATAGCCTGTTGATCTTGGAGGCCATGAAAATGGAAAACAGTTTTCTTTCCCCACGAGATGGTACCATCAAATCGATTTCGGTATTGTTAGGTGATGCGGTAGATAAAGGACAGCTATTAATTGAATTTGAATAGGGAAGAAGATAATAGAGTATAGAAAATAGATAAATAAACAAGAATTTTTTGCCTCTTTGTTCTAACAGTAAAACGGTCATTATTCTTTTAGTCTTATTAAATATGAAAAAATTATTAGTTGCCAATAGAGGCGAAATAGCAATTAGGGTCATGAAAACGGCCCAGAAAATGGGCATAAAAACGGTTGCGGTTTATTCTACCGTAGATCGGAATGCACCCCATGTGAAGTTTGCTGATGAAGCCGTCTGGATTGGGGAATCCCCTTCCAACCAGTCCTATTTGTTGGGAGACAAAATCATCGAAGTTGCCAAATCGCTAGGTGTGGATGCCATTCATCCCGGTTACGGATTTTTAAGTGAAAACGCTGATTTTGCAGAAAAAGCAGAAAAGAACAATATCATCTTTATTGGCCCCAAATCGAAAGCCATTCACATAATGGGAAGTAAATTGGCCGCTAAAGAAGCCGTAAAAAGCTATGATATCCCTATGGTTCCAGGGGTTGACGAAGCCATCACAGATATAGAAAAAGCCAAAGTAGTAGCTAGCGAAATAGGTTTTCCTATTTTGATAAAAGCGTCTGCAGGTGGTGGTGGAAAAGGAATGCGTGTTGTCGAAAATGCGGAGGAATTTGAGTCCCAAATGAACAGGGCAATCAGCGAAGCATTAAACGCTTTCGGTGACGGTTCAGTGTTTATTGAAAAATACGTGGGATCGCCAAGACATATCGAAATTCAAATCATGGCGGACAGTCATGGAAATATTTTATATTTATTCGAAAGAGAGTGCAGCATTCAGCGTCGCCATCAAAAAGTGATAGAAGAAGCGCCTTCTTCGGTATTGACACCCGAATTGCGTAAGAAAATGGGTGAGGCTGCGGTTTTGGTGGCGAAATCTTGCGATTATCTGGGAGCGGGAACGGTAGAGTTTTTATTGGACGAAAATAATAATTTCTTTTTCCTGGAGATGAATACGCGTTTGCAAGTGGAGCATCCCGTAACGGAATTGATTACCGGATTGGATTTGGTCGAACTTCAAATCAAAGTGGCGAGAGGGGAAGAGTTGCAGATTAAACAGGAAGACTTGAAAATTAAAGGACACGCTCTAGAATTGAGAGTCTATGCTGAAGACCCAATGAATGATTTTTTGCCTAGTGTAGGTCATTTGGATGTGTACCAATTGCCGGTTGGCGATGGAATTCGTGTTGATAACGGTTTTGAGCAGGATATGGACATACCTATTTATTATGACCCGATGCTTGCTAAGCTGATCACTTACGGAGAAACTCGCGAGGAAGCCATTCAAATCATGATCAAAGCAATTGACGGATATCTAGTAGAGGGGGTACAAACGACTTTGCCTTTCGGAAAGTTTGTGTTTGAACACGAGGCTTTCAGATCGGGAAATTTCGACACCCATTTTGTGAAAAAATATTACAATACTGCCGAATTGAAAGACCAATTGGCTGAAGAGGCTAAAATTGCGGGACTAATAGCTTTGAAGCAGTATTTTGAAGATCAAAAAATCGTACGATTACCAAATCAATAAATTATGGAGTCTAAAATAAAAGAATTAAACGATAAGATTGCCCTTGCTCATTTGGGCGGAGGTAAAAATAGAATTGCAAAACAACACCACAAGAAGAAATTGACCGCCAGAGAGCGCGTGAATTATTTGATGGATGAAGGTTCTTTTGAAGAAATTGGAATGCTGGTGACGCACCGTACAACTGATTTTGGAATGGAAAAGGAACTCTATTATGGTGATGGCGTTATAACGGGATATGGAACTATAAATGGAAGATTAGTTTATATTTTTGCCCAAGATTTCACCGTTTTTGGTGGGGCATTATCCGAAACACATGCGGAGAAAATCTGCAAAGTAATGGATATGGCCGTCAAAATGGGAGCCCCGATGATTGGTCTAAATGATTCTGGTGGTGCGCGCATACAAGAAGGCGTTCGTTCACTGGGAGGTTATGCCGATATTTTTTACAGAAATGTACAAGCGAGCGGGGTAATTCCGCAAATTTCAGCGATTATGGGACCCTGCGCCGGTGGGGCGGTCTATTCGCCAGCGATGACTGACTTTACAATGATGGTTGAAGATACCAGTTATATGTTTGTTACCGGACCTAATGTGGTAAAAACCGTAACTAATGAAACTGTGACTTCTGAGGAGTTGGGAGGAGCTAGCACGCACTCCACTAAATCGGGTGTGGCACATATTACTTCTGCAAATGATGTGGAATGTCTGGAAGATCTAAAAAGATTGTTGAGCTATTTGCCACAAAGCAATAAGGAAACGACACAAAAGTTAGCTTACGAACTCAATGATGAGGTTCGTGAACAGTTGGCAAATATAATTCCTGATAATCCGAATAAGCCTTACGACATGCATGACGTAATTGCTGGGATTATTGATGAAGATTCGTTTTTTGAAGTACATAAAAACTATGCCGAGAATATCATTGTAGGATTTGCTAGATTAGGCGGTCGCAGCATAGGAATTGTAGCTAACCAGCCATTGTATTTGGCGGGAGTTTTGGACGTGAACAGTTCAATCAAAGCGGCACGTTTTACCCGTTTTTGCGATTGTTTTAATATTCCATTATTAGTGCTTGTTGATGTGCCCGGATTTTTACCCGGAACAGACCAAGAATGGCATGGGATTATTGTCCACGGAGCGAAATTGCTTTATGCGCTGAGTGAAGCGACCATACCCAGAATTACGGTTATTACGCGTAAAGCCTATGGTGGCGCATATGACGTTATGAATTCTAAACACATTGGTGCTGACATGAACTTTGCCTGGCCTACAGCCGAGATCGCGGTAATGGGAGCCAAAGGCGCTTCAGAAATTATATTTAAAAAGGAGATAAATGAGGCCGCTGATCCCGCTGCCAAACTATTGGAAAAAGAAGCAGAATACGCCGATTTGTTTGCCAACCCTTACACCGCAGCACAACGTGGTTTTGTAGATGAGGTGATCCTACCGCAAGACACGCGACGCAAATTGATAAAAGCCTTTAGTATGCTTGAAAATAAAGTAAGCGTTACTCCTAATAGAAAACACGGAAATATTCCTTTGTAAGTATTGAATAAGAATAAAAACCATTCGCCGCCGCGAATGGTTTTTTTGTTTAAAAAACACTAATGCAAACTAACTACTTTTGTAATTGTCCATGTATTATTGTCGTTTTTCCAAAAGATGACAAATTTACTGGCATGAGAAGGAGTGCCTTCCTTTTCAGTGTTCTTATGAAATTTATGGAGTCCCATTTCGATAGCTCCAAAATCTTTGATAGGGTAAATTTCAAGACTTCCTTTCACTAGTTCTCTGGTTACCTTACCACATACATATTTTTTTGTGCTATTTAATATTTCTTGCTTCACCGTCATTAGGCCTCCCGTATCATGGAAAAACTCTATGTTGTCAGAGTATATCGCAGCTTGTTTATCAAGATCACAAATATTGTATGCCTGAAAAAAAACACTGTCCATAGCGACTATGGTGCTATATAATTCCAAATCGTCAGTGATGTATTTATAGTCAGGTTCTTTAACTTTGTTTTTTTGAGCAGAACAAATTGAGGTTGAGACTGTAAATAGGAAAATTATAAAATAGGGAAGACTATTGTTCCTCATAATGTGATTTATTAGCATGTAATCAAAGTTTAATTGAATGCTAAAATACACAAATCAAGGCTTTTGAGATGCCCTCTCTAAAAATTCATTAACAAATTTTGTCACCTCTTCCCAATCGGTGTATTCATAATCTTGTGACGTGTCCGTTGCGCCCCCTTCTTTTTTTGAAATCATTTTCATGACGAGACGTTTAAAATAATCGTATTCGGTGTATTTCAGTGCGCCTGCAATTTGGGTGACCATCATAGGTTTCCATCCGGTTTGTTCTAGGAAATCGTTTGTTATTTTTTGTACTCCAAGATTTTCCTCAGCAAGACCTGATGCTACGGCAAGCGATACTGAGAAAAAAGCTCCAGGCATATTATTTAACTCGTCAAGATGCTTTTTGATATAATGCTTCGCGGCCGATTGGTATTTGTGCATGTGTATGGAGGAACCAATCAGTATGGCATCATATGCGGTTGGTGCGGGTGGATTGGTAGCGGTGTCAGCAATTGTTACATGGTGTCCCGCATTCTGTAAAATGGCTTCCATAAAGTGGGCAATCTTGCGGGTTTGCCCTTCTGTGGTGCCATAAAGAATTAGTATTTTCATGGTTATTATTTTAAAATTAAAAGAGGTAAAGGATAATTTTGTTAAAACTTTGATATTATGAACGCAGGTTTGAAATCCCTAGAACCATTTAGCTATCCCAATAAGCGCTAACAAAAATAACATGATCCAAAAAAAGAACCCAATAGTTAAGTCAGCAACTTGCTCAGCCCTTATCTCTTCCTCTGTGAGGTTTTCTTTTTTCGAATGCGGAGTTGGCAGCAAGGCCCCTAATAATAACATTATAAAAAAGCCGACAAGGAAATAGGAAAGCCACGGGTATCTGATATTTAAAGGGTGGATTGGTTCGATCCAGCCTCCAATTGCCCAAGAAAACATAAGGATTATTATAAATATAAACAGCAATCCATTTAATGGCCCAGGTCCGGGTCGCTTAAGACCATATACTAAAATAGGAGCAAGTATTACAGCAATAATCAATGAAATTAATAATGATGTATACATAATTCCGATTTTTTATTTGACAATTCCCCATCTGAATCCATTGTAATTATATGGGCACCAAAAGCATTGTCAAGCAAATAGATTGGATATTTAAGCAAATAAACCTAGTCACTTGATTCGATAAAGAGTTTAATAGAAAGTGATATTCACTGCTATATTAGTGGTGCGTCACAGGTCTTCCGTAATAATCGTAGAGGCGCATCTCATATTTTTCATTTATAGGTGTTGAGGGATCAAATTCTGGTGCCGATTTTATCGAAGATATGTGCAAATTGACGCTTATTTCCCTGTTGAGATAGCTGATTTCATTTAGCCATGGCACACTTATCAGTACTTTTTTACCAGAAGGTAACCAGTCACTGGTGTCCACAACAACATATACAATTTGCCAATTGAAGTCTTCTATAATTAGGTCATCAACGCGTCCCAGTTTTCCGTCCAAAGCTCGAATATGATAGCCTTTGACCTCATTAAAACTCCTTAGCACCTCGTCTAGGTCGTTCTCATGAATAACTTTTGTAGGGACCGTTATCGGTCTTGGCGGATAGACAACAACCGCGCTGTCTAACGGAGGAACATTGTAGTACAGCCATTTGTTATATGAATCGTAATAGCTGTTTAACTCCTTCTCATATTTTTTCGAAACCGGAAGATGCTCCTCTAATGTTGGGCAGTTTTCAATATCAGTTTTGGTCAACTCAATGGCAAATTGATTCGTGGACCAATCTGGTTGTTTTAGGAGAGTTTTCGGAATTAACACCTTTTTAGTTGGAATTATCGAACCCAATTGGACTTCAAGATATTCGACAGTCCAGTATTCCTCGTCAAACAAAAAATCCTTTACGTTCCCTTTTATCCCGTCTAACGCCTTGATGCTATATCCTTTTAATTTTTTTAAACTTCTTTTCATGATCATCGTTTTTTAATGATTAGTTTTAAGTGTTATTTTAGGATAACGAAATGAAATCGAGCTAGTATTGGTGGGTGAATTAATTTAAATTATCAATTCTATCACACTTTTGCTTTAAATCCGACATAATAAAGTTAATCATAAAATACTGATTTATAAATTATTAGGTATTTATTTTAACAATAACACGAAGATTTTAAAAAAGCAAAACCTAATGAAAATATAAGCTAGTTGAAACACTGATTCAGACCGAAGTGCAGCTTAAACTAAATGATAGTCGCCACAAAAGCGGAGCCGTTACTGATAGATGGACGTACTTTTGTAAAAAAAAAAACCGTTCTTGGTTTGCCTAAGAACGGTTTTTGATACTATTTTGTTTTATTGCTTCCTATAAATGGAATAGATGGTATTGATGGTTTTTTCGTCCAGAATATCATTTACCTCGGTTTGGATAAAATGTCTTTTGAATGCCATTATTGCAGCCGAAAGATTTTTAGTGTCGTAACCTATTATCCGCAATCCAAGTTCGGAATTGAAATCGATCGGCGCGGGTTCCAATGTGTCATCTCCCCAAAGGCCAAACCCGTTTTCAGCCAATGTTTTCCATGGGAACAATACACTGGGGTCATTTTTGCGAGCAGGGGCGATGTCTGAATGGCCTATGATATTTTGAGCCGGTATATTATACTCTTTTTTCAATTTGCTTAAAAGCGCCATTAAGCTGGTAATCTGTGCCTCTGAAAATGCTTCCGTTCCGTTGTTATCGAGTTCGATACCAATCGAAGACGAGTTGATGTCTGTGTCTTTTCCCCAAGAGCCTTTGCCAGCATGCCAAGCGCGCATATAATCATTCAGCATCTGTACTACGCTTCCATCATCTGCAATTACATAATGTGCGCTCACTTGCGTTCTGGTCAGTGTAAACGTTTTGATGGTTTGCTGTAGCGAATCCTGTGCAGTATGGTGAATAATGATGAAATTTGGTTTTCGCAAATTAAAATTGACCGTACTGATCCATTCCGTTTGGATTCCATTATCCAAAGCCGTCGATCCCATTTTTGAAATGGTATCCTTAAAAGTATATAATTGCTTGGTGTAAGCGTTGTCAATACTTATTATCGTTTTGGTGACAATAGGCAATGGTTCTGGCTCTTTATTTGAAATTACTTCCTTAAAAGTTTTGAGTTTGCTGTCATATTCTTTCTCACTGGCTTTATAGGGATTGGTGGCGCATGAAGTAATGACAGCAGCAAAAATTATAAAGTAAAAATATTTTTTCATATTTTAGAATGGATTCTTGGGGTTCAAAAAAAGTTATCTTTTTCTTCTTGACTTTTTTCCGTTATTGCTTTCGTCGCTAAGTGCTTTGTATTTCAATTTTTGATCTTCATTTAAAAATTCATTCACCTTTCTATCTGTAACTTCAGACAGCGCTTTTATTTCTTTGATTTTTTGTTCTTGATTGCTTTCTGCTTTTAACAAAATTCCTTGTGTCCTGACGCTTTCCGTCAGAACATTTGCTATTGCGATTTCCTGCAATTGATCCAAAACAAGTTCCTTTTTTAGGTTTTCCATTATTTTGCCAACGATTACTTCAACAGGGATTTCTTCAGGTTTGTCGTCGCTATTACGCCCCTGCTTCATTTGGTTCATTCTGTCATGCGTAGATCCATAACCTCTACCACCATAGTTGTTGCCGTAGCCATTGTTCCCGTATTGTGCGGAAACGGCCGTGCTACACAATAACGTTACCGTCAAAACGAAAAAGAGTTGAATTGTTTTCATGTTTGCTTTTATAAATGGTTTGTCAATTGACGAATATCTTAAAACTACGCTGGTTCGCCGTACAAGTCAAATTCAGTAGCCTCGATGATTTTTATCATAACGAATTCTCCTGTTTTTACGTAATGTTTTGAAGCATCAATAAGCACTTCGTTGTCAACGTCCGGACTGTCAAACTCCGTTCTTCCCACAAAATGACCGCCTTCTTTTCTGTCGATAATGCATTTGAAAGTTTGTCCTACTTTTTCTTGGTTTAGATCCCATGAAATTTGAGACTGCAATTCCATTATTTCGTTGGCACGGTCTTGTTTTACGGTATCAGGGACATCATCTTCCAGTAAATAGGCATGCGTGTTTTCTTCATGAGAATAGGCAAAACAACCCATTCTGTCAAATTTCATTTCCTGAACCCAATCCCTTAAAGTGTTGAAATCTTCTTGGGTTTCACCTGGATAACCTACGATTAAGGTCGTGCGAATTGCGATTCCGGGAACTGCTGCGCGGAAATCCTTTAATAATTTGGTTGTTTTCTCCTGAGTCGTACCACGACGCATTGATTTCAAGATGGAATCTGAAATATGTTGCAACGGAATATCAATATAGTTACAAATCTTTGGTTCACGCTTCATGATTTCCAACACGTCCATCGGGAAACCGGTGGGGAAGGCGTAATGCAAACGAATCCATTCGATTCCTTCCACTTTGACCAAGGCCTCCAACAGCTCTCCAAGGTTGCGTTTTTTGTAGATATCAAGACCATAATACGTCAAATCCTGCGCGATCAAAATCAATTCTTTCACACCATCTCTAGCCAATCCTTCCGCTTCTTTCACTAATTTCTCAATGGTTTGAGAAACGTGTTTCCCGCGCATTAATGGAATCGCGCAAAAACTGCAAGGTCTATCGCAACCTTCGGCAATTTTCAAATAAGCGTAGTTTTTTGGGGTAGTGGTCAATCGCTCTCCCAGTAATTCATGTTTATAGTCGGCACCCAATGCTTTCAGTAATTGTGGCAACTCGGTTGTTCCAAAAAATTGGTCTACATTAGGTATTTCTTTTTCTAAATCGGGTCTGTAACGTTCGGATAAACATCCCGTCACGAACACTTTGTCTACTAAACCTTTTTCTTTTTTATCGGCATACTCCAAAATCATATTCACTGATTCTGCCTTGGCATTATCAATAAATCCGCAGGTATTGATGACAATAATGTTCCCTTCTTCCGCAGCGGGAGCTTCATGCGCCACATCTTTTCCGCTCGCACGAAGTTGGCCCATTAACACTTCACTGTCGTAGATGTTTTTGGAACATCCAAGAGTGATTACATTGATTTTATTCTTTTTTAAAGACTTGGTTCTCATAGATTTGTAAATTGGAGTGCAAAATTACGTTTTTTTATTCAAACAGAAGTTTTTTCGCTGTCTTTTAGCTGTTTTTTATGAAGCTATTCCTGCTGTACGTTGCAATCTCCCGAATAAAAATCGGGAGGGTTTTCACTTCCATCAGGGCTAAAAAAAAACCGTACTGTTGTAAAAAAACAAGACGGTTAATAAACTGTTTTTTAGATTTACTCTTTTGAAAATCGAAGATATTTACAATTCAAACAACAAGGTCAACGAGACGATATTGTTGATGGAATTGATTTTTGGGCCATCCGTCAGTCCTTGAGAGAAAAATCCTTGTTGCGCGTCTCTTTCGGCGTAAGCATAGGCCAAGTCCACTTTTGTCGAGCCAAAATTATATCCCAAACCTCCCGAGTAGCCTTTCAAATCGCCAATGGTGCTCGAATTTTTATAGGGACTTTGTTCGTAACGGTATCCTGCTCTTAAACTTAGTTTATTGATTTTATACTCGCCACCTATTCTCAATTCTCCCGAATTGTCTAAGGTATTGCTTAGGTCGGCATTCAAACTGCTGAAATAGCTGTCGTTTTCAGGCTTGAATTTGGCGTTACTGTAATCTTTTATCGCGTAATCGATACTGATTAGGCCTGATGTTCCAAAAACGTAAGCGAAACTTCCGGTGAGTTTGCTTGGCGTTTGAAGTCTGTAGGGCGCATAGACATTCGTGATTCTTGGGTCAACAACGTCCTTTGGTAAATCTCCGTCGGCATTACTTCGCACTGCAATTATTTTTTGGGAAAATTCATCATTTAAATCATACCATGTAGGAGATTCGTAAGCTAAACCCAGTCGAACTTTATTGGTCACTTTTGCAATGGCCCCCAATTGAAATGAAAACCCGCTTCCGTAGGTATATAGTTCGTTGTTAAATTGCAATTTGCTTACCTTATACTGGGAATCCAATGGATTGCTGTTGTCTTCATAAAACACGGACGATCGCCTGAAATCGGTAAAATGCGAATTCAGGTTTATCCCTATGTAAAGTTTATCTTGGTATGAAGTCGCGGCATTAAAGGATAATTTTCCGTTGTAACCTTCCGAATACATGACGTTTTCCTGATAATAGTTTCCGCCTTCGGCGACATTCGAGACGTATTCCGTATTATCGGGGTCCATATTCACGGGGTCGATTACGAAGCCTTGGTAGCCCAAAAATGCTTGTTGTGTGCCATGATCTAACTCTTCATAATAAGAATCATCAAGGATATTTAGCGGAACTCCATTTGCGTAGCTTAAAAAATAATTGGCAATCGAATTGTTCGGGTTGGTTCCTGCTGAAAACGTTGAATTGGCGTAGTTGTTCGTGTTTTCATAGTTTATCGCCAATGAAAACTTTCTCCAATCGCTATTTGAATTTTTATTGTTAAAGACAAAAACTCCCCCGGCTTGATTTAAATCCAACGAATTATCTTCATCGGTTGTACTTGTGCCAAAATAATTGGAATTGTTTTTTACATCGCTATTGGTTAGCGTAATTCCAAATTGATTATTCGAAAAAACAGCCGAGCCCGCAGGATTTAAACTAATGGAGGAAAAGTCGCCCCCGAGCGCTCCGAAAGCGCCACTCATGGCCTTGAAACGAGCTGTCCCGTTCAGATTGTCCTGCGAATAGCGCAATGCATCAGCAATCTCTTGTGATTGTGCCACGCCAAATGTGAAACCGGTAATTAATAAAAATAGATATTTTTTCATTTTAATACAATTTATGTTTTTTGATCAACGATTACCTTTTCTATTTTATGGTCTTCTCCCTCCTCCGCTTGTTGACCTTCCGCTATCTGAAGAGCCGCTTGATCTTGAAGGGGAATAGCTGTTGTTGCTAGATCTACTTGAGCTCTGTTGTCTGTCGCTGCTAGTGCTGCGTATATCTGTTCTTGATCGCGTGCCGCTATCGTAGGATCTACTCTGGTTTTGAGACTGGCTTCTTCTGCTAAAAGTGGGACTTGTTCTTGTCGTTCCGCTACTGTTGAATGAGCGTCTTCTGTAATCGGTTTCGCTTGTATTTCGATTTGAACTAGTTCTATTTTGAGAATAGTTTCTTGCGCTGTAATTTCGGTTGTTATTAGAATAAGTGGAATAGGAGCCCCTTCTGCTTGGATTATAGGAATAGTTGTTATGGTGGTAGCTATGGCCAGAGTAGCCGTAGCCATAATACGGGTAATTCCAGCCGTAATAGCTAGGGTATCCCCAACCGTAGTAAGGGTAGTTCCACCCGAAACCGGAGTAGCCGTAATAATAAGGATAGCCCCAACCGTAATTGGAATAGCCCCATCCATAATAGGGATATCCGAAGCCGAACCCTAGAGACAGTCCCCAACTGTTCGGATAAATGTTAATATCAGCTTTTGTGTAATTGTTTCCCCAATCGGCATAGTCCGATTTTATATCCTGACGGTTGCCATTAATGGTGTCATAGTCATTATAGCGATCAATATTAGTGAAAATTTCAGCAGATTGATTGTCATCTTGCAACGAGCCGAAATAATCTTTGTAGTGACTGTTTTTACTGGCCTTCGATTCGCTTTCCACATTTCCGAGTCCGTTTCTTTCTGAGTTTCCGTAGATTCCGTCACCGTCATAATAGGATCTGTTTTGATAGGATCCGCAGGACGCCATCAAAAAGCTCAAAAATCCAATTAATGGGATAAATGAAGTTTTTTTGGATGAAAAAATATTAGTTTTCATATCTGTAAAGTTTTTTATTGTTGCACACGACAAAAATAGTTAGTTTTGTCGAACTATTTAGGTAAATAAAATAATGCAAAATTTGTGCCAAACTATTCAATATGAGTAAGAACCTTACTACAAGATCAGAAGATTATTCAAAATGGTATAATGAACTGGTTGTCAAAGCTGATTTAGCCGAAAATTCAGGAGTTAGAGGCTGTATGGTCATCAAACCGTACGGTTATGCCATTTGGGAAAAAATGCAAGCAGAATTAGACCGAAGATTTAAAGAAACAGGGCATGAAAACGCCTATTTTCCATTGTTCGTCCCTAAAAGCATGTTTGAAGCCGAAGAAAAAAATGCGGAAGGATTCGCGAAAGAATGTGCCATCGTGACGCATTACAGACTGAAAAATGATCCGGACAAGCCTGGGAAATTAATGGTTGACCCTAACGCAAAACTGGAGGAGGAGCTTATTGTACGTCCCACGAGCGAGGCAATTATTTGGTCAACCTATAAGGGATGGGTTCAATCTTATAGAGACTTACCTTTGTTGATTAACCAATGGGCTAATGTAGTTCGATGGGAGATGAGAACTCGTTTGTTCTTGAGAACTGCGGAGTTTTTGTGGCAAGAGGGGCATACCGCGCATGAAACCAGAGATGAGGCAATAGAGGAGTCTGAAAAAATGATGAATGTGTATGCCGAGTTTGCGGAAGACTTTATGGCTATTCCTGTGATAAAAGGGATAAAAACGGAAACAGAACGTTTTGCGGGTGCCGAAGAAACGTATTGTATTGAAGCATTGATGCAAGACGGTAAAGCGCTTCAGGCGGGGACGTCCCATTTCTTAGGCCAAAATTTCGCGAAAGCATTCGACGTGAAATTTGCCAATAAGGAAGGGAAACAAGAATATGTTTGGGGAACCTCATGGGGTGTTTCCACACGATTAATGGGGGCTTTAGTGATGACCCACTCCGATGATAAGGGTTTGGTTTTGCCTCCAAATTTGGCCCCTATACAAGTCGTGATAGTGCCGATTCATAAAACGGATGAGCAGCTGGATGAAATCACGGCTGAAGTGAACGTATTGGTAGCTGCATTGAAAAAATTGAATGTTTCTGTCAAGTACGATAACAGAACAACACAAAAGCCAGGGTTTAAATTTGCGGAATGGGAATTAAAAGGAGTTCCTGTGCGAATTGCCGTTGGACCGAAAGATCTCGAAAACGGAACTTTTGAAGTGGCTCGAAGAGACACTTTGACTAAAGAAGTGAAACCCAAAGACGGAATAGCGGCTTATATCAGTGATTTATTAGGGCAAATTCAAGATGATTTGTTCAATAAGGCATTAAATTACAGAGACAGCCACATTACTGAAGTAAATAGTTTTGAAGAATTTAAAGCTGTTTTAAACGACAAAGGCGGTTTTGTATCAGCGCATTGGGATGGAACTGCGGCCACGGAAGAGAAGATAAAAGATTTGACCAAAGCTACTATTAGATGTATCGCGTTAGATAGAGTGGAAGAGGCTGGAAGTTGTGTGTTTACTGGGGCTGAGTCTAAGGGAAGAGTATTGTTTGCTAAGGCATATTAAAAAAATATAAATTTTTTCGCATCTACTATTGTGCGTTTCAAAAATAGTTGTATTTTTGCATCCGCATTAGAGAAGCAGGGCCCGTTCGTCTATCGGTTAGGACGCATGGTTTTCATCCATGTAAGAGCGGTTCGATTCCGCTACGGGCTACT
>Ga0209640_10001419_pt1 | contig 20290 bp, 19 predicted proteins | sample RifCSP10_1_FD_184018 | JGI IMG/M metagenome (GOLD analysis project Ga0209640, IMG submission 184018) | Soil microbial communities from Rifle, Colorado - Rifle CSP2_sed 10_1 (SPAdes) (version 2) | ecosystem: Environmental > Terrestrial > Deep subsurface > Rock core/Sediment | place: Rifle...
TCGGCGCTTTTCACGCTCTGGCTGTCGATGATGGCGGCGGTCGGACTGGCGTCCCGCTGGGCTTGTTCGCGACACTGCTCATAAAGCGCGTGGTGGATGACCGTTCGAGACCGGCGTGACGCTGTCGCGCTTCGTGTTCTCCAAACTCATGGACACCTATCCGAAGCTCAAGATCGTCTCGCACCATCTCGGCGGCGTACTCCCTATCTCGAAGGTCGGCTCGCCCACAGCTTCGATCAGATGGGCGTGCGCACCTCCGACGAGGACTACGAGGCTCTTCGCAAAAACCTGAAGAAGCAACCGTTCGACTATTTCAAGGGATTCTACGCCGACACCGCGATCGAAGGCGCGCGAGCGCCAATGATCTGCGGCATCGATTTCTTCGGCGCTGATCACGTGCTGTTTGCTTCGGATTGTCCGTTCGACAAGGAGAAGGGTCCTGGCTACATCCGCTCGACCATCGCGGTGCTGGATTCACTCGATCTTGCGCCAGCTGATCGCGAGAAACTCTGCTACCGCAATGCGCAACACATGTTCGGTTTGGCCTGAGCAAGGCTTGGCCCGGCGAGAACTTGCGACTGCGCCCCAACTTACGAAGCCGGAATAATCGGCAGCAAAAGATAGCACTGCTGGCTAGGAGCGAAATGCAGCGTGCAGGTGCCGCCGAATATCTCCTTCGGCCGGTCTTGCGGGTGCACGTGAAGGAACGGACCGACACCGGTGAGCGAGTATTTCACGCCGTCGAGCACCAGCGGCGGGCCATCGTATTCGTAATCCCTACCGCGGACAGACAGGCATAGTCGGTATCCGCGAGGGATCACGATGCAGCTCGGCCAAATCTCAACGTCAAGCTCGACTGGCTCGCCGGGTTTCAACGGCCAAGACTCGTCATGGGTATGGTATGGCCGATAGGGCAGGCTTCGCTTGGGATCAAGCTTTCGGTGCGACGCGCGCAGCCAACCATTTGCGATCGGCGTGCGCGGATCGTTCGAGCCGATAAAGGTCACCTCTTTACCTTGTGGGTCGAAGGCACGAACAACCAGGAACACATCTGCATCGGTCGTCGTCGACGACAGGAAGAGCTTCACCGCCATTGGCCCGGTGATCTCAAGAGGTTCCTCCAACGGTTCCGTGAAGAAGTTCTTGCCGTCGCCGAGCCCTTCATAGCTTAGCATCGCTTGCCGATTTGGATCCTCGCGCACCAGGCTCATGCTGGTTGGATCGAGGTAGAACTTTGTCCATTGCGTGCGAGCCAGCGGCCATTCGCTCTCGTGTCGTTCGACGAATTTCTCTTCGGGATGACGAATCTGGAGCTGCACCCGAGGCTGCTTGTCCCAGCCGGTGTTCTCGCCCTTGAGGAAATGTCCGAAGAACCGCTTTTGCAGATTCAGGCCGTAGTTGGTGTAGAAGTGTGACCAATGCGCATCCCCGTGCGCTTCGAGCCATTTCTGCTTCGAAGCCGCGGCGAGGAAGCCCTCGAAGTTCCCGCGCGGATGAAGCCCCTGCCCGCCCCAATTCGCAGCGCTAAGCAAAGGCACGTCAATCCTGCTGAAATCGGGTGTGCGCTCGCGGCATGCTTCATCGTCGAAGCAATGTTCGAGCAGAAAACTTTCGATGTCGAGTCGATTGTTCTTGAGCTCGGCGTCGCTCAGCGTTTCCGGTCCGGATACAAGCTCGCCTGTCATTCGGCTGCGCAGCCCCCGCTCACCCAGCCCGTGCTGCGCACGATGAAATGCCCGAGGATAAAGATTGTCGAGAAAGCCGCAGTAGATGCCGCCGTGCCGCGCGAATTCGCGATACCAGTCAGCGGCGCCCTCCCATACGCAAATGGCGGCAAGATGCGGCGGCCGGTGCTGGGCCACAAACCACTGGTTTGAGGCGAAGTACGAGATGCCGTTCATGCCGACTTTGCCGGTGCACCACGGCTGGTCCGCCGCCCATTCGATGCAATCGTAGATGTCTTTGGTTTCGCGCGGTGACCACGGATCGAGAAAGCCCGGCGATCGGCCGGCGCCGCGCGAGTCAATGCGCAGACAGGCATAGCCGTCCGGCACCCACTTCTCGGGATCGACAAGCTCCCAGACCTGGTATTTGCAGCTCGAGCCTTCGGCGACTTCTGGGAATGCCGCAATCATACGGTCCCAGGCACTCTTGCTGCCCTCCTGAAAGGCCATCCCCTTGCCGAAGGCGCCATAGGACATGATGACCGGGTGCCTTTTGTCGTCGCACGGTCTGAACAAGTCCGCACGCAGCACGACACCGTCATCCATTGGGATCGGCACATCCCAATCGATCTTCATCCCGTCGCGAGTTTCAGACTTAGCGGCAGCGCTGTCCTTGGTCATTATCCCTTCCAGTCGATTGATTGTTGGTCTTCCGCGCAGCCGGGCTCGTCTGCGTTACGGTCACCACACCAGGTTACATCGCCTTAGCCGCCGGGAAAATCTCACTATCGACGGCAAGACCGATAGATCATAGATGGCATGAATGATTCCGTTCCGTTGAAGATATCGCCGCCTGCCGGCAAAATTGACTCTAATTGCCTCAGCGTTCCACCTACTGATATCGAGCAGCAGCGGCAACATGTCTCGACAACTGTGCGTGCCACTGCGATACTTTGCCCACGGCAGCGTCACGATGAAACGACGCTCTCGGGCACGAGATACGCGCCGGACATATCCAGATCAGCCAGTCTTGCGCATCAGGGAGGACCACTCATGATACACCAAACGATACATCATCTTAGCTTCAGCCGCCTCCGCAACGGCTTGATACGCTTTGTGGCCGCGGCGGCCGTTGTTGGGCTTGCGATGTCGGCATCCGACACGGCGAACGCACAAAGCAACTACCCGAACAAGGCGATCAAGCTGGTGGTCGGGTTTGCCGCAGGCGGCCCGACCGATATTCTCGCGCGGGTCATCGGCGCAGGCATGAGCAAGGTCCTCGGCGAGCAGTTCTATATCGAGAATCGCACCGGGGCCGGCGGCAATATCGCGACCGAGTCAACCTCGCGGGCGGAGCCCGATGGGTATACGCTCCAGATGGCGCTGATGAGCGGTGCAATCAACGAGAGCCTGTTTAAGAATTTCAAGATTCGGTTTGCGCAGCACTTCGAGCCGATTGGAGGAATCGCATCGACCGGTCTCGTGCTGCTTGTGCACCCGTCGCTCGACGTCAAGAGCGTGTCTGACCTGATCAAGCTTGCGAAGTCAAAGCCCGGTGAGCTTCTCTACGCCAGCGCAGGTGCGGGCACGGCGACGCATCTGGCCGCCGAATTGTTCAATTCGACCGCCGGCACCAAATTGATGCCGGTGCACTACAAGGGCGGCGGCGAGACGCTCAAGGATCTGCTGTCCGGTGAGATGAAGATCATGTTCTCGACCATCCCGCCGGTGCTGGGCTTCGTGAAGGACGGCAAGCTGCGGGGTATTGCCACCACCGGATCGAAGCGGGACTCAGCTCTGCCCGATCTTCCGACGATCGCCGAGTCCGGCGTGGCGGGTTTCGATGTGCCACTCTGGTTCGGGCTGGCCGCACCCAAGGGGACTCCGCGTCCGGTGATCGACAAGGTATCGGCGGCGCTCAAGAAAACGCTTGCCATGAAGGACGTCCAGCAGGCGTTGGCCAAGCAAGGGTTCACGGCGATGGAGATGGGACCGGAGGAGTTTGCCAAGTTCTACGCTTCGGAAGCGGCCAAATGGGCCAAGGTCGTCAACGCCGTCGGCCTCAGCCGGTAGCTCTGTACACCAAATTGTGAGTGGTTGGCTGGCGGCTCTCGAAAGAGAGCCGCTTTGCTTTTCAGTCGATGGCATTCCGCAAAAGTCGCGCGCACCGGGTTGTGCGCGGCCGGCCGCTCAACGATTCGCAGGACGATATAACCTGCACCGCGGCGGTACACACTCGCCACCGGCCGGCGTTACCGGTCCTGCATGATCTTCGGAAGCCAGACCGCAATGACCGCCGGTGTGCCATTGCGGATGTGCTCGAGCCCGCGCTGCAGCGCCGGACCGATCTCACCGGGCTCCGTCACGTTCTCGCCGTAGGCGCCGGCGGCCTCCGCCTCCTTGGCGAAGTCGATCGGCGGATCGAAATATCCGGCTTCGAGTCCGCCGCGGACGGCGTAGCCTTCCGGATAGAACTGGGCGGTGGCGCGCGTTCCAGTGCTGTAGCTGCGGTTCTGGTAAATGATCGACATGAACGGGGCGCGGTAGCGCACGGCCGATGCGATGGCGGCGTTGGCGACCGAATACATGTAGAAGCCGTCGCCGTTCACGGCGATCACGTCCTTGTCCGGCCGGCCAAGCTTTGCGCCGAGCGCCGCGCCCGCGCACCAGCCGCCGCCGCTGCCCGGATTGCGGAAGTATGTTGCCGGCTCTGAGAACCGCAGATACGGCGGCAGCGGGCTCAGCATCAGCGTCTCATCCATCATCAGGCAGTTGTCGTCCATCGCCTGGCCAATCTGATAGGACAGCCACAGAGGTGAAATCGGCGACTGCTTCGCGGCCATCTGCGCGGCCTTCTGGCTCTTTTCGTAGCGTTCGCGGGACAATTCGGCCCAATCGGCGGCACGATCCTTGAAGCGCGTGCGGTCGCTCGCGCCGGCAAGATTCTCAACCCCACGGAGCAGCTCACGGAGCGTGATTTCAGTGTCGGCCATAAGCCGCATGTCGGCGGTGAACTCATACGTGCCGATGTGCGCCTTGATGGGATCGATATCCACGACCGCCACAAAGGCATCGCTCCCCGGTTGCTGCGGGCCTGGAATCCATGGCACCTCCGCTTCGATCACGAGCACGACATCGGCCTTGGTCAGATCAAGATGGATGCTCTGATAGAGCGGATGATTCATCGGGAAGCACTGATAGCTTCGCGCCGCGGCCTCGCCGACCGGCGCCCCGAGGAATTCCGCAAGCCGAACCAATGCCGGCACCGTCGCCGGATTGCGGCCAGAGCGTTGCACGACAATCGCCGGATTGCGGGCGTTGACGAGCCGCCTGGCGACGTCGCCGACGGCATCGGGATCGGGCGCAGGAGCGCGGGTGATTCCGAGCTGCTGGGCGGTGGGGAAGCGCTCGCCGCGGCTCGGCAGGAACGCAATCTCCCGGGGCAAAACGAGGTAGACCGGGCCGCGCGGCTCGGATTGCGCAACCTGAATAGCGCGGCTCGTGATCAGCCCCGCGTTGTCCTGATACTCGAGCCGGTGATCCCATTTCATGTATTGGCGCACGATACCGGCCTGATCGGGCGTCTGCTGAACCCAGAAGTGACTGCCGTCGCGCGCTCCGCGCATCGAGCCGGGATAGGAGACCGGCGGCGCGCCGGCCGTAACCAGCACCGGCAAACCGGAGTGTCGCGCGGTATGGATCGCACAGCCGTAGTGTTGTGTGCCCACGTCGACATGGACGGCGGTCGCTGCCATCCGACCGGTCGTCGCCGCATATCCGAGCGCCGCGTTGAGCGTCGGATATTCGTGCGTCATCATCACGAGCTTCGGCGCAGGCCGGCCGAGCGCATTCGCCTTTGCGATCGCCTCCTGCATGAACATGATTTCGGAGCCCGAGTTGAAGAACATGTAGTCGACGCCGCCCAGGCCCATGGCGGCGACGACCGCGTCCCCGCGTTCATCCGCGGGGACGCTGGTCCAATTGTGGGGACCGGACTGCGCCGTTGCCGGAGTGGTTCCTGCAGCAGCGACCGTGTCGGAAGCCTTCGTCGCTTGCGGCGCACTGCGGCCACCGCCATTGCGCATTGGTGTCTTGCCAACAGTTGTTGTCCGATCGTCCATTTGGGACCTCGTCTTTGTCTGTAAAGGGCGCGTTGCCCCGATTCACCTGGTGCTTTTCACCTGGTGCTTTTCACCTGGTGCTTTTCACCTGGCGCTTTTCACCTGGCGCTTTTCACCTGGCGCTTTTCACCTGGTGCTTTTCACCTGGCGCTTTCGATTATTGAATCTTGAGGCCGGCGCTTTCGACCACCTTGGCCCATTTCTTTACCTCATTCTGAACGTAGTCGCCCCACTCTTTCGACGAAGCGACGACAGGCTCAGCCCCACTCTTCGCGAGTACCGTCTTCATTTCGGCCGAGGCCGCCGCCTTATTCATCACGTCATGGAGACGCTGGACGATCTCCTTGGGCGTTCCCTTTGGGGCCCAAAGACCTTGCCAGATCGACGACTCGAAGCCGGCGAGACCGGGTGTCTCCGCGAGCGGGGGCAGTCCCGGCAGCAAGCTCAAACGCTTGAGCGAGGTGATGGCCAAGAACTTCAGCCGGCTATCCTTGATGTGAGGGGCCGCCGTCGGCGTCGGCGCGAACATCAGCGACAGTCGACCGCCAAGCAGGTCGATGATGGCCATGTTGGTGCCACGATAGGGCACGTGGGCAAGCTTCACCCCGGCCAACTGGCTGAACAGTTCGCCCGACATATGCGGGGCAGTACCGACGCCGGCCGTTCCGTAGTTCAGCTTGCCGGGCTCCTTCTTGGCCAGAGCAATGAGCTCCTGGACGGAGTTCACGCCAAGCGAGGCATTCACCACGAGCACGTGCGGCGAGATGCTCATGTATGCGACTGGTTCGAAATCCTTGACCAGATTGTAGTTGATGTTCTTGAACAGGCTCATGCTGATCGCCTGCGCAATTCCGCCCACTCCGAGCGAGTAGCCGTCTGGCGCAGATTTGGCCGCTGCCTCGGCGCCAATGTTACCTGAGGCGCCGACTTTGTTTTCGACCACGAACGGCTGACCCAGAGCGGCTTCGAGCTTCTGGGCATAGATGCGCGTAACGATGTCGAGCGTGGTGCCCGCGGGGAATCCGCAGATTATTTTCACGGTTCGCGTGGGATACTTGGCCTGGGCCTGGGCCTGGGCCTGGGCCTGGGCCTGGGCCTGGGCCTGGGCCTGGGCCTGGGCCTGGGCCTGGGCCTGGGCCTGGGCCTGGGCCTGGGCTTGGATTTGCGGCGCCACCGCCAGCGTGCATCCGAGGAACAATAGAGCTGCTATCAGTCGTTTCATGGTTTCCTCCTTGGGTTTCGTTGCTTAGTGGTTTTTTTGCTCCTGCAAGCATCGATGTTCCTAATCAATTCGGCGGAATGATCGGCAGCATTAGGTAGGCCGGCTGAGAAGGGTCGAAATGCAATGTCACCGCCGCTCCGAACACTTCGGCGGGACGGTCTTTTGGATTATCGTGCACAAACGGCCCAACGCCGAACTGCTCGAACTTGCTTCCAGCCGTGACGACGGGCGGCCCGCCGTATCGGAAATCATTGCCGCGCACGGAAAGGCCGATCCGATAGCCCGCCGGTGCTACGATGCATGTGGGCCAGATCTCAATGTCGAGTTCCACGGGGACATCGACGGACAGCGGCCAAGCCTCGTCATGGGAGTGGTAGGGTCGGTGGGGCAGCGTCAGCTCGGGATCGAGCTTACGATGGGACGCGCGCAGCCAGCCCGATCCGATCGGCGTGTGCGGGTCGTTCGAGCCTTGGAACAGCACCTCCTTGCCATCCGGTGCAAACAGTCGCAGCACAAGAAAGATGTCGGCGTCGCTGCTCTTGGATGACACTAACAGCTTTGCCGCAACGGGACCGGTGATCTCGGTTTCCACCGCAAGCGGTGGCGCGAGAAACGTCAAGCCGTCACCCGTCGGGTCATAAGTCAGGCTGGTGGCCCTCGAGGGAGGCTGATCCCTAAGCGAATTGTCGCCGGAATTGAGGTACAACTTGGTCCATTGCGTGCGCGCCAGCGGCCATTCGTTCTCGTGCCGCTCGACGAATCGATCGATGTGACGGATTTGGAGCTGCACGGGCGGCTGCTTGTCCCAGCCGGTATCCTCGTCCTTCAAGAAATACCCGAGGAAACGCTTCTGCAGAGAAACACCATAGTCGGTGTAGAAGTGCGTCCAGTGCGTGCTGCCATGGGCCTCCAGCCATTTCTGCGTGGAGGCGGCGCGCACAAAGCCCTCGAAGTTGCCGCGCGTATGCAATCCCATGCCGCCCCAATTGGCGGCCGACAGCACCGGGATATCAATCTTCGACCAGACGGCCGAGCGTCCGCGGTAGTAGTCGTCGTCAAGCGGATGGGATAACAAAGACTTTTCGACGTCGAGCCGATTTCGAGCCAGTTCCTCAGGCGTCAGGGTGTCTGGGCCGCCAGACAGCTCACCTGTCACTGGGCTCCTTGGACTACGGTCGCCGGTGCCGTGCTGCAGGCGATAGACGGCCCACGGATACATCGCCACGAAGAAATTGCAGAGAATGCCGCCGTGATGCGTATTCTCGCGGTAATAGTCGCCGGCGCCCTCCCAAACGCAGATGGCCGCGAGGTGCGGAGGCTGCATCGACGCCACGTACCACTGATTGGTGGCATAGTATGAGATGCCATTCAGCCCAACCTTTCCCGTGCACCATGGCTGTTGCGCGGCCCACTCGATGCAGTCGTACAGATCCATCGTCTCGCGAACCGACTTGAGATCCATGAAGCCTGAAGAACGACCAGCGCCGCGGCTGTCGACCCGGACGCAGACGTAGCCATCGGGCACCCACCTTTCCGGATCGACGACCTCGAAAACAGCATACTTGTTGGTGGAGCCCTGCGCCGTCTCCGGATATTCGGCAACCATCTTGTCCCAGGCTGCCTTGAAGCCCTCCTGAAATCCGACGCCCTTGCCGTAGGGCCCATAGCTCAGAATTGCCGGATACTTGCCTTCGATGATCGGGCGGAAAACGTCCGCCCGGAGGACCACGCCATCATCCATCGCGATGGGCACGTCCCATTCGATCCGCATGCCGTCCGCGATGTCGTTTCTGGTCATGTGGAGCTCCAAGGTCAGAAGGTCTGGGCGTCGTTCTCTTCGCCCTCGCGACAAGTCTTGGCCTCGGGAAACACCGCTCGGATCGCCACCATCGCGATTTGCTCGTCCTCGCTGGACTTGACGCCTGACACGCCGATGGCACCGATGAGGTCGCCACCGATGATAATCGGCAGGCCGCCCTGCGCGGCGATAAAGGGAAACGTTGCATAGGCCTTGTGCCGGCCGTCGATCCAACGCTCCCACACGACGCTCGGACGGCAGGTCATTGCGGAAGTGGTCGCCTTCGCAATCGCGATTTGATCGTTGCCAGGTCGGGCACCATCCATGCGATGCACGGCGACAATGCGAGCGCCATCGTTGAGGATGGCGACCACCACCTCCCAGTTGTTGCGCCGTGCTTCATCCTCCGCCGCCGCCATGAGCTTTTTGGCGTCGTCCAGAGTCAGGGCATGTTTCATTCGCACGACCATTCCTCCCCGATCTTGTCATTGACTTTGCGATCATCGTGCACCGCAGGGAAACGAGCCGTCAAGGATGCGGAATTCCGTTCCGCGGAGTGGAATCAATTGATTCCAATGCGTGAAATAGAATTCCGAAGCTTGACGGAGCACAGCCGCGCGCGTCATGGTTTGCCGGCGATTGAACACAGATTTGAGGAGCGAAATGGACTTCGCACTGTCTCCCGAGCACGAACAGGTGCGCGATTTGGTTCGGAAGTTCTGCAGGTCTGAAATCGCTCCGCTGTTGCAACAAGCCGAAGAGACCGAGACTTTTCCGACTGAAATCTTCCGCAAATGGGGCGACCTCGGCCTGTTCGGCTTGCGATACCCGGCTGAGGATGGCGGCGCCGGCATGGACAAGATTGCGGATTGCGTCGTGCGTGAAGAACTCAGCGCCGTGGCGCAATCCTTTGCGACGAGCTGGTCGGCGCATTCGCATCTAGCCCTTTGGCCGATCTGGCGCGCCGGCACGGTTGAGCAGAAGGAACGCTATTTTCGCCCGGGCTTGGCCGGCCGCAAGATCGGGGCATTTGCGCTCAGCGAACCGGACACCGGATCGAATATCCGGGAGCTGAAAACTAGGGCAGAGAAAGTTGCGGGCGGATATCGCTTGCGAGGCAGCAAGCTTTACATTTCGAATGCCCCGATCGCGAATTTCATGCTTGTCGCTGCCCGCACCCAACCCACACTCACAAACGAAGCCATCAGTCTTTTCATTCTCGATTTGCCGAACCCTAGCGTAATGATTTCGAAGCTCAAAAAGGAAGGCATCCGCGCCTCCGAGACCGGACTGATCCAATTGGACAACGTGGTCGTCCCCGACGACGCCCTGCTGGGCGGTCGGGAGGGTACCTATCCGATCATCCTCGACTCGCTGTCGGAAAATCGCGTCGGCGTCTCAGCCAACGCGGTGGGCATGGCGCGTGGCGCATTCGAGGCGGCGCTCGATTTTGCCAAGACGCGCCTGGTATCAGGGAAACCCATTCTGCACTTCCAGGCGATTGCTCATCGACTAGCCGATATGGCAGCAGAAATCGATGCTGCGCGGTGCATGGTCCATTACGGCGCCTGGTGCGTTGACAGGAATTCCCTCGACTATGCAACGGCGGCGAAGGTCAAGCTGATCGCCACAGAAATGGCAGTTCGTGTCACCGAGAATGCAATCCGCGTTCTCGGCGGCGCCGGCATCATGCGCGAGTATCCGGTTGGGCGTTTCCATCGCGATGCCCTGGTATACATCATCGGGGATGGAACATCCGACATTCAGCGCAACATCATTGCCCGATCATTCCGCTGAGGATCGCCGATGCCGATGCGCGCACTCATCACAGGGGCGGCCGATACTCCGGTGGGCAAGCTGCCCGAGCACAATTGCCTAAGCATGCAGGCCTTCGCGGCGCATGCAGCCATAGCCGACGCGGGACTCAAGCCGTCGGACATCGACGGCGTATTGGCGGGATTCTCCTTCACCCAGCCCCACCTGATGCTGGCATCGGTGTTCTGCGAATACATGGGCCTGACTCCTGCTTTTACGACGGCCGTGCAATCTGGCGGTGCAACTGCATGCACCGCCGTCATGTTGGCCGCTGTGTTGGTCGAAGCGAAGCATTGCCGCCACGTGCTGATCGTGACCGGCGACAACCGGCTGACCGGGCTGCCGCCTGGCGGCGCGGCGGCAATGCTGGCGCAGGTCGGCCATGCCGAATTCGAACAGCCATACGGCATTTCGGTGCCGGCGGCCTATGCGCTTGTCGCGCAGCGCTACATGCACGAATACGGAATCACTCCCAAGGATCTGGCCGCCATTGCCGTGAACCAACGGACCTACGCTTCACTGCACCCGCACGCGCATATGCGCAATCCGATCACAATCGCCGACGTCATGAACTCGCGGCCGATCTCCGAGCCTCTCAAGCTGCTGGATTGCTGCCTCGTGTCCGACGGCGCGGCGGCCGTCGTCGTCAGTGCGCCTGACGCCGCCGATGCGAGCCGTACACAGGCCGCGATGCTCGGAGCAGGCCAAGGCCACACCCATGAGCACATTTCGGCAGCGCCGTCGTTGACGCATTTCGGCTGCGAAATGTCGGCCCGACAGGCATTCGCCCGCGCAGGCGTGACGCCGTCCGACATCGACGTGGCGGAGATCTACGATTCCTTCACCATCACGCTTGCGGTGGAGCTGGAATCCATGGGCTTTTTCGACAAGGGCGAAGCTGGGCCAGCCGCCGCCGCGGGCGAGTTGTCACTCAAGGGCAGTCTGCCGTGCAACACTCATGGCGGGTTGTTGTCATACGGCCATTCCGGGGCCGCCGGGGGTATGTTTCACGTTGTCGAAGCGGTCCATCAGCTTCGCGGCGGAGCGGGCCCGCGACAGGTGGATGGCGCTGGCCTGGCTTTCGTGCATGGCGACGGCGGAATCCTGTCGGCGCATTGTTCGCTTGTGTTGGGACAGGTGTGATGATGAGCAAGCCGCTCCCCCTCGCCACCACCGACACCGCGACCTATTGGCAGGCATGCAACCGAGAGGAGTTGCTCTATCAGAAGTGCGACGACTGCAATCATGTGCAGTTCTATCCGCGTGGCTCATGCCTCTCGTGTTATGGCAGCCATTTGACTTGGATGCGTTCGACAGAGCGCGGCACCATCCATTCGTTCACCGTCGTGCATCGTCCGGCCAATCGAAGCTTTGACAGCGATGTTCCCTACGTCATCGCCCTCGTCGATATGGATGAAGGCTACCGTATGATGATGAACGTGCTTGGCGATGATCGGCTCTCCACTGCGATCGGTCGGCGCATCCGCGTCGTCTTCGAGGCACGGTCGCCGGAGCAGAAAATACCGCAAGCCATTCTCGAGCCCGCGCCGTGATGACCTTCGACCGCCTCCAGCCAGGTTCCGTCTTGGGCCAATGCGACTTCGAATTCAATGAGGCGACCTTCGGTGAGTGGTCGGCGCTGTTTCCTGACGATTCCGCCAGCCGGCCGACGATGCCGTCGGCCATGGTTGCGATGGTCCTGATGCGGGCCTTCATATCGATCATGAGGGACCGGCCACCCGGCAATATCCACGCCGGACAGAAGTTCCGAATTGTGTCCCTGCCTGTGCTCGGTGATCGGTTCACGACCCAATTGCAATGCTTGTCTAAGGATATCCGGAATAGCCGCCGGTGGGTCACGTTTGGCAGCGAGACCAGCGACGCCGCGAGCCGGCCGTTATTCTTTGGTGAAATGACGACGCTGTGGGCTGCGTGATGCTACCAATCAACCTGATCGAACGCCGCTTTTACGTCGACCGTACCGCAATCCGCTGTTACGCCGAAATCACGCAAGACTACAACCCCATCCATCTCGATCCGGACTTCGCTGCAAAGACATCGATGGGCGGTGTGATTGCGCACGGCATGCTGTCGCTGAGCCTGCTATGGCAATCGCTTGTGGCAACGTTCGGCCGGGAACGTATGCCCGGCACCGCGTTGGACATTCGCTTCGTCAAGCCGGTGCGGGAGGACGATTGGGTCATTGCCGGCGGCATGAAAGCTGATGAGCAGGGCCGCTACGACGTGTGGGTTCGTGCCGACGGCAATGGTCGCTGCGAAACCGTGATAGCCGGCACTGCGACGATCGGGCCGCCGCCGGCTCGGCCGACAACTTCAGCCTCAACCCTAATCGCCAAGGAATCGCCATGAACTCACCAAACTCCAAGATCGCCTGCTCTCATCTGGCCGACAGCAATTGGGCGAGGAAAGGCCTGCGTGGCTTTCTCGAATACCGCGATCTAGGCGTCTCCGAAGCCAGCGAAGGCAGGTTTGGAGCCAACGTCGGCAGGGCGTATCAGGCCTTCAAGCCGGGCGCCGACGCTCCGATGCACTATCACACCGTGGGCTTCCACCTGACATATGTTCTGAAAGGCTGGTCCCGTTCCTACTACGAGGGGCTCGGCGAAGTGATTCTGCGCGCCGGCGATTGTCTGACCTACGAGGGCGAGATTCCGCAAGCCCATCTCGAATACTCTGAAGATTTCGAAGTGCTCCAAGTGACGATGCCAGCTGAATTTCCGACCGTGCCGATCGAGAGCAAATCATGATGGTCCGCGGGCAATGTCAGCTCTGAACAATTCATTGCGAGCAGAATCGTCGCAGAAATCCGCTGCGATACGGGCACCGACGCGCGACGATCGTTCCGGTGCAGGTCGGCGCGACCGAAATTTCATCGAGCCGCTGGCGCGGGGGCTGTCGATTCTGCAAGCCTTCACGCCCAGGGACACCTGGCTCGGCAACATGGAAGTGTCTGAGCGAGTCCATCTCCCCACCGCCACGGTTAACCGTCTTCTTAAAACTCTCCAGAGACTCGGCTATCTCAAATTCTCCGCGCAGCGCCGGCAGTACAAGCTGGCGCCTTCGGTTCTCGGCCTTGGCTACGCGGCCGTCGCCAACAGCAACGTCCGCCAGGTCCTGCGCGAGCACATGCAGAAATTGGCCGACAGCCATCACATGTTCGTCACGCTCGGCCAACGTGATCGCCTCGACATCGTCCTGCTGGAAATCTGCCACAGCAATTCGTCGCTGCTGACGCTGCGGCTGGAGCCCGGTGCACGGCTTCCGATCGCCGAGACGGCAATGGGCTGGGCATTGATCGGAGCTTTGCCGGATGAGGAGAAGGACTATCTGCTCGCGCACATCGAGCGTCGTCAGCGGCTGCGCTGGCCCGCGGTGGAGCGCGATATCACGCGCGCGCTAGCGCAGATGAAGCGCGCCGGCTACTGCGCATCCCTTGGCACATGGCACTCCGAGATTTCGACTATTGCGATTCCATTGGTGCCGGCCGATCAGTCCTCGGCCCTCGTTCTCGGATGTTCGAGCGCTAGCCCCTATCTGCCGACGAGTCGGATCGCACAGATCGGACCGCAGCTCGTGGCGCTGGTGCAGCAACTTGCCCAAAAGCTTCCCAGCAGCGAAATCTGATTGATGGCCCACCGCACAACATCGTCGAGGCGACGCACCGATCGGACCGCGGTCACGCAGACGCTTGGGCGCGGTCTTGAAGTTTTGCGGGCCTTTGACTGCGAGGCCAAACCTCTAAGCAATCGCGGCCTGGCGGAGCGTACCAGACTGCCCAAATCCACGATATCGCGCATTACCAGCACGCTTGTCAGTCTTGGTTATCTCTCGCGGCTTGAGCCTGTTGGTCACTACCAGCTCGGGACAAGCGTTCTCGGCATTGGCAATGCATTTCTTGAGGCGTCGGAAATCAGGCGCGCGGCGCGTCCCTTGATGGAGCAGTTTGCGGCCCAGCACGACGTATCCGTTGGGCTCGCCATCGCCGACCGTCTGCAGATGATGTACATCGTATGGTGCCGCAGCCCGAAAACGCTGACGCTGCGCCTGTCTGCCGGGTCCAAACTGCCGATAGAACGCACTGCTGTCGGCAAGGCCTATCTCTGGTCGTTGCCCATGGTCGAGCGCCGCGATCTGATTGCCCGGATCAGGCAGCAGGCCGGAGAAAAGGCTTGCAACATCATGGCTGGGATCAATGCGGCTTTCAGCGACCTCGACAACTATGGCTACTGCGTATCGATCGCGGAGTTCCAGAAGAACACCTTCGGGATTGCCGTACCGCTTATCCTTGAAGACGGTCAGAGCATCTTGTCGCTAAATGCCGGCGGGGCCAGGCTCAACGTAACGGAAGCCGCCCTGCGTCGGAGCATAGCTCCTGATCTCATTGAAATGGCTGCGCTGCTGCGCGCGGCCATCGCTAACGCCATCGCCGCCGAGTGCTGACACAATGCTGAAGGGCGATTGTTTCGGTCACCCGAATACCTGGAGGAACGCCAATGCCTGACCGGTACGAGCGCTGCAGCCATGTACAGCTCGATCGCCCACACACCCGGCGGCGGATTAAGATGAACCGGCATGATCGGTTCAACGCCATCGACCAGCCGACGCATGCTGAACTGGCCAAAATCTGGCGCGACATCGACGCCGGCCCCTACACTTCGGTGATCATCGTGACCGGTGCGGGACGCGCCTTCTCGGCCGGCGGCGATCTCGACATGGCGAGCGATCTCGCCTGCGATTCCACCGAGCGCTACCAGGGTTGGAAGGAAGCCTGCGACTTCGTTTACAACATGATCAATTGCTCCAAGCCGATTGTCAGCGCGATACGCGGACCGGCAGTCGGCGCCGGATTGGCGGTTGGCCTGCTGCCAGACATTTCGATCGCCGCCAAGGGCGGGCGCCTGATCGACGGACACATCAAGCTTGGCGTCGCGACCGGCGATCACGCTTGCATCATCTGGCCACTGCTTTCTGGAATGGCCAAGGCGAAATACTACCTCCTGCTGTGCGAAACCCTGACCGGCGAAGAGGCCGAACGCATCGGCCTCGTCTCGATAGCGGTCCAGGACGCCAAACTCGACGCGACGGCGCTCAAGGTGGCGACGCGGCTCGCCGAGGACACTCCAACCGCCGTGCGATGGACAAAATACGCCTTGAACAACTGGCTGCGAGCGGCCGAACCGACGTTCGACACGTCGCTTGCGCTGGAATTCCTCGCCTTCACCGGACCGGAGGTCCGGGAAGGCATCTCCGCAAACCGCGAAAAGCGCCCGCCGAGCTTCAATCCAGCGTCGCCGGTGTAACCATGACCATCATCGATGTCCACTCGCATTGGGGCACCAAGCGGGGCTATCCGCTGCAAACCGAGGAAGAGTTGGCGCAGCAACGCGCAACTTGGAACTCCGAGCCGACATATCACACCGAAGCACAAATGGCGCAGTATTTTCGCGACAACGGCGTCAAGACGATCCTCGATTACGGCTTCGCCAAGTTCCGCCCCATCGACGAAATGCGTGAACTGCACGACCACGCCTTCGAGACGGAACGGGCGCATCGCGACGCAATCTTAGGGCACTGGATTCACATCGATCCCAAGATGGGGGACGATGGCGTCAGGGAATTGCGGCGGTGCATAGATCGCAAGATCGGCTTCCTCGGCTATGGCGTATCGGCTTCGCTTTCACCGCCATCCAGCGATCCCAGCTATGATCCGTACTATCGGCTTTGCATCGAAGCCGGCATACCGGTGCTGATTTTTGTCGGCACCACCGGACTCGGGGCCGGGCTGCCGGGCGGCAGCGGCGTCATCCTAGACCATTGCCACCCCCGGCATCTCGATTGGGTCGCCGCCCATTACCCGGATCTCAAGATCGTCGCGGCCCGTCCGGGCTGGCCCTGGCAGGCGGAAACGATCGCGGTGCTCATGCACAAGCGGAACATCTGGTACGAGCTCCACGGCTGGTCGCCAAAATATCACGGGCCCGAACTCAAGCATGAAATTCCGCGGCGATTGAAGGATCGCGTGCTGTTCGCCGCCGATTATCCGCTGTTCACCTACGAGCGTTTGATCCGGGACTGGCGTGGCGAAGGCTATTCCGAAGACGTCCTCGAACGGCTGTTTCACCGCAATGCCGAACTGTTTCTAAACGATCTGGGGGTGGCATGGACCTGAAGCTCAAAGACCGCATCGCGATCGTGGGCGGCGCCAGCATGGGCATCGGCTATGGCATCGCGCGAATGTTGGCTGGAGAAGGCGTCAAGGTTGCGATGAGTGCACGGCGTGAACCCGCGCTGCAGGAGGCGGCGGAGCGGATACGGGCCGAGACCGGCACGGAGGTGCTGGCGGTGCAGGCCGATGGCCGCCGGGCGGAAGACTGCAAGCGGCTGGTGGAGACGGTTGCCAATGCGTTCGGCGGCATCGACATCCTCGTGAACAACGACGGCGCCCCTCCGCTCGGAGACATCCTGAGCTTCGACGATACAGCGTGGCAAAAGGCCATCGAGCAGAATTTCATGTACGTGGTTCGCATGGCGCGCGAAGCCGTGCCGCACATGAAGCCGCGCGGCGGCGGCAGCGTGCTAAACATCAGCGCGCTGTCCGCGCTGCAACCCTACGCCGGATTCGCGCTGTCTGTCGCCAGTTGGAACGGCGTGATCGGCTACGCCAAGAGTCTGTCGATCGAGCTTGCTCCGTCGGGCATCAACGTCAACACCATCTGTCCCGGTTATATTGAGACGACGCGCCTGGAAAAGGTCTTCGCCGCCGGCGGCGAAGACCCCGACAAGATGCGGGCCGAACTGACGTTGCAGATTCCGATGCAACGGATCGGATCGGTCGACGACGTCGCCTCTCTGGTCACGCTGCTCGTCTCACCGCGCGGAAATTACATTACCGGCGCGACGATCCAGGTCGACGGAGGCCTCTTGCGTCACGTCCGTTGAGGGAGGAAGAACAATGAAATTCCAGATCATGCTCGATCCGGAGCAGGCTGCGGCTTACAAGGCTGGAGGATACTGGAGCGGCAAGACGTTCTTCGATGTTCTGCACGAGCGCGCCGAGCAGCACCCCAATCGCGAGGTTTTCGCCGATGCCAAGACCCGCATCACCTATGGCGGATTGCGGGACAAGGTGGAGCGTTGCGCCGAATTCTTTCGCCGAATCGGCATCCGGCGAGGCGACACGGTCACCGTGCAGCTTCCCAACAGGATCGAATTTCCAATTGTTTTTTTCGCGCTCGAATTCATTGGCGCTATCGCAAACAAGGTCAATCCGGACTTCCGCGCGCGCGAACTCGAATACATTCTGAGATTTTCCAACAGCCGCGCATTCGTCTGTCCGCGCGAGTTCAAGGGCTTCGACTACGTCGGCATGGCACGAGCGTTGCAGAACTCCGTTCCGGGGCTCGCGCATATCATCGCGGCCGGGGGCGCGGTCGACGGTGCACATGATCTCGATGGGGGGCTCGTGGAATGCGAGCCAATCGCGGCCGAGCATCGGGTCAGGATGGACCCGGACGAGATATTCCGGATGGCGTTTACGTCGGGGACAACCGGCGATCCCAAGTGCGTCTTGCATTCCTTCAACAGCACCCTCTACGCCGGATATCTCCTGAATGGTGACATGAACGTCACCGAGAATGACGTGTTCTTGATCTACCTGCCGGTCGGCCTCAACTGGGGCTATTTCTGCCTGCTGCAAACCATCATGGCCGGCGCGCGGGCGGTGCTGCTGGAGCGCTTCTCGGCACGCGCGGCGCTAGAACTCATCGAAAAGGAGCGCGTGACCTATATCGCGACCGCGCCAGCCTCGATCGTCGCGATCCTGAACGATCCGGAGCTAGAGAAATTCAACATCCAATCACTCCGAGTGGTGATCACGGGCGGCGCCTCTGCTGCCATCGAAACCATCCGCGATTATCAGGCGCGCATGCGCGGCCACCTGATCGAGCTCTATGGCATGCTGGAAACCGGATTCCACACCTACACGCGGTTCACCGACGATCCGCAGAAGGTCAATGGCACCATCGGACGGATTGCCGGGGCCATGGAACTGCGCATCATCGACGACGCCGGAAGCGATGTCGGGCCCGGTGAAGTTGGCGAAATTGCGGCACGCGGTCCGTCCGTCCATCTCGGCTATCACAACAATCCGTCTGCCAATGCGAGCGCCTTCATTAAAGGCGGCTGGTTCCGCACCGGCGACCTCGGACGCTTCGTCGACGCGCAGGGCAACGTGCAGATCACCGGCCGCAGCAAGGAGATCATCAACCGCGGCGGGAAGAAATTCTTTCCACGTGAGGTTGAGGAAATCCTTTACACCCATCCGAAAATCCTGCACGCGGCGATTATCGGTGTTCCTGATCGGAGGCTGGGCGAGCGAAATTGCCTGTGCGTCGTCCCCAAACCGAGCCACACGCTGGAGCTCCAGGAGGTCGTCGGTTTCCTCAAGGGTCAAGTGGCCGACTACAAGCTGCCCGAGATGATCGAGCAGTTCGAAGACCTGCCAATGACCGGTACAGGCAAGATCCGGCGCCACATCCTGCGCAACCTGGTGGCCGCCCGCATGGAGCGGGAGTAGTAGCAATGGCGTTGGACATTGCTCCGTCATGCCCGCGCTTGTCGCAGGCACCCACGTCTTGACACGCTCGCCGGATCAAAGTCGTGGAAGGCCGGGACAGGCCCCGGCCATGACGTGGATCGGTCATCGATCGAATTGCGTCACCGTCTAACGCGCCATGATCCCGATCAGGTCGATCTCGACGCGGCATCCCTCGACCAGCAGTCCCGTCGTCCCGACCGTCGTGCGCGGCGGCGGGTTCTTGAAGAACTCCTTCCACACTTCGTCGAAACCGTAGAAGTCGTTGAGGTCGGTCAGGAACACCTGCGCCTTCACCACATGGTCCAACGAGCCTCCGGCGGCCTCAAAGGTATTTTGGAGGTTGTTGAGGATGTATCGCGTCTGCTTCTTGATCTGCGAACCGTAATACGGAAACGCCGGCTCAACCCGCGCCTCTTTGGCGACGCCGGTGGCGTAGTCCGACGCGATCTGGCCGGCGGCGAACACGAATTCGTCGGCACGGAAGGCCTCGGTATAGTTGGCGAGCGGCTTCGGATTGCTCGACGTCATTGGCTCGCGCTTCCATCCTGCGCCGGGAAGCAAACCGATCAGGTCGATCTCGACCAAGGTGCCGGCCACCAGCAGACCTGACGTGCCGACTGTGGTGCGCGCGGGCGGGACCTTGAAGTACTCCTTCCACACCTCGTCGAATCCATTGAAATCGTTGAGATCGGTCAGGAACACCTGCGCTTTGAGCACGTCGTCGAGCGCACCTCCGGCCGCCGCGAAAGTCCCTTTGAGATTTTCCAGGATGTAACGGGTCTGCTTCTTGATATCCGAGCCATAGTAGGGGAATGCCGAAGCTTTCTTCGCTTCGGGGGGCACGCCGGTCTTAAAATCGCTCGCGAGCTGACCGGCTGCGAAGATCAAGTTTCCGACGGTGAACGCCTCGGTGTAGTTCGCGAGCGGCTGTGGCGCCCCCGACTTGACGGCGCGTCGTTCGAAACCCTGGCCCGCCACGTACCCGATCAGGTCGATCTCGACCAGCGTTCCGGGCACCAGCAGCCCGGTCGTTCCGATCGTGGTGCGCGGCGG
>Ga0209640_10001420_pt1 | contig 20289 bp, 21 predicted proteins | sample RifCSP10_1_FD_184018 | JGI IMG/M metagenome (GOLD analysis project Ga0209640, IMG submission 184018) | Soil microbial communities from Rifle, Colorado - Rifle CSP2_sed 10_1 (SPAdes) (version 2) | ecosystem: Environmental > Terrestrial > Deep subsurface > Rock core/Sediment | place: Rifle...
CGCCAGGCGGGCCGTAAAGGCCCGCCCTACGATCTTGAAACCGACTCTAAGATCATCGTCATGAAATGCAGTCTGACGCTGGTGGTGCTGCTCTTCGCCTCGAGCGCCCTCATCACGGCCCAGGGCGGTCCTCCGATTCCGCAGGGACGCGGCGCCGCGCCAGGTCGCGGTCCCGCCCGGGATACGCGCGAACGACCCGCCGGAACGGCGGTTCTCCGCGGCAGGGTCGTGACGGCCGATACCGGAACGGCCATCCGGCGCGCCCAGATACGTGCCGCCTCGGCGAGCAGCTCCGATACACGCCTCGTGACGTCCGACGCGCAAGGGATGTTCGAGTTTCGCGACCTTCCCGCGGGACGCTGGGAGCTCACGGCGTCGAAGGCCGGGTTCGTGACGATGCGTTTTGGTCAGAGGCGTCCGTTCGAGGCCGGGCGGCCAATCGAGATTGCCGACGGCCAGGTCATCGAGCGGGTGAACCTGATGCTCCCTCGCGGAGCGGCGATTACCGGTCGCGTATTCGACGAGTTCGGCGATCCCGTTGCAGGCGCCCGGCTGCAGGCGATGCGGTATCAGCTGGTCCAAGGCGTCCGCCGGCTATCGCCCATCGGCGCCATGGCGCAAAGCGACGACACCGGAGCGTTCCGTCTGTACGGTTTGATGCCCGGCGACTACTACGTCAGCGCCATTCTCCGCGCGTTCCCGATGGACAACTCGGACGACCCGAGCGGCTACGCGCCGACGTACTACCCGGGGACGGGTAGCGTGGCAGAAGCACAGGCGATTTCGCTGGCCGTCTCTCAGGAGGCCAACATCAGCTTCGCGTTGATGCCGGTGCGAACGGCTCGCGTCTCCGGCCGGGTCGTGAATTCAGCGGGCGTCCCTCTTGCCGGAGTCGTGATGCTTGCCGGAAGCGACGCCGTGGCCGGACCCGCGGTGCTCGGTGCTGGCGATCGCATACGCGTGGACGGCACGTTCGTCCTCACGAACGTCGCACCGGGATCGTACGCACTGACAGCAACGAGCGGTGGACTCGGCGGACGCTTCGGAGGCGACGTCGAGTTCGAGATGGGATCGCTCCCGGTGACGGTCGCGGGGGAGGACCTCACGGGCATCACGCTTGTCACCAGCCGTGGCGCCACGCTTTCAGGCACGGTGGTCACCACGGAGGGAAGCGGCCCCAGCCTCGCGATGAACGGCATTCAGGTCAACGCGCAATCTGTGCCCTTCGAGCGTGGTCCCGGCGCCGGTACTCGTCCCGCCAGGGTCAACGCCGACGGCACGTTCACCTTGACGAACCTCTTTGGGGCCCGAGCGATTCGCGTCAGTGGCGTTCCGGAGGGATGGATGCTCGATGCCGTTCGAATCGCAGGCGTCGATGTAACGGATACGCTCGTGGAGTTCGGGCCGAACGACACGATCGCGGATGTGGAGGTTGCCCTGACAAGCCGGGTCACGCAGGTGTCCGGGAGCGTCGCGGGCCCGGACGGCAAACCGTCGCGCGATTTCAGCGTGGTCGTCTTCCCGGACGACGAGACGAAGTGGGCGGCCCCATCCAGATTCGTAAGGTCCGCGCGCCCCGATCAAGACGGCCTCTTCAAAATTGGCGCGTTGCCCCCAAGCGACGGCTACCTGGCCGTTGCCGTCGACTATCTCGAACAGGGCGAAGGCAGCGACCCTGAGTTTCTGGAGTTGATCAGGGACCGCGCGACACGGTTTCGCCTGAGCGCCGGCGAATCGACAACCGTCAATCTGAAGCTCGTCGAACGGTGACCGTCGACCTGCGCTACCCGATTGGACCCTTCGACGATCGCGGTCCGATTGCCCCTGACATCCGGGAACCGGCGATTACAGCCCTCGCCGAGCTCCCGTCACGATTGACGGCTGCAGTCGCTGGCCTCTCGGACGAGCAACTCGACACGCCGTATCGCCCCGGGGGATGGACCGTGCGTCAGCTCGTGCACCATGTCGCGGACAGCCACATGAATGCCTATGTCCGGACGAAGCTTGGACTCACGGAGCAGGCGCCGACGATCACGCCGTACGACCAGAATGCCTGGGCGTTGTTGACCGACAGCCGTCTTCCGGTTGACGTGTCGCTGATGATCCTGCGCGGTACACGCCCGCTGGACCGAACTGTGGCGATCGCTCGCGCCCCACCAATTCGGGCAGATCTTCCATCATCCGGAGAGTGGAGTGGTCTCGCTCGACTCTCAGCTGCAGCTCTACGCGTGGCATTCCCGCCATCACGTCGCTCACATCACGGCGCTCCGGCACCGCGAAGGGTGGCTCGCCAAGCCGTAGCTTGCGCAGCTTTTCATACGCCCGGTGTCCGGCTGAAGCCGGACACTACGTACAACTGGAAGACCGCGAAGGTTGGGTCGCCTAGAACCATTGCTTGCGCAACGTCCGTGTTCCGCAGCGAACGAAGGCTGTAAGATAGACGCCGATATGGCCGCTCCCAAACCACGAGACACCAGAGCAGACCAGGAGCTTGGCGACGCGCTCGGCATGATCGAGACTCGCGGTCTCGTCAGCATGATCGAAGCCGCAGACGCCATGCTCAAGACAGCAAATGTGGTCCTCGTCAGCTGGCAGAAGGTTGACGCGGGGCTGGTGACGGCGCTCATACGGGGCGACGTTGGATCCGTCAAGGCCGCAACAGATGCCGGAGCGGCCGCCGCGCGACGAGTAGGCGAGTTGATTGGGGTCCACGTCATCCCGCGGCCCGGCGACGATCTCGAAAAGGTGTTTCCGATTCGATAGCCTCAGATTTTGGGCGTGGTCCGCCCGAGTCCTTTTGACGCCACACTGAACAAACGGACGTGGCCGAAGCCGTCTCCAAGCCTGATCGGGTCGTTCTTTCGCGTAATTTGAGCGAATTCCTGGTGGAGCTGTCGATTGCGCTTCACAAGCACGCCATGTACCCGGCCGGGCACCCCGCCCTTGGACCTGCCGCCACCCGGCTGACCGAGCGCGTGGAGCGACTCCTCGAGGATCGCCCGACGATTGCATTTGGCGTGGCACGGTACCAACTGATCATCGAGGGCGTTGCCACCGACCCGAAGCAACCGGTCCTGCGACGTCTCGCGGAGGAATTACATCGACACCACCTTGGAGCCATCAGCATCCTGCCAGGCATTGACGCGGACGAGTTCAGCAAGGAGCTGCACGCCCTCGCAGAAGAACGCGATCCTGAGAGCGGGCCCCTCGGTCTGACGCCATTGGGACAGCTGCCCGACTGGCCCCACTTGCGGTTGCACCCGCTCACGTTCGACCGTCTCCAACTCATCAGCGACGACCCTTCCTCAGGCGGCGACGGTGGCAAAGCGGCCGCTCGTGGTGCAGATCTCTGGATCGGGCTTGCGAGCGCCGCGATGGCGTCCGACGCGGCTCAGCAGGTCGAGGTCGCCGATGCTGAACCGGCGGTCGTTGCAAAAGCCATAGACAATCACCTCGGAACCGCCGCGTACGATCAGGTGATCGTCGGCTATCTGCTTCAGATCGCCGACGAGCTGAAGAGCACATCGGGCGGCGACGTCGGCGCCCTTCGCCGGCGCACCGCGCGTCTGATTGCGGCGCTCCAGCCCGAGACGCTACAGCGACTCGTCACCATGGGGGGCAACGTCGCGCAACGCCGCGCGTTCGTGCTGGGCGCAACCAGCGGGATGGCTGTGGAGTCGGTGGTCAAGATTCTCAAAGCCGCGGCCGATGCGAGCGGGAAGGTGATTTCCAACGGGCTGGTCAGAATGCTCTCCAAGCTCGCCACGCATGCAGAGTTCGGAGAGGAGCGGATCCGGCCGCTCGCCGACGGCGCCTTGCGCGAGCAGGTGGATCGCCTGCTGTCGGGATGGCAGCTCGAGGATCCGAATCCGGACGCGTACGGAAAAGTCTTGCAGCACCTGGCAGCCGCTACCCCTCTCGACATGGACTCGAGAGAAGGCGGACGTCCAGACTCGGAGGACGACCCCCTCCGCATCGTCCAGATGAGCCTGGAGGTTGGAGGTTCGGGCCCCCTGGTGGAGCGGGCGATCGATCGCGCAATCACCGCCGACATTCGTTCGGTGCGTCGTCTGCTCTCGTCGGTACCTACCGAATGCGGCGAGGCGGCCGACACCGTGAGATCGAAGCTGCGCGACCCGCGCACGATTGCGGCACTCGTCGCACATGAACCGCTCGACACCGAAAGCCTCGACGACATGCTGCCCTTCATGTCGATCGAGGGGTACGCGGTGCTGCTCGACTCGCTCGCGGCATCGGGGAACCGCACGACACGGCGCAAGCTGCTCGACAGAATCGCCCAGACCGAGCTCGATGTCGCCCCGCTCATCGCGGCGAGGCTCGACGACGAGCGCTGGTACGTGCAGCGGAACATGCTGCTGTTGCTCGAGCGTCTGCGGCGCGTCCCACCGGGATTCTCTGCGACACCCTGGACGCAGCATCCGGACGACCGCGTGCGATACCAGGGGATCCTCCTTCAGCTGACCATTCCCGACGAGAGAGACGCCGCGCTTGCCGCCGCGCTCGAGGACCATGACGGGCGCATTACGCGCGTTGGTCTTCTGGCCCTTCAAGAAGCATTTCCGTACTCGCTTGCCACGCGCGTCGCACACATCGCGACGAACCCGCGCGTGATCGAGGAGCTGCGCGTCCATGCGGTATGGGCGCTCGCAAAGTCACGCGAGAGCGTGGCCCTCGATACGCTCCTGCAACTCGTCGACGGCGGAAGAAGCGTGCTCGGCAAGCCGAAGTTGGCGCCGCGCACGCCGATCGTCCTGGCGGCCCTGCGCGCGCTTGCCAACGGGTGGTCGTCCAGCCCGCGAGCCAGGGACGCGCTCACGCTCGCTCTCGGGTCGTCCGACCCTGACGTTCGTCAGGCGGCGCGTGCGGATCGGGCATGAGCGATCCAGCCAGCTTCCTCAATTTCTTCGCACAGGCGCTCGCCGTCATGACCCTGTATCCCCAGGGACATCCCTCGCGGGAACGCGCGATCGATGCGGCATATCAGGCGCTCGACGAGCTGACAGAGGCAGACGAGCATCCGTCGTTCACGTTTCTCGAAAGCGAAGTCGTGTACGGCCGTGAGCGTCTGCGGGATTTCAAGGAGTGGGAGTGGGGAACCCGCCTTGTCGCCGCGGGAATCCAGCGTCTCGAATTCGAGCGCAGGGTGAGCCGCGACGAGTTCGAGAGCTTCCTGCAGGAGATTCTGGCGAGGCTGACGCTGTCGGCCATCGATACGAGCGAGAACCGGCAGATGCGCCCGCTCGGCATCCGTTTTGGGGCTGTCGGCCTGCAGGGCCAACCGGAGCGTGCGGTTGATCCGGTGCCCAAAGTCGCCACGCTCGACTTGACGCTTGGCGAAGAAGTCGAGACGCTTCGATGGCTGCAGCACGAAGTGCAATCCCATGGCGCCATCCCGCTCATCGAGGCGGAAGCCGTCGTTCGCTCGCTCTCCGTGGCCATGCACGGCGATCGGAAAATGGTGCTTCCGCTGCTGCAGCTCAAGGAATTCGACCAGTACACGACCACGCATTCACTGAACGTGTCGGTGCTGGCGATGGGACTCGCCGAGAACCTGGGTTGTACGCAGCGTGAGGTCCGCGGGTTCGGCGTTGCGGGGCTGCTCCACGACATCGGCAAGATCCGCATTCCCATCGACGTGTTGACCAAGCCCGGGAAGCTGTCCGATGAGGAGCGCCAGATCATCAACCGCCATCCAGCCGACGGCGCGCGGATTATCATGCAGAGCGACGAAGCCTTGGATCTCGCCGCCGTGGTCGCCTACGAGCATCACGTCATGCTGAACGGCGGTGGTTATCCCACGATGCACTACAGCCGTTCGTGCGTGCTCGCGAGCCGCCTGGTTCACGTATGCGACGTCTTCGACGCGCTTCGCACGAAACGCCCCTACCGTGATGCGTGGGAATCGGAAAAGATCTTCGCGTATCTTCTCGAGCGAGCGGGCACCGAGTTCGATCCAGATTTGGTTTCCACGTTTACGCAGATGCTGCGCCAGGGCGAAGCGCAGGTCAGCATCGTCACCGAAGAGCAGACGATGACGAGCCCCGAGCATTCCGACGCCAACCTGTAGACCGTTTTGACCACGGAACACCGAGACACAGAGGCACCGAGGCCGGATCGGAATGAATTCCTCGGTGTCTCAGTGCCTCGGTGGTACGTTTCCAAGATCAGGGCTTGCGCACGATCGATCGCGTCCGCCGCTTTCGCTCGCGTGCGGCAAGCGGCCGGATCGCCAGCTCTTCGCCGACCATCAGCAGCGGTTCCGTCGGGCGATCCATGTTGAAGAACCGCCCGTCCTGCGTACGGGCGTACAGCTGGTCGCCGCCGATGAACAGCGTCATCGGACCGCCGTCGCCGGTAGCTTCGACGAGACGAATGCCGAAGACATCGCGCAACGTGGAAAGCAGACGCCTCAATCGCGGAACTGAAAAACCGCGCCGCCGGAGATCGGCCAGCACCTGCAGTTCGAGGACGTCGAGGGGCGTGTAGCGTCGCTCCGTGAACCCGCCCGCCTCGGTGCGATGCGAAGCGACTGCCGACTTGAACAGCCGCCGTGAATCCCACCACTGAAGCTGCCGTGCGGTGAGACCTGTCAGACCCGCAACTTCCCTCGACGTGTAGTGTTTCTTGAGCCTCATAGCCCGAACCGATCCGGGCGCACGAGCTCGAGCTCCGGCCGCTCGTGTCCGTTCATGAGGAGATCGGCCATCAGGGTCGCGGTGAGAGGGGCGAGCAACACGCCGTTTCTAAAGTGGGCGGTGGCGTAATAGACGCCGCGCCTGGTCGTCGATGGCCCGACGATCGGCAGTTCGTCGACCGTCGCCGGCCGCAGACCGGCGCGCGCCTCGTTGAACGTGGCTGACCGCAGCGCCGGCACCAGCTGTTCGCCGCTCTGCAACAGCCGCCGGACACCGTCAACGGTCACGCTCTCGTCGAAACCTGCGTCCTCGACCGTCGCACCGACCAGGATGCTGCCATCCTGCCATGGCACGAGATAGCATCCCGTTCCCCACACAATCGAGGACAGCGTCGGCTGGGCGAGCCGAAGGTGCAGCAATTGGCCGCGAACTGGCCGTACCGGTGGCGACGGTGCGAGACGTACCGGGATGCTGCCAGACCAGCTGCCGGCGGCAATCACAACCGCGTCGGCGGTCATCGTTTCGTCCGGTGTCGCCACTCTCACCGCGCCGCGATGCTCCTCGACCGCCTCGACGTGCGCAACGGTGAGTGCCCCTCCGTGGTGCGCTGTGCCGTCGGCGAGCGCCGACACGAGCGCAGACGCATGAACGTACGCGTGCTGCGGTATCAGCAACCCCGCGAGCACGCCATCGGCCAGATGAGGTTCATGACGTCGCGCCGCATCGCCGTCGAGGAATGCGTGTGAGATGCCCGCGTCGGCGAGCGCACGCTGCTTCTGCTGGAGGTCCTGCAGCTCGGCGTCGTCAAACGCGACTTGGAGGGTCCCGGTGCGGCGGTATTCGACATGCCGCCCGGCGTCGCCGGAGACACGCTCGATGAAGCCGTCGTACTGATCGAGGCTGCAGACGCCAAGCCGCAGGAGCGTCCTGGAGTGTCCCTCGATGTACGGCGCCAGGATGCCGGCGGAAGCGCGTGTCGCACCGCGCCCGCTTCCTCGCGGATCGATAACGCGTACCTCGGCGCCACGCGCCGACAGTTCGTACGCAATCGCGTAGCCGACGACACCTGCGCCGACAACGATGACTTTCACAGGACGATTCTAGTCGGTAGCCGATAGCTGGTAGGTGGTAGGTCGTAGGTAGTTGCTACCAGCTGCCGACTACCAGCTACCAGCTAGTCGTCTGCCTTCCGCGCGAAGCCGTGCAAGCTCGTGAACCTCCGCTGTCTGGCTCCGCCGACTGCTGCGCTCCGGGTCACACTGGTCAAGGGGACACGTCCCCTAAAGGGAGCGGGAATAACGCGGTCATTGGGGCCCTTTCTGGCCATAATTCGCGATTCTTGTCGGGCACGCGGCTTGCTCGGTTCGAACGCAGGAGGAGTTTCTACATGGAGATGAACAAAGGAGCGGTGGGCATCTTCGTGGCGCTGTGCATCATCGGAGGGTTGACCGGCTTTTACCTGGCGACCAGCAGCGCCCCCGAGCCGGTTCTGGACGCCGCTTCGTCAGCGCTCGCCGTTGACTCGACAGCCGGAGCGCCCGAGCAGCCGGCCGCGAACCTGGTACCTCCGGCAGCCACGCAGCCCACGACCGTCGTCGAACGACGCGTCGAGTCGCCCTCTCGGCCAGCCGCGCCACCCCGCCGGATCCAGGCAGCCCCCGCGCGAGGGCGCGTGGCGACAGCGCCCGTCGAGAACCAGCGGCCATTCACGCCGGCCGACCCGCCCGCAGCAAGGTCCGCAGCCACGGAGCCTACGCGCTCGTTTGAAGCGGAGTCCACTGAAACGACCGAACCGGCGCTGCCGGAATTTGTCGAGCTTGTCGTTCCCGCCGAATCGGTGATCGGCCTCCAGGTTGAAAGCGCACTCAGCAGCGAGCGCGCACGTGTCGAAGACGAGGTCACTGCGCGCGTCTCCCGTGACGTCCGAGTGGACGACCGTGTTGCCATTCCCTCGGGTGCCAAAGCGCACGGTCACGTGACGCTCGTCGAACGTGGCGGGCGCCTGCGCGAGCGCGCGCGGCTTGGAATCCGGTTCACCTCCGTGGTGCTCGCAGACGGCACGCGCATCCCGCTCGAGACGGAAACGATCTACCGCGAAGGCGACTCGCCCGGCGGTGAGAGCACGGCCAAAATCGGGGGCGGAGCGATTGGCGGCGCCATCATTGGAGGCATCCTCGGCGGTGCCAAGGGCGCCGTCATTGGCGGATCCGTTGGTGCGGGTGCTGGGACGGCAGCGGTGTACGCCGGTGGCAGAAACGCGGCGACTTTCCCCAGCGGTACGCCAATTACCGTCCGCCTCATCGAGCCCGCGTCCGTCACGGTCGAGAATTAGTCATTGACGGATTGACGAATTGACGAATTTAGAACCCGCAATCCGTAAATCCGTCAATTCATCATTTCCATATCGCCATCGGTGTAAGATCGGCAGCCAGGAGTACGTCTATGACAATGCGCATGGTGCTGGCTGCAATGCTCGCCGCTTTTGTTGCGATTCCGGTGAGCGCCCAGGTTCAGAAGAAAGAGTTTCCCGGCGTCCGAAACTACTCGCGTGTAGATGCCACGGTGGGCTGCGGCGGCGCGGTCGACCCAGCCGCGATGGCGGCACTGAAAAATGAGGGGTTCGCGTCCGTCATCAATCTGCGCCTCCAGACCGAAGAGGGCGCGAACGTGGAACAGGGTCGTGCCGCTGCACAGGCGGCCGGGCTGAAGTACATCCATCTGCCGTTCAATGCGGCGTCGCCCGACTCGAAAGTCGTCGACAGTTTCCTGGCGGCGGTGGCCGATCGCAGCAATCAACCCGTGTTCATCCATTGCGGATCGGCAAGCCGCGTCGGCGGCATGTGGACGATCAAGCGCGCGCTTCAGGACAAGTGGCCACTCGAGAAGGCACTGGCCGAAGGAAAAGCGGTCGGCCTGAATAACCCGGGGCTGGAGACGTTCGTTACCGAGTACATCAAGAGCCACCAATAGACATTGACGAATTGACGGATTTACGAATTGACGAATTGTGAAAAATTCGTAGATCCGTAGATTCGTAAATTCGTCAATTCATGGATCCATCTGATTTTCGCCGCCACGGCCACGCGCTCGTGGAGTGGATTGCGGACTATCTCGAAGGGTCCGAGCGGTACCCGGTACTGCCGCGCGTCGCCCCGGGGGATGTTCGCCGGGCGCTGCCTGATGCGGCGCCGGAACATGGCGAGTCGTTCGACGCGATCTTTGCGGATTTCGAGCGGGTCATCGTTCCGGCGCTCACCCACTGGAACCATCCCGGCTTCTTTGGCTATTTCGCCATCACGGCGAGCGCGCCCGGCGTGCTCGCCGACTTTCTCTCCGCGGCGCTCAACCAACAGGCGATGCTGTGGCGCACTTCGCCTGCCGCCACCGAGCTCGAAGAGACCTCGCTCGCCTGGCTGCGACAGCTGCTTGGCCTGCCGGACTCGTTCGAAGGTGTCATCTACGATACGGCCTCCATTTCGAGTCTTCACGCGCTCGCAGCCGCGCGCCAGATGACTGTTCCTGGAGTGCGCGACGCCGGGCTCGCCGGCCGGGATGTTGGAGCGGTCCGCGTGTACTGCTCCGAGCACGCACATTCCTCGATTGACAAAGCGGTCATCCTGCTCGGGCTTGGACATCGCAGTCTTCGTCACATTCCTGTCGATGACAATTTCCGAATGCGAACCGATGCCCTTCGCGACGCGATCGCCGAAGACACCGCGTCTGGCGTCCGCCCGCTCGCCGTCGTGGCGACCATCGGCACCACCTCGACCACGAGCGTGGACCCCGTGCGCGAAGTCGCGGAGATCTGCCGGCGCGACAGCATCTGGTTGCACGTTGACGCGGCGTATGCAGGAGTGGCTGCCGCGCTGCCCGAGCAACGCCCGCATTTTGCCGGCTGGGAGCAGGCCGACTCCATCGTCGTGAACCCACACAAGTGGTTGTTCACGCCGTTCGATCTGAGCGCGTTCTACTGTCGGCGCATGGATGTGGTCCGGCAGGCGTTCGCGCTCACGCCCGACTACCTGCAGACGGCCGAGGGTGCGCGCGGTGTTCGCAACCTGATGGACACCGGAATTCAGCTCGGCCGCCGGTTCCGGTCGCTGAAACTATGGATGGTGCTACGGGATTTTGGAACCGACGGCGTGCGTGCGGTGCTCTCAGAGCACATCCGTTTGGCTCGGCTGTTCGCTCGATGGATAGATGACGACCCTGACTTCGAACGGGTCGCGCCTGTGCCGTTCAGCGTCGTCTGTTTCCGGGCGCGACCGCATACGTTTGCCGGCACCTCAAAAGAGCTTGATGCGTTCAACGCGCGGCTGCTCGACGCCATCAACGCCACAGGCGATGTGTTTCTCTCCCACACGCGCCTCAACCAGCGCTTCACGCTTCGCCTCGCAGTCGGGCATCTTCGTACCACCGAGCAGCACGTCGGCCGCGCCTGGGAACTGCTGAAGCAGCATACGGCACGGCTCACCTCGGCCACGACGGTGTAACGCGCTTACTTTCAGCCGTTTGGCTCAGCTCGCGCGGGCCAACAGGGTATGTCGCTTGCACCCCCCGAGGACCGGAGGAGGACAAGCGCATGAAGAAATGGCTAATCGTGGCGGCGCTCGCGCTAACGCTTGCACCGTCGACTGCGAGTGCCGACTGGCTCTTCACACCGAACATCGGCACAACGTTCGGAGGCGCGACCAACGGCCAGGAGCATTTCACAGTAGGTGCGTCCATCGGCTGGATGGGTGAGGGGATTGTCGGCTGGGAGGCGGACCTGTCGTATACGCCCGAATTCTTCGAAGGCGACGACAACGACTTCGATTTCATCGACGGGAGCAACGTAAGCGCCGCGATGTTCAATGTAATCGTCGGCGCGCCGATCGGCGGCCAGTTGGGCCCTGGGTTCCGGCCGTACGTCACGGGAGGCATCGGCATGCTGCAGCGGGAGGTCCAGAGTGACGACGATCTGTTCAACGTGGACAGCAACGACTGGGGCTTCAACCTCGGCGGAGGCGCCATGGGTTTCGTGACCGACCATGTCGGCTTCCGCGGGGATTTGCGGTACCTCCGCTCCTTCGAAGATCTCGAGGAGAACTTCGAGGCCGGCAGTTTCGAATTCTGGCGCGCCACAGGCGGCATCACGTTCAGATGGTGAACTAGACCGTTCGGATCGTTCGGGCGTTCGGATCGTTCGGACCGTTCACCGTTCTGAGCGACCCGAACATCCCGAACGACCCGAACGCCCGTATCAGACCAACCTCCATATTTCCTTCCATCGCTCTGCGTCCCGTTCCAGCGCCACGCACCCGTGCAGTGGAAATTCTTCGGCCGCACTTCCCGGATCGCCTTTTAGCAGGTGGAGCAGGCGACTCAGATGTGGCATGTGGCCCACGATCAGAATCGATCTGTGATCGCCCGCCAGTTCATCGCGGATCCAGGTCGGTGAATCGTCCGGCTGCAGCCCTCGGGTCGCAGCGTAGCGCGCCAGCGGGTTGCACGCGCGCCAGAACAACTCGGCGGTCTGCCGGGCGCGCAGCTTCCCGCTGTGCCAGAACTGGTCGGGTCGTACGCCGCGGGCCGACGCCTCGGCGGCGAGCCGTGTTGCCGCCATGCGTCCCGTGTTGGACAACGGTCGCATCGGGTCCACATCGGGGCCGACAGCATCGGCGTGATGAACCAGCAGAATCATAGAATGTGATCTATACTGTGGCGTTTCGGGAGCGCGGCGATTTCACCGACTTGATGGGCCGCGCAGTCTGGCACCGATGCCAGCGAGCTCATACTATCTAAGTCGCGAGCAGCCCGCGACGCAGTCGGCGGGCTTTTTTGTTGTCTTCAGAGCGGGGATCAGTCATGTCGCGTTATACGTTCACGTCAGAGTCGGTTTCTGAAGGGCATCCTGACAAGGTCTGCGATTACATCTCCGATTCAATCCTCGACGCGTGTCTCGAGCAGGACAGGAACAGCCGGGTGGCCTGCGAGACCTTGTGCAAGAGCGACACGGTGGTGGTGGCGGGCGAGATTACGACAAACGCGACGCTGGACTACGACCGGATTGTTCGACAGGCCGTGAAAGAGATCGGCTACACCGACGCCTCCGAGCCGTTCTGCGATTCCACGCTCAAACTGATTTCGCTCATTACCAGGCAGTCGGGAGAGATCGATCAGGGAGTGACCGCCGCGACGAGCCAGAGTGGCGATCAGGGCGCGGGCGACCAGGGAATCATGTTTGGGTACGCCACTGACGAGTCGCCTGAGCTCATGCCGCTGCCGCTACTGCTCGCGCACAAGCTCACCAAGGGGTTGAGCGACGATCGCAAAGCGGCAAAGGTGAGCTGGCTGCGGCCGGACAGCAAATCGCAGGTGTCCGTCCTCTATGACAACAACCAGCCCAAAGAGGTCACCGCCGTCGTCGTCTCGACACAACACACCTCGCAGGCGGACCAGAAGAAGATTGCGGAATACGTGCGAGAGGAACTGGGGCCGCGCGTGCTCGGGCAATGGTGGCGCGGTTCCGTGACGTTGTTCGTGAACCCGACTGGCAGCTTCACACACGGCGGACCGTCCGCGGACGCGGGCGTGACCGGTCGCAAGATCATCGTCGACAGCTACGGCGGCGCGGGACGGCACGGCGGCGGCGCGTTCAGCGGCAAGGACCCGTCGAAGGTCGACCGCAGCAGCGCGTACTTCTGCCGCTACGTCGCAAAACAGGTGGTCGCGTCGGGACTGGCGAAGAAAGTGGAGATTCAGGTCGGATACGCGATCGGCATGGCCAAGCCCGTCTCGGTCAAGGTGGACACGTTCGGGACCGGCGACGAGCGCGCCGCAGCCGAGTTCGTCGTCGACGCATTCGACTTCAGGCCGCGTGCGATCATCGATCGCCTGGATCTGCTGCGGCCGATCTACCGGAGCACCACGAACTACGGTCACTTCGGACGGCCGGGACTGCCGTGGGAGGCCGTGGAGAAGACCGCCACCGCGGCGGCGCGCTAGAATAGCTCGTACCACCGCCTGGGACGGCCGGTCACGGCGCGCTGGACTTCGCCCACCTGCACCGCCACCTGCTGCGCACGGTCTTCGGCAACGCCGACCGACACCAGCAGCGAGTGTGTGTCGTTCTGCAGCGACTCGATTTGTCGTTCGCTGATGTCGCGGGCCGCAACCGACAGCCACAGATTGTGGGTCAGGCGTTCTGCGGCTTGTTCCGTCAGCTGGATCCCGACCACCGCGCCTGCGGTGCGACGCGACAATTCGTCGACGGCCGGCACCGCGGAGGGCCGCCGCGCGTACTTGCGAAGATCGTCGGCGAGATCCTTGGGAGCCTGCGGATCGCGCGCGGCCGCGATGTATTGAAGATCGCGGGCGACATCGCCCAGCTCCTCTTGAACAGTCGCGTTAGGCGTGGGAACCGGTCCGTCCGGTTGGCGGCAGCCAGATGAGAGCAGCAGCACAGCACCAATGAAGCCGTAGTACACGTTCGATGTCATGGGAATCAGGTTACCCTAATTCCTCGGCAGCGCGCGGATTGTCGCCGCCTTCACGATGGCCCACGCGGCGTCACCGGGCTTCAGCGCAAGCCGCTGCCAGCCGTCGCGCGTGACGAGCGCAGACAGACGGAATCCGCAGTCCAGCCCCACACGCACGAACGGTCCTTCCGGCATTTCCGACCGTACGACCGCGCGCCATTGATTCATCACGCTGGAATCGACAACGTCATGGCGTGCAATCGCCACGTCTTCCGCTCTGATGCACAGCGCCGCCTCGTGCCCGGCCGGCGCCGGCGCTTCCGCACGAATCTCCTGACCGCCTACGACGATGCGAGCGAGGCCGTTGTCGACGGCGGTGATCTGCCCGAGCAGTATCGTGTCAACCCCGACAAGCCGTGCCGCGGCCGGTGTGGCCGGCTCGTCGAACACCTCTTGCGTCGTTCCGCTCTGAAGAATGCGCCCCTCGTCGAAGAGCACCGTTCGGTCCGCAAGCGTCAGCGCGTCGCTGCGATCGTGACTCACGATGTACGTGGGGATCGCGAGGGCATGGATCAGCGCTCTGAGCTCTTCGCGAACCTCCTCACCCGTCGGTCGGTCCAGCGCCGAGAGCGGCTCGTCGAGGAGGAGCAGCTTGGGGCGTCTGAATACCGCGCGGGCGAGCGCTACCCTCTGCTGCTGCCCACCTGACAGTTGACGAGGCACGCGCCGCTCGAGGCCCCGCAGCCGGAAGACGTCGAGCAGCTCGGCAATGCGCTCCATCACCACATTCCGAGACATGTGCCGCGCGCCGAATGCGACGTTCTGCTCGATCGTCAGATGGGGAAACAACGCGTAGTCTTGAAACAGCATTCCGACGTCGCGACGATCGGGCGGCAGGTGTACGCCCTGCGCCGCGTTGAACCAGACGAGATCCCCGAACGCCACGTGCCCGCGCTGCGGGCGCTCGAGGCCTGCCAGGCACCGGAGCACGGTCGTCTTACCGGAACCTGATGCGCCGAGAAACACCGTGACACGCGGGTCTCCAACGGGATCCTGCCAGCGGCAGGCAATCGTGGGACTCTCGCGGCTCGGGTGGTCGGATCCACGCGAAGGCCGGTAGCGGAACTCGATATCGACGTCGAGCAGCGTCATAGCGATAGCGTTCGACGCTGCAGCGAGTACGTCGCCATCAGCACGATCACTGCAAAGATCAGGAGCAGCGCAGACGCCTCGTTGGCGGCGGCGTAGTCGAGCGCCTGGACGTCGTCATAGATCGCAAGCGAAATCGTGCGCGTGATGCCCGGAATATTGCCGCCCACCATGAGGACGACTCCAAACTCGCCGACGGTGTGCGCGAAGGCGAGGACGAGGCCCGCGAGCACGGCAGGCCATGACAACGGCAGCACGACCCTCAGGAATGTGTGCGGTCCGGATGCGCCAAGACAGCGCGCCGCCTCGATGAGCCGACGATCGACGGCCGCAAACCCCGACGCAAACGGCCTCACTGCAAATGGCAGATTGTAGAGAACCGACGCGATCAGAATGCCTGCAAACGAGAACGGCAGCGTGCCGTCGAACACGCGCTCGTACAGTCGTCCGGCCATCGTGTTCGGCCCCGTCGACATGAGGAAGTAGAAGCCGAGCACGGTTGGCGGCAGCAGCAGCGGAACCGCGACCGCAGCGTCGACCACCGGGCGCCATCGGCGCTTCGTGGTCGCCAGCCAGTACGCGAGCGGCAATCCGACGATCGCGAGGATGAGCGTTGTGAGCGCCGCGAGCTGGACGGTAAGCTTGACCGCAATCCAGTCCATGCGTTATCTCGGCGGGCCGAACCCGTAGGCGATCAGGATCCGGCGCCCTTCCTCGCTCAGAAGAAACTCGCGCAGCCGAATCGCGCCCATACGCGAGGCAGCCCACGGAAGAATCAGGCCTCCTTGAACGAGTGGTGGGTGCATGTTTTCGGGTACTTCCCAATAGCGGCCGCCGGTGCGTAACTGGGGCGCCACGGTGAGCGATTTGGCAATGATGCCCGCGTCGGCCGCGCCGCTTTGGACGAACTGTGCCGTCTGCGCCACGTTGTCGCCCAGCACGAGCCGCCGACGTACTCGATCCCAGATGCCTGCCTGTCGAAGCGCCGCTTCCGCCGCCCGTCCGTACGGCGCATGACGTGGATTGGCAATCGCAACCCGCCCCGCTCCTTCGAGCGCACGAAGGCCGTCGCGTTCGACGACGAGCTTCGACCCTGCGGGCACCCACACCACGAGACGCCCCACCGCGTAGGGGAATAGATCACTGGTCGATCCGATGCCTCTCGACACAAGATCGCGCGGATAGTCGATATCGGCGGACAGGTACACGTCGTACGGCGCGCGCTGGCGCAGTTGCGCATGCATGCTGCCCGACGAACCGTAGGTGACTTGCACGCGGAGGTTCGGCTGCCGCTGCGCCAGCAGCGCAATCACCTCGTCGAGCGCAAATTTCAGGTCGGCGGCTGCCCCTACCCGAACAGTCTGGACGGCGACAGGCGGTCGTTCGGCTGTCTGAGCCGATGAAAACAGCACGGCGACCAGCAGGGGGACGATAGGCACGATGCCTAACAATTTAGTATGATTTCAGTCGTTATGAAACACGGATTCATACGGTAGCGAGATGGCCCTGCTGACGGTTCGCAAGGCTGCAGATCGGCTTGGCGTCAGCTACTCGACGTTGAAGCAGTGGATCTACAAGGGCGCGGTCCGGTCGGTCCACACGAGCGGCGGACACCATCGCATCGCCGAAACCGAAGTGGAGCGGCTCCTTGCGGCGTCCGGACGCCTTCCGCCGGCGCCTCGCCGGTCTCGGCGGGCGCCCGGCGTGGTGGTTGCCCTGAGCGGCCGGAATCAGCTGCGCGGCGTCATCGACGAAGTGAGGGTCGAAGGACTGCTCGCTCAAATCCGCCTGCGCATTGGCGAGCAGCGGCTTACGGCAGTCATCACGCGTGATGCGGTGGAGGAGCTGAAGCTCAAACGAGGACAGCCCGCGCTGGCGGTCATCAAGTCGACCGAGGTGATGATCGCGCGCGAACCCGAGTGAGACGCGCCACCAAGACGACAGCAACGGACGAATCACAAGTATTGCAAAGCGCCTGCGTTACAATCCCCTGCAATGCACCTTCATGAGCGGCTTGCCGCTGCCGTGAATGAATGGCGAGCAACCGGGTACCCCACAGACTCACACCACACAATTGCCGAAATCCTCGAGTGGGCATCCGGCTCCGACGACGGGAACGTCAGGTTTCTCCGGTTCCCGCAGCTTCGGGCGCTCGAGACGTACTGGTACCTGCGCCTAGCACGTGCGACGCCGCCCACGCTCGACCTGTATCGGCAACTCTTTCCCAAGACGACCGACCTGCTGAAGGCTATCGGCCTCAGTGATCTGCGCCTCGTGGAAATGACCGTCGACATGGGTGTCGAAGGGCTCATGGAACGGGTGCGCACAGACGATGATTTCGTACGCGCCCATCGTCTCGAAGCGGTTCGTGAGACTTTGACGCTCTCCTATCCGAGTTACATCCTGGCCCTCGCGATGGGATCTAGCCAACCTGCGGCTGCAGACGATCGCCAGCCTGCCCCATCTGGCGGTCTTCTCGGATGAGGCGCACCACACGTACGGCCAGTCGCTCGACGCCGGGTTGAAGAAGGTCCGAAAAACAGTCGATTACCTTGCAGCGAGCACAAACGTGCTCTGTGTGGTCAACACCACCGGTACGCCTTACTTCCAGAAACAGCCGCTCCGCGATGTCGTCATCTAGTACGGCTTGTCGCAGGGCATTCGTGACGGCATCCTCAAAGATGTTTCGGGGAACATCCAGGCGCTGCAGCTTGACGACGATGCCGGCGACTTCGTGGCACACATCGTCGAGGATTTCTTCCGCGACTATCGGGACGTGGCCCTGCCCAACGGCTCGCCTGCGAAACTGGCCATCTACTTCCCGCAGACGGACGACTTGAAGGAGTTGAGGCCAACCGTCGATGCCGCCATCGTACGCGCGGGCCTCAGCCCCTGCTCTGGCGCTCGTCAACACGTCGGATGCGAGCTTCACCAAGTCCCACGATATCGAAGCGTTCAACCGACTGAACGACCCGGCTTCGCCGCATCGCGTGATCCTGCTCGTGAACAAGGGCACTGAGGGATGGAACTGTCCGAGCCTGTTCGCCTGCGCCCTTGCGCGCAGGCTTCGCAGTTCGAACAACTTCGTCCTTCAGGCGGCGACGCGCTGCCTGAGACAGGTACCGGGCAATTCGGCGAGCGCCCGAATCTACCTGTCCAGCGAGAACCATGGGATTCTCGACCGACAGCTCCAGGAAACATACGGCGAGCAGCTCGCCGATCTCGATCGCGCCACTCAGCAGCAGAGGCGCGCCAGCTGGTGGTCCGAAAGGTCGACATACCGCCGATTCTCGTGCGCAAGCACATTCGCACGGTGGCACGGAAGATGACGAACCGCCCCGCGTCGCTTTCGTTCGAGCGTCCCTCTCGAGTGGCCGTCGCCGGGACCAAACGCATCTTGACTTTCGAGACGTTGCAATCGACGCGCCGCGTCCTGCAGCAGGTCGGCGAAAGCGTCGAGGTCGAGACGATGCCCTCGACGCTCGACGCTTACAGCGCCGCCGTGGAGTTGGCGGCCTCGCGGCGTCTCGACGTGATTACGGTTCTCGATGCACTGAGGAGCGCTTACGGGACCGACGAAGTGCCCGAAAGCGATCTGCCGACGCTGCTGGAACAGATCGATCGGAAGACCGCTCGATACGAAGTCCACGAAGAGCCAGTGGAAGTGGCGCTCGCGCTGGTGCGACTCGAAGGATTCGCGCGGGAAGAAGGCGATGGCGGCCCTGTGTGCACGGCCCAGATTGCGTACCCGTGGACAAGGAACGGTACCTGCTTCGATGGGAGGCGTACAGCGACAGGAACACGAAGGATCTCGGCTTCCACTACACGCCGCTGGAATTTGACTCGAACCCCGAGATGTATTTCTTCGAGAAGCTCCTTGCGGAACTGAACATCAAGCCGTGGGAGGTCGAGGAGGTCTACTTCACCGGCGGCATAACCGACCCGGCGAAGACGGATTTTTTCGTCGAGTACAAGGATCAACAGGGTAAGTGGCGGCGGTATACGCCCGATTTCGTCATCCGGAAGAAGCCCGTTCCAGGCATGCCGCCCAGCTCGGGTCGCGTGTGCATCGTCGAAATCAAGGCCGAGCGCGATCGGGAAGATCGAATCAATGGCGCCTCCGGTGCGAAGGCGCTCGCACTATGCCGCTGGACCGAACTGAACTCCGAGCGTCTCAAGTACGAGATGATCTTCACCAAGACCAGCGTGGTGGAAGACGATCTGATGCGAAACGTGTGGCGGTTCTGCGAAGAGCGGGAGGTCTATCTGCCGATAGACCTCGACCGCGAGCGCATCGCGGACTTCTGCCGCCGCTGGAAGATTCGGGAACTGGCCCTGTTCGGCTCGGTGCTCAGACCATCCGACTTCCGGCCCGACAGCGACATCGATTTTCTCGCGACCTTTGCACCCGAAGACGGCTGGAGTCTCTTCGACCATATGCAGATGGAGGAAGAGCTGGCCGCCATCGTCGGCCGGAAAGTCGACCTGCTGACGAAACCCTCCGTAGAGCGGACACACAATTGGATCCGCCGCCAGAGCATCCTGCAGTCCGCTCGGACGATTTATGTCTCGTGACGACGCACACGTCCTCGACATTCTCACGGCGGCGCGCAGGGCAGAAACGTTCGTAGAGGGAATGACCGACGCGGCGTTTCTGGACGACATCAAGACGCAGTCGGCTGTGCTGCACCAGTTGACCGTGCTGGGCGAAGCGGCCAGACGCGTATCGGAGGGCTTCCGGGAAACCCATCAGGGCGTGCCGTGGAAAGCGATGGCCGGCCTCCGCAGGCCGACGAACGTTGCCATCAAGATCATCGACATGCTCGGCGAGGAAGTGCTCGTGACCAAGACCGTGTAGCTCGAGCGGCGAGAATCCGCATGTTCGCCATGGCAGCGAATCCTGCGCCCGAGTAACCTTTGTGCCCTTCGTGTTCTTCTATGTTGTGGGCCGCTGTCAAGCTCCATCTTCACCAATGCTTGTCGTCTGTCATCCTCACGCGGGTCCGGGCACGTCTGGATCCATG
>Ga0209640_10001421_pt1 | contig 20288 bp, 20 predicted proteins | sample RifCSP10_1_FD_184018 | JGI IMG/M metagenome (GOLD analysis project Ga0209640, IMG submission 184018) | Soil microbial communities from Rifle, Colorado - Rifle CSP2_sed 10_1 (SPAdes) (version 2) | ecosystem: Environmental > Terrestrial > Deep subsurface > Rock core/Sediment | place: Rifle...
CCACAACAACCGCATTGTCAGAAAATCTGATATAAGATCCGTCTTCTCTTTTTATTTCTTTGCGGGCTCTGACTAAAACAGCTTTTACAATTTCAGCTGATTTTACATTTCCCCGCGGATCCGCGGTTTTAACTACTCCGGTTATAATTTCTCCCAAAGTTGCCGTACGGGAACGCCCCTTTGCCGGAATTCCAATCACCATAATTTTTTTAGCTCCAGAGTTATCTGCAACTGTTAACATTGACCTGTGTTGAACCATCTTTGGTAATTAGATTATCAGGTTATTTACCTGACAGTCTGATTGCCTCCCTTCTTTTCTATAACTTCTACGACTTTCCATCTTTTTAATTTTGAGATTGGTTTGGTTGATTCAATTTTGACTATTTTTCCAATTTCAACTTTGTCTTCCGTGTGAACATGAAACTTTTTAAATTTCTTAACCAATTTTTTATAAAGCGGGTGAGCCACTTGTGACTGAACTCTGACCACGACAGTATTTGTCATTTTATTTGATATTACCGTGCCAATTTTAGTTTGCTTTGCCATTTTATTTCGAAAAATTTCTTAAATTTTGAGAAACATCAGTAAATTTCCTTAAATAATATCAGCAGTCACTTTGTTCTTCTGATATATCAGATTCACCGAAGGTGAAGGCTGATATTAAATTTAATTAAGATTATTAAAGATTTACTGATATTTGAAACAACTATTCCAACCTTAGTTTGTCTAGCCATGACTTAAATTATCAGGTTATTAGGTTATTAGGCTTTCAGGATTTTAAAGACCCTGATCACCCGATTACCTGATATCCTGATTGCCTCCTTTAATCCTTTCTAAAATTTCTTTTTCGCGAATAATGGTTTTAATTACCGCGATATCTTTCCTTAATTTTGTCGCTTCTTTAACGTTTTTAATTTTGTTAATTTTAGATTGTAACTTTAAATCCACAATCTTTTTGTTTTTTTCTTTAATTTCACTCAATAGTTTTTTTATTGTTTTCTCTCTATATGATTTTTTTTCGTTTATTTTCATTTTTTAAAACCTTCCTTTTATATGATATTTTCTACCTTCCCGCTTTAGAAACTATAATCGTTTTAATTGGCAATTTGTGATTAGCTAGCCTCATCGCTTCTTTGGCAATATCATCAGATACGGCTCCCATTTCAAATAAAATCATTCCCGGCTTAACAACTGCAACATATTCGCTTACTTCTCCTTTACCCGATCCCATCCTGGTTTCAGCCGGTTTTTTAGTAATCGGCTTATCCGGAAAAACCCGAATCCAGATTCTGCCACCTCTTTGCGTATAATGAGTCATTGCCCGTCTTGCAGCTTCAATTTGTCTTGACGTCAGCCAACAAGATTCTAAGGCTTTAAGTCCCCAGGAACCGAAGGCTAAAGTTGTACCTCTTGTTGCAACTCCGCCACGTTTACCCCTAAAAGTTTTTCTATATTTCGCCCTTTTGGGCGCTAACATAGCCATTTAATTCCTCTCCTTTAATTTAAATTGATTCCCAAAATCAGCAAGAAATACATCAGGAAACGCAGTCGAGTCAGACTCGACGAGTAAACTGATATATTTCGCTCGTTTTGGTGCTAGCATTGCCATTTTTTTCTCCTTTTAACCTTAACGTCTTTACTTACCTTTTTCTTTACAAATCCAAACCTTAACCCCGATAATGCCTGATTTTGTTTGCGAATCAACTTTTGCAAAATCAATATCCGCTCTTAAAGTGTGGAGAGGAATTGTACCTGTTTTTAACGTTTCTCTTCTGGCAATATCCGATCCTCCTAACCGTCCGGCAACCGTAACCCGAACTCCCTTTGCCCCGGCCCTCATTACCCTCTCTATCGCTTGTCTCATTATTCGCCTCACAGGCAAACGTTTAGAAATTTGATCAGCCATTTGACTTGCGACAAGTTGAGCGTCCAAGTCAGGAGTTCTTACTTCTTCAACCCTTACTTCTAATTTTCCCTGATCTTTTAAGTTCAAAAGTTTGAGTAAACCTTTTTTAATTTCTTCCATTCCGGAACCGCCTCTTCCTATTACAATTCCCGGTCGGGAAACGTGAAGTTTAATTATTCTTTTATCAACCGATCTGGCAATTTCAATTTTTGCAACACCAGCATTTTTAAGCCTTCCTTTTAAGAATTTTCTGATTTCAAAATCCTCAAAAAATAGATCTTTGTATTGTTTTTTATTCGCAAACCATTGAGAAGACCAGGTATATTGGTGGCCCATTCTAAATCCGATTGGATTAACTTTTTGTCCCATTTTACTTTTCTCCTTTCACTTTTGTTCTTCTAACTCTTTTTAAAAGACCTCCGACTCCTTTAGCCGGTTTGGTCGCTGTTGATGCAATTTTTGATGCTGCACCGCCGACGTTTTCCAAAGTTTGAACTGCTTTTGGCTCCGGTAATTTTTCTTCACCTTCTAAAAGTACTCTTATGTGACTTGTTGGTTTGTTTATAGGACGAACCCTTCCTCTTCCTCCGGCCCGATACCTTTTTAAAGGCGAACCCTGCATAACTTCAATCGATTTAAATCGCAAACCGCTTTCTGATAGACCATAATTGTGCCTTGCATTTGCAATAGCTGATGCAATTACTTTTTTAAGCGGCATTGCTGCTTTTTTAGGTAAGTATTGCAAATACACAACTGCATTTGTCGGCGTAAGTTTCGAGGCTTCTTTTGCCACGAGCCTGGTTTTTCTTGGCGACATTCTTAAATTGTTTGCTTCAGCTTTGACAATCATGACACTTTAAGGAGACAACCTACGGTTTTCCCCTTAATATTCCCCTTTCAGATGTAAAAATTTTCCCAGCAAAGCTGGATAAAATTTTGATTTTGTATTTCTTAAATCTATAATCCATAATCTATAACCTACTTCTTGGCAGTAGACTTTTCTGTAATCTTTCCGTGACCCCTAAAAATTCTGGTTGGTGCAAATTCCCCAAGCCTGTGACCTACCATAGTTTCCGAGACATATACATTTTGAAAGGCTTTCCCATTGTGAACCGAAAAAGTGTGACCGACAAAATCCGGCGATATTTGAGACCTTCTTGCCCAGGTTTTTATCGGCTCTTTTTTACCGGAGTCTTTTTGAGCTTTTACCTTTTTGGTTAATTTTTCGTCCACGTACGGACCTTTTTTACTGGATCTAGCCATTTTTTATTTCCTTCGCTGCAAAATAAACATATCTGAATATTTTTTTCTTTTTCTGGTTCTTTTTCCCAAAGTTTTCTTACCCCACCTGGACTTTGGAGACGGCATACCAATTCCGGATCGGCCTTCTCCTCCACCGTGAGGGTGATCTCTCGGCGACATAGCTACTCCCCGAACGGTTGGTTTGATTCCCATATGTCTTTTTCTTCCGGCTTTTCCAAGCTTGACGTTCTTCCATTCAATATTTCCCAGTTGTCCAATTGTTGCAACACATTCGAGATGAACTTTTCGAATCTCGCCGGACGGCAATTTAACATTTGCGTAATCTCCATCTTTGGCAATAATTAAAGCTTGTGAACCGGCTGATCTAACTACCTGTCCACCACGCCCTTTGAAAAGTTCCAAATTATGAATCGGGGTTCCTAAAGGAATTCTTCTTAATGTTAAAGAATGGCCAAGTTTAAGTTTTGCCTTTTCCCCGGAAACGATTTCGTCTCCGATTTTTAAACCTTCAGGAGAGAGAATATATCTTTTTTCTCCGTCAGTATAATTTATAAGTGCAATATTGACTGTTCTGTTCGGATCGTATTCAATCGCAGCCACAGATCCTGCAACATTATGTTTATCTCTTTTAAAATCGATAAATCTTAAAAATCTCTTGTGACGGCCGGCTTGGTGGCGAACAGTAATTTTCCCGCCGGACCTACCCGATCTTTTCGGCAATATTACTCTTAATTTCTTTTCAGGTTTCATCTTGGTAATTTCGGAGAAATCCAAGCCTGATTTAAATCTTTGAGTACTGGTTGCACCGTGATAAATTTTAAGCGGCATTATTTATTTAGAAATAAGGGACTTATTTCTTTCCTTTCTCAAACAAATCTATTTTTTGTCCGTCTTTAACTTGAACATAAGCTTTCTTCCAAGAACTTGTGTAAGTTATTTGCCTGGAATATCTTCCCCTGGCATTTCTTTCAGGTTTAAAAATTATCGTACTAACTTTAAGAACATCAACCTTAAATTGATCTTCTACAGCTTTTTTTATCTGGTATTTATCGGACTTTAGGGCAACTTGAAAAGTATATATATTTGTATCCAGTAAACTTTGAGCTTTTTCAGATACGATTGGTCTTATTAAAATCATTTAGTTTTACCTTTCTTTTGGACAGCATTGGGTAAGTTTCCGTCATTTTTCCCAATTTGAGAAATTGCTCCTTTTTCAAAAATTACTTTTTGATGCACCAAAATTTTGTACGGATTCAAATTTCTAACAAGCTCAATTTCACTTTTTGGCAAATTAGAAAATGCTCTTTTTAATTTTTCATTCACGTTTTCAAGAACAAGAAGAGCATCTCTGGTCTCAAATTTTTCAAGCAGCTTTACCGCGTCTTTGGTTTTTGCTCCCAACTTTTCCAAATTAGAAATAACTATAAAATCATTTGATTGTTTCTTTAATGTTAAAGCGCCAAATAAAGCCTGCTTTTTCATCTTTTTATTCAATTTTTGCACGTAACTTCTTGGTTTCGGACCATGCACAATTCCTCCGTGCTTCCATTGAGGAGATCTAATTGATCCCTGGCGTGCCCGTCCGGTTCCTTTTTGCTTCCAGGGCTTTCTTCCCCCGCCTGAAACTTCCGCTCTTGTTTTAGTTGAAGCAGTTCCTTTTCTTTGATTGGCCAAATATGTTCTTAGAGACTGGTTAACTAAATCTAAATTTTGCTGGTCAAAAATTTCTTTTGACAAAGATTGACTTCCAATTGCCTTGCCGTCAATCGAATACACTTTAGCTGCCAAACTTCCGCTTTTGGCCGCAACTCCAGCAGCAACCTTTGAACTCGGTTTTGCTGTTCTTTTTACAATAACTTTTTTAACTTGTTTTTTACTTGCTTGCTTTGGCATCTTCTTTCTCCTTTACCTCGAGCGTAGTCGAGGGGTTATCATCCTCTTTTGGTTCGTCTTTTATAACCTCATCAACTTTCTGATTACCTTCAACACCTTCCATAGTGGCAGTATCTTCAGCCACTGTCGCTGTTTCCTTCACATTTGACTCATCTGGCTCTTCTGACTCACTTGCAACTTTTTGACCATATCCTTCAACTTTCCCAACTTTCTCAATTAATAAAACACCATTTCGTGATCCGGGAAGGGAACCTTGAATAACCAGTAAATTGTTTTCTTTGTCAGTTTCTACAACAACCAATTGCGGAATTGTTACCCTTTCATCTCCCATATGACCCGCCATTTTCTTACCTTTAAAAACTCTGCCCGGAGTCGTACCTTGGCCCAAAGATCCGGGTGCACGATGTCTGTCTGACTGACCGTGAGTTTTGGGCCCTCCGTGGAACCCGTGTCTCTTCATCGCTCCCGCAAATCCGCGTCCTTTAGAAACTCCTGTTACTTTAACTAAATCTCCAACCTTGAAATTGGAAGCATCAATTGTATTACCTTTTTGAATACCTTCCAGGTTATCGACTCTAAATTCCCGTAAAATTTTTGGGACACTTGGTAAATCCTTGTAATTTCCAAGTTGTGATTTAATCGGTTTCTTTTCGTTTCCGAGCCCGATTTGAATTGCGTCATAACCGTCTTTATCGCCTGACTTAATTTTTGCCACAACATTGGCATTTGCCGAAACGACAGTTACCGGAATTCGTTTGCCCTGGGCATCAAAACGGTTGGACATATTTACTTTTTTGCCAATTATTACGTTTATCATTTCGAAAAAAATTATTAATTTTTGAGAAATATATCAGCATTTCATCTGATATATTTTTTGCTCCTTTAATTACGCAAAAATCAGGACCCTTGAAATTGTTTCTGATTATTCAGAATTTTCAGGAAGTCCTGTTTCTAAAACTTCACCTTAAAGTGTGCTTACCCGATAAAGTCGCAGTAAGATTTGTAAGTCTCAAAAACCTATTCTACATTATTTTTTTAAGTTTTACCTAAAAAGCCGCCTTAATTTTTATAGGCACCAAATTTTACCAAATCGAACCTAATTTGTCCAATCTCTACATTTTTAACTCAATATCGACCCCGGCAGGCAGATCCAGATGCATCAGTGAATCTATTGTCTTGTCAGTCGGCTCAATAATGTCAATTAATCGTTTGTGCGTTCGGGTTTCAAAAACTTCACGGGCGTTTTTGTCTGTGTGTGGGCTTGTCAAAACGATTACTCTCTCAATTTTGGTCGGCAAGGGGATCGGACCGGCTACCTTAGCCCCAGTTTGAAGAGCAGTTTCAATTATTTCACGACAAGACTGATCCATCACCCGATGGTCATATGCTTTAAGTCGTACTCGTATTCTTCCTTTTGGCATAATTTTCCTTTTGACTATAGTCAATCGACTATCGACGATCGACACCAAACGCACTTTTAATGTGCTTTTTAATTAGCTCTTCGCAATTAGCTACTAGCTATTGGTATTAAATTTTCTAATTTCAACTTATCTGCAACTCTTCCAGTGCACAAAATTTTAATTCCTTTCTCGTGATAAATCAGTGAAAGTGTGTCTTCACCAACATGATACATCTTACACAAACCTAAACTTGTTTTAAATTCTTCAATAAAAGGTACAGTATAACGCCACTGATCTAACCGATCCCATTCAGCTGACTCGATTGGTATATTAATTTCCGGTGCCATTTTTTTGTTTTTTTAAACTATTTACAATTCACTATTTACCATTAACATCCAGTGCCGCGACATCAGCATTAAAAGGGGGTCTTTTTAATTGACCCCCAAGTTTAATGCAACTTATGCAACGACTTTGGAAACGACTCCTGCTCCGACGGTGTGTCCACCTTCCCGGATAGCAAATCGGATTCCTTCTTCCATTGCAACCGGTTCAATGAGTTTAACCTTCATCGTTACGCTATCTCCAGGCATAACCATTTCGGTTCCTTCGGGTAACGTTGCCTCACCGGTTACGTCAGTTGTTCTGACATAAAATTGAGGCCTGTAACCTGAAAAGAAAGGGGTATGTCGACCTCCCTCTTCTTTGGTTAAAATATAAACTTCTGCCTCGAATTCTGTGTGAGGAGTAGTTGTTTGCGGCTTGGCCAAAACTTGACCGCGTTCAACGTCGTCTTTTTCGACTCCCCGAAGTAAAACTCCGACGTTATCTCCTGCCTGACCTTCGTCAAGTTGTTTTCTAAACATCTCGACTCCGGTAACAACCGTTTTCTTTGTCGGTTTAATACCAACAATCTCAACTTCCTCGTTAACTTTGACAACTCCTCTTTCGATTCTACCAGTTACGACGGTTCCTCTTCCTTTAATTGAGAAGACATCTTCGACCGGCATCAAGAAAGGTTTATCAAGATCGCGGGTTGGAGTTGGAATGTGTTCATCAACCGCCTTCATCAAATCCTCAATTGCTTTTACAGAATCGGCATCACCTTCCAAAGCTTTAAGAGCAGAACCTCTAATTATTGGAACGTTTTTACCATCATATTGGTATTTATCCAAAAGTTCTCTTACTTCAAGCTCAACCAAGTCTAATAGTTCTGCATCGGAAACCATGTCAACCTTGTTCAAAAAGACTACGATTGCAGGAACGTTAACCTGACGCGCAAGAAGAATGTGCTCCCTGGTTTGAGGCATAGGGCCGTCCGGAGCAGAAACAACCAAAATTGCACCGTCCATTTGAGCAGCACCGGTGATCATGTTCTTGATGTAATCAGCATGACCCGGAGCGTCTATGTGAGCATAGTGTCTCTTTTCTGTTTCGTATTCAACGTGGGTAATGTTAATTGTGATTCCGCGTTGTTTTTCTTCCGGAGCGTTGTCAATTTGGTCAAAAGATTTGGCTTCCGCCATTCCTTTCTTTGACAACACGGTCGTAATTGCCGCAGTTAAAGTGGTTTTTCCGTGATCAACGTGACCAATAGTTCCCACGTTAACGTGAGGTTTAGTTCTTTCAAATTTTTTGCTTGCTGTGTCTGCCATTTTTTTCGCCTCCTTTCAAATTATTTTAATAAATTATTAATTTTTTTGCTAAATTTTAACTTACAACTCCTTTTGATTTTGCAACTATTTTATCTGTAATGTTACCAGGAACCTCCTGGTAGTGCGACGGCTCCATGTATGCTGAAGCTCTTCCCTGAGACATTGATCTTAATGTCGTAACATATCCGGACAATTCAGCTAAAGGAACAAGAGCTGTTATAATTCTGACATTTCCTCTTTGTTCGGATCCTAATATTTGAGCACGCTTGGCCGATAAATCTCCAATAACTTCCCCCATAAATTCTTCAGGAGTTGTTACCTCGACTTTCATAATCGGCTCCAAAATCGCCATTTGAGCGCTAGCTGCCGCGTTAGAAAGAGCCATCGAACCGGCGATTTTAAAAGCAATTTCTGATGAATCAACGTCATGATATGATCCATCATAAACCGCAACTTTCATATCTACAACAGGATAACCGGCCAAAATTCCGGTTTCCATTTTCTCTTTAATGCCTTTTTCAATTGCGGGAATAAATTCCTGGGGGATCGCGCCTCCTTTAATTTCCGAAACAAACTCAAACCCTTCGCCTCTGGATTTCGGTTCAATTCGGAGCAAACAATGACCGTATTGGCCTCTTCCTCCGGTTTGTTTAATGTATTTTCCTTCTCCTTCGGCGACTTTAGTTATAGTTTCTCTATATGCAACTTGAGGTCTACCAACGTTAGCTTCTACTTTAAATTCTCTTTTCATTCTGTCAACCATAATTTCCAGTTGTAATTCACCCATTCCGGAAATTATTGTTTGACCCGTTTCGTGATCTGATCTGATTCTAAAAGTAGGATCTTCTTCGGATAACCTTGAAAGGGCAAGTCCAAGTTTTTCTTGATCAGCCTTGGTTTTTGGTTCAATAGCAAGAGAAATAACCGGTTCCGGGAATGTAATTGATTCCAAAACAATTGGGTTTGACTCATCAGCTAAAGTATCACCGGTTGTGGTACGAGTAAGTCCAATAACCGCAACAATTTCCCCGGCAAACGCTTCTTTAATTTCCTCACGCTTATCTGCGTGCATCAAAAGAATTCGACCAATTCTTTCTCGTTCGCTTTTGGTAACATTTAAAACACTTGATCCTGATTTTAATGTGCCAGAATAAACCCGAACATAAGTAAGCTTACCTACGTGAGGGTCTATTTGTACTTTGAACGCAATTCCAGCAAACGGTGCGTTAATGTCATTAGCTCGAGCCTCATCCGCACCAGTTTTTGGATTATATCCACGCACCTGGGGGATGTCAAGCGGACTAGGTAGGAAATTAATGACGGCATCAAGAAGCGGTTGTACTCCTTTGTTTCTTAGAGAAGATCCGGCCAGAACAGGAACAATTTTATAAGCAATAGTGGCCGCTCTTAGAGCTTGCATTAATTCTTTCATCGTCGGTTCTTCGCCTCCCAAATACTTTTCCAAAAGTTTATCGTTTGTTTCTGATATTTTTTCAATTAATTCATTTCGATACTTTTCAACATCATCATGCATATCGCTTGGAACTTCAACTTCATTAAATTTCATTCCTGAAGGATCATCTCCCCAAACAAAACCTTTTCGGGTCAATAAGTCGACGACTCCAACAAACTCGTTTTCTTTGCCGATTGGTAAGTTATAAGGATAAGCCGGTGCGCCCAGTTTTTCTCGAATAGACTTTAAGGTTTCAATATAATCAGCCCCTAACTTGTCCATCTTGTTAATGAAACAAATTCTTGGAACGTTGTATTTATCTGCCTGACGCCAAACTGTTTCTGATTGTGATTGAACTCCTTCTTCAGCGTCCAGAACAGTCACTCCACCGTCTAAAACCCGAAGAGATCGTTCAACTTCTGCCGTAAAATCGACGTGACCCGGCGTATCGATAATATTTACTCTGTGTTCAATATCAGCCAATGGTCCGGTTTTGGGAATCCAAAAAGTGGTAACTGCCGCAGAAACTATAGTAATTCCCCTTTCTCTTTCCTGTTCCATCCAGTCGGTAACCGTCGTTCCCTCGTCGATATCGCCGATTTTATAAGTTTTTCCTGTGTAGTAAAGAATTCGTTCGGTAGTCGTAGTCTTGCCGGCATCAATATGGGCAATTACACCAATATTACGTATTCTGTCTAAGGGATAGATGCGGGAGTCCTGTTGAGCAGCCATAAATTACCACCTAAAGTGTGCAAAAGCACGATTTGCTTCTGCCGATTTGTGCATTTCTTCTTTTTTTCGAACAGCGTTTCCTTGTCCCTCGCTGGCTTCGGTTAATTCTGCTGCAAGTTTGGCTGACATTATAGGAGAGTTCGATTTTCTATCAACATAATCTTTATTGGACCGCAAGTCAGCAGAATCTATTAACCAGCGAATTGCTAAAGCTTCCCTGCGGGTTCCCCTAACCTCCATCGGAACCATGTAACTTGCTCCTCCAATTCTTCTTGGCCTGACTTCCATCTTAGGTGCAACGTTAGCAATCGCAGTTTCAAAAACGTTAAGAGGATTTTTGCCGGTATTTTGAGCAATTTGATCAAAAGCCTTATAAACAATTTTTCTGGCCAGGTCTTTTTTGCCGCTTTCCATAATCCGGTTTATAAATCGGCTTAAAAGTCCCGATTTATAAATTGGATCCGGTTCTAAATTTCTTTTGAAAGTTGTTTTTTTACCCCGTGCCATAAATTATTTTTTAAACTTTAGTTAAAAAGTCGCATTTTTTTAAAATTAACCTTCTTCCCCAGCGCTTTGAGCTTTAGCAGCACCTGCTGATGCGGCTGCTGAAGAAGCTGTCGTTGCGCCGGATTTTTTAGTTCCGTATAAAGATCTTCCCTGTTTTCGGCCAACCACACCCGAAGCATCAAGTTTACCTCTTATGATGTGATACCTAACTCCCGGTAAATCTTTTACTCTCCCGCCCCGAATCATGACAACAGCGTGCTCTGCAAGCTCGTGACCGATACCGGGAATATACGCCGTAATTTCTTGGCGGTTGGAAAGCCTGACTCTGGCAACTTTTCGCAACGCCGAATTTGGTTTTCTGGGAGTAGTCGTTTTAACTAATGTTAAAACACCCCGTTTTTGCGGTGAATAGGTTTGCATGTAACGATTTTGAATTGCATTGAAAGATTTTCGAAGTACGGCAGTTTTCACCTTTTTTTCAGGTCTCTTTCTTCCTTTGCGAATTAATTGATTTACTGTCGGCATTTTTTAAATTAAATTAAAATAATGTAATGTATTGTTTAGCTGAAATATTTTTCCCTTTTCAAAAAAAGAGACCAGCTTTTTTGCTAGTCACCTTCACTAACCTAAAGCTCGCTACCTAAGTTGTGTTTGTTTTGCTTGTGACAAAGAGTATATTAGCTTCGAAGCTAAAAGTCAAATCATTCGACTTCGCCGGGGATTGACCTTGAGTGTAATCGAATGGGTCAAATAGCCAGGCATTAAGATTCGAATTCAACAGATTGAGCCCGCTTGGGATCGGTTGGAATTAATCGGCCAATAATAACATTCTCTTTCAAGCCGACTAATCTATCTATCTTGCCTTCGATTGCTGCATCAGTTAAGACGTTAGTCGTTTCCTGGAAGGAAGCGGCAGATAAGAATGATTCTGTGTAAAGCGCACCTCTTGTTATACCTAAAATGACAATTTGCGCTGTTGCCGGTTCTCCGCCTTCTGCTAAAACCCTGTTATTCTCGGATTGGAACCTTACCTTATCAACCAGTTCATTTGGCAACAGCGTGGTATCGCCCGATGATTCCACACGGACTTTATCTGACATCTTGCGGACAATAATTTCAAAATGTTTATCATTAATTGGCACACCTTGACCTTCGTAAACCTCTTGAACTCCTGAAATAATATATTTTTGAGACTCTCGGATTCCTTTAACTGATAAGATTTCTTTAACGTCCAGATGACCGGAACAAAGAGGAGTTCCCGCATCAATCATATCGTCGTCTGCAACTAATACTTCAGATGTGGCAGGGATAATATATTCTCTCTCAACCACCGGCTTTAATTTTGTTGAACGAACCTTTACTTTAAACCCTTCGGCAGATTCTTCAATCGAAACTTTACCGGCTATCTCTGAAATTGGCGCCAAAACCTTCGGAATTCTGGCTTCAAATAATTCTTCAACTCTCGGCAAACCTTGGGTAATATCCAGCCCGACGATTCCTCCCAAGTGGAAGGTTCTCATAGTAAGCTGGGTTCCCGGCTCACCAATTGATTGAGCGGCGACGACTCCAACCGGAGTTCCGATGTTGACCAATTTCTTATCAATCGGATTTCGTCCGTAACAAGCCGCGCACATTCCGTACTTTGCAGCGCAAGTCAAAGGCGAACGGACAAGTACGCTTTCGATTTGGGATTTTTCAATTGACAACGCTTTTTCTTCATCTATCTCTTCATTTCTTTTTACAATAGCTTTTTTAGATCTTGAACTAACTATGTCAGTTGCGGCAATTCTTCCAAGCAGTCTGTCTGTAAACTTTGTTTGTCGGTTGTCTTTCTTGGAAATTTCTAAGCCTTCTTTGGTACCGCAATCCTGTGAACGAATAATGACATCGTGTGCAACATCAATCAATCTTCGGGTTAAATATCCCGATTCCGCGGTTTTCAAAGCCCGGTCAGCAAATCCTTTTCTTGCACCTCTGGATGAGGTGAAATATTCAAATACCGAAAGACCTTCTCTAAAGTTCGATTTAGTCGGCAGAGGAACGATCTTTCCTGAAGGGTCAGCAACTAGTCCCCGCATACCGGCCAATTGTTTAATCTGATCTCCTGTTGCACGGGAACCGCCGGAATCCGAAATAAGTCTTATGGAATTATCGTCTTGGAAATTCTTCCATGTTAAATCTGCGATTTCCTCGGTTGTTTCGACCCAAATCTCATTTGACAATCGCCTTAATTCATCCCGGGTAATCAGACCCGTTCTATATGTACCTTCAACTTCTTCGACCCTTTTTTCAGCTTTTTCAATAATCTGATCTTTATTGGGAATAATTCGACAGTCAAATACCGAAACTGATAAACCGGAAAAAGTTGCACCTTCAAATCCTAAAACTTTAAGGTTATCGATTAACTTTGCAGTGCGCTCTTCATCGCCCAAGTCGTAAACTTTTGAAATAATTTGCTTTATCGTTGACGCTTTAACAGCCTCATTGATGTAAGAAATTTCCTTAGGAAGTAAATTATTGAATAAAATTCTTCCGACGGTTGTTTCAATTTTTTCTCCGCGCTCATAAACGGTTATTTTTGTTCTGGCCTGGATTTTTCCGCATTGATAAGCTAAAATTGCCTCTTTAAAAGAACCGAAAATTGAAGTTGATTCAAGACCGCTTAAGCTGGTTAAGTAATACATACCCAAAGCCATTTCTTTGTTCGGCAAAGTAATTGGCGAACCATCGGCGGGTCTTAGTAAATTCTTCGAAGCCAACATTAAGTCTTGTGCTTCCTCTTGAGAAACAACAGATAGCGGAACGTGAACCGCCATTTGATCCCCGTCAAAGTCGGCGTTAAATCCGGCACAAACACAAGGGTGAATTCTGATTGCGTCACCTTCAATTAAAACCGGGAAAAATGCCTGGATTCCTAATCGGTGCAATGTTGGCGCACGGTTTAAAAGTACAGGGTGATTTTTGGTAATCGTTTCAAGAATGTCCCAAATTTCCGGTGGCCGTCTTTCTAAAACGTGTTTTGCACTTTTAACGTTGGGAGCTAAACCCTGGGCAATTAGTTCCCGAAGGACAAACGGCTTAAACATCTCAAGCGCCATCTCTTTTGGCAAACCGGCCTGATTTAAGTTAAGTTCAGGTCCGACAACAATTACTGATCTTCCCGAATAATCAACACGCTTACCGAGCAGGTTTTGTCTGAATCGGCCTTGTTTACCCCGAAGCATGTCAGACAATGATCGAAGTTGGGAAGCCGCAACAGCGCTTCTGGTATATGGTCTTTGGGTTGAGTCAATAAGTGCATCGACTGCTTCCTGAAGCATTCGTTTTTCGTTTCGCAAAATAATTTCCGGAGCGCCCAAATCCATCAATCTTCTTAAACGATTATTTCGGTTAATTACTCTTCGATAAAGATCGTTCAAGTCAGAAGTTGCAAATCTTCCTCCTGAAAGTTGAACCATCGGTCTTAAATCCGGAGGTAAAACAGGCAAAATCTTTAAAATTAATGTTGTTGGAGAAATGCCTGCCTTTCTCATTCCTTCAACAATTCGCAACTTTTTGGTTAACTTAATGTGTTTTTGTCCGGTAGATTTTTGAATTTCTTCCCTTAAAATTGCCGAAAGTTTTGAAAGGTCAATTTTTTCTAAAATCTTAAGCAACGCCTCTCCGCCCATACCAACTTCCAAAAATTCATCAAGTCCGTTTTCAAAGAGTCTTAAATATTCTTCCTCATACAAAAGCATTCCAACGCTCACCGAACGGACAAGGTCGACCAAGGCTTTTGCAGCCGTTGCAATTTTTAGGACTTCGACAGAATTATTTTCGCGAATTTGGGCAATTCTTTGTCTTGATTTGAGTTCAATTTCCTCAATTTTTAAATCCTGTTGTTCTTTTGATTTAACTTTTGACTTAATTTCCGAAGCTTCTTTTTCAGTTTCTTTTTCAAGCTGGCTGATTTCTTTTTCGGACTTGGAAGTCAGTTCCTTCTTTTCCTTTTCAAAGTTGTCGTTAACACTTTTTATCGCCTTTTCTCTTTTGTCTTCATCAACCGATATCACCAAATAAGATGCAAAATAAACAATAGATTCAATATCCCGGGGAGAAATATCCAAAAGTAATCCAAGTTTTGATGGTGCACCCTTAAAAAACCAAGCGTGGGCAACAGGAGAAGCAAGTTTTATGTGACCCATTCGCTCACGTCGAACCCGGCTTTGGGTTACTTCAACTCCGCATTTGTCACAAATTACACCACGAAATCTTATTCTTTTATATTTTCCGCAATAACATTCCCAGTCCTTAGTCGGTCCGAAAATTCGCTCGTCAAACAAGCCGTCCTTTTCCGGTTTTAGGGTTCGGTAATTAATGGTCTCGGGTTTGGTAACCTCACCGTGTGACCACTCCAAAACGTCACTTTCTGATGCAATTGTTACTTTTAATGCTTCAAAATCTAATAAGTCTGTCATTTTTGTTAAACTTCCTTAATTAACTTATAAATATTTTTTGATTAACGAAAATATCAGTAAACTACATAATTATTTTAAATTAAATTAAAATAATACACTGTTTGGCTGATATTTTACGTTTCCTCCTTTACTTCTTCTTCAGCCGGCGCTTCTTCAATTTCCATCGGACTGTCTTTGCTTTCTAATTCTGCAGCTGAGGCAACAACGTCGGCTCCGGCTTCTGATGCCAAAGCTTCTGCCTGATCGGCAATTTCAGCTTCTTTAACTAGCTGTTCGGTTGTCGTTGATTCTTCTTTGGTTTTAGCTCCAATCATATCAACTTTAAGATTTAAACTGTTCAATTCTCGTACTAAAACCTTAAACGACTCAGGAATTAAAGGTTGAGGAATATCAGTTCCCTTAATAATAGCCTCGAAAGCTTTCGCCCGGCCAACAACGTCATCAGCTTTAATTGTCAACATTTCCTGCAGGGTAGCAGCAGCTCCATAAGCTTCGAGTGCCCAGACTTCCATTTCTCCAAGTCTTTGACCTCCCATTTGAGCTTTGCCCCCTAAAGGCTGTTGAGTAATTAGCGAATACGGACCGGTTGATCTTGCGTGAGTTTTATCCTCAACCATATGAATCAATTTCATAATATATCCTCTTCCAACGACTACCGGACGATCAAAAGGCTGACCGGTTCTGGCATCGTATAAGGTTGCTTTCCCATCAGCCGGTAAATTAGCTCTTTTTAACTCTTCAACAATCTTATCCTCTTCAAATTTTTCAAAAACCGGCAAACCGATTTTATATCCCAATTTTTCAGCTGCCCAACCGAGATGGGTTTCTAATAATTGTCCAAGGTTCATACGGGATAAAACCGAAAGAGGTGAAATAATAATATCAATCGGTGTTCCGTCTTCCAAATAAGGCATGTCGTATGAAGGAACAATTTTTGAAATAACACCTTTATTTCCGTGACGGCCGGCTAACTTGTCTCCAACGACAACTTTTCGCATTTGGGAAACTTTGACGATAATTTTCTTGATCGTTCCCGGTTCAAGTTCGTCACCCTGTTCACGCGACAAAATTTTAACTCCAATAACCGTTCCCCGTTCTCCGTGAGGAATTCTCAAAGAAGTATCTCTGACTTCCCTGGCTTTTTCTCCAAAAATTGCCCGGAGCAATTTTTCTTCTGCGGTTAACTCGGTCTCGCCTTTCGGAGCAATTTTCCCAACTAAAATATCATTTGGTCCAACCTCTGCTCCTACTATTACGATTCCGTCTTCGTCCAAGTTGGCCAAATCTTCCTCACCAACGTTAGGAATATCTCTGGTGACTTCTTCAGGACCTAATTTTGTATCAACTACCGCAACTTCGTGTTCCTCGATATGAATCGATGTTAACGAGTCATGTTTGACTAGTCTGTCCGAAATAACTATTGCGTCTTCGTAGCCCAGACCATCAAATGAACCATAAGCAATTAATAAATTTTGACCGAGTGCCAGTTCTCCATTTTCCGTTGCTGGCCCGTCAACTAATACGTCTCCTTTTTTAATCTTTTGACCAGCTACTACCCTTGATCTTTGTGAATAACAAGTTGATTGAGGAGTTCTGGTAAATTTATTTACTCCGTAAGTTGCTGTCTTTGTTTTTCCGTCAATTTTCATTTTGACTTCAACCTTATTGGCGTCAACATAAGTTACTTCTCCATCACCTTCGGCTCTTACTACCCGGCCCATATTGTCGGCGACAACTTTTTCCATACCCGTTCCGACAACCGGAGATGATGGAATCAAAAGCGGGACCGCCTGACATTGCATGTGGGTTCCCATCAAAGCACGATTAGCTTCGTCGTGAGCCAAAAACGGAATTAATGACGCACTCGTTCCGACGATTTGTCTTGGCACAACGTCGATAAAACTAACTAAGTTTGTTGGAGCAGTCAAAAACTCTCCCTGGAATCTAACGGGAACTCGTTCGTCTAAGATAAAACCTTTGTTGTCAATATTTATTGAAGCGTGAGTAATATAATAATCTTCTTCGTCATCAGCTGATAAGTAAACAATATCGTTGGTTACCTTCATTTTGTTTCCCACTTTTTCAACTTTTCTGTAAGGTGCTTCCAAAAATCCGTATCCATTAATTTGAGCGTAAAGCGAAATATACGTTACCAGTCCAATATTCGGACCTTCCGGAGAACGAATCGGATCGATTCGGGAATATTGTGAATGGTTAATGTCACGAATTGAAAATGAAGCTCTTTCCCTTGTTATTCCGCCGGAACCCATAACCGTTAATCTTCGTAAATTATCAAGTTCGGATAACGGATTGGTCGAGTCAAGAATTGTAGATAATTGGCTGGTTCGGAAAAATTCGTTTACAGCCGAAATTACCGGTCTGGCATTAATCAGCGTTGCCGGATTAACCGGCGCATCAAGCGTAGCCAAAGTCATTCTCTCTTTAACGACTCTTTCAAGCCTTAGAAGTCCGACACGGAAAGCACTTTGGGCAATTAATTCTCCCACTCGTCTAACGCGTCTATTGCCAAGATGATCAATATCGTCAACCTTGCCTTCGCCGCCGGCTAGTTGCAAAAGATAAGCAAAAGTAGCTAAAAAGTCGGCCGGTTCTAAAACGAAACTGTCTGATTTTGCCGGTAAACCGTTTGAGGCCAGTTTTTCTTTAATTGCCGCAAGTTTCTTTTCAATCTTAAATCTGCCTACTTTGCCGATTGAATAGTGGCGTCCGTTGAAGAACATCGAATCAATCAAAGACTTGGCGTTATCCAAAACTGCCGGGTCTCCGGGTCGCATTTTGCGGTAAATTTCAATTAGAGCTTCGTCTGTTGAAGAGGTTGGGTCTTTGGCAAGCGTGCTTTCCAAATATTTGTGATCCAAATCGGAATCAAAATCGCCTAAAACTTTGCGGATCTGATCATCAGTTGAAAGACCCATTATTCGAAGAAAGGTAGTTGCCGGGAATTTCTTTCGGCGGTCAACCTTAACCGAAATGACGTCATTTCTGGCGATTGCAAACTCAAGCCAGGAACCCCGGATTGGTCTAATTTCTGCTCCGTACAACATTCGGCCGGTAATCGGATCAATTCCGCCTGAAAAATAAACTCCCGGAGCACGAACCAATTGATTAACAATTGCTCTTTCAATTCCGTTGATAATAAAAGTACCTTTATCAATCATCAAAGGAAGGTCGCAAAGAAAAACTTCGGCTTCGGTTTTTGAACCGGTTTGTTTGTTGGTTAGGGTTGCCTTAATTTTTAGGGGAACATCGTAGGTTACGCCTTTTTCAATTGCTTCTTCAGGAGTATATTTTGGCTTGTCAAAAAAGTGGTGGCCAAATTCCACTATCCAATTTTTACCGGTTAAATCTTCAATCGGCGTAATTTCGGAAAGCGCTTCTTCGATACCCTTATTAATAAACCACGAAAAAGATTCCCGTTGAATCTCAATCAGATTCATAGGGGGCAAAATATCCTCTTTTTGCCAAAAAATTCTATCTTGTGTGATTGCCATCAGCTTTAGTTACTACCCGAAACTCAAGCTGCAAATGACTTTGAAAGGTTAAAACAAGTTGACTCTCTAGGTCTTGCGCAACTATTGGTACACAAAAAACGAACGAACACATTCGTTCGCCACGGTAAATGTGAATTTACTCCTCTCTTATAGGTTTGTCAAGTCTTAATTTATTAAGACTTGATCTTGAGTGAAATCGAAAGATCAAAAGGGGAAGTTTAAAGAAATTGATTTTCTCTTCAGAAGATTCTAGAAATAGACGCCCCGATAATGGTTTTATCAGGATCACTGCCTAACAAGGTACATTTTAAAAAATTTTTTCGGAAAAACCAAGAGGAAAAAATCCAAAAGAACCAAAAAACCAATTACTTAGTCTCAATTGGCACTACCAGGCGAACAGCACCAATGTGGCGAGCGCCGTGGTCACGGCTCCCGTTGCTGACATCCACGCCGTGATCAGGCCCGGCGCGACCGACGCAGGCAACGTTCGAACCGGCTTTATTAGTGGGATTTTTAGTTCTACCATAAACCCAGTCCAGTTCTTGAGCTTTTACGTAATCAGGGCCGAATAACCATTTACCTGTTGCGTCCAAGTGCTGAAATGTTATATCAGTTAGGGTTGATGCTTCGTCAGGGATAATTTCTCCAATACTTTCTTGACATAATCTTTTTCTCAAATCAGCAGCATCTTTTTCTACCGCTTCTTCTTGTTTTTCTACGCTTCTGTCAAAACTGTTTGGAACAAAAAACTTGTCAGGAACAGGATAAATAGCCATTTCAACTTGTCTTGAAGGAACTGCAAGCACAAGATGTCCCGCTTCAACTACAAACCAGAAAGAAGGTTTACCTTTCCTAGTTTGGGCTTCTCCTTGAGTCGGGATTGTTTCACCTTTTGGGATATATATAAGAGCTCCGTCAGCAATTAGAGCTTCTTTTTCTGTGTCCGTAAAGCTCTCTCTAAGGGTTATTCGTTCAGAGGTAACTGTAGTTTCTTGGCGTGCTTCAAGCTCCAGCTTGTCCGTTAAAACAATATGTTCTGGGCCTTTGAGCTGTCGGAGAATTCCGGCTTGAGCCATCAGATTATCGCGAACACCTTTAAACTTTCTTCCTTTAACTTCTCTGGCCAATCTTTCAAGGTCTGCTGCCATAATTTGCGTACTTTATCCTAACTATAGGGCTTTGTCAAGGGATAAGTCCCGTAACAATTATAAGTACTGATTAATGTTTTCTATATGTTCTTCCAAAGAAACCGCGTAGTGCATTTTACCTTCTTTATCGGACAAGTAGTATAAGTAGTCGGTTTCGGCTGGGTTAATAACTGCCTGGATTGCCGAAAGTCCCGGATTGCAAATCGGTCCCGGCGGAAGACCGGCGTGGCGGCGGGTATTATATTGCGAATTTACCCTTAAATCCTCTTCAGTCAAATTCTTTCGCCACCAAGTTTTTTCTTCTTCCGAATATCCAAGTGCATACTGAACCGTCGCATCAGCTTCCAAGGCCATTGCGATAT
>Ga0209640_10001424_pt1 | contig 20263 bp, 20 predicted proteins | sample RifCSP10_1_FD_184018 | JGI IMG/M metagenome (GOLD analysis project Ga0209640, IMG submission 184018) | Soil microbial communities from Rifle, Colorado - Rifle CSP2_sed 10_1 (SPAdes) (version 2) | ecosystem: Environmental > Terrestrial > Deep subsurface > Rock core/Sediment | place: Rifle...
TCCCAGGTTATACATAATTGCCTCAGGCAAGGTGCAAGTTTACCGTACGGACATGGCCGGTAATTTTACACACATCGCCTATGTCGAACCACCCGAGCCAATAGGAGAGATGGGATATTTTGCCGGCGGAGTCCGGACTGCGTCGGTACGCGCTGTCGACACGACCGAGTTACTCTGTGCTGATTATTCCACTCTGACACATTACTTCGAGCATGTCCCGCGTGTCGCCCATGCCTTCATGCAGATGGTTGAACAACGGCGACAGGCGACTGAAGCAATCATGCGGAAAGAAAAAAGTTAACGTCGGCCATGCTAAAGTCATAGCCCAGGGAATCTCTGATTAACTCGGAGGATCCGACCGGTACCAGGGCGTTCCGGCATTTTTTCAATCAGGCAACTTTTGAAATATGGAGCAAAGTAAAAGTCACATCTTTGACTTTACAAGTTCTGAAAAATCAAGGATGGATTAATTCAGAGATTCCCTGAATAATATCCCGGCATCGGTGTAATCAGTCTTTTGATTGATACCTTAATCCGCCAGGCAGCAGATAGTTTTCAATTCCTTCAAAAAGCCCCTGCACCAACAACGCCAGTACCGCCGCCGGTATCGCGCCCTGCAGTATCAAGCTCACATCATTCAAGCGGATCCCCGTTATGATCGGTTGACCATATCCTCCCGCCCCTATCAATGCTCCCAGGGTTGCCGTGCCGACATTGATCACCGCCGAAATCTTGATCCCTGACAGGATGGATCGCAGTGCCAGCGGCAATTCCACCAGGCGCAATCTGGCCCAAGCCGGCAAGCCCATGGCGATGGCCGATTCCAACAGTGGTTGCGGTATGTCGTGCAGGCCGCTGTAGGTATTGCGGATAATGGGTAGCAGACTGTACAAAAACAGGGCGGCCACCGCCGGCGGGCCGCCGATACCAAGCAGCGGGATCATGAATACCAGCAGAGCCAGCGATGGTATGGTTTGAATAATCCCTGCTGCTGACAGGACAATCCGACCGGTGCGCCGATGGCGCGCGGCAATTACGCCCAGGGGGATACCGGCCATGATCGCCGCGGTGAGCGAGATGAGCACGAGCCAGAGGTGATCGAGTGTATTCCTGAGCAGAGCATCCAGTATTTTGATATCGCGTACAGCGGTCTTCATTCCGAACTCATCGTTAAGATAAGCGGCCGCCACACCTTGCTCAGACAGTCCCTTTAGTTTAACTTCCGCATTCATTGCCGACATCCGGTCAGCGGCTATGCGTCCGCCAAGGCTGCGGAGCACTTCCGGAATTTCCGGATATTCCACTGCCAGGGATTGCCGGTAAAGAATGACGGCCAGATATCCCGGAAAATAGTCCTGGTCATCATGCAGTGGCTGGATACCATAATAGGCAATCTCAGCATCCGTGGCATACAAGTCGATAACGTCCAATTGCCCTTGCATCAGTCCACGGTAGGCCAGATCGTGATCAAGCCCCGTCACATGCGATTGTCGCAGTTGGTATCGGTCCCGCAGACCAGGCCAGCCGTCGGCCCGGGACATAAATTCATTGCTGAAACCGAAGCGCAGTTCCGGATATCGTCGTAAATCAGTGATAGTGCTGATTTTCAACCCGTCTGCTGTTTGGCCTCGCATACCCAGGACGTAGCTATTATTGAAGCCCAGCGGGGCACTCATGCTGATACCATATGCGGACAATGCAGCCTGCAGTTGCTGCAGATCACTGCTCTGCGCACCAGCCAGCAATTCCTGGCTCAAGGTACCCGTATATTCCGGATAGATATCGATTTCACCCTGCACTAATGCACCCCATAATATCCGGGTCCCACCGAGTCCCTTTTTATGCTCGGCCGCCAGACCCTGATAGTTAAGTACCCGGGTCACAATTTCGGCAATAATGATATTTTCGGTGAACTGTTTCGATCCGATAGTGACTTGATCGGCCTGCGCTGACAGGCTCATCCCGCAATTCAGCACGGCCATGAGCAACATGTTCCGGTTAATCATTGCATACGCTCGTCAATATCACGCCATGGCTGGCGTTGCGCCCGGATAAATTGTTCCACATAGGTTGACGCCGGCCGCTGCAGCAGATCCGCCATGCTCCCCTGTTGCACCACTGCCCCGTCCTGTAATAACACGATATGGTTGCCGAAAAACCCGGCCTCACCCATATCGTGTGTAACCATTAACACCGTTTTGTTCAAGCGCGTGTATATATCCCGCATCTCCTGCTGCAAGTCGAAGCGGATCATCGGATCCAGTGCACCCAGAGGTTCATCGAGCAATAACAGCTCGGGATCCAGCATCATGGCTCGCATCAGCGCCACTCTCTGCCTCTGCCCACCCGACAGTTCATAATGATGACGATCTAGCAGGGATACCGGGAGTTTAAACAGGTGCGCTAACACTACTAACCGTTCCCCGATCCGTTCCGGGCTCCAGCGCAGATAGCGCGCCATCAGGCAGACATTTTCCCGGGCATTGAGATGCGGAAACAAACCGCCGTCCTGGATAACGTATCCGATACGCTGCCGCCGGTTTTGAATTGAAGCTGGTGTGAGTAACTCAGTGTTGATGGTTATATTACCTGCATCAGCTTTAATCAGACCGACTATCAACCGTAATATCGTGGATTTGCCGCAGCCGCTCGGACCAATCAGCACGGTAGTTCGTCCTGCTGCGATATGCAGGGTAAGCGACTTGATGACGGGGAAGCCTGCAAAGGTTTTGGTGACTGCAGTCAGCGACAGCATATACCTCCCCTGTCAAAGGCCATCGGCGACAAAGGGATTCGTCCTGCGTTCATAACCGAAGGTCGACATCGGCCCATGTCCGGGAATGAATTGCACATCATCACCTAACGGCCACAAGCGTTCACGTATGGAATGGATCAAGCTGGCGTAATCGCCCCTGGGAAAATCTGTTCTGCCGATAGAACCGCGAAACAGGACATCGCCAACAATGGCAAGTTTAGACTCGGGATGAAAAAAAATGACGTGGCCGGGCGTATGTCCGGGGCAATGATGAACATCCAGTCTGATATTGCCGAAGGTGACGGTATCGCCCTCTTCCAGCCAGCGATCGGGTACAAATTCAGCCGCCGCCGGTAAGCCGAATTCGCGGCCCTGCAGTGGCAGTCTTTCTATCCAGAACTGGTCATCCCGGTGCGGTCCTTCGACGGGGACACGCAATAGCCCGGCCAATTCCGCGACAGCACCAGCATGGTCGATATGCGCGTGCGTGACCAGGATCTTTTCGATAGCCGCACCGGCATTTTTCACCACGTGCAGGATCTGCTCCAGGTCACCGCCCGGGTCCACCACCGCGGCCCTTTTAGTCGCCGTACAGATCAGCACCGAACAGTTTTGCTGAAATGGTGTGACCGGCACAATCTGAACTTGTAACGTGTTGTTCGGCACAGGTCACTCAGCCACTAATTCGCCATAACGGTATTCCAGACACACCATGTCCGTGAAAGTTTTGTTAAGCAAGGCATCGTAGTCGGGCAAATGCACTGCCTCAAGCTGCGTCAATCTGGCATGACTGGATTTGGTTTTCGGGTGTCTGGCAAGCAAGGCACAACAATCCTTGTAAGGTTCTATGGATATATCATAAGTGCCCAGGTGGCGGGCCAGACTGATGATCTCATCCTTATTAGCGCCGATCAGCGGCCGTAATATCGGCATGCTGACAACAGTGGAGCTGCTGGCGAGATTTTCCAGTGTTTGCGAGGCCACTTGTCCCAGGCTGTCGCCATTCACCAGTGCCTGGGCCCGAAGCTGAGTTGCCAGTCGCTCCGCACTCCGCATCATGAAGCGGCGAAACAGCACCAGTTCATAACCGCTGTTCAAGCCGCTCAAGGCCAGATCAAAATAAGTGTAAGGCACAACATACAACCGGCTGCGCTGGGTATACTGACTCAAAAGCGCGGCAAGTCGGCCTATTACCGAGTTGATTATGTCCTGTTTTCGCAGATGACTCGCGCTGAGATGGAAAAAGTTCACCTGGCACCCCCTTTTCGCCAGCAGGAATGCGGCGACTGGCGAATCGATGCCACCCGACAACAGGGCCAGTACCCTGCCGCCAGTACCTACCGGCAATCCGCCAACTCCCTTCAGTTTCCGCGGATAGAAATACATACCATCGGGCAGCGCATCGACATAAAAAGTCTGGTCCGGCCTGTTTAATCTGACCGTTTGCCAATCCGTTTCCCGCTGGATTAAATCACCCAACTGGCCCGCCATTTCCGTCGACGTGACCGGCAAGGATTTATCAGCACGGTGTACCTTTACAGCAAAACTGGCATGGTTAATATAACATTGCCGCGCCATCGCCACGATTTCATCGCCGATCATTGTCCAGTTCATGGCACGATCAGAATCCAGACAATCTGCGGGGTGCAGCCACCTTGCAATCGCCAATGAGTAAATGCCGGGTATTTTCTGCAGCATCGAAGCCGCTTGCCAGGCTTCAGACTGCTGCTGATTCGGAACGATAATAATGGCACGGCCACGGGAAGCCCCGATATTCCAGTGATAGCCAAGGTTATCCAGCCGCCGCCTGATACAGTTCGACAGGGCATTTTGGAAATCCTTCTGATTCTTCCCCTTCAATGTTATATCCGGGTAATGCAGAATAATTCTGGTGTTACCGGCAGGGTGCGGTTCGCGGGGTAATTCTTCCACGCCGTGGTCTTGTTGCAAGGATATAGACATGGATTCGAAATGCACGTGTTTAGTAATTAAACGAATATTATCAGGTTGATATTCAATTTTTTAGATGCATTAAAGTAAAGTCGGTGACAGCCGATACGTACAGTGTCATTGATCCAAACATACATAATGTCACGGACAGTGGCATCAGTCATTCAGATTAAACATAATCACAGTGGGATATCGATTACCGCGGATACCGACAACAGCCTGTTTGATGTTCTGGAACACGCGGATAACGCTCTTGTCGATGTCAAGAAGTGCAGCAGAAATCTCGTCAGATTCTGGATGGCCGGCAACATCCGTGTTCTGAACACTATAATTAAGTCTCAGCAATTCAAGCAGCAACAACCACTACTTGTTATAAGTTAATTTCACCGCTTAGCGTTGAGTTATGCTCCAACAGGATCTGTTGTCCGGTAGTATTCCTTATCGTTACCGTACCCTGCAACCTGATATCCTTGCCAAACTTGACATCGCCGATGACCGTGAGGCTCCCGCACGCTGCCAGATCTGGAATCCCAAATGGTAGCCGCTGTTCAAAGGCCTCAATCGATTTGAAATAACGGGCATCCAGTTCAATAACAGGCGGTGCCTGGGTGGCAAGCAAACGAAAGTCTTCCGTTAAGGCATAAACGTCTGAACGGACTAAGAATAAATCATTCGTCGTCTTGATGGGGACAAAGCGCTTCCGCGGAACCCTGATGGCCTGTGCCCTCTCGATAATCGAAATCGCCGCGCCCAGGGCCGTCTCCAGTTGATAGACTGGCGTTGTGCTGGCATCACTCGGATCAACATGTTTCTGATTGCATATGAGTGGCAACCCCAGAATATTTCCGCGTTTGGCCATGGTTTTTCTTAAGGCCTCGAGATCCAGCCACAGATTATTGGTATTGAAATACTTATGTCTGGAGATATCCTGGAAATCCGGCCTGTCGCTCTCCGGACATTGGGCCGATTCGCGTAAAATTAAATTGCCATCGGGCCGTATAGCGAGATGCCCCCCTTTAATGTCAGCGGCTGTCCGGTCAGCAACCTCCAGCAGGAACGGACAAGAGTGCTGCACCAGGTAGCCCAGGATCTCTACATCCAGGCTGGCCCCCAGATTATCCGCATTGGAGATAAAGGCGTAGCGGTAACCGGCATTCAGTAAGCGGGGCAGGATGCCGCTGGTGACCAACGCCGCATAAATATCGCCATGGCCTGGCGGACACCATTCCAGGTGCGGTGCTTGCGGATAGTGCACAGGCAATAAATCATCACGGTTGATTTTCGGCACCTTATGCTGGAGGAAATCCAGATCTAAACCGTAAGCAGACAGTCGCGGATAGCGGCTGAGGATGGCGAGTGTATCCTCCCGGGTGGCAAAACTGTTCATCAACATCAACGGCACGCTATTACAGAGCGACTGACGGGCAATAATATCGAGAATGGTCAAACCATTTTTTACAACGATCAGAGACTTAACTTTGTTCAATCCCATGCTGGTCCCCAAACCGCCATTGAGCTTGATAACAACAGTTTTCGATCTGACATTACTGCCCAATTCTATATATTCCGGCCCCAGCTTTTCGGCATCGGGAAGCGTTGTCAGCGGCAATATAGTGCACTCCGGGATGTCCCCTGTATGACCAGCAAGTAATTCCCGGTAGGAGTGGAGGAAGTTGGCGATAGCCAGCGGCGGGGCTCCTGCCGCTATCATGGCACTTTCAATAGCCGTGAACTTCGCCGCGGCTGAATCTGGCTGCATGTTTTATTTCATGCCGTATTCGAGATTAAGGCGTTCACCGAACTGAACCGCCTCAGTCAGTTCATGGGAGTGTAACCGTTCGGAAATTTTATTCAGGGCCTGGGTTGCCGGATCGTAGCCTGCAGACGCCGCCACGTATATCCAGCCATAGGCTTTGATGTAATCGCGCGCCACACCCTCGCCGGATGCATACATGCGGCCCAGATTATATTGCGCAGGGCTATAGGACTTTTTCGCTGCCTTCTGAAACCAGTCGAATGCCGCGGCAACATCTTTTTCAACACCACTGCCTTCCTGATAGCACTGTGCCAATCGGTACTGTGCCCTGGTAAAGCCTTGTTCCGCGGCCATTTTGAACCAGCTATAAGCCTCCCGCAGATCGACCGGTACACCGATCCCCCGTAGATATAGTTTGGCCAGTTGATACATGGCCCTGGCGTAATTTTTGGCGGCGGCCTTGAGAAAGCATTCCATGGCTTGCGTATAATCCTGCCGCATCCCTCTGCCGTTCAGGTAAAAGAGGCCGAGATCATACAGGGCCCTGATATAGCCTTGCTGGGCGGAAAGTTGCTGCCATTTCACTGCCTGCTTATCGTCCTGCGGTACGCCCAGACCCTTGGCATACATATGACCGAGATTGAATTGGGCCTTGGCGTAACCCTGTTCCGCCGCCTTGCGGAACCACTCCACCGCTTCAATTTCGTTTTTTGTCACACCAATCCCTTTGGCATAGATCACGCCCAAACGTAACTGGGCTTTACTATTGCCCTGATCCGCCGCAAGCCGGAACCACTTCAGGGCTTCCACCATGTCTTTTTTGCTGCCGCGACCGTTCGCGTACATATGCGCCAGATTGTACTGGGCGCTGGAATGACCGAGTTCCGCGGACCGGCGAAACAGGGCAAAGGCGTATTTGAAATCCTGGGTCACCCCCATGGCGCGCTGATAACACCATGCCAGGTTGGCCAGGGCAGTAGCATTGCCCTGATCGGCGGCACGTTGCAACCATTTAATCGCTTCCTGATAATCCCTGGCAATTCCTATCCCGTATAGATACAACTCACCGATCTTGGCCTGGGCATCGAGGGAACCATTCTGGGCGGCCTCGAGATACCACATCGCCGCCAGACCGACATTTAAGTGTCCTTTGTCCGTTTCGTAAAGATTGGCGAGGGTTAATTGCGCGGCCAGATTGCCTTTTTTAGCCCGATTGATGAGCTTATCAACTTCGTCCAGTGTTACCCTTTCAAACGTTTTGCCGCTATCCCTGGAACTGGATCGATTTAAAGTTTTGTCACTCGGCATGGCTTCTGGTCCGGATTTTCATAATCTATCTGATACCGAATGCCATAAATGATACTGGAAATTGAAAATTATTCGTATTTTCTTTCACTCTCGGCTAAAATGGTTTTGATTGCATCAAGGTTAGTTAATAGTTCCACAAGGTAATCCCTGTAATTGACTTTTACTGATCTGCATTGCAACACCCGATTAATATTAATTTGTAGATAGAGGAAAGTATTTATGGTTACAGGTACCGTCAAATGGTTTAATGAATCAAAAGGTTATGGTTTTATCACCCCTTCTGATGGCAGCCCCGATGTATTCGTTCATTATTCCGCAATTCAAGGCTCCGGGTTCAAGACCCTGACTGAAGGACAAACCGTGGAATTTGAGATCCAGAATGGCGCCAAAGGCCCGCAGGCGGCTAACGTCACTGGCAGCAGCAAGTAAAAATTCAAACTATTCAAACGGGGATTCCTTGGCATATCTGGGAATCCCCATCATGCATCACCGTTTGGTCCCGGGCGGATTCGCCAGAAACAGGCCCAACGCTTTTAGCACGGAGAGTACCTTGAAGAAAATGTTCGTTGGAAATTTACCAGTCGATGCATCTGAAACATCAGTCACGGAATTGTTTTCTGAATTCGGCAAGGTCAGATCCATACAGTTAGCCTCGGATATCTTTACCGGCAAGTGCCGCGGTTTCGGGTTTATCGAAATGGAAGGCCATGAAGCCAGGGCAGCCATTGCCGGCCTGGATGGCAAGAACTACAATGGCAAATTCCTGCGCGTCGCCTTTGAGGAACCCAAGAAAAGGGGTAAAGGCCGGCGTTAAGGAACCTCTGATTAACACAGAGGTTCCGTCCGGAACAGGGATGTACCGGCATTTTTCAATTACACCCACACTGTGGGCTAAATGATCCCCCGGTTGTCATCCGTCTTGGTTGCCTTGCTATATCCCGCATCCTGCCGATTAAGATTAACGGCATGTTTTTGCTGGTAGACCTCAAAGACACGCTCCGCAGTCAGTCCCGCCGACAGCATGGCGGAAATGAGAAAATGCAGGATATCGATCAGTTCCACGCGTATATTCTGGATATCGATCGTATCCTTGCTCCACCATTTCCATAACAGTTCGGCATCCAGTTCCTTCAGTTCTCCATCCATGGCCCGGGTGTAATTGGACAGCCAGGTATTAGGTAAATCATTGACCATTAATTCACCCTGTTCCGCAGCAGTAAAAATGTTTTGCATACTCAAAGTTTTGCCGTTTTTATCCCTTAAGTGGTTCTTGGCAAAGACATAATCATTCAAATCTGACTGCATCCGGAAAATACTGGCCAGCATATCGTTATTCATATCATTCATAGGCAGACTCCGCTCAGGCTCCGGCAGAAAAGGTACTGCAACTCTATTTTTTTCCCCGGCAGGGGTCAAGCGCCGGCACAAGACCGTATCAATTCTACGCCTATTCACAACATCACTGTCGGTAGTAAAAAATACTTGCAAATTTGGCATTTAGGAATATATTAGCGCCCCCGTTTTATAAGGGTATACCGTTTTAATAATGCCATACCGACAAGACAATTTATTAACCGCCTCGCCAGACTTGACCCGCGATGTTACGGCACGCTTCTGGCTGGAACGCAACGTCTTTCTGCACTGCTACACCGGCATGAACAGCTGTTACGCAGGTATTAAAACGGCAATTTAAGCCTTCCAACAATCAACCCGGAAGGCAGACACAGAAACCAGATGCCTTCCTGGGAATTCCATCAGAAACCCCGGCAGGTATCAACCACCGGGGTTTCGGCGTTTTTTGGTATCGGTAAACGCCCTCGCACCGGCTAAGTGACTGAATTTGAGCATTACATGGTGATTGATATATGTGAATTTAATTAAAGATTATCCCCCACCCACGAATAACGTGGGAACCTTCAGCGCAAGCATGCCTCCCTCCCCCGCATCTTGCGCTTTTTTTTGGCTGCGATTTACTTTCTGAAATATTTGATACAACCCAATGCTTTTAACGTTTGATTCCGCCTTCCGCGGCGGGTGACTTCTTTTTGAAAAGAAGTCACCAAGAAAACTTCCCCGAGCGGCTACCCGGTTTGCTCTGTTGCGCTGACGCGCCGCCCGGATTCGCATCCGCTCAACCGGGCTGAAAATGATCCGGTCATTTTCGCGCTATCGCAACTTCGCAACCCGGCAAGGCTTAAACGGAGGAACTCAAACAGGCTGCATGAAGGTATTGATTTTCCCTTATTCAATGAGCTTCTCTTTTTCCGCCTTCGGCAGTGTCCGGATGACATATTCCCGCCGCGCGGCTTCTGCCCGGGTCCTGAATGATTCCTGGTAAACCAGTTGCACCGGCCGGCGTGATCGGGTGTAGGCTGCAGCGTTGCGTTTGTGATTATGCTCATGCAGGCGTCGCTCCACGTCGGTAGCGATCCCGGTGTAAAGACTGTCGTCGGCGCAGCGAACCATGTAGGTAACCCATTCCGGCATCCTTAACGATCCAGCCGACTCAGGTCAGATCAGGTTGCCCCTCTGCGATGGCGCCGTTTTCAGTTTTCTCCACATGATGACCGCGCGCCGCAGTGGGCATGAACGTCGGATCCTGTTCCAGGTCCCGGTACACCGGTTTGAGCATCGACCAGGCGATGCCGACGGCGATGGCATTGCCGAGCACGGCGCCGCAGAACAATCCCGGAATTCCAAACAGCATTCCGCCGGTCCAGGCCAGCGGGGCATAACAGAGCAGTGCCCGGATCAGGCAGGCGATCAGAGTCTTATGCGACTTATGGGCGGAATTGAATGCCGTGTTGATTATAATTAATACACCATAAAAGCAGATCCCGAGCGGCATTATATATAAGTATAATTTCGTGACATTGAGCACTTCCGGGTCACTACTGAATATTCCGGCCAGCCACGGCGCGGCCAAGGCCACCACCGGGTACAGTGACAACTGCAAGAGAAATGAGAAACGTATGGAAGCACGCAGCGCCTGCCTGGCCCGGTCAAAATTCCGGGCGCCGAGATTTTGCGCCATATAAGGAGACAGCGCGGCAGTCATCGCCAGACTGACCACCAGCAGAAAGGCTTCGATGCGGCTGCCGGCGCCGAAACCTGCCACGGCATGTTCGCCATAGCGCGCCACCAGGGCCGTCAAGATGGCGGCGGATATGGGATTCAGCATATTGGCGACTGATATCGGCATGGCGATTTTGATAATCTCGCCCCAGTATTTCCACAGTTGCGCAAAGTCCGGCATGGCGAACAGCAGTAGTTTCTCGCGAAAGTGCAGGACCCAGAATGACATGCAAAACCCGACTATCCACGATATCGCGGCCGCGCAGGCGGCGCCGCGCACACCCAGTTCCGGAAACGGTCCCAGTCCGAATATCAGACAGGGATCGAGCAGAACGTTGAGCAGACCGGTTACCAGCATCATCAGGCTTGGCCACTTGGTATCGCCCGTCGCGCGTATGGCGGCATTCCCGCACATAGGGACGATCATAAGACCGGCGAAGACATACCAGACGTCCATATATTGATGAATATAGGGCAGGGTCTGGGCACTGGCACCGAGACTGGTAAACAGGATGTCAGTCGTGGAAATTCCCGCGATCGAAATTACCAGCACCATGAGTATGGCGAGCAGAATATTATCGGTGGTGATGCGCCGGGCCATGTCCAGCTCTCCCCGTCCTATCGCCTTGGCCAGCATGACGGAAGTGGCGATGCTCAGACCGATGGCCATACTGATAATCGTGTAGGCAACCGGAAAGGTAAAACTGATGGCGGCCAGTTCGAGTGTGCCCAGTTTACCGACAAAATAGGAATCCACGGCATTGAACATGATCAACATGAACATGGACAGTACCAGGGGCATGGTCATGCGGGTCAGTATCGGGGCTATTGGTCCATGCAGGATTTCCTTTGAGGTTATACGCACTTTTTTTATTTAACTGCCTTGAATGATTTAATCCGGAACAGGCTGGCCAGCAATTTCGCCAGGCATCCAGTTCCGACCGGTGGTATCGAATCGAAGTACGCTTTAATATTGCCCGATGTTGATTCTCGATCCCTGGTTTTATGCAGCAGCCATACCTGCGGTCATCCTGTCTGGTATCTCAAAAGGCGGTTTTGGCGGCGGGCTCGGTATCATGTCGGTACCTATTATGGCATTGGTCATCTCGCCTGTACAAGCGGCCGCTATTTTACTTCCGGTTTTATGTCTGATGGATCTGTTTGGACTGTGGGTATATCGAAATCAGTGGGATCCGGTCAACCTGAAGATTTTAATTCCTGGATCTATCGCCGGAATCATCCTTGGAACATTGTTATTCCGCTATTTGACCCCCGAGTTCATAAAGTTGTTGTTGGGAGCCATCGCCATCCTGTTCACCCTGGATTACTGGACCAGACCCTGGCGCGACCGGGTGGAACATACCGGCAAGCCTGATGTCGTCTGGGGTACTTTCGCCGGTATTGTGTCTGGCGTCACCAGCTTCATCGCCCATGCGGGCGCTCCGCCGGTCACGATGTATCTGTTACCCCAACGCCTCCACAGAACGTTGTTCGTCGCCACCACGGTATTTTTATTTACCGTCATTAACTATGTCAAACTCATTCCCTACAGCTGGCTGGGCCTGCTGCATAGCAACAATCTGGCTACCTCACTGATCCTGATGCCGGTCGCGGTTGCGGGGATATTCTGCGGCATCTGGCTGCATAAACAGGTATCCGATAGCGTCTTCTACCGGATTTGTTATCTGTTCCTGTTTATAGTCGGCGTGAAACTTATTCACGACGCGGTCATATCCTGAGTGAGTAGTTATGTTTTGTGTTGGGACGGTCCGGACTGGTAACATGAAAAATAAACCGGGGACGTGCCCAAACCAGTGATAACTGTTACCGATAACCGCAGGGGGAAAAACCATGGTTAATGTCCGGGACCTGATCGATAAAAGCTCCATTACTCTGACTCAGATCGGTGTACTGACCATCTGTGTCCTGATGAACATGCTGGACGGTATGGATGTGATGGTGATTTCCTATTCCGGACCGACAATCCAGACGGAGTGGGCTATTGACTCCCAGGCGCTTGGCATCGTCTTCAGTCTGGCGCTGCTGGGCATGGCTGTGGGTGCCGCCTTTCTTTCATCCAAGGCCGACATCATAGGCCGCCGCAACATGATTATTATCTGTATCCTGGTCATGGGCGGCGGCGTGCTCACCACGTCATTGGCACAGAACCTCTGGCAACTGGGACTCCTGCGTTTCATATCCGGACTCGGCATCGGCGCCATGCTGGCCAGTACCGTCACCCTGGCTTCCGAATACGCACCGGATCGACAACGGAATTTGTTTGTTGGTATCGTCCTCGCGGGTTATCCGGTCGGCGCGACATTGTCCGGGCTGGCGGCTGCCCAAATCATCCCTGTGTATGGCTGGCGGACCATGTTTATCTGCGCCGGCGTGGCAACACTGATCACCCTGCCCCTGGCGATTTTCCTGCTGGCGGAATCCTGGGACTGGTTAAGCAAAAAACATCCCCCGGATGCATTGACGAGATTGAATCTAATCCTGCGCAAGATGGGTCATCCGGAACTGGCGGAATTACCGGCCATGACGGCGGAAGCCAGAATCAATCCCGGCGTCGTCTCACTGTTCGCGCACAACCGCGCCGACGCCACGGTAAAACTCTGGATCGCCTTTTTCATGGGATTTGCAACCCTGTATTTCCTGACCACCTGGATCCCCAACCTGGCACGAAATACCGGTTTATCGCTGGAACTCGCCATATATGCCGGAACGGTATTCAATCTCGGCGCTATTTTCGGCAATGTGTTTCAGGGCTATATCTCCCAAATCATCGGGCTCAGAAAGGCCATTATTTCCTTCTATGTGATGACCGGTATCCTGATGATAGCGTTCGGTTACATCAGCGGGAACTGGACCATATTGATTACATTCGGCCTGATCGGGTTCGGTTGCCAGGGCGGCCTGATTGGCCTGTATGCCATCGGGGCCAGAGTCTACCCGACCGAAATTCGCAATACCGGCATCGGTTGGGCCATCGGTGCCGGCCGCACCGGCGCCATCATCTCACCGGCAATAGGCGGTACACTGGTTAACGCCGGCCTGTCACTGGCCGGCAGTTTCCTGGTTTTCGTGGCGCCTTTGGCGTTGGCCTGCGCGGCCATCGGCCTGCTACGGTCCGAGGAAATCGACTGACTGATAAGGCGTCCTATTGCTTCAGGAATGCCTTAAGCCAGGGTTTTCTCAGTGTCTTCATCGTTATTCTTTAACAAGTTTTCAATCAGGGCCTTCGCCTCCGCCACATTCCCGGCGGCGTCCGCTGTTGCGACCTCGATGCCGGCACAGTTGATAATGATATCGACTTCCTGTTTGGTGAGAATATGTTTTTTCAGTAAAGCATCCAGTAGCATTTTTAAGATTGCCAGGGCGGCAATGCCGTTGGCGCTGCCGGCCTTATCTTGTCGGGCGAATTTCATAGTATCGTGTTCCTGTCTGGTTTCAGTATTACGGTATGGTTAGCAGCTTGCCCTGCAAACAGCGGGATCCCAATCCAAATTTACAGCCATCATGACGATCTGCGCAAGATAAAGTACAGCAAAATTCCGGTCGCAATGGTTAATATCGCGGCCAGCATCTCCCACGGATTTCTGAACGCCGCCAGTCCGGCAAATAGCAAAGTGAAGCTGATAAAGATTAACGGCGCCCATGGATAAGCCGGCAGTTGTGCGGCCAGCCCGGGTTCGCGCCTGACCAGAACAAACAGGCTGGCGACAGTCGCGGCCGCACTGAGCCCCAGGGTAAAACCGAGATAAGACAATAACTCCCGCAATCCCGTTATCCACACCACCACGATGGCCAGCACGGCCTGCATGGCAATAGCGATATGGGGCGTATCGCGGGTAAATCGCAACGCGCCGGGTAACAAGCCGTCTTCCGCCATCTGGGCATAAACCCTGGGACCGATCATGACCATGGCGGAAATCGAGGTAAACAAGGCAATGATAATGATAGTCCTGATGACACCAGCCAGGGCGTCGCCGCCCAGCGCCGCAGCCGCAATCGTCGCCACATCCTCCCTGAAACTAACGGCTGCGGGGTCCGGCGCAAATACGAATATCGTATTCAAAACCAGATAGATGATGGTGGTAATGATGGTTGCATGGAACATGGCCCTGGGTACAATCTGGCGCGCATTCCCCACTTCGCCGGCGACGTAGATGGCGGCATTAAATCCGGAATAGCTGAAGGAGATCCACATCAGGGTGGTGGCAAAAGCGGTGAGGGAAAAGTCGTGATTGTCCGCGACACGGAATGCCCGCACGCCGTCCCAGTCAGCGATCGCCGGCCCAAAAGCGATGCTGCCTAGAAAAAACAGCATGAATAACAGCTTTAAGGCCACGGAAGCATTCTGTATCGCCACACCATGTCTTACCCGCACTCCATGTATGCCTACAGCCGCGAGGATTGCCAACGTAGCGACAATATTTTCAGTAAGCTTGCTACTGCTGGAGTCGGGTAATATATAAACCGCGAAGGTAATGGCGGTATAGGCAATGGCGCCGGTAAATCCGGCCAGCAGCGAGATCCAGCCGGCGACAAATCCCGCGAGCGGATGGATGGAACGGGACAGAAACAGATATTCCCCCCCGGAATACGGCAGCAACCGGGACAGGGCGCCATAACTAATCGCCCCGCAGACAGCGATGATGCCGCCGATGAGCCAGGCAGTAAGCACCAGCACGGGCGAACCTAGATCACCCAGGGCAAAGCCGGACGTGGTAAAAACACCAGCGCCGATCATGTTGGCAATCACCAGGCAAATCAGTGTGACCAGTCCCAATCCGGAGCGCACGGCCGGGGTCAGTTCCTGACAAACCGGCGCATGAAGGTTTCCTTAAACCCGGGGATGGTTATGTCTTCCTTTGAGCTGAATCCCGCTGCTTCAATTTCCCGCGTGAATACCTCCTTGGTATCCCGGACGTGTTGCAGTATAAATTCGGGCGACTTGCCAGGAACCTTATCGTAGTCAACCACGATAAATTGACCGCCCGGCCGCAAGGCCGAACGGATGGAAGCGAGCATGTCCTGAACGTAGGCAAAATGATGATAAACGTCACAGGTAAACACGATGTCGACGGAATTTTCGGGCAGGCCGACCGAGTGCTCACTATTCAGTACCGTTTCCACCTGGGTCAGACCCCGTTCCTGGATTCTGTTCTGAATGTGTGCTATGAATTTTGGCGTGATATCGACAGCGTAGACCTTACCGCTTGCACCCACCTTGTCCGCCAGTAATGGAATAAATAAACCGGTGCCCGCACCCACATCCGCTACCTGCTGCCCCGGCTGCAGCCCGATCGCCGCGATGATGTCATTGCGGTAGTCGAATACTTCCCGGCCTTCACCCTCGAAACGATCCACCCAGACCTGAACATCGAGGTCCGGGGCTTTATATTCAGCATTGAGATCGCGAGCAATAGCCTGCTCGACAAATACCGCGGACGACCATACCAGAGTTATAAAGAGTAATTGCAACAATCGAATAGGGCTGCGATGCATGGTTCAGTCCTCCAGGCGAGTGGTTAATTGATAATTATTCAAATCTAAAAAACTAATGTGGCTGTTCCCTTATAATAGAGATTTCATGGTTGAGATGCAGCCTTGATAATAACAGTCTCCGAACAGGTTTAAATGATTCAGTTCATGATACAACCGGTACAAGGTAATCCTTTGTTCGGATCCCGGTTGGAACGGCCAGACTTCCGCATAGGCTGCCTCACAACGGGGCCCGAAGCCGCCGAATAAACGCATCATGCCGATCTCCGCTTCACGCTGGCCGTAATAGCTGGCCGGATCGAAAACAATCGGATTGCCGTTTTCATCAGCGGCAGCGTTACCCGACCAGAGATCGCCATGCAGCAGGACGGCAGGTTCCTCAATCCGGCCCAGGAAGCGATCCAGACTTGTCAACAGGCGATCGCCGAGACGCAAGAGGGGATCCCCGGCATCTGTTTTTACAGCAAACAACTGCAGTTGCCACCCCAGGCGCTGTTCCCGCCAGAAATTCAACCAGTCATCAGTCCAGCGATTCGGTTGCCGGGTGGTACCGAGATAATTGTCCTGGCTGAATCCGAAATTTTCACAGCAGGTTTGCCGGTGCAACAGGGCCAGTTGCCTGCCCAGCAGTTCCGGCCAATCAGGTTTGCGATTCCCGTTGGCAAAAGTTTCCAGCACGATAAAGTCTACACCCGCTGTGACTGGCCTGGGAACCCGGATCGTGGCTGTATTGAGCAGCAGGGATAATGCCTCGAATTCCGCAGTGAACATGCCCGGATAAGCGCCGGCACGGGCATGGGTCTTGACGAAATAATCACGGCCATCCTCCAGGGTAACGATGCGGCTATCGTTAATAGAGCCGCCGGTAACCATCCGGTAACTCTTGCAACGCGATTCCCGGCCGGTCGCACCGGTAATGGCGGCTTCGATCTGCAACAGCAGTTTCATCCGCTTTTCGCTTGCAGCAGCTCCAGGCTATACTTCAGCATGGCTGGACAAGCCTCCTCGATCATGTCCAGCACTGCTTCAAATCCCGCCGCGCCACCATAATACGGATCCGGCACTGATCTAGCCGTGGCGTTACTCACAGTCTCACCCAGAAAGGTACCCAGTATGCGGATATGATCACGGGCTCCGTTCGCCAGCCGCTCCAGGGCCGCCAGATTATCCCGGTCCATGGCGACAATGAGATCAAAGTCATCAATATCCTCGACTGTGACCTGTCTGGCGATAGAAGTCAGGGCATAACCCCTTCTAGTTGCCGCTTGCTGCATGCGCTCGTCAGCAGGGCTGCCCGCATGATAGTCAATGATGCCGGCGGAATCGACCATGATGATCTCACCGTAACCGGCATTCACTACATAATGTCGGAACACCCCTTCGCCCGTGGGCGATCGGCAGATGTTTCCCATGCACACGAACAATACTTTGATTTGATTTGTCATGTCCGGCTGGATTTTTTTGCAGCGACGATACAAATATCATGATAATTTTTCCATGCATAATACCGTAATACCCTGTTACTATCAGGCAATCTTCCAAATCGTCGATATCATACTGATCCACTGCACTTGGCATAGGATCTGGTGCTCGCACTTACTCATACTATAACGTCTGATTTTGCCCTCCTGGCATTCCTTTATTGAGTCTCCATGATGATTGCGCGTAATTGCCGGTTATAAATCTCATCTTTCATATCCGCGAATCTCTGCTGCAGGTAGTTATCCGGCAACGCATCAATCCAGAATTTATTATTCTGATAAAAATTCATGCGCTCCCGGAAGCCTTGAATATTGTCCTGATAAATCGCTGGTTCCTGTTTTTTCAAGCCGGCGATTGCCTGCGTCTGGAAGGCTACGGCCTGATTGAAATTGCCATTGGCGGCGTACACCGCCGCGACAGTGTCCAGATACATTATGCTGGCCGGGCCGGCAGCGTCCACATTCAGGAGATTGATGTATTCCAGCGCCTGACCGGGAGCCCTGAAATCCTCGTTCGGGCTGGTAGCTAATAACCATGCCGCTTCATTACTGCCTGCTGGGATGACAGTCCGGGCATACAGATCCAGCCAGGTTCTCGCCAACTTATAATCCGCGCTGGAAGCCAGTCCATGGAGTTCAAACAACGCCATCCCCAGAAAGGCATCCGGTTGTTCAGCGTCAGCAGCCAGGATCAAGTTTTGCCTGGCCAAATTCATATCCTGGTCGGTTTTGTTTCGTATCACATACAGACTGGCGAGGTGGGTATAGGCATAATTTTCCCCAGCCTTTGCCGCCTGCTCCAGCCAGTACGCCGCTGACTCGAAATCATTGTTTATTAGCTCATTGCCGGTTTTTATCTCTTCGCCCTGCAATGCACCTGATATATACATGGCTCTGGCATTTGAACGGTTAGCCGCCCTGTTCAACCAGGACAAAGCCGTGACCGGTTCCTGCTTGAATTTTGTGGAATATAACAAAGCCAGCCCGAATAACAACTGGGCCTTGTCATCATTTTCCGCCACTGCTTCACAATTGGAATAATCCTGTTGACTCGCCTGCTCGGTAAACAACACCGTACAGACATAATAGGGAGTGTCCTGCCTGACTGCATCGATAGCATGTCTGGTCAGGAAATAAATGATTAACAGGGAACAAACACCCAGGATAATCAGCAAGCGTCGGTACAGTGAGGAATATTCACCAGATCGATAGGTAGATTTAATAAAGCTGGTACTGGCAACTGCAGGGCCCCGATAAGCATGATTGAACATCAGATCGATTTGTTTTTTCCCGAAACGGCCCGTCAATTGTGCTTCGGCATTAATCCAGCCGAAATATTCGGCAAACAGCTTGGTAACCTCATTGGGCAAGGCCCACGCAGTGGAAGATTCAAGACTGCGTTGCTCAACAAAATAATAAAAGGTCCGATACAGCAGTATTTCCCTGATTTCACTATTTTCGAGGAGATCTTCCGTAAACAGGGATTCCCATTTTTTTATATCGTGGCGCTGTCCGGGATTAGAATATATCGCATCCACCCGCTCCATGAACTGGTTGACGCGCACATAAACATCGGTATCCCCGTCAGATTGGCGTGGTTTGTTAATACCTCACTCTCCCGGGTAAGTTGCGAGAACGACGGCGTTAATGCGAACGATCAGGAACTTTGCGATTGCTTCATGTTTGTTTCGCCACCATCACGCGAGGCAGGTACGGGATCCTGCAATTTGAAAGGGGTACCATCCCGTAATTTGAACGCGCCCTCGGTAATGACCAGATCACCTTCCTTTAAACCATCGACCACCTCTATATATTCAAATCTTCTGGCGCCGATAACAACTGGTTGCTTGCGTGCAACAGCGTCATCACCGGCAATAAAGACATAGGTCTCGCCAGCTATCTGGGTTACCGCTGATTCAGAAATAACCAGACTTGAACGTTCGTCTGTAACGATAGTCACGGTCAATAACATACCGGGGCGCAACAGCCGTTCTGTATTTGGAATTATCGCCCGCACCGTCACCGCCCGGGTTACCGGATCGATACGCGAACCGATGGTCCGGATTTCCCCGGTAAACTGACGTTCCGGAAATGACTGACTTTGGGCCAGGATACTGAAGCCGGGTTGTAATACATTAAGATGGAGTTCCGGAACGGAGAAATCGAGTTTGATGACTGAGATGTCATCAAGTGTGGTGATCGGCGTGTTATTCGTCAGCAAGGTACCGGGACTGACTTGCCTGAAACCCAGAATGCCGCTGTACGGGGCTCGAACCAAGCGCTCCTCCAGCCGCGCAGTGATGGAATCAAGCCTGGCATGGGCGGCATTCGCATGCGAGGTGGCGGTATCTATTTCGGAATCAGGTACCAGATTCTTCGCGCCCAAATCCTGCAGCCGGCGCAACTGGCTTTGGGTCTCTTCGAGAT
>Ga0209640_10001425_pt1 | contig 20257 bp, 16 predicted proteins | sample RifCSP10_1_FD_184018 | JGI IMG/M metagenome (GOLD analysis project Ga0209640, IMG submission 184018) | Soil microbial communities from Rifle, Colorado - Rifle CSP2_sed 10_1 (SPAdes) (version 2) | ecosystem: Environmental > Terrestrial > Deep subsurface > Rock core/Sediment | place: Rifle...
TCGCCTGCAGGCGCGCGGCCTGTCCTTTGACGCGGTCAAGGATGCTGCCGGTCTCGTGGAGAATCGCCGCGCGCTCAGCGTCGGTATCGCCCTGACCGAACAGCTTCTGGAACACCGCGCGCGGATTGCCTTCCTGCGGCAGCGGCTGGGTCGCCGTCCGCCAGGCCAGTCGCGCTCCGCCGAGCGCCGTCGTGAGCTCGAGTGACGGCAGCCGCGTGTCCTGACCGAGGTGCCTCGCGGCGAACTGGTCGGCGCTGACGCCCGAGTCCGGACCGGCAACGCCGCGGTCCCAGGGCTTCACGCAGGTCAGCCACGTCATCTCGATATAGCCGTGCGGCTCGGGCGTCTCGCCAGGCTTGTTGCGCAGCCCCGAGACGATGGTCAGATGCTGACGGAGCGGCGCCAGCGGCTCGAGGATCGGCGACATGTCGTAGTCGGCGCCGGTTTGCTTCGGCGACCAGTGGTCCATGATGGCGCCGTGCGGAAAGCCGATGAAGGCGAGCCGTTTCGGGGTCGAGCCGGCTGCCGTCTGGGCCCACGCGGTGGCGGCGGGACTCATCCCGTCCAGCAGTGGCAGCGCGATGGTGGCGCCAACGCCTTTCAACACCGTACGCCGCGAGACGTGCTTCTTGAAGAGCATGCTGAATCTCCGTTACAGAGCCGATTGACACTCGTTCACGACCACCACTCGACACCGGAACTCAGTTGTGTCCGGTCGCAGATCCCGGTTCCGGCGTCCGGACCGCGCTGCGATGGCGTCCCCGACCGCGTGACGCCAGCTCCGTGAGCTGGCGGATCCCGCGAGCCTTCTCGTGCGGTCAGGCGATCCTTATCGGACGCCTCCATAGGGATTCGCCACCGGACACAACTGATCGCCGGCGCACTTACTGGCCAGCCGTCGAGCTGCGATCTGCCGCCGGCGCCGGTTGCGGAATGCGCCGCATTCGAAACTGCTCGCTTCGCACGACGGCCTGGACGAGCGCCGAAAACCGGTAATCCTCCGTCGCCGCACCGCGCACGATCCGGCGCACGGTGGGCATGTCGTAGTACTCCAGTTTACGCCCCGTCGCGTAGGTCAGCAGCCCCTCGGTGAACGTCTGCGCAAATTGTCCCGGGCGACGGAGCAGCGCCTGGCGCAGGTCGTCGGGGCCGTTGATGGGGGTCCCGTCCGGCAGCACACCGGAGGAATCAATGGCCGCGCCGGCGTAGCGATCCCGCTCTCTCCACATGCCGGTCGCGTCGAAGTTCTCGAGCGCCAACCCGAGCGGGTCCATGACCGCGTGACAAGCCGCGCACGTTGGGCTCGCGCGATGTTTCGCGATCATCTCGCGGACGGTGAGCGCCTTCGTGGTGCCGACGTCTCTCTCGTCGAGCGTCGGCACGTCCTGCGGCGGCGTCGCCGGTGGCACGCCTTGAATGTGTTTGAGGACGAAGGCGCCGCGCAGGACCGGCGACGTGCGGTTGGGGTAGGCGGCCGCCATCAGCACGGCGCCTTTACCCAGCAGGCCCCAGCGCGGAGATTGCTCGAGCTCGACCCGCCGGAAGCGATCGCCCTTCACATCGGTGATTCCGTAGTGCAACGCGAGACGCTCGTTCAGGAACGTGTGATTCGCTCTCAGCAGATCGATGACGCTGCGATCTTCCCTGAAGATGCTATCGGCGAAGAGCGTCAGCTCGGTGCGGAACTCCTCGCGCGGATCGGATCGGCCGGAGGCATGCGGGAACACCGCCGAGTCCGGCACGATCTCGTCCAGGCGCTTCATGTCGAGCCACTGTGGGACGAAGTTGCCCGCCATCGTCACCGAGCGCGCATCGGCCAGCAGGCGCCGCACCTGCCGGTCGAGCATGGTGGGTTCGCTCAGTGTGCCGTTGATCGCCAGCTGCAGCAGTTCGTCGTCTGGAATCGAATTCCAGAGGAAGAACGACAGCTTCGACGCGAGCTCGAGATCGCTGATGGCGTACGTCTCGCCGGGACGTAACCCCGTGGGGACGGCCTCACCGCGGTAAAGGAAGAACGGGCTCGCCAGAATGCCCGTAACGGCGCTGCGGATGCCTGACTCGAAACCGCCCCTCGCGCCGTCCTGGTAGTACTGGAACAGCTCGTTCACGTCCTCGGCCGACACGGGTCGACGGTAGGCACGTGTGGCCAGGGAGGTGATGATCTGCCTGGCGCAGAGCTCCTGCGCGTCTGCCCCTTGCGGACGCGGGGGCTGAAGCCCCCGCTCTACGGTTTGTTGACTCGCGGGCTGAAGCCCCCGCTCTACGGTTTGTTGACTCGCGGGCTGAAGCCCCGGCTCTACGGTCCGTTGGCTGGCGGCCTGAATTCCCCGATCTACGGATGCGGTGTCGGGGTGACAGGTGAAGATGCGCTCGCGACTCGGCGTCGCGCCGATGCCCTTGGCACCAAACGGCCCCTGAAGCTGAAAGGAACTCACCCGATACAGGCGATCCTGTCCGCCGCCGCGCGCGAACATCTGCAGCTGATCGTCGGACTCGGCGAATGTGCGGCGCTTGAATGCCACGCCAACCCGGTGTGGCCCCGCGGTCGCGAAGAAGCGGATGTTCTTCAGGCGGGCGTTGACGCGATCGAGCGCGCCGTTCTGCACCTGGTCGTAGAGCCTCATGTCTTGCTCGCCGCCGACGACCGTCTCGTAGACGACCGCGTTGTCGAGGGTCACCACAAGCGGGTTTTCGAACTCCATGCCGTTGCCCCAGATGTGGGTGGCCATGTCGGCGACGTCGACGACGTACTCGCCGTCTGCTGGGAGATCGACTGTAGCGAGAATGCCTCCCCGCGTGCCGAGGGGAAGGCCTGGCACGTGGGCGAGCTGGCTGCCCGGACCCGCGCGGAAGGTCCACCCGCCGGGTCTGGCATCCGGCCGACCCACGGCCTTCACGGCCACGGCGCGCGCGGCGATGACATATTGCTCGATGAAGGACGGCGATACCTGCAGTGCCGCTGCCATATTGTCGAACCCCTCGGCGACATCGTCGGCTGGCAGCACCTCGCTCGCGTCGAAGTCGACAGCCAGGAGATCGCGAACCGCGTGTGCGTATTCCTTGCGGTTGAGCCGATGCAGGACCACTCGGTCGGGCAGATGCGCCTTGCCTGCGGCCCGGTCGAGCGAATCTTCGAGGTAGGCGACGAGCGAATCCACGGCCGCGGGCTCTGGCTGCCGAGCGTTGGGCGGCGGCATGACACGCCCGCGCATCTTGCGCACGGCCTTCTCGAAGACGTCGGCATGCTGGCCGATGCTTTCCGCTGTGAGCCCCTCGAAGCTGACGCCCGCTACCTTGGCGCGGTCGTTATGACAGCTGACGCAATACTGCGCGATCGTGGCGAGCTGCGCGTCGGATGTTTGAGGGACAGACGAGCCTTGAGAAGCAGGCTGCGCTGGGGAAGCGGTGAACACGACGACGAATGCAAAATGCAACATGCAGAATGCAAGAATACAAGCACCCGCGATTCGCGAATCCTTCCGATGATTTTGCATCTTGAATCTTGACTCTGGCATTACGAGATTCTTCCGCCTACGCATCCGGTGACAAGTATGCCCACAGGCTCTCGAAGGCACGCCGCACGAACTCGTCGGAGTTGCCCATCTGCGCATCGAATTCCTTGGTCGGCCGCGCGTCCACGGCTTCGGTCGGCCCGCGCCCCTTGTTCAGCAGTTGCGCCAGCCGATCGTAGATCGTTCCGTACATCTCGTGTTGCGCCTTGAGGTCTGACAGGCCGAGCACCGGCCCGCGCCCGGGCACGATGCGTGTCTCCTCGTTGGCCAGCGTCTGCAGGCGTTGAAGACCGCCGACGATGCCGCCGATCCAGCCGCCGGTGGCCCAGTCGACGACCGGCCAGCCCTGGCCCGAGACCGCGTCACCGACCGCGAGCACGTTCTGCTCTGGAAAGTACACGTACATATCGCCGTCGGTGTGCGCGGCATCCGGGATGTGCCCGTAGCGGATGCCCAAGGAACGCCGCGAAGCCGTTCCGGTAGATGGCGCCGGCTCCAGCGTGCCCGTCGTGTAGAACGTCTTGTTCGGCTGCGCGATCTTCGGCAAGCGATTGAAGCGCTGTCCGTTCCAGGGCCAGGTGACGTCGGTCGTCAGCCACAGGCGCGTGTTCTCGTGCGCGATGATCGTCTTCCCCGCCTGGCCGAGCCGCTCGTTCGAGCCGGTCTGCTCGGGGTGCCAGTGCGTGTTGAAGATCGTGTGAACCGGACCGCCGCCGGGCAGGCTGGCGACCGCCTTCATCAGCGCATCGGACGCGCCGGCGGATGCGCCATCGACGAGCAGGGCGCCGTCAGCGCCGGTGTGGGCGACGACGTTGGCTTCTCCGGGAAGTCGCACGACGAACAGATCGTCGGCCAGTCGCAGGGTGCCTGCGCCTTCGGCGGACACGACCTGCGCCCCTCGACGAAAGCTCGGGGCGCCCTGAGCGATGTCGATGGACGCCGACGCTGCCGCAAGGCGTTGAACCGGCGCGCCCAGGACGATTCCTGCGGCGCCGCCAATCGCGCCCTTCAGGATCTGTCGACGTGTCTGACCGCGCTCGTCCAAGGCGATTCTTTCCGGGTCCAGTCTAGGCGCCCTCCACGGCAGGATTCCACTTCGGCCATAATGGCCTAATTAGCCTAAAAGGACTGATTGGGTATAATAACCACATGGAGAACACGGGTAAGCCCCTTGCCGATCCGGTGAAGGCCTTGTCCAGGATACCGGCCTCGGACGTGAAACGGCGCGGGTGGCGCGGGGTCATGCGGACCCTGCGTGTGGAGGGGGCCGTGCTGGTCACCAACCACGATCAGCCCGAGGCCGTGATCCTCGCCTCCGATGCGTACGCGCGCCTTCTCGAGCGGGCGAACCAGGCGGAGTCCCGGCTCGAAGCCGACCTGGCCGTCCTGCGTCGCCGATTCGACGAGCGGCTGGCCGCACTCCGAAAGCCGGATGCGGGCCAGCGCCTCCGGGCGATCATGCGGGGCCCGGCCAGGCTGCGCGGAAGGGTCAAGGCCGGTGAGAGCTACTGAATGCCGCGTCCCGTCCTACTCGTGCTGGCAGGAGTCAACGGCGCCGGCAAGAGTTCCATTGGCGGTCACCTGCTCGAGCGGCAGCGCCTGACCTGGTTCAACCCCGACACCTTCGCGCGCGAACTCGCCGCCGCCTCGGGCTGCGACCAGGCCACTGCCGACGCCCACGCATGGACCGAGAGCGTGCGCCGGCTGGACGAGGCCCTGGCCGGTGGGCATAGCCACGCGTTCGAGACCACCCTTGGCGGACACACCGTGGCCGCGCGAATCGCAGCGGCCACCCAGACCCACGACGTGATGATGTGGTTCTGCAGTCTGTCGTCGCCCGATCTGCACGTGGCGCGCGTTGGCGCCCGCGTCGCCTCCGGTGGACACGACATTCCAGAAGGCCGGATCCGTGAGCGATATCCCAGGGCGCAGCAGAATCTCGTCGCGCTCATGCCGCGTCTGGCACATCTCCAGGTCTACGACAACAGCGCCGAGGTCGACGTCGGCAGTCCGATCCCTGATCCGGTGCTCGTGCTGGATATGCAGGACGGCCGCCTGGCGTGGCCGGCCCCCGACGATGGCGAGGCGCTGCGGCGGACACCGGACTGGGCGAAGCCGCTGATGGAGGCGGCGCTCATCGGTTGACACTGAATCAGACATCGCCTGTGATATGTAGGCACTGGTAACCGTCGACCACCGGCGGTAGAGTGGCCGCTTCAACACGTCGCCACGGCAGCTCACGGGAGAACATGAGGATGGACAGGCACATTTCCAACCGTCGCCACCCGGCACGATCGTCGGCGACTCTCATTGTCGCAGCCACCGTGCTGTGTGTTTCCTGGGAGAGCGCGGCCCAGCAGGCTTCTGGCAATGCCGCCGTGGAGCGCGGCCGCTACCTGGTGCGCATCACCGGGTGCCATGATTGCCACTCGCCGAAGGTCGAAGGGATGACGCCGGATCTTTCGCGGGCCCTGTCCGGGCGCCCCGCAACCACTCCGCTGCCGTCAGCCACGCAAGGAGAGGTGCACGCGTCGCTTGATCTGACGGCGTGGACGGGACCGTGGGGCTACAGCGTCGCGTCCAACCTGACGCCGGACCCGGCGACCGGAATCGGAAACCGGTACACCGAAGCCACCTTCATTGCCACCATGCGCACCGGCAAGAAACCCAATGGCACGCCCGTGATGCCGCCGATGCCCTCCGAGGTCTACCAGAACATGACCGACGAGGACCTGCGCGCCATCTTCGCGTATCTCCGCACGATCAAGCCGATCAGAAATCCGGTCCTCGCAGGGCTCCCGCCGCCGGCCAACGCCGGACAGAAGGCGGCACCAGAAACGCAGAAGCCGGCCAGCACACAAAAGCCCTAGATCCGCACTCGCTTCCGTCGCCACGCGCCCGAACGCTCGGTGCGTGGCGCGTTGAGAGGCTGAGACGGCCCGTATCGTACCGATCTGCGCGACCTCCGCGCCCGCCCTATCGGCCTCTTGTGGATTTCCGCGCCAGAAGAGGTCGCCAACACCACTGCTCGATTTTGCGCTCCGAGTTGGAAACCATTAGGATGACGCCCATGAAACGCATGCTCTGCCTTCTTCCAGTTCTCTTCGTCGCGGTCACCTCGGCGGCGCCGTCCTTTCCGCAGCAGGGAGCGGCCGCGCTTTCGGCATTCCTCAAGGACGCATCCGATCGTGGCGACGTGCCGGGAGTTGTCGTCGCCGTCGTCAACAAGGACGGCGTGCTCTACCACGAGGCGTTCGGCCGGAGCAGCACGCTCAAGAAGTCGGCAATGACCAAGGACACGATCTTCAACATGGCGTCGATGACCAAGCCGGTCACCTCGGTTGCCATCATGATGCTCGTGGATGAAGGCAAGCTGACGCTGGACGACGAGGTGGCGAAGTACCTCCCGAAATACAAGAATCCGCTCGTCATCAGCAAGTTCAACGAGGCCGACGCCAGCTACGAGACGCGACCGGCCAAGCGGCCCATCACCATCCGCCATCTGCTGACGCACACCTCGGGTATCGGCTACGGGTTCGCGAGCCCGATGCTGACCAAGATCATGCAGAAGACCAAGCAGACCGAGCTGGATCTTCCGCTCCTGTTCGACCCGGGCGAGAGCTGGGCCTATGGCGCCAGCACCCGCGTGCTCGGCCACCTCGTCCAGGCGATCTCGGGGCAAACGATCGATGCGTTTCTCAGTTCGCGCATCCTCCAACCGCTCGGCATGCAGGACACGAGCTACCTCGTGCCGACCTCGAAGTATCCGCGCGTCGTGGCGGTGAACGCGCGCGGCACTGACGGGAAGTTCGTCGAGCGGCCGATGCCTGAAACCCTGCCCGCGACCGTCCAGGGCGACGGCGGCCTGTACGGCACGGCCAACGACTACGGCCTGTTCCTGCGCATGCTCCTCAACCGCGGCAGGCTGGGCAGCGCGCGCATCCTGAGCGAGAAGTCGGCAAAGACGATGCTCGAGAGCCACACGGGGAATGTCGTGGTGCAACCACAGGAGTCAGCCAATCTGACGCTCTCGAAGAACTTCCCGGTGGGCGCCGGCAAGGACCGCTGGGGACTGGGCTTTCAGCTCGCCGCAGAGAAGCTGTCGAACAGGCGCACCCCGGGCAGCGGGACATGGGCCGGTATCTTCAACACGCACTTCTTCGTTGATCCGAAGAAAGAGATCGGCGTCGCCGTGATGATGCAGACGCTGCCGTTCTATGACGAGGCGTCGATGAAGGTGTATGCGGGCGTCGAAGAAGCGGTCTACAGGAATCTGAAGTAGCCCGCCTCCGCCAAGGCTTCGGCGAGACAGGCTCCGCCTTCGCGGTGCGCCATTCGGCGCCGCTACGGGTGAGGCCTCGACGTCGCCCGCGGTGCATACTGGCGAGCGGAGGGTGTCGGGAGGTGGTTGGCTGTGAACATCGCTCGCCCGACTCAACGCAATGGAGGATGTATGTCCGGTATGTCTCACGGCGAGCGGCCGATGGTGACCGCGCGTGTCAACGTGCTCCTGTTTGTCATCATCGCCGTGATAGGCGTGCCGGCTCTCGGCTTCGGCCAGTGGTTGCACTATCCGACGGCCGACGTGCCCAGAAAGGCCGACGGAAGTCCCGATCTGTCCGCACGACGATCCCAAGGTGTACACGCGTCCGTGGACCGTCCGGTTGACCCAACTCATCGAGCTCGATACGGAGCTCATCGACGAGTTCTGCCTCGAGAACGAAAAGTCATGGCAGCGGATGGAAGCCGTCCGGCCGAAGAGGTGAGCCGAAAACGCGTCGTGTCAAGACGAGCTCGACGGGACGCCCATTGCCACAGGCGCATTGAGGAACGAACGGTGGCCTCACGCTCCGGGAATCGGTTAGAGTGTCACCGCACGCGTGGCGGCTCTCCACCCCACCGCGCATAACACGCGCGGCGAGGGCCCCGGGGCTGCCTCAGGTTCGAGAGCAAAGAGGAGCGACATATGTGCGATCAGGATCATTTTGAGCAGGATCGACTGGAGTACGAGGCGGGCGGACTGGTGACACGGCGGCAGTTCGGCGTCCTGTTGGGAGCCGGCGTGGCGCTGATGCTGCCGAGGGTCGTTGGCGCGGTCGCGGTGACCGAAATGGATGTGATGGTGAAGACGCCGGACGGCGTCGCCGACTGCTACTTCGTGCACCCGGCGAGCGGGACGGCTCCCGGTGTGCTCGTGTGGCCGGACATCTTCGGACTGCGGCCGGCGGTCCGCCAGATGGGTAAACGGCTCGCCGAAACGGGCTATTCGGTGCTCGTGGTGAATCCGTTCTACCGGGTCAGCAAAGCCCCGACCGCAGCGAAGGGCGCCGCAACGCCAATCCCGGATCTGCTGCCGCTCGCGAAGGCGCTGAGCGAGACCACACATATGACCGATGCCAAGGCATTCGTTGCGTGGCTCGACCAGCAGTCGTCTGTCGCGAAGAACCGGAAGATCGGCACCCAGGGGTATTGCATGGGCGGCCCGATGGCGTTCCGCACGGCAGCGGCCGTGCCGGATCGCGTGGGCGCGATCGCCTCATTCCATGGCGGCGGACTCGTGACCACAGAGCCGAACAGTCCGCATCTGCAGGCCTCGAGGACCAAGGCGCAGCTCCTCGTCGCGATCGCGGCGAACGACGACATGCGGTCACCCGATGAGAAGAATGTGTTGAAGGACACCTTCGCCAAGTCCGGCCAGCCCGCCGAAATCGAGGTGTACACAGGCGCCGCGCACGGCTGGTGTCCTCCGGATTCGGGGGTCTACAACGAGCCGCAGGCCGAAAAGGCATGGGCCCGTTTGCTCGCGCTATACGGAAAGGCTCTGGCCTAAGGACCCTGGCGCGGATAGGGTTGCCACAGGCGGCAACCCTGTTCCCGCCCGGGTGCTACGCATCCAGTGTAGTTACGATTCGTCCCCGGCGGCGGCCGAGTATCCGCTTCGGCCATACCTGTATTGCGGAACCGTGATCAGCGTGGAGGCGTGAGATGAAGCAGATGCTGTTTGGTGCACTGGTGGCGCTCGTCGTGTCAGCAGCCGCGGGGTCGTCGAGGGCGGCCGCCGGCGACGAGGAGACGATCCGCCAAGCGAAGGATCGGGCGGAGATTGAAGCGCTCATGTGGCGATACGTGCGGGCGCTCGACACCAACGACGCCGAGGCGTACGCCGCCGCGTACACGCCGGACGGTCAGTTCGGATCGGGTCCGAACGCCACAAAAGGACGCGAGGCGCTCACGAAGATGGTCGCGGACATGCGCCAGCGGCGCACTGAGGCCGAAGCCAAGGGCGAAACGCGCCCACCGATGTACCACGTCATCACCAACCCCTACGTCGAGTTCATCGACAAGGATCGCGCCCGCTACCAGGCGTACTGGATGACGGTGTTCGGCGCGGCGGGTGCGAACACGTCACCGCGCGTGGCCGCGGCCGGGCGCGAGTACGACGAGCTCGTGCGCGTGGACGGCAAGTGGCTGCTGAAGCTGCGCGACGTAGCGCCAAGAAACTGACGTCGCTATTTACTCTCAGGCGTCTTGTTCTCGACCGCCCGCGCGCCGCTGAGGATGTTCCTCATCGCGTAATTGCCCTCGTGGCACGCGTACTCGAAGAACTGGTACTCGGGGTGCTGCGTGAACGGCAGCGCAACCTTCCAGTTCGTGGCCCACGTCTTCGGATCCTCGACCGTCGCTTCATACTGGATCGTGCCGGCGTCCACCCGCGTCAATCGCTCCACGAGTCGGACGTCCTCACTCGTGCGCAGCGTGTTTCCATTGCGCGTCAGGCCCACCTTGCCATTGAAGTTCGTCGTTTCGATCACGAGCGTGTCGCCGTCCCAATGACCGCGTGGGTCGCCCATCCACGATCGGATCGTCGCACCGACATGGGGACGACCGTCGAGCGGGACGATGCGCGTTTCGTGAATCATCTCGATACGAATGATCACGTAGCCGGGAATCTGGAGAATCTCGGTGCCCATGTTGTAGCCCGTCGGCAGCATCGAGGCGAGCGCGCCCCGGCTGATACAGCGGTCGTAAGGCCCGAGGTCCTCGAACGTTTCAAACGGATGCGACACGACGTCGTTGGGAAAGTCGAGGAAGTAGGTGCTGCGCGCCTTGTCGATGCGCTTCTTGCCTTCGGCCGTCATCGGCGGAAGGCGTCCGTCCGGCGGATCGACGATGAGCGACGCCTGCCGCTGCGGATTGCCGCGCTCGCCCCAATGTGACGGAGGCCCGGTGCCGCCGGGGGTCGCACGTGGAGCGACGTACTGCTGGCCGTCGGCTTCCTCCTGCGTTCGTCGCTGCGCCTGTCGCGCGGCGAACTCCGCGTCGGTCAACTGTGACCTCGTGCCGAATGCAGGCGGGCGTTCGTACGGCGTGCCCTGCATGTCGATGCTGGGCCAGAGACCCTGCAAATCGGGATCCCCCCAAGGCGTGCGCGGCACGGCCGATTCCTTGTTCGCGGCGGCCGTTGCCGTGGCGCTCGACGCAGTCGAACGTGTTTGCGCGTCAGAGAGCGCCGGCAGCGCGAGAGCGATCGCAATCGGCAGCACGCGGCGCCAGCAAATCCAACTCGGACGTGTAAACAGTGAACAGCGAGCGGGCACGGCGACTCTCATCTGGGTACGCCTCCTTGAAGGCCGGCAGGTGCGACGTGATTGTCACGTATGGTACGTTGGAATCCGCCGTTCGTCACCCGGAGCCCGATGACAGTGCCGCAGAGAAGAACACACGTATTGGGAGCCGCACGCCCAACCTCCTATGAGAATCGCCGAGATCATCTTCCAGGCGCGACCATCTTCGTGACCCGGCCGACGCTCGTGTCGCCGGCATACAGGTTGTCCTGCTTGTCCATCACCACGGGGGTGTCTCGGGACCAACCGACACTGGAAGAGGGATAGCCGCGTTGACGGCGGCGCCGGGTCCACCGCCGCGAGGCGGGATCGTGACACGTCCGTCTGGTTCGACGATCGTTCGTCCAGTTGGATCGGGAAACGATCCTTGAAGAAACCAGCCAGGGGACCCGTCGACTGCTGGCCCCTCTGTGGGAGGGTGTGACTGTGAGAGCCCCCGAGCGGCGCTCAACATCACGCCGAGCGCCACAGCGGCGCCCGCTGCGAAATTCCGTCGCGGCATTTTGCCCTCCCCTCACGTCCGGGACCTGACGTGCTCCGATCGATGGCGCAGCCAGTCTAGAAAGAAGGCGGCCAATCTGGTTGGCGTAGACTCGACGTGTGAGAACGACACACGCCTGATCCGTTATCGCACGGGAGTACCCCCATGGCAGACGATCGCGATCGAGATACAGAGCAACGGACCGAGCGGATCAATCTCGGCCGGCGCAGGCTCTTGCATGGCGCACTGGCGGCCGGAGCTATCCATGGGATGGCTGCGCCGTGGCCGGTTGAAGCCTTCGCTCGCCAGCAACTTAGTGGCGGCGCACGCATGGCTCCCTCCAACAGCGCGCTCGCGCTGGTTCAGTTCCTCAACAAGACGAGGTACAGCGATCTGCCGCCGACGGCCGTTGAACACGCGAAGATGATCATCGCCAGCACATTGGCCAGCGCCGCGCCAGGCTCCCTCATCGGCTCTGCGGGCATCCTCCGCGGTCTGGCGAAAGAGCACGGCGGCAGGCGGGAGGCGACCATCTGGTTCGACGGGACGAAACTTCCCACTCACGAGGTCGCCCGCGTCAATGCCGCGCTCAGCGACGCCGCAGCATCCGACGATAGCGACATCCGCAACACCGCGCACGTAGGAACGACCCTCGCCTCGGCTGGCCTGGCCATCGCGGAGCACACCGGGGCCACCGGCCAGGATCTGCTTGGGGCGATGGTGATCGGCTACGAGGCTGCCGGCCGGATTGGTGAAGCACGTCGCGGCGGCCGCGGCGGGGTGCACGCCTCACAAATCGTCGCGTTCGGTGGCACAGTCGCTGCGGCGAAGCTCCTCAAACTGACCGACGAGCAGATGGCACACGCGCTGGGGATTACCGCTATCACGATGGGCGGCCTCGCCACCGGCACCGACAGCTGGGCGCGGGAGTACATGGGGGCCAACGCGGCGCTCTGCGCCGTCAACGCGGCCCTGGCTGCCGGTCGTGGGTACACCGTGAACGAGGACATGCTCGGAGCGCCGGGCGGCTTTGTGGAGGTCTTTGGCGGCGGGACGCAAGGCGTCGCGAACCTGACTGCCGACCTCGGCAGAGACTGGGACATCGTTGAGTTCTATGCAGTCAAGCTCTGGCCGGGCGCCCACCCGTTTTCTGGCACGGTGGAAGCTGCCGTCAACACCGCCCGCAAGGCGAACGTACCGCCGCAAGAGGTGGCGAAGATACTCGTGGCCGGTCCGAACCGGACGACGGTCGGCGGCAGCCGGCGCCCAAAGGACCTGGTCGAGGCGATACACAGCCTGCCGTACTTCGTCGCTTCGGCCGTCGCCGACAAAGACTTCACCTGGGTCCATGCGACGGAGGCGAAGATCTTCAACCCAGTCGTGGCGCGGCTCATGGACCTGGTCGAAGCCGATCCGGCGCCACCGGCGGTCGCATACAACTGGGGCTGGGGCGGAACGGTGACGATCGTGACCAAATCGGGCGCCAGGTTCACCAGCACGGTCGACGCGCCTCGTGGGTCCGCGCCCCGCGGCATTGCGTGGAGCGACGTCGACGCCAAGTACCACGCGCTCATGCCCGACTCGACGTTGCCGGCCACGCGCATCGAGGAGAGCTTACGTGTGATTCATCGCTTCGAGACGGTGAAGAACGTGGCGGAGCTGATAGGTCTGCTCACTCCGATGGGCTGACATCGAGCGCTGTCGGCGCGAAACGCCTCGTGGTCGCGTTGATGACGCGCGGTGTGCGTCGTTGCCGTGTCCGGCCTCGCAGAGCGAGGGTTACCGCGCGCACTGATACGAGCTGGCCGAACCTGGCGCTCCGCGCACGTGCCGTGGATAGGCAGGATAGGAGCACAAGGGAAGGCTCTTCTCGGCTGCGGTGCCCGTCACCGACATCCCGGGCGCGACCTTGTTCTCAACCCAATCGAACAACAGACCGAGCTGGTCGTAGACACCTGGCCATCGGTCAGACACGCGTTGGCGCTCGTGTCCTCGGGACTGGGATCGACATTGTTCGGACAGCGCTTGGCCGCCCACGGCTGCCGGCCAGGCGCGCCCTCGGCGACGTCGAAGATGGCGCGGCACGCCATGTAGTTGTTGATGATCCCATCGGCCAGGCCGTCGAGCGAGTCGCACTGGCGCATGAACTCACCACGGATCGGTGCTTCACTGCTCTCCCCTGCTCAGGACCGGACGCGAGCTGCGTCGAATGGGAGACCGGTCGGTGAGGAGAACCAGCGACTCACTCTCGGATCGGCCCGAACATCACGATTTCGCCGCCAGGCTCGGTCTCGGCTCCCTCCCGAACCCACGTGAACCTCATCACGTTGCCAGAGAGGGTTCCCGTCATGATGTTGCGCCGCACGCCTCGTTGCGTCGGTGACGGAGGTGTGTCGATGTGGTTGATGTAGAACCGAAGGGTCGTGCCGTCAAAGCTCCCATCGTCGATGAGCGTCACGCCGTCGGGACCGCACGGCCCGCAAATCACGCCCCAGATCTTCTGACCGCGAACCTTCAGGATAAGGTTCTGCTGCGCGACCCGGCCGGCGAACACCCACCGCCCCTCGATTGGTGACGGAGCTGCCGCGGGATCGGCCGCGAGGAGGCTCGAGGGAGGCACGTTTGTCGTGTCCGGGACAAACCCTTCGACGACTCGCTTCAACCTGAGCGTCGACACCGGCACGTTGCGGCCTTCCGGCTGCGCACTGAGCGACAACTGACCGTCCGCCAACGAGCCCACGACACGATCGCGGTACCTGCCGAACTCGCTGAATCGCGGTCCAGCGGTGTCGTAGGACACGAAAAACGAGACGTGATTGGCGTCCAGGATGCGCCCATCCTCGACGCGGAAGACCGACGCGGCCTTGTCACATGGCCCGCAGGCAATCCCCCCGAACCGGTCGCCGCTGGCCTTGAACACGAAGGTCTGCGGTGCCGGACCTCCAGTCGTCCATGCACCCGACAGCGGGTCAGCCGCAAAGACGGGCGAGGCAAATGCAATAACGAGACTTGTGGCTGAGACCAGACATCTCATGATGCGGTCGTTCCTTTCGCTCCTTACTTCGCCTCGAGGCCGCCGGTGATCCCCTCGATCTGGTGGCCGATCGCCACTCCGCGCGCCCGCATGATCTCGGCCGGGGACGCGACCTTCGGATCCACCCCCGCCTGGGCGCAGGTGAAGCCCCGTAGCGTGCACTCGGAGGTGGTGTGCGTGATGCCGCGCTCTTTCATGATCCCAGACATCAGCGCCACGGCGTCTTCGTGAATGATCACGGCGTTGTTGGGGACGAACGTGCCCACGCCGATGGCGTAGTCGATCGGCATCAGGGGCTCGTTGCTCGAGCCGAACTGCCCGTCGTTCTTCTTGCCGAGATCGTGGGCGCTGAGATCGGCGCCGGCATCGATGAGGTACTGAATGATCGGGACATTGCCGTAGTTTGCGGCAGCCATCAACGGGGTAATCCCATAGTCATCCGGCTGGTTGACGTCGTTGCCCAGCTCGACGAACCGTTTCACGACCTGCAGCCGTTCCTCGGGGGACTTCCCACGGTGATAGCCGTGGATGAAGGCCAGACCGGCAGCCGCCGACAGCATCGTCTCGCGGTCGCGCGAGATGATCTGGGGATCGGCGCCGCGCTCGAGCAGCAGCAGCACGAGCTCGAGATCCGCAGCAAAGGCCGCGCGCATGAGCGCGGTGGCAAAGACGATGCGCGGCGAGCCTTCGCGCATCCGCGCGCGCGGCGTGTTGTTGACGAGTGCGTTCGGGTCGGCGCCGGCGTCGAGCAGGTTACGGATGAGCGGCATCGGATCGACCGTCGCCATCCACGGGAAGTTGGGCGCCGTCTCCATGTTGCGCCGATCGACGGCCCAGAAGAGCGGCGTGAACCGCTGGGCGTCGGCCTTGTTGACGTCGGCCTTGCTGACCACCAGATACGACGCCAGCTCGTAGCTGCCGTTGAAGATCGCCAGCGCCAGCGCCGTTTTGCCGTCCCCGGCCGCGGCATCGACGTCGGCCCCCGCCCCAACCAGGATGCGCGCCAGCTCGACGTCGCCCTGACGCGCGGCGAGCATCAGCGGCGTCAGCCAGCCGCTGGCGAACTCTTCCGCCTTCCCGTCCGTCCGGCTCGCCACCGGCGTCCGCCCCTCGAAGCCACGGCCGTTCGCCGCGGCCACATAGTGCGACCGCGCGTTCACGTCGGCTCCTGCGGCGATGAGTACTCTGGCCGCTTCGCCGTGCCCCTCGGACACGGCCCACATCAGCGGCGTCGTGCCGCCCCAACGCTCCGCCGCGTTGACGTTCGCACCCGCTTCGGCGAGCACCCGTATCGCGTCCGTCTTCCCGGTTCGCGCCGCCATCATCAGCGCGGTGTCGCCTCCAGTCGTCAACACCGCGTTCGGATCGGCGCCAGCCTTGACCAGCCGGTCGAGCATCGTCGCGCTGCCGTTGATGGCAGCGAGCTGAAGCGGCGTCACGCCCTCACGGGTTCGCGCCGCCACGCGGGCCCCGGCCCCGAGCAGCAGGTCCACGATCTCGATGTCGTCCCGTTCCACGGCCCAGTGGAGCGCCGTCGTGCCGTCGACCTGCGCCACATTGACGTCGGCCTTGCCTGCAAGCGCGGCCCGAACCGCCCTGCGATCGCCCCGCATCGCCGCGTCGGCGACCTCGGCGGTCGCCGCGTGTGCAGCCGGAGAGCCCAGCAGAAGCAGCGCCAGGCACAGAGATGGAGTTCGCATCATCGGGTCACCTTGAGCATCACGGGCGCCGCGGCGTAGCCGTCGAGCGCGAGCGTCCCCGACGTGGCGTCGACACCGACAGTCGAGGCGAGCGAGGTCTTCCCCTCACCCATGCCCTTGCCGCTGATCTGCATCTCGACCAGCGTGAAACCCGCCTCGGTGCCGGTGCTCGACGACGGGCCCCAGTCCGGCGCGTGAGCGCCGAGTCGGCGATCGGTCACAAGCACGATGCGCTCGGCTCCCTCGGGCGAAGAGGCGCGCCAGGCGTACTTGATGGAGTAGCCGGTAACGCCGTCACCCCAGATGAACCCGAGCGTCGGGGCCGCTTTGACGGCAGTGGTCAGACGGGCCAGTGGACTCGGAGGCGGCGCAACTCCCCTGCCGCCCCGTCCGCCGCGGCCTGCCGCGCGGCCGGCTGGCAGCGAAGCCACAGGCGGCGCAGGTGGCGGCGCGGAGAGCGCAGCCAGCAGTGGCGAGCGCTCGGCCTCGGTCGACCAGCGAGACAATTCGATCGTCCACGGAGCACTCGGAGCGCCGCCCCCAATCGCCGTGGCACGCAGCCTCAGCGCCGACTCTTCGGCGTACATCGAGCCGGCGCTCATCATGAACGCCAGCCCCACGGCCATGGCCACCCTGACAGGCATCCTGCGGCTACTGTCGTTCACTGTCGTTGGTGCCCTTGGTGCGGCCCAGCCACTCGACCAGACGCTCCAGTTCATCGTCTTCCAGTTTGGCGCCGCGCTCGCGCATGTCCAGGGTCATGACGCGCCATCTGTCGGGGCTGAAGCGCGCCTTGTTGACTCGATCCAGCTCGTGGCACGACGCGCAGGCCCGCTTGAGCACCGCCTCGGCCTCGCCATCGGAAAAGAAGGTGGTGACCTCCTGGGCCACGTACGCTCGCGGAAAGGGCTTGGTGCTCGGGCCAAACCGGCTTGCGAGCCAGTCCAGCAGAGTCGCGCGCTCCTGCACGGGGAGCGGAACGTCTATTCCCCGGTGCTTCGTGGTCAGATGCGCGTCCCACCCGGCGCGGTCGAGGGCGTTGTAGGCGTAGTCGTCGATGCCATGGCAGCTCGTGCAGTACTTGAAGATCACCTGCCGCGGCGTCCCCTGCGGCGGTATGACCTGCGGCCGTGTCGGCCGGCCCGCGAGCTGCGCCGCGGCCGGCGACGTCACGGCGCAGATGATCGAAGCGACAACCACCCAGAACGACACACAGCGGTACCGAAACACCGAGAATGATGCCCAACCCCCGGTGCTTCCGTGCCTCGGTGTGTCGTGATCGTGGAGACCCAGCATCACGTCATTTCCAGCGGCTGCAGCCGACCCGTGCTCGTCCCGATGTTGCCCATCTCGATGCCGTAGAGATGCAGGAGGCTCAGCAGCATGTTCGACGTCCGCTGCGTGTTGTCGGGGAACACGAGATGGCGATTCCCCCTGAACGTGCCGTCGAGGCCGCCGACAAGGATGACCGGCACCTTCTCGTGAGCGTGACGATGGGAGTTGCCCATGTTGCTGCCCTTGTAGATCAGCACGTGGTCCAGCACGGTGCCATCGCCGTCGGGGATCGCCTTCAGCTTCTCGCAGAAGTACGACAGGTTCTGCACGTGATACCGGTTGACCTTCGCGTAGTTGGCGATGTTCTCCGGCTTGTCGCCGTGATGAGACGTGCCGTGCCAGCCGCCGTTGAAGCCCGATTCCGGGAAGCTGGCGCCGCTCAGGTCGCGGCCGAGCATGAACGTGATCGACCGCGTGATGTCGCCCTCGAAGGCCAGCGCCATCAGGTCGTACATCAGCCGGAAGTGAAGGTGCTTGCTCTCGGGGAGCCCGAACGGCACGTCGGCCGACGGCTCCTTGACCGCGTTCTCCATAGCGATTCGGATGCGGCGCTCGAGCTCCCGGATGTTGTCCACATACATATCGATCCGCGCCCTGTCACCCGCCCCGAGGCTGCTCTTGAACGACCCGAGCTGGCCAACCACCGCGTCCAGGATGCTCGCGTTCCGCTGCCGGTCTCGCCGGCGCTCCTCGGCGCTCGTGCCGTCGCCGAAGAGCCGCTCGAACACGACGCGCGGATTGACCTGCGTCGGCAGCGGCTCGGTGGGCGACGACCAGGAGATCGAGTTGGTGTACGCGCAGCTGTAGCCCCAGTTGCAGTTGCCGAAATTACCGGTGTCCTCGACGCCAAGCTGGAGCGAGGGCAGGATCGTGTCCTGCCCGTACGTGTTGGCGATGTGCTGATCGATTGTGACGCCGAGGAACGGGCTCACGGCATTCCGCCGCGGCCGCGCGCCGGACAGGAGCACCGCGCCGCGCGCGTGGTCGCCCCCCGGCTCTTCGGTAGTCGCCATCGCCTCCGGCATGTCCAGACCGCTGATGAGCACCACCCGGTTGCGGAACGGCTCCAGCGGCTTCGTGATGAAGGAGAAGTCGAAGTCCTTCCCCTCCTGCAGCGGACTCCAGTAGCCGGGCGACGCGCCGTGCGGGTGCCAGACGCCGACGAAGCGACGGACCGGTGCCGCCGCGGTCAGCCGCGTGGGCGTCAGCGCCGGCACCATCGACTCCAGCAGCGGCAGGGCCAGCGTTATGCCTGCGCCGCGCAGGAACGTCCGTCGGGGAACGTGTTTCTTCTCGATGAACATAGTGAACTCTCTAGTTGGACGGTCATTCAGTTCGCCGCACTCAGCCCCGCCGCCTTCACGCGCATCTGAAACTGCGCGCTCCGCACGACCGCGAGCACGATCGCCGAAAACCGATTGTTGTCCTTTTCGACCTCGCGAGCGATGGTCCGCACCGTCGGCATGTCGGTGTACTCCAGCCCGCGCCCGACGGCGTAGGTCATCATCTTCTCGACGAACATTCGGACGAACTGCGGCGAGTAGCGTAGCAGCGCCGTCCGCAGCCCGACCGGCCCCTCCACCTCCTGCCCGTCGTACAGCGTCACCTTCACATCGATCGGCATGCCACCGTCGCCGCCCTGCTTGCTGCGCCAGCTCGCATCGGCGTCGAAGTTCTCGAGGGCGAAGCCGATCGGGTCCATGATCCGGTGGCAGCCGGCGCACGTCGGGCTGGAACGGTGGCGCGTCATCTGCTCGCGCAGGGTCAGCGCCTGGCCGCTCTCGCTCTTCGTGTCCTCCAGCGCCGGCACGTTCGGCGGCGGTTCAGGCGGCGGCGTCCCGAGGATGTTCTCGAGCACCCACACGCCGCGCTTGACCGGCGAGGTACGGAAGTTCTGCGTCCACGTCACCGCCAGGAAGCTCCCCTTGCCAAGGAGTCCTCGCCGATAGTCCATCTCCGGCGGCAGCGTGACACGCCGGAACCGCGAGCCATAGACGTTCGGGATGTCGTAGTGCCGCGCGAGCCGTTCGTTGACGAACGTGTAATCCGCGGTCAGCAGGTCGACGATGTTGCGGTCCTCGCGGATGATGCTGTCGAAGAACAACTCCGACTCGCGCTTCAGGCTCTGCCGCAGTTCGTCGTCCCAGTTCGGGTAGAAGATGCCGTCGGGTGAGGTCGCCGGCAGGTTGCGCAGATACAGCAACTGCTGCGCGAAGTTCGACACCAGCGCGTCCGAGCGCCGATCGGCCAGCATCCGCCGCACCTGCTGCTCGAGGATCCGCGGTTGACTCAGGCGTTGTTGACTGGCGATCTCAATCAGCTCGTCGTCCGGGAGGCTGCTCCACAAGAAGAACGAGAGGCGCGAGGCGAGCTCCAGATCGGTGATCCGGTACGCCTGTCCCGTCCGCACGCCCGCCGGCCGCCTTCGCGCGCTTTCCGCGCTCCGGCGAGCCTCGCCGGAGCCTTCGGCGGAGGCGGGTTCGCGCTCGGCCCGCACGAGGAATTGCGGGCTGGCGAGCAGGAACCGCAGCCCGTACTCGATGCCGTCGTCGAAGGTGGCATCCGCGCGT
>Ga0209640_10001427_pt1 | contig 20225 bp, 20 predicted proteins | sample RifCSP10_1_FD_184018 | JGI IMG/M metagenome (GOLD analysis project Ga0209640, IMG submission 184018) | Soil microbial communities from Rifle, Colorado - Rifle CSP2_sed 10_1 (SPAdes) (version 2) | ecosystem: Environmental > Terrestrial > Deep subsurface > Rock core/Sediment | place: Rifle...
ACGCGTCTTCAACGCGCGGAACAGCTCGTCGGGCAGGTCGAGGGTGGTGCGCATAAACGCATATTAGCATGGACGCTAAGGCGCTGGACGCCGTGCGGGCGCGGCGTTAGGCTGGCCCGCGGCATGGCAAACCCCACGACCCCGAAGGCGGGCGCGGCGCAGGCGCAGTCGGTGCGCCTTGCGCGCAAGACGCAGTCGCTCGACATCCTGTACGCGGTGGCGACGAGCCTCAGCCAGCCCGGCACGCTCGAGCAGGTGCTCGACGGCTTCCTCGACACCTTCATCGAGCTGGTCGACGCGCGCGCCGCGAGCGTGCGCCTCGCCACCGGCGACGGCGGCACGCGGCTCCTCGCGAGCCGCGGCCTGGCGCCCGAGGTCGTCGAGCGCGACCGGCTGATGCCCGCGGGCTCCTGCCCCTGCAGCCTCTCGGTGGCCGACGGGCGGCTCCACGTGCAGCGTGGCACCGCCGCGTGCGCGGCGCTTGTCGGACGGCCGATGCTCGAGCGCGACTGCGCCGAGTTCGTCGCGGTGCCGGCGCAATACCAGGACCGCATCCTCGGCGTCTACAACCTGTTTCTCGACCGGCCGCTCAGCGCCATGGGCGAGGACATGCCCGACCTGCTGATCAGCGTGGGGCGGCATCTGGGCCTCGCGATGGAAAAGTCGCGCCTGGAGAGCGAGGCGCGCCGCGTGGCGATCATGGAGGAGCGCGCCACCATCGGCAACGAGCTGCACGATTCGCTCGCGCAGTCGCTGATCGGCATGCGCCTGCAAGTGAAGCTGCTCGGCGAATACGTCGCGCGCGAGGACCTCGGCCGCGCCCGCTACGAGGCCGCTCGCCTGCGCCGCGCGGTAGAGCAGGCGCACGACGACGTGCGCGAGCTGCTCACCAACTACCGCCTGAAGATCGGCGAGGGCGGCCTCGTGCAGACGCTCGCCGAGCTCGTCGGCCGCTTCCGCCGCGACACCGGCATCGCCGTGTTCTTCCAGAACGAGTGCGCGGCGCTCGAGCTGCCGCCGGCGCAGGAGATCCAGGTCTTCTACATCCTCCAGGAGGCGCTCGCCAACATCCGCAAGCACAGCGGCGCGCGCAACGTGCGCATCCTGCTCAACAACCAGGACGAGCTGCACACGGTGCTGATCGAGGACGACGGCCTGGGCATGGCCGAAGGCGTCGAGGCGGCCACGGGCGAGCACGCGGGGCTCGCCATCATGCGCGAGCGCACCGAGCGGCTGCAGGGCCAGATCGTGATCGAGAGCGAGCCGGGCGAGGGTACACGCATCGTGCTGATGTTCAACGCGCTGCCGCGCTGACATGCGCGTCCTGCTGATCGACGACCACGCCCTCGTGCGCAAGGGCATCGAGGAGCTGCTGCAGAGCCGCGGCGTGCAGGTCGTGGCCTCGGTGGGCTCGGGCGAGGAAGGCCTGCGCCGCGCGCGCGAGCTGCCGGCCGACCTGATCCTGCTCGACGTCAAGATGCCGGGCATGAACGGCATCGACACCCTGCGCGCGCTGCGCGCCGCCGGCGTGCGCGCGCCGGTCGTGATGCTCACCATGAGCCGCGACGATGCCGACCTCGGCGCCGCGCTGCGCGCCGGTGCGCAGGGCTACCTGCTGAAGGACATCGAGCCCGAGGAACTGGTGCCCGCGCTGGAAGCGACGCTGAAGGGCAACAACGTCGTGGCGCGCGAACTCGTGGGCACGCTGGCGCGGCTGGTGGGCGGCAGCGATGCCCCGCAGCCGGCGGCGCCGCGCCCGGCGGCGCCGTTCGCCGAGCTCACGCCGCGCGAGCGCGAGATCCTCGAGTGCATCGCCGACGGCATGAGCAACAAGATGATCGCGCGCGCCCTGGACATCACCGACGGCACGGTGAAGCTGCACGTGAAGGCGATCCTGCGCAAGCTCGGCATGCGCTCCCGGGTCGAAGCCGCGGTGAGCGCGGTAGAGCACGGCCTGGGCAGGAACCGCAGAACGCCTCGGCCCGCGCCCGACGCATGATGGAACGCGCACGGACGGTGCTCGATTCGCGCAAGGCGCCCGACGCGCGCGTCGCCGCGCGCGAGTTCGTCGCGCAGGTCGGGCGCGACGCCGCGTTCCAGCTCGAGGCCTGCGTGCATTGCGGCCAGTGCGCCGACGCCTGCCACTTCCACCTGACGAGCGGCGATCCGCGCCACACGCCGGTGTACAAGCTGCAGCCGATGGCGAAGGCCTACGAGCGCGCGTCGGCGCCCTTCGCCGCGCTCAGGCGCGCGCTCGGTCTCGCGCCGGCCGAGCTCACGGCCGCGGAGCTGCACGAGTGGTCCGGGCTCCTCTACGACTCGTGCAACCTGTGCGGCCGCTGCACGCTCGTGTGCCCGATGGGGATCGACATTGCGGGTCTGGTGCGCCAGGCGCGCGAGGGCATGGCGGCGGGCGGCTTCGCACCGGCCGATCTGTACAAGGCCGCGGAGCGCGCGCTCGAGACGGGCAGCCCCATCGGCCTGCGCTGGCCGGCCCTCAAGCGGCAGATCGAGCTGCAGGAGCGCGAAACGGGGCTGCGGGTGCCCGTCGACGCCGAGGGCGCCGAGTACATGGTCGTGCTGACCTCGATCGAGATCATCGGCTTCGCCGAGAGCATCGGCGCCCTGGCGCGAATCTTCCGGCAGGCGGGCGCAACGTGGACCATCCCCAGCGCCGGTTTCGAGGCGACCAACGTAGGGGTGCAGATGGGCTCGCGCGACGTCGCGGCGGAGCTGCTCGGACGCATCGTCGAGGCGGCCGAGCGCCTGAAAGTGAAATACGTCGTCAGCCCCGAGTGCGGCCACGCCTACTCGGCGCTGCGCTGGGAAGGCCCCAATCTGCTCGGCCGGCGCTACGCGTTCGAGGTGGTGCAGATTGCCGAGCTGCTGGACCGGTTGGTGAGCGAGGGCCGCTTGCGCCTGCGCGGCAAGGACGCACGCCGGCTCACGTTCCACGATCCCTGCCAGCTCGTGCGCCGCGGCGGGATTACCGAGGCGCCGCGGCGGTTGATGGACGGAGTGGCCGCAAATTGCGTCGAGATGCCCGGATCCGGCGCGGCGAGCTTCTGCTGCGGCGGAGGCGGCGGCGTGAGCGCCATCCACCGCGCCGAAGCCCTGCGCTTTGCCGCCTTCGCGTGCAAGAAGGCGCAGATCGAGGCCACCGGTGCCGAGGCCCTGGTCACTGCGTGCGCCAATTGCCGCAACGTGCTCGAAGAGGCGATCGAGCACGAGGGAATGACATTGCCGGTGCTCGGCCTCACGGAGCTCGTGGCGCAGTATCTCGAAGACGAAACGCGACCAGGATGACGGCCATGGGACTGTTGGAATTCGCGCGCGGACCGGCGCTGTGGTCTTCGGTCGCGGTGCTGATCGCGGGCAGCCTGTGGCGAGTCGCCGGCATCCTGCGGCTCGGCGCTGCGCCAGATCTCTCGGAACCGCGCGACACGCGGCTCCTCGCCGGAGCGATGCGCGGCATCCTCGCGCGCATGGTGCCGAGAACGGAGTTCCGCCGCCGGGCCAAGCTCGGCGTCTGGAACGGCTATGTCTATCACGTCGGGCTTGCCGTGATCGTGTTCGGCTACCTGCCGCATATTCATTTCGCGGAGCGCCTTGCCGGACTGGCGTGGCCGCCGCTGCCGGAGCCTGTGGTGTACCTGTTCGCGGGCCTCACCATCGTGTCGCTGCTCGTTGCGCTCATGGAGCGCCTCACCGATCCCGTGCGCCGCCTGCTGTCGGGCTTCGACGATTATTTCAGCTGGTTCGTCGTCATGCTGCCGCTCGCCACGGGCATGATCGCGATCCACCAGTCGTATGCGCCGGGCGCCGTTCCCGCGCCGCCGCTCGATCCGCTGCCGCTCGCGGTGCACCTGTTGAGCGTGGAGCTGCTGCTCGCGTGGTTGCCGTTCGGCAAGCTTGCGCACGCGTTCCTCGCGTTCGCATCGCGCGGGGTCACGGGGGCCGCGCTGGCGCGCAAAGGCGCGCCCCTGTGATCAGTATTCCAGGGTGTTGACGAGCAATTGCGCGCGCGGCAGGCCATGCTCGAGCAACTGGAACTCGAGGGCGGCCAGCGACGGCGCCGGTGCCGCGGCATACACATCGCAGTCGCGCAGGCCCGCATGATCCCTCAGCAACCGCCACAGCCCCATTTGCGCCGTAACCGGGTGGTAATGGAAGTTGTCCAGGGCATCGCCCCACGAGCGGCACAGGTTGTCGAGGTAGTGGCCGCCAGGGCTGGAGGCTATCCAGTACAGATGCAGCGCGTCGGCCGCATCGAGCGACATGGCGTGCTCGAGCAGGCTCTTCACCGGCGCAAAGCCCGCGTCGAAGGCGACGAAGACGAGCGGGCGGCGCGATGCCTCATTCAGCACGAACTCGCCGCGCGGCCCCTCGATGCGCGCCGGGTCCCCGGGCTTCAGCCCGGCGAACACGCGCCCGGCGAAAGCGTCGCCGGCGCGCCGCGGTATGTGGAACTGCAGGTTGCGCTCGTCGCAGGGACAACTCGCGATCGGGCAGGCTGCGCTCAAGCCATCGGCCAGAGCGAGCGACGCCGATTGTCCTGCAAGAAAGCGCAGACGGTTGCTGCGCGGCGTCTGCAGATGCAGCAGGCGCATGTCTTCGCCCATCGGGCTCACCGCCTTCACGCGCGCGTCGATCGCCTGCAGCGGCATGTCGGCCGCGCCGTGCGCCTCGCGCGCTTCGATCACGAGATCGGTCGCCGCGCCATGGCAGCACATCAGCACGACGCCCGCGGCCTTCTCGGCGGCGCTGAACGCGTAGTCCGAATGCCGCAGGCGGTGCACCTGGCCGGAGACGACGCGCGCCTTGCACTTGCCGCAGTTGCCGATGCTGCAGCCGTAGTCGAGCGAGAGCCCGGCGCGCAGTGCCGCCTCCAGCAGGCTCTCGTTGCCGTCGACGGAAAACTCCCGGCCGCCCGGCTTGACCTTTACGTGCGCCGCCATGATGCTCAGGATCTAGCATAGAACACCATGGAATATCTGCCGATCTTTCTGAACGTTCGCGGCGAGCCCTGCCTGGTGGTCGGCGCCGGCCAGGTGGCGTCCCGCAAAGCCGCGCTGCTGCGGCGTGCCGGTGCGCAAGTCACGATGACGACGGAATTTCGCGAGGAAGAGCTGGACCGCTACGCGCTGGCGATCGCCGCCACCAGCGATCCGGAGGTCAACCGGGCCGTGGCCGCGGCCGCCCGCGCGCGGCGCATCCCGGTGAACGTGGTCGACCAGCCCGCGCTGTGCTCGTTCATCCTGCCCTCGATCATCGAGCGCGCGCCGCTCGTCGTCGCGGTCTCGAGCGGCGGCGCTTCCCCCGTGCTCGCGCGGATCCTGCGCGCGCGGCTGGAGAGCATGATCCCGGCCGCCTACGGGCGCCTCGCGTCGCTCGCCGGGGAGTTCCGCGACCGCGTGAAAGCACGCTTCGAGGGCCCGCAGCGGCGCCGCTTCTGGGAGCGCGCGTTGCAGGGACCGATCGCCGAGCTGGTGCTTGCCGGACGCGACGCCGAGGCGCGCCGCGCGCTCGCGGCGGCGATCGACGACACGCGCCTCGCCTTCAGCGGCGGCGAGGTCGCGCTCGTCGGCGCCGGGCCGGGCGATCCCGATCTGCTCACCTTCCGCGCGCTGCGCCTCATGCAGCAGGCCGATGTCGTGGTGTACGACCGGCTGGTGTCGCAGCCGATCCTCGACCTGGTGCGGCTGGAGGCTGAGCGCATCTACGCCGGGAAGGAGCGCGCGAAGCACACGCTGGCGCAGGAAGACATCAACGCGCTCCTCGTGCGCCTCGCCAGGGAGGGCAAGCGCGTCGTGCGCCTGAAGGGCGGCGACCCGTTCATCTTCGGGCGCGGCGGCGAGGAGATCGACACGCTCGCCGCCGAGGGCATCCCGTTCCAGGTGGTGCCCGGCATCACCGCAGCCGCCGGCTGCGCGTCCTATGCCGGCATCCCGCTCACGCATCGCGATTACGCGCAGTCGGTGGCGTTCGTGACGGGCCACCTGCAGGATGGCAGCCTCGAGCTCGACTGGCGCGCGCTCGCGCAGCCGCGCCAGACCATCGTGTTCTACATGGGCCTGGTCGCGCTGGACCAGCTCTGCGCGCGGCTCGTAGAGCACGGCCTGCCGGCGGGCACGCCAGCCGCGCTCGTGCAGGCGGGGACCACCCCGCAGCAGCGCGTGCTGACGGGCACGCTCGAGACGCTGCCCGGCATCGTCCGCGCGAGCGAGGTCAAGGCACCCACGCTCATCATCATCGGCGAGGTCGTGCGGCTGCGCGAGCGCCTGAAATGGTTCGAGCCCGTCGCGTGAGGCCTCGATGACGCAATTCGTGGCGATCGCCAGAGCGGGCGAGCTGCGCGAGGGCACGATGAAGCGCTTCGACGTCGGCGGCCGGCGCATCCTGCTCGCCAACGTTGCGGGACGCCTGTATGCCGTCGACGACACCTGCACGCACGAAGAGGCCTCCCTCTCCACCGGCGCGCTCAAGGGCGAGCTCGTCAAGTGCCCGCTGCACAACAGCCGCTTCAACGTGCGCACCGGCGAGGCGCTGGAAGAGCCGGCGGAAGAGAACCTGCGCACCTACCCGATTCGCGAGGAAGGCGGGCGCGTCCTCGTCGGCGTGCCCGGGATGGAATCGCCATGAGCGCCGCGACGATGGATTCCATCCTCAAGCGCATCGCCACCGGTCCGGAGCTGAGCAAGGACATCTCGCGCGAGGAGGCGCGCGAGGGCATGCGCCTGGTGCTGGACGGTGCCGTGGACCCGGTGCAGGCGGGCGTCTTCCTCATCGCGCTGCGCATGAAGCGCGAGACCGACGACGAAAACTGCGGGCTGCTCGAAGCGATCCGCGACGCGACGCTGCACGCCACCGCGCCGGTGGACGAGGTGCTCGATCTCGGCGATCCATACGACGGCTATAACCGCACGCTGCCGGCAGCGCCGTTTCTGCCGGCGGTGCTCGCCGCGTGCGGCGTGCCCACGGTGTCGCACGGCGTGCAAAGCATGGGACCCAAGTACGGCGTCACGCACCGGCAGGTGCTGCGCGCGGCGGGCGCGCCGGTGGATCTGGGGCCGCAGGAGGCAGCCGCGCGCCTCGCGGACGCGCGCCCGGGCTGGGCGTACGTCGACCAGAAGGCGTTTTGCCCGAAGCTCTATGCGCTCGCGCGCCTGCGCGCGCTGATCGTGAAGCGCCCCGCCATCACGACCACCGAGGTACTCGCGGGTCCGGTGCGCGGGCGCCGCAAGACCCACCTCGTCACGGGCTACGTACACAAGCCCTATCCGCGCATCTACGCGCTGCTCGCGCGCCACGCGGGCTTCGATTCCGCGCTGATCGTGCGCGGCGTCGAGGGCGGCGTCATTCCCGGCCTGACGCAGACAGGCAAGGCGTTCCGCGGGCTCGCCGACGCAGAGGAAGTGCCGGTCGAATTCAAGCCGGCCGAGCTCGGCATCGAGGCTTGCGTGCGCGCGCCGCGCATCGCGGGCGCGGCCGAGGACGACGAGCGCGAAGCGCCGCTCGATATCGTGGCCGTGGCGAAAGCTGCCGCCGAGGCCGGAGTGGCGGCGCTGCAAGGACAGCCCGGCCCGACGCGCGACTGCCTCGTGTATGGCGCGGCGCTCTGCCTGTGGCACCTCGGCCGCTGCGGATCGCTGCGCGAGGCCGCCGACGCCGTGCGCAGAGCGCTCGACGGCGGCGAGGCACTGGCGCGCCTTCATCGGGTAAATTGATGCCTGTCATGAATCTCGGCGAGCTTCAATCGCGCGCGGAGCGCGCGACCCGCATGCTCAAAGCGATGTCGAACCCGGTCCGCCTGATGGTGCTGTGCCAGCTCGCGGAAGGCGAGAAATCCGTCGGCGAGCTGGAGCGCGTCGTCGACATCAGCCAGTCGGCGCTTTCGCAGCATCTGGCGCTGCTGCGCCGGCGCCGCATGGTGCAATGCCGGCGCGCCGGACAGGCGATCCATTACTCGCTCGCCGGGCCCGAGGCGCCCGCGTTGCTCGCCGCGCTCTACGAGGTGTTCTGCAGCCGGGCCAGGCCGGCACGCGCGCGCCGCTCCAGGTAGCGCCGGCCGCCCGGAGACGTCGTCACTTTCGCGCGGAGCGTGCGCGCACCCAGCGCCCCGATGCGCCGCCGCTCTTTTCTTCCAGGCGCACTTCGCGAATCGACATGCCGCGGTCGACCGCCTTCAGCATGTCGTAGATCGTGAGCAGCCCGACCGCCGCGGCGGTGAGCGCTTCCATCTCGACGCCGGTGCGGCCGACGCACGCGACCGTCGCAGTGAGACGGATCGCGTGGGCGGCACGATCGACGTCGAACTCGACGCCGACGCGCGAAATCGCGATCGGATGCGCAAGAGGGATCAGCGCGGGGGTGCGTTTTGCGGCCTGGATCGCGGCGATGCGCGCGATGCCGAGCACATCGCCCTTTTTCGCCGTTCCACGCTGGACGAGCCGCAGGGTCTGCGCGCGCATGCGGATCGTGCCGGTGGCGACGGCGATGCGCGCCGTCTCGTCTTTCGCGCCGACATCGACCATGTGCGCGCGGCCTCTGCGATCGAAATGCGTGAGCGTGCGCGAACGCTTGCGCATCGGGAAATCCCCGGGAACCCGTGAGCTTCGAAGGTATCATACGAAGCGCATGCGCGCGTTCGCAACTTTGCTCTGCCTCTGCATCGCGATTCCCACGCATGCATTCGGCCAGGCGCTCCCGGATCTGGGAGAGGGCTCGGGGGGCGTGCTCGCGCCGCAGATGGAACGCAAGATCGGCGACGGGATCCTGCGCGAAATCCGGCAGCGCGAACCGAGCTACCTCGATGATCCCGAGATTGCCGAGTATCTGAACCAGCTCGGCTCGCGACTGGTGGCGGTGGTTCCCGGCGCGCGCCTCGACTTCGAGTTTTTCGCGATGCGGGACGGCTCGATCAATGCGTTCGCGCTGCCCGGCGGCTACATCGGCGTGCACACCGGTCTGCTGACGGCGGCCGACAGCGAGTCCGAGGTCGCGTCGGTCCTCTCGCACGAGATCGCGCACGTCACGCAACGGCATATCGCACGCATGCTCGGCACGCAGCAGCAGATGGCGCTGCCCGGCCTGATTGCGCTCGCTGCGGCGCTGCTGCTCGGGCGCTCGCGCCCGGATCTCGCGCAGGGCGCAATCATGGCGGCGCAAGGCGCCGCGGTGCAGGCGCAGCTCAGCTACTCGCGCGACTTCGAGCGCGAGGCCGACCGCGTCGGCTTCCAGACGCTCAATGCGGCCGGCTTCGATGTGCGCGCAATGCCGGCGTTCTTCGAGAAGATGCTGCGCACCACGCGCGTCATGGACGATGGCAGCGTGCCGGGCTACCTGCGCTCGCACCCGGTGACGACCGAGCGGATCGCGGATACGCAGGCGCGTGCCGCGAGCCTGCCGTACCGCCAGCATCCGGACAGCCTCGATTTTCACCTGGTGCGCGCCAAGCTGCGCGCCGAATCGATCGATGGTCCCCATGCGGTCACCGAATTCGCCGCCGCGCTGAAGGATCGGCGCTACGCCAACGAGATCGCCGCCCGCTACGGGCTCGCCGTGGCGTTGCTGCGCACACGCCAGCCGCGCGAAGCCGAACAGGAGCTGGCGAAGCTCGGCGAGCGGTCGCAGGCGAGCCCGATGCTGGTGTCGCTCGCTGCGCGGGTTCGGCAGGCGCTCGGCGATGGCCCGGGAGCGCTCGCGATTCTGAAGGGCGGGGCAGCGCGCTGGCCGCACCAGCGGCCGCTCGTCTATGCATACGCCGATGTGCTGAACGCGCAGGGCAGGAGCGACGAGGCGCTCAGCGTCCTCGAGCCGCAGCTCCGCGACCACCCGCGAGACGAGCGGCTGCACGAAATGCGGGCGCGTGCCTACGCGGCGCTCGGCAAGCGGCTGCGCCAGCACCAGGCGCAGGCCGAGGTGTATGCGCTTCGCGGCAGCCTGCCGGCCGCGATCGAGCAGCTTCAGCTCGCGCAGACCTCGGGCGATGGCAACTTCTACGAGCTCTCCGCAGTCGAGGCGCGCTTGAAGGAGTTGCGAGCCGAGCACGTGCGCGATCTCAAGGAGTCGCAGCAACGCAGGAAGTAGCAGGTGTCGCGTCCGGCGGCTTGGATGGCCGCTGCAGCGTGTAGGTCAAATCCGACATTCCGTCCGGCGGGCGTCCGACATACGCACCGACGACCGCGCCCCTATCATCGCCGCACCTCAACCTTGGCGCCGCGAGAGTCGTACGCGCCGCTTGAGCCCACCTGAAGGAGAGACAAGATGAACGTACGGAAACCCATGCTGGCGGCGGTGCTGTCGGCGGTGCTGCTTGGCGCGTGCGCAGGCGCGGCCACGCGCACCGGAGTCGCGGTGGATGACTCCGTCATCACGACGAAGGTCAAGTCCGCGTTCCTCGCCGATACCCGCGTGAGCGGACTCAAAGTCGGCGTCGAGACGGTCGAGGGCCGTGTGGTGCTCTCGGGGAACGCCAAGAGCCCGGCCGAGAGCCAGGCGGCCTCGGAAATCGCGCGCTCGATCGCCGGCGTGAGGCAGGTCGAGAACCGGATCCTGGTGCAGGGCGGTTAAGCTTTCCCCGGGCGACGCCCGCCGGTCGGATGAAAAGGGCGCCGCCCGTACGCTGGATCTGGTGGTTGCTCGCCGCGGCGCTGCTGGCGCTCGCGGCGGGCGCGTTTTTGCTGCCCAAGAACTGGCTGCGCGGACCGATCGAGTTCGCCGTGCAGAAAAAGACCGGGCGCTCGCTCGCCATCGGTGGAAATCTCGACGTGGGCTTGTGGTCGCTGCGCGCGCCGTTCCTGCGCATGCACGACGTGCGGTTCGACAATCCCGAGTGGGCGCAATCGCCGCACCTGGTCACCGCCCGCGAAGCGGAGTTTTCGGTCGACCTGCCGGCGCTCTTCGCCGGCCGGCTGGTCCTTCCGTATGTGCGCCTTTCGCGGCCCGATGTATCGCTCGAGCGCGCATCCGACGGCAAGCGCAGCTGGGTGCTGAAGAAAGACGACGACGGTGCCGAGCCGCCGCAGATCCATCAGCTGTCGATCGACGAGGGCGTGATTCGCTATCGGGATGCGATCGAGGGAATCGACGTGACGGCGCGGGTCTTCACCCGGGCGGGGAACTACGAAACACCCACCTCGATTTCGTTTTCCGGCACCTACAAGAAGGCGCCGCTGAAAGGCGAAGCGCAGGCCGGTCCGGTGCTGAACCTGCAGAAGACGGACCAGCCGTTTCCGATGCGCCTGCGCGTTCGCATCGGCGAGACGCGGATCGAAGCCGACGGAGCGTTCACGGACATCGTGCATTTCGGCACGGTCGATGCGCGGCTGAAGGTCCAAGGGCCGGATTGGTCACGCCTTTATCCATTGCTTCCAGTCCCGCTGCCCGAATCGCCTCCCTACAGCATCCAGGGGCACTTGAAGCATTCCGGCGAGCACACGATCTATGAAAATTTCTCCGGCACGGTAGGCAGCAGCGACCTCGCCGGAACGATGAGCATCGATCGGCGCGGCGGGCGCCCGCTGCTCAAGGCGAAACTGCAGAGCCGCGTGCTCGACTTGAAGGACTTGGGGCCGGTGATCGGCACGCGCACTTCGTCCCAACCGCAAGGGCAGGCGCCCAAGGGCGGCCGAAAACTCCCCAGTCGGCCCTTGAACACGGAGCGGATGAACCGGGTCGACGCCGAGGTGGTGCTCAACGCGACGCAGCTTCGGCGTCCCGACGCGTTGCCGCTCGATGATTTCGCCACGCACCTGAAACTGGCGAACGGCGTGCTCGCACTCGATCCGCTGCGTTTCGGAATGGCGGGCGGCGCGATCGACTCGACGGTGAAGCTGGATGCGCGCGGCAAGCCCATCCAGGCCAACGCGACCGTGCGGTTGAAGAACGCGCGGCTGAGCCGGCTCTTTCCCACGATCGAGAAGATGAAGGACAGCACCGGCGTCGTCGGTGCGAGCATCGAGCTTTCCGGCCGGGGAAATTCGGTCGCCGAAATGCTCGGAACTTCCACCGGCCAGATGGGCGTCGCGATGACCGGCGGCAGCATGTCGAACCTTCTGCTGGAGCTGCTCGGTCTGGACGGCGGAGAGGCGCTGAAGTTTCTCGCCGGCGGCGATCGCAAGACGGACATCCGCTGCGCGGCGGCGTCGTTCGCCGTGAAGGACGGCGTCGCCACGAGCGAATCGATGGTGTTCGACACCGACGACACGAACATTGCGGGCGCAGGCACCGTCAATCTGCGCGAAGAAACGCTGGACGTCACGCTGCGCCCGGAGCCCAAGGACAAGAGCATTTTCGTGGTGCGCGCGCCGGTGCGGCTGCATGGGCCCTTCGCAGACGTCGACGTTTCGGTCGACAAGACGAAAATCGCCGCGCGGATCGGCGCTTCGCTGCTGCTCGGCCTGGCCAGTCCGCTCGCGGCGCTGATTCCGCTGATCGAAACGGGTCCCGGCAAGGACGCCGACTGTGCCCGGCTGCTCGGATCGGCCGACTCGGTCGACAAGGCGAGGCGCGCTGCGCACCAGCGTGCGCCGGCGAGAACCTTGCCGCCTTCCACTGCCGAGCCGACGAAGTAACCCGCGCCGGGGCCCACTGCCGTAGGACGGACCACGACACCGGCGTCACCCGGTGTCCGACATACGGACGAGCTTGCGCTTCCTACCATGAGCGGTGCGTTCGGCCGCTCCCGGCCGGACATGACGCTTATCAGGAGGTTCGGAAAATGCGTAGCCAATTCGGGAAAGCGGCAGTTTGCATAAGCATCGTAGCGGCGGCAGCGGCCCTCAACGGGTGCGCTACCCCCGGTGAGGCCGGAGCGGTCACCGGAGCGGTGGTCGGCGGCGTCGCGGGACACGCAATCGGGGGCGGCACGGCCGGCACCGTCCTTGGTGCGGGCGCGGGCGCCCTGATCGGGCATCGCATCGGCAGTGACTACGGCCGAGGCTATTACTACGGCTATTGAGGCATGAAGCCGTATCGGTTGTCGCTCTGCGCAGCGCTCGCTGCAGCGGTGTGCGGAGCGACGGCCTCCGCCCTTCTCAGCGCCGACGGGGTTTCGGTTCCCAAGGCAGCGCAAGCGCTTCGGGATCCTCCCGCCACGCCTGAAGCGTTGGTCCGGCAGGTGGTCTCGGGAATGCTCGAGGCCGGGCACGTCGAATCGCAGGACCGCAGGGAGGTGCTTACGTACGCCGAGGAGAGAGTTCTCCCGCACGTGGACTTCGCGGAAGCGGCGCGGCTTGCAGCGGGGAAAGTCTGGACCCGGGCAAGCGGATCGCAACAGGCGCAGCTCGTCGCGGCGTATCGCCCGATCTTCATCCGCAGCTATTTCGAAGCGCTGCGGGCGCACGGTGGACAGACGCTGAAGGTGCTCCCGGCTCAAGCGGCCAGCCGGGGAGCGAACGACATCACGGTACAGAGCCGCCTGGAGGGGCACGGCGAGGCCCCGCTCACCGTCGAGTACGCTCTGCGAAGGGCAGGTGGGGAGTGGAAAATCTACGACATCCGGATCGACGGCGAGAGCCTGGTCGCTTCCTGCCGCCTCGTGTTCGAACAGGTGGCTCGCAGCGAAGGCATCGCCGGCCTGATCAAGCGAATGAAGGGAAATGCGCGCAGCCGGCCGGTCGTGACGGCCTGAACGTTGCAGCGCCGCTAGGAAGCGGCCCCTCGCTGGCGGCCCGAAATCAGGTCCACGATTCCTTCGAATTCGCTGGACTTGTCGAAGAACCAGCGGACTCCAAGTTCGGCGCAGCGCTTGCGGATTGCTTCCGACGTGTAGTTGGTCAGCACGATCGTCAGCGCGTCGGGACGCGCCTTTTGCAGCGCGCGCAGCACGCCGAATCCGGACCCTTCGCGCAGGCGCAGATCGACGATGAAGACGTCGTACGGATGGCTGCTCAGTTCGCCGACCGCGGCCGATTCCGAGTCGGTGGCGTAGGCAACGCGCGCCTGCCCGCTCGCCTCTACCAGTTCGACCACCGCCTCGCGGATGACGGGGGAGTCCTCCACAAGCAGAACCCGGAGGGGATCTCCAAGTGTGGACTGGTTCTGCACCGAATGCGAATACACGGTGGACCCTCAGGCGCGGCCGGATTGGCGGGATGGCTCACGGTCGATTCTGATCCGCCGGCCGGCATGAGTCAGTAGGACGACTCCCTACATGTTCCCCCGCCCGCAACGGTCAGATCAGTCCATTTTTGATCGCGTAATGCGTCAGCTCGGCGTTGTTGCGCATCTTGAGCTTTTCGAGGATCCGGCTGCGGTACGTGCTGACCGTCTTGACGCTGATGAAGAGCTGCTCGGCGATCGCCGAAACGGTCTTTCCCGAGGCGATCGCGCAAAGCACCTGGAACTCGCGCTCGGACAGATCCTGGTGGAGCGGCCTCTCGGCGCCGGAATCGAGCCGGTTCACGAGCATCTCCGACACGGCGGGGCTCATGTAGCGGCCCTTCTGCAGCACGACGCGGATTGCATGGACGATATCCGTGCCGACCGCGTCCTTGCGGATATAGCCGTTGGCGCCCGCGCGCAGCAGATTGATCGCGTATTGCTCTTCCGGGTAGGTGCTGACGACGAGCACCGGAAGATCGGGGTAGGCGCCCCGCACGAGCTTCAGGGTATCGACCCCATTGCGGTCGGGCAGCGCGACGTCGAGCAGCAGAAGATCGCACGGCGTCTGCCGCAGAAGAGCGAGCGCTTCCGTGCTGCTCGCGGCTTCGCCCGTGACCTCGAGGTCGGGCTCCAGCGCGAGCAGCTGCTTGAGTCCCGTGCGGACGATCTCATGATCATCCACGAGCACGATGCGCCGCTTGTCCATGGTGCTATGCAGAAAAGTACTCCCCGATGCGCGTATCCTACCCTACCGAATACCTTTCACATGCATCCGGTACGGTCCGGGCGGGAGCCCTCATGAGCACCGTGCAGACATCGAACCCGCCGGCAATGCGTCGTGGTGTGCTCGAGCGCGTGGAGGTGCTGTTCGGCCGCTTCGCCGGATCGCGCTGGGCGATGCCGGCCGCGATCGGCCTGGCGGCCGTCGCGTTCAGCGTCGCGCTCGCCGGCTTCAACTGGATCGACCGCAGGCTGGATCGCGTCTCGGTCGCGCGCTCGGTCACCGGCGAGTCGGTCGAGTTGCGCCTCGCCCTGGTCGACGCGGAAACCGGGATGCGCGGCTATGCGCTCACCGGCGATGCGCTTTACCTGCAGCCGCATACGCTCGCCGTCGCCCGCCTGCCCGGCATCCGCAAGCGGCTCGATCGGCTGACCGAGAACGACGCCGAGGCGCGGCTGCCGTTCAAGGAGATCGAAGCCAATCTCGAGCGGCTGCTGACGCACTGGAAGCTGACGATCGACCTGGTGAAGAAAGGCGACCCGTTGCGCGCGCAGGCGGTGATCCAGGGCGGGCGCGGACGCGCCGCGATGGACGAATTGCGCGACGACGTCGAGCGCCTCGAGCGCCTGAACGAATCGCGCCTTGCGCGGCTGCAGGCGAACCTGCGCCTGTCGCTGATGATCGTCGCCGGGGTCGCGAGCTTCGTCATTCTCATCGTGCTCGGCCTGTTCCTGCTGCTGCAGCGCTACTCGGCGCGCGCGATCGATACCGAGCGGCGGCACGCGGCCTACGCGCACGACGAGCGCGAGCGGCTCGAGCGCGCGGTGCGCGACCGCACGCTCGAGCTGAGCGAGCTCGCGAGCCACCTGCAGCAGGTGCAGGAGCAGGAGCGGTTCAACGTGGCGCGCGAGCTGCACGACGAGATGGGTGCGCTGCTGACCGCCTCGAAGATGAACATCGCGTGGCTGTTGCGCCAGGGACAGGACCTGTCGCCCGCGATGAAGGACAAGCTGCACAAGCTCGATGCGTTCCTCGAGCAGGGCGTGCAGTTGAAGCGCAAGGTCATCGAAGGGCTCGCGCCGAGTGCGCTGTCCAACCTGGGCCTGCGTTCGGCGCTCGAATCGCTCGCCTCGGAGGTGGCTTCCTCCGCCGGATTGCGCATCGCCTTCAGCGCGCCGGACGACCTGTTCGAGCCGCCGCCCGACGTTGCGATCGGCTTCTATCGCGCCGGGCAGGAGGCCCTGACGAACGTGCAGAAGCACGCCAAAGCCACGCGCGTGAGCGTGACGCTCGAGCAAAGCGACGGCTGGATCGAACTGCGGATCGAAGATGACGGCCAGGGCTTCCACGAGAAGGTGGAGAGCGGGCGCACGCCGCTGATGCATGGCGTGCGCGGCATGCGGCATCGCGCGATGTCGCACGGGGGCTCGTGCACCATTCGCTCGGCGCCCGGCCGGGGCACGATGGTGCTGTTTCGCGTGCCGTTCGCGCGTCGCGTTCCGGGATCGGGCGGGTGAAGCCGGCGCCGGGCATTCCAGCGCCGCGGTTGAGCCCGGCTGCCTCGCTCGCGCGCAAGCCCTCGGTCGTGGCCATCGTCGCGGCGGTGGCGGCGCTGCATTTCGCGCGCGACGTGCTGATTCCCCTGGCGCTGGCAGTGCTGCTCACGTTCGTGCTCGCGCCGGCCGCGCACCGGCTGGAGCGCTTCGGGGCCGGCCGCATGCTCTCGACCGCGCTTGTCGCGGCGCTGGCGTTCGCATTCATTGCGTCGATCGGCTGGATCGCGGCCGGCCAGGGGGTCTCGCTCGCCGCGAAGCTGCCTGAGTACCGGGCCAACATCTCGAAGAAGATCCGCGCGCTCAAGCGGCAACCCGCCGGCGAACTCGGCAGGGCGGCCGAGGCGGTGAAGGATCTGCAGAAAGAGGCGGCCCCGGCGAAGGCGCCGCTCGCCGTCAAGGAAACGCCGACTTCGCCGCTTGCGCAGCTCGCCGAATGGGTGGCGCCGTTCGCCAAGCCGGTCGGCATGGCGCTCGCCGTGATCGTGTTCACGTTCCTGCTGCTCGTGAGTCGCGAAAGCATGCGCGAGCGCCTGATCGCGCTGATGGGCGCAACGCGCATCAACGTGACCACGCAGGCGCTGAGCGAAGCGTCCGCGCGCGTCAGCCGCTACCTGCTGATGCAGCTTCTCGTGAACACCTGTTTCGGCGTGCCGTTCGGCATCGCGCTGTATTTCATCGGGGTGCCGGGCGCAACGCTGTGGGGCCTGCTCGGGATCGCGTTGCGGTTCATCCCGTATGCCGGCGCCTGGATCGCGGCGGCGCTGCCGGCGACGCTTGCTTTCGCCATCTCCGACGACTGGTCGCTCGTCGCGTGGACCCTGGGTGTGTTCCTCACGTTAGAGGTGGTGTTGGCGAACGTGGTCGAGCCGTGGCTGTACGGCCGCAGCACCGGGCTCTCGCCGCTCGCCGTCATGGCGGCGGCCGTGTTCTGGACGTGGTTGTGGGGGCCACTCGGGTTGCTGCTCTCGACCCCGCTCACCGTCTGCATCGCGGTGCTCGGTCGCTACATTCCGCAATTCGGCGTGCTGCATTTGCTGCTCGCAGACGAGCCTGCGCTGCCGCCGGAGGCGCGGCTGTATCTGCGGCTGCTCGCGGGCGACTTCCAGGAGGCTGCGCAGCTCGCGCGCGACTTCGTCGAGCGCGACGGCGAGCCGGCCCTTTTCGAGGAAGTGCTGATCCCGGCGCTCGCGCTCGCCGAGCGGGACCGCGGCGACGATGCGCTCGCCCCTTCCCGCGCTCGTTCGGTCTGCGAGGGCATCCAGCGGATCATCGAGGCGCATCGCGGCCGCGCGGCGCCGCCGCTCGATCGCGCGCCGGTGGTGTGCATCGCCGCCGCCCACGACGAGTCCGATTACCTGGTCGGCCGGATGCTCGCCAGACTGATGCCTTCGCCGGAGTTCGCGGTGCGCGTGCTGCCGCATCCGATCCTCGCCGGCGAACTGGCCGACCTGGTCGAGGCAAGCGGCTGTCGCGTCGTGCTGATCTCGGCGCTGCAGCTTCGTACCGAACCCCACGCGGACTACCTGTGCAGGCGATTCCGCCAGCGTTTTCCGCAGTTGACGATCCTCGTCGGCCTGTGGGCGGTGGAAGGCGACGTCGAAGACATGATGCCGCAGCTCAAGGCGGCCGGCGCCGATGAAGTGGTGGCGACGCTCGGCGCTGCGGTGGAGCGGATCCGCCAGCACCCGCCTTTCGGCCTCGAGCCGGTTATTTCATCCGTCGCTTCAGTTCCGCATCGACCGCGTCCATGAACTCGTCCGTCGACAGGTACGGATGGTCGGGCCGGATCAGGGTTGCCAGGTCTTTGGTCATGCGGCCCGACTCGACCGTGTCGACGCACACTTTTTCGAGCAGCAGCGCGAACGCTTCGAGCACCGGCGTATGGTCCATGCGCGCCCGGTATTGCAGCCCGCGCGTCCAGGCGTAGATCGACGCGATCGGGTTCGTCGAGGTGGGCTTGCCCTGCTGGTGCAGCCGGTAATGTCGCGTCACGGTGCCATGCGCGGCCTCCGATTCGACCGATCTTCCGTCGGGCGACATCAGCACCGAGGTCATCAGCCCGAGCGAGCCGTAGCCTTGCGCGACGGTGTCGGACTGCACGTCGCCGTCGTAGTTCTTGCAGGCCCACAGGTAGCCGCCGCTCCACTTGAGGTTCGAAGCGACCATGTCGTCGATCAGGCGGTGCTCGTAGGTGAGGCCGGCCGCGGCGAAGCGGTCCTTGAACTCGGCGTCGAAGATTTTCTGGAACAGGTTCTTGAAGCGACCGTCGTAGACCTTGAGGATCGTGTTCTTGGTCGACAGGTAGACGGGGTAGCCCCGCTGCAGCGCGTAGTGAAAGCACGCGCGCGCGAATCCCTTGATCGACTCGTCGAGGTTGTACATCGAGAGCGCAACGCCGGCGCCGGGCGCCTGGAACACTTCCCGCTCTTCGAGCGGACCGCCGTCCGCCGGGTGAAACGAAACCTTGAGCGTGCCGGCGCCCTCGAAGCGCAATTCGGTGGCGCGATACTGGTCGCCGAAGCCGTGGCGCGCGACGACCACCGGCTTGTACCAGTGCGAAACGAGCCGCGGCACGTTGCGGCAGATGATCGGCTCGCGGAAGATGGTGCCGTCGAGGATGTTGCGGATCGTGCCGTTCGGGCTCTTCCACATCTGCTTCAGGCCGAACTCCTTCACGCGCGCTTCATCCGGCGTGATCGTCGCGCACTTGACCGCGACGCCGTAGCGCTTCGTCGCCTCGGCGGATTCCACCGTCACGCGGTCTTCGGTCGCGTCGCGGTTCTCGACGCCGAGGTCGTAGTACTTCAGGTCGACCTCGAGGTAGGGCAGGATCAGCTGCTCGCGGATCTTGTGCCAGATGATGCGCGTCATCTCGTCGCCGTCCATCTCGACGATCGGGTTCTTGACGGTGATGCGGGCCATGGCAGCCTCCTCGATGGGGACCTGCGTAAGTGATGGAGGCACTACAGCGGTTCGCCGCGCCTGCACTTGAAGATGACTTCGTAGGCCTTTTCCGCCACGCGGTCGTCCAGCAAACAGGCAATCGCCTCCACGAAGTCGCGCGGTGCCTCGGCGATCAGCAGATCCTTGACCCAGGCGTGCACGACGGCCTGGCGCTTCGGATCCGGCATCGAAAGAAGCCGTTCGAGTCGCTCGTAGACTTTGTCGTTTTCACAGGCCGCGCCCAACATCGTCACGAACCCGTCGATTTCACCGACCGATCTTGGCGCCCGCGAAACATTGGCCATGAGTAGTGCCTTCTTCGTCGGTCAACAGTATAGCGTCGCGCAATTTGCCGGCGTGGATCCGGGCATGGCTCTCGCAGGCTGCTCCCAGCGAGATCATCGGTCCGGGACGATGATCTTCGAATCGTCCCTGTTTCCCCATTCTGCCCAGGATGCCACGTAGTTTCGGACGCGTGGATACCCCAGCGACTTGAGGGCGAGGAATGTATTCGCCGAGCGGTAGCCACCGTGACAGACGGGAATGACGGTCTTGTCCGGCGTCACACCTCTGGAGACGTAGAGATCGCGGATTTCTTCCGCCGGCCGAAACGCGCCCTTATCGTCGAGGTGATTGCGCCAGAAGATGTGCACGGCGCCCGGAATGGTTCCGGCGCGCCGGGCTCGCTTTTCCACGCCCCGATACTCGGACTCGCGCCTGACATCGACAATGACCGTGTGTTCATCGTCAATGGCGCGATGGACATCGAACCGGGTCGCCAGCAGTTCGAGATTGGGCGTTCCCTTGTACGGGGGAAGCGTCGGCGGCGCTTTTGCCGGGTCGACCGGCGCCGGTGCTGCCCTCAGGCGGACGAGCTGCTTGCCCGACGCGGTCCACGC
>Ga0209640_10001429_pt1 | contig 20197 bp, 23 predicted proteins | sample RifCSP10_1_FD_184018 | JGI IMG/M metagenome (GOLD analysis project Ga0209640, IMG submission 184018) | Soil microbial communities from Rifle, Colorado - Rifle CSP2_sed 10_1 (SPAdes) (version 2) | ecosystem: Environmental > Terrestrial > Deep subsurface > Rock core/Sediment | place: Rifle...
TTGATCTGCGGGAGCGAGACGAAGGAGGAATCGAGGAACGCAATGACGAAGAGGCCGGGTCCCCCGATGGCGAGCGCGAAGCCGTAGATCCAGGTGATGAACGATTTCACGCTACCTTAGAGACCCGTGATTATAGCCCGCGTCCTCGCGGCGGCCGCCACGGCTGCCGGGCTCGCTGCGTGGATCGTCTTCCTGCGAGCAGACCTCGTCCTCAGCCACTACGACGCGCGCGCGCATCTGGTCGTCGCGCGGCGCATCATCGACAACATCACGCCGGGCTGGCAGCAGATCGGCGCCGTCTGGCTACCGCTTCCGCACCTGATCAATGCGATCCCCGTACAAATCGACGTCCTGTACCGCACGGGCACCTTTGCGTCGCTCGTGTCGATCGCGTGCTTCGGCGTGACGGCCTATGCCGCGGCGCGGCTGGTCATGGCCACAACCGGATCGCCGCTCGGGGCGCTTGTCGCGACCGCGCTGCTCGCGCTCAACCCCAATCTTCTGTACCTACAGGCGACGCCGATGACCGAACCGATGCTGCTTGCGTCGCTGTTTCTCGTCGTGCTGTGGCTCTACGAATGGGTGCCGTTGAACCAGGACCGCGTGCCTGCCCGGCTTGTCCTCGCGCTTCTTGCGGCGATGCTCACCCGGTACGAGGCCTGGCCCGTGGTCGGCGCCGCGGTGGCTGCCGCAATCTCTGCATCGGTGCGCCTGGGTGCGCCGATCGCCGTGGCGGCGCGCCGGGGCCTGCGGCTGGCCGCGTGGCCCGCAGCGGCCCTGGCGCTGATCCTTCTCAATAGTCGAATCACCGTCGGCGAATGGTTCGTCAGCGGCGGGTTCTTCGTGCCGGATCCCGGCTACCAGGGCCGGGCGGCGCGCAGCCTGGTTGCGGTCTGGTGGGGCACGCATCAACTGAGCACGCGCGCCACGGAGGCGATGGCCGTCGCGGCAGCCGTGCTCTTCCTCGCGCGGCCGCTCGCCCGCCGGGCAGACGCGGCGCTGGTCGTGCCGGTGGCGCTCTTCGCGGCGGGTGTCCTGCCCGCACTCGCGTTCTACGAGGGCCATCCTTTTCGCATCCGCTACATGGTGCCGATGGTGGCCGCCTGTGCCCTCTTCTGCGGCTTGGCCGTCGGCGTGCTGCGACGCTATCCAGCCATCGTCCTGGCGGGGGTGCTGATTGGCACGACGCTCATCCAGTCGCCGCCCTGGCAGCGTGATGCGCCCATGATCCTCGAAGCCCAGTGGGATAAGACCGCCAGCGAGGAACGCCGCCACGTGACGAGATGCCTCGCGGACGCGTACGGCGGCGAGAAGGTCCTGGCGAGCATGGCTTCGCTCGCGCACTACATGCAGGATCTCTCCAAGGAAGGCTTTGACGTCGCGGATTTCATTCACGAAGGCAACGGCGTCATCTGGGACCTGGCGATGGAGACGGGACCGGCGGCCCACGCCGGCTGGATGCTCGTCGAAGAACAGAGCGAGGGAGGCGATGTGCTGGCGCAACGGATCCGCCGCGATCCCTCGTTCGCGCGAGGGATGCAGAGAATTTGTGAAGGTGGCGGCGTCGCCTTATACAAGCGGCGCTAATCAACCACGACGAACACGACGATCACGACAACAAGATCGTTGTTCGTGAACGTCGTGGCCTTCGTGGTTTCTATCCGCCAAACCGCATCCCGACGGTGAGCTGATAGGTCCAGCCGCCGAGGTCTATTCGGGGATTGGGCCGCGTGGACCCGAAGGCCGATCCAAGGGGAGCGTCGGCGCTGTGATATCGGACCTCCATGCCGGCGCTCACGCTGTCGCCGGCGAAGCGCAGCCCGCCAAGCACGATCGGTCCCGTTTCGCTTCCTGACGCCACGTACTGTTCCCGGAAGATCGCGCGCTGCCGCGTGAAGTCGACGAACTCGCCCGATTCGCTGTAGCGCCAGCTGAACACCCCCAGCCCCGCGCCGAAGTACGGCTGTATCCCCGAGCCCTGCCCGAGGGGCAGTACCCGCATGGTGAATGCGATGGGCACAAGGCGCAGCCGCAGGTCCTGCTCGATCTCCGAACCGTCCGCGTCGAGAAACCCCGCGTAGACCGAGGGTACGGTTCGCCGCGAGAAGCTGGCGCCGGCGCCCGCCTCGAGATACTGGCCGAGCGGCACGAGCCATTCCGCGCCGACCGAGGCGCCGTTGAAATCGCTGACCTCGTACACGAGCGCCGCATCGCCAGCGCCGAGGTGGTCGTTCAGGATGTCGCCGTCGACGCGCGCATCCTCGCCGCGCACCGTGAAGTATCCGAACGAAAAGTTCAGCGTCTGCTGCGCCGCCGCCGGTGCCGCGCCGAGCCCGAGGGCGGCGCCTGCCAGCAGGGCGATACGTCCGAGCCTCTGTCGCATCAATAGCCTCCAGCCCGTCCGGAAGTGCATGGCGGGTGCCATCGACAATCGGCCGGAAATACTCGATGTTCAGGCTTGTGTCCGGTTTCGATTACGGTCAGCCCGGAACTCGCGGATGACGTGCCGTTGGGCGAACGCCGCTGCTACGCGGCCCGATTGCGCGACTGCCGGTCTTTACGCCGGCCGAGCCAATCAACCAGCGCGATGATCAGAGCACAAAACGTGATGCCTATCAGGATCCCGAAAGCGTTTTCCATCGCCACGCTCCCATCAGCCACAGCGCGGTCAAAACAATCACGATCCAAATCATCACGCCCGCAACAATGATCGTCAAGGACAACGGCTCCTGCCCCACGAACTGACCGAAGACCAGGGCAGCGGCCGCGAAATTGGCAAGGTCCAGCAGCTTCTCGCCGAATACGGCTCGCGGTCCCGGCCTCAATCGTGCCACGTCCCCTCCGGCCGACAGACAACAAGCCAGGAACGTGCCCCTGCGGATTTCCGATGAAAATCCGGATCCAGCATGCCGGAGTACGGCGTTTCTGCCGCCTTGACACGCCGTGCATTCGGCAGTTCTGAACAACAGCGCCACGCAAAGTCCTGATGATCGAACGCAGTCGTATGGCCCGGAACAGCTCGCGTCAGCGCCGATCACCGTTGGCTACGCCCCCCTTCCGGCACGCCCGGCCCGGAACTCGCGGATGACGGTCAGCATCTGGTCGTGCACGCGGCCGTTCGAGGCGACGAGGTGCGCCGCTGCGGAATCGAACGGCGTCCCATCCATCCCGGTCACGCGCCCGCCTGCCTCCCCGGCAATCAGCGCGCCGGCGGACACGTCCCAGGGTTTGAGGTGCTGTTCCCAGAACGCGTCAAAGCGGCTGGCCGCGACGTAGCACAAATCAAGCGCGGCCGATCCCAGCCGGCGAACCGCACGCGCGCGGCTCAGAAACTCGCCGAAGAGCGCGACGAGGTCGCCGGCTTCCTGGTGCACGTTGTAAGGAAAGCCTGTGACGATGAGCGCATCGATGAGCGTCGACGTCTCCGAGACCGCCAGCGCCTCGCCATTCAGCTGCGCGCCGCCGCCCCGCACCGCGGTGAACAGCTCGCGGCGGCTCGCGTCGTACACCGCGCCCACCTCGGTGCGGCCATCGATCTCGAGCCCGAGCGATGAGCAGTAGATCGGGAGCCCATGCGCGTAGTTCGTCGTGCCGTCGAGCGGATCGAACACCCATCGCCAGCGGGAGGGCGGCCGCGTCGACGATCCCGCGCCGAACTCCTCGGCCAGCAGGTCATGGTCCGGAAACCGCTCGGCGATTACCGCGCGGCACATGCGCTCGCACTCGAGATCCACCTCGGTCACCAGGTCGATTTCGCCCTTCTTCGACACGCGGAACCCGGACGCCTGCCCGGCCAGCTGAATCTCACCGGCGCGTGTGACGATGTCTATGGCTGTCTGGAGGAACTGGGACATTTTCGATGTTCAATTTTCAATTTTCAATTTGGATTTGAAAATCAAATCGAAGATTGAAATTTGAAGATTGAAAATGTTCAGGCTTGCTGCGGCTGGGCGCGCTTGACCATCACGACCTCCATGCCGCCCTCGGGCGCGCGGCGGAGGTTCATTTCATCCATGAAGTTTCGAATGAGGAAGATCCCGCGGCCGCTCGACTTGAGGAGGTTCTCAGGGGCGCAGCAATCGACCAGTTTCTCGGGATCGAAGCCGGCCCCCTCGTCGCGCACGCGAATGGAAACGCCCGGGCCGGCCTGGTCCTCGAACGAGGTGAACTCCAGGTGCACGCGCTTGCGCTCATCGTTCCGATTGCCGTGCGTGATGGCGTTGACGACACACTCGCGGATCGCGACGCCAAGCCAGTGCACCGCATCCTCGTCCAATCCTGCGGCCTTGCCCATGTGATCGCTCACCCCCTGGACGAGGTCGAGCATGTCGAGGGAGCTCCGGAAGTCGAGGCGGACCGAACTGCCGCGCATCATGAACGGGATTTCATTATAGGGCACCTGTTATAGTCGTCTGATGTCGAGCCAGACGGTCATGGTCCAGCCCACCCCGCGCGTGCGCGGGCGGGTGCGGCCGCCGGGCGACAAGTCTATTTCACATCGGTACGCGCTGCTGGCGGCCATCGCCGACGGGCGTTCGACAATCCACGGGTATTCAACCGGTGCCGACTGTGCCTCGACCCTCCGCTGTCTCGAGGGGCTCGGCGTCGAGATTCAGGAAGGGCCTCGCGACCCGGGGCGCGGCCGCGACATTGGCATCGCGGGCCGCGGCATCCGCGGCCTGACCGCCCCCGGGGCGCAGCTCGACGCCGGCAATTCCGGCAGCACCATCCGGATGCTGGCGGGCATCCTGGCGGCGCATCCGTTCCCCGTTTCGATTACCGGCGACGATTCGCTTCGCCGCCGCCCGATGCGCCGCATTATCGTCCCGCTCGAACGGATGGGCGCGCGGTTCACGTCAGACGCCGGCCGTCCCCCGCTGACCATCGAAGGGTCGTCCCGGCTGGCCGCGATCGATTTCGAGCCCGACGTCCCGAGCGCGCAGGTCAAGAGCGCCGTGCTGCTCGCAGGGCTCCACGCCGAGGGCGTGACCGCCGTGCAGGAACCGCTGCCGACGCGCGATCATACGGAAAGGGCGCTGCAGGCGTTCGGTGGAACGGTCTCGCGCGTTAATACCAGAGTGTCGGTGGCGGGCGGCCAGCGCCTGCGAGGCCGCGACCTCGTCGTCCCTGGCGATCTCTCGTCGGCTGCCTTCTGGATGGTGGCCGCATCCGCCCTGCCCGGGTCAGAGGTGACCATCGAGGAGGTTGGCCTCAACCCCACGCGCGCGGGCATCCTGGACGTCCTCCGGCGCCTGGGGGCCCACATCGAGATCTCCGAGACGGCCGGCGGCGACGCCGGCGAACCCATGGGAACGATCGTGGTCAGGCATGGCGGCCTGCGGGAGACGAGTGTGGCGCCCGAGGAGGTTCCCGGGGTGATCGACGAGCTGCCGGCGCTCGCGGCGCTGGCCACGCATGGCGGCGCGCTCTCGGTCACGGGGGCCCAGGAGCTGCGCGTCAAGGAAAGCGACCGCATTTCGGCGCTGGCCGAAGGACTCCGGCGGATGGGGGCCGACATCGAGGAGCAGCCCGACGGCTTTCACGTCCGCGCGACGCGCCGGCTGCGCGGCGGCGAGGTGGACGCCCTCAACGATCACCGGCTGGCGATGGCGTTCGCGATTGCCGCCCTCGGTGCGTCGGGCCCAACCACCATCCGCGACGCCGGCGCCGCCGCCGTGTCGTATCCGGAGTTCTTTTCCGTGCTCGAATCGCTTCGCGCGTGAGGGCTGACAAGCTGTATCTCGTGGGATTCATGGGCGCGGGCAAGACGACCGTCGCGGCCGCGCTGGGGACGCGGATCGGCTGGCGCAGCGAGGACATCGACGAGCGGATCGAAACGCGCGAGCGCCGGTCGGTTGCGGCGATCTTCGTCCAAGAGGGGGAGGCGTACTTCCGCCAGGCCGAGCGGGACGTGCTGAGCGACCTGCTGCCGCTGCGCAACGCGATCGTCGCCACCGGCGGCGGGACGTTCTCCGACCCGGGCAACCGCGCCATCATGTTGAGCGACGGCGCCGTGGCCTGGCTCGACCTGCCGTTGAGCCGCGTCATCGAGCGGATCCCGCCGGATGGCCGCCGGCCGCTGGCCGCCGACCTGGTCCAGATGGAACAGCTCTACCAGCAGCGCCGGCTCGCCTATGCGGAGGCGCACGTGCGCATTGACGCGGCGAGGCCGGTTGAAGAGATTGTCGAGCGGCTGCTCGAGTGGATCGGATACTAGTCGGTGAAATACCTCGTCATCAGCGATATCCACGCAAACCTTGAGGCGCTCGAGGCCACGCTGCAGGCGGCCGGTCCGTACGACCAGGCGCTCGTGCTCGGGGACCTCGTGGGCTACGGCGCCGACCCCAACGGCGTCATCGATCGTGTGCGCGCCCTGCCGACCGCGGCCATCATCCGGGGGAATCACGACAAGGTCGCGTCGGGACTGGATTCCGTCGAGAGCTTCAACTACCTGGCGCGCCAGGCGATCGAGTGGACGGCCGCGGCACTGACCCCGGAGAACCGCGACTGGCTCGCGGCGCTCCCCCAGGGACCCGTGCTGATCGACGATTTCACCGAGATCTGCCACGGCACGCCGTTCGATGAAGATATGTACGTCTTCGAAGAGATGGACGCGGTGCGCGCGCTGAAGGCCACTCGCCGCCAGCTCTGTCTGTTCGGTCACACGCACGTGCCGGCGATGTTTACGCTCGGTGAGGCGCCCCCTGAGTCGGGGATACCCCCGCCGCCCGGCGCCATGCAGCTCGACGTCACCGTGCCGGTGCAGGGCTCGCCGTTCCAGATCGATCTCGCGACGCCGCTGCAGTATCTCGTGAACTGCGGCGCCGTCGGGCAGCCGCGCGATGGGGACTCGCGGGCGGCCTACGGGATGCTCGACACCGGCGCGCGAACGCTGACGATCATGCGGACGGTCTACGACCTGGCGACGGCCCAGGCCAAGATCGTGGATGCGGGGCTTCCCGAGGTGCTGGCCCAGCGGCTTGGCGTGGGCCGCTGAATTCAGGACAGTTGCACGGCTCCGCCGCTTGCGCGGCGCATGCACTGGTCCACGGCTTGGACGAGTCGATCGGGGTCGCATGGTTTCCGGCACACATACGCGAAGTCCTTCGCGTCGACATCGGTCATGTCGGTGCCGCTCACCACGATTACGGGGATGTCGCGGGTGTCGGGGCGCGCTTTCAGCTCGCGGTGCACGTCGCGCCCGTCAACGCGAGGCAGCGCTAGATCGAGGATGACGAGCGCCGGCATGGAATGCTCGATCTGGCGGAGGGCATCAGCGCCGTCCTCGACCGCCGCGACGACATAGCCGGCCGTGCGCAGCGCGTTTCGGTACAGTTCGCGAAGTTGCGGATCGTCCTCGACGATGAGGATCCTCCGCCACGACGACGTAGCCACGATGTGATCATAAAGTATTCTTTCCGCCCTTAAAGCTCGGCCGTGGGACCTATCGGTCTTTTTGCCGTCCATTCTGCGCCCGCCTGAGCTGGGCGGCGTATGCGTCGGCAGCCGCCCGCGACCCCAGGATCCATCCCACGACGATGCCGAGGATCAGCACGCCCGGGATGTAGAGGAAATGGGCGGCGGTCGGCATCAGGTGCGGGGGCGCTTGACGTCCGACTGGAGGCGATCGAGCTCGCGTTGCACGACGCCGAGCCTCCGCGCGACCGAGATCACGTAGGCGAAGAGCGCCAGCACGACGAACGAGTACGCGGTGACGAGCAGCGGCGCGGCCGGCAACTGATCCTGCGGCGGCAGCTGGTCGATCGGGACGAATTCTTCCTGCTGTTTCGGTTCCGGCTGCTGTGTGTCGACGGGCACTCCCAGAGTCGCGCCCACCAGGAGAATAGCCAGGAGAAGACGTCTCATCATAGCGTTATGCATCCACCGAGAGATAAAGGGCATCGAGCCGCGCGCGCTGTTCTTCCAGCCGCACCCGCATGCGCAGCAGCAGGATGAACAGCAGGAAGAACGTCGCGAATGTGAACCACACCGGGAGCCCCATCGACACCGGCAGCGTCGGCAGAACATTCGTCGTCGGATGAATGGTGCGCCAGTAGTTCACCGAGATGTAGATGAAGGGCACGTTGGCCATGCCGAAGAGCGCCAGCCCCGCCGCGAGCTTGTCGGAGCCTGGGCCGCCGTATTTTCGAAGCAGCAAATACGCGACAGCGACCATCCATCCCATCAGGCTCGCCGTCAGACGGACGTCCCACTGCCACCAGACGCCCCACGCCTTCCGGGCCCACAGCGGCCCGGTCACCAGTGTAATGATGCCGAACAGGACCACGAGCTCCGCGGCCGCCCATGCGATCCGGTCGTGCCGCGGGTTGCCGCCAAACAGGAACCGCACGCTCGCGACGCCGCACACGACCGCCGCGAGGAGGAATATCAGCGCGGACGGAAGGTGCACGTAGAAGATCTTCTGCACCAGCCCCATGGTCGATTCGTAGGGCGCGTTGGCGATCAGGATCGGCGCCGCGGCAAACATCAGTCCGCAGACGACCGCGGCAGGCACAAACCATTTGGGCATATCGTTCAGGTCCGGCTAAAGCCGGACACTACGTACGAAGTTAATCCGTCATCAGCGGTTCAAACGTCCAGAGCGCCAGCGTCACGAACACCACGTCGAAGCAGCCGAGCAGCGCCAGCCAGAACCGGATGCTGTCCATGTCGAGCTCCGGCTGCAGCAGCGTGGCCGTGGCGCGGACACCGGCAATGATGACCGGAACGGTGATCGGATACAACAGCACCGGCAGCAGCACGTCGCGCGTGCGCGCGCGTACAAGCATCGCGGCGAACAGCGTCCCCACCGCCGCGAACCCGATCGTACCCGCCAGCAGGATGATCGCCAGCCAGACGGGGTGAGCGAAGAGCGGCGCCTGGAACAGCAGCGCCACGAGCGGCACGAGGACCATCTCGCACGCGCCCAGCAGAGCCACGATCCCGAGCAGCTTGCCGACGTAAATCGCGGGGCGCGCGGCCGGGGCGAGCAGCAGCGCGCGCAGCGTCTCGGACTGGCGCTCGCGCTCGAAGGCGCGCCCCAGCGCGAGCGTCCCGGCAAACGCAATCGAGATCCACAGGATGCCGGCCGCTCCGTCCTCCGGCGCGCGCCCTTCACGCACCAGCGCGAAGGCGAACACGAGGACGCACGACACGGCGAAAAAGAGCGTCGTGTACGCGATCTCCAGGCTGCGGACCTCCACCGTCAGGTCCTTGCGCAGCACGAGCCAGACGACGCGCGCGAACATGATCAGGCGCGGCTCATGACGTCGCGGTACGTGGACCGCAGCGCGCCAGGACGATCGATGGCGTCCAGCATGCGCCCCTCCCGCAGGAAGACGGCGCGATCGAACATCCCCTCCGCCAGGTCGAGATCGTGGGTCGCGAGGACAACGATGGCGCCGTCCTTCTTCAGCGACCTGAGCCGGGCCGCCAGCGCGGCCGCCGACGCGTCGTCGAGTCCCGTGAACGGCTCGTCGAGGAGCAACAGGCGCGGGCGATGAATGAGCGCGCGCTCGAGCGCCACCCGCTGTCGCATCCCGCGCGAAAAATTCGAGACGGGATCGCCGGCACGGCCGGCCAGCCCCGCCTGCCGGAGCGACTCCAGTGCGGCGCGGCGGGGGTCGGCGATGCCGTACAGCGCCGCGAAAAACTCGAGGTTCTCCTGCGCCGTGAGCTCCGGGTAGAGGAAGAGGTCGTGGCCGAGCACGCCGATCGAGCCGCGCAGCGCCGCGCCGTGCGCGGCCGCGTCGTGCGCGCCGTACCGGATCCGTCCGCCGCTCGGACGCAGGAGCGTCGCCAGCATGGCGAGCAGCGTCGACTTCCCCGCGCCGTTCGGCCCAAGCAAGCCGAGCACGGTGCCGCGTGATGCCTGGAATGTGATGCTGGAGACCGCCCGCCGGCGGCCGAAATGACGCGAAACGTCGTCGACGGTCAGGTCGTCGAAATCAAGGACAGGAATCACGCGGCGACGTCCTCGCCGCCTCCCCGCGGGGTGTGCACCTCGTCCAGCTCACCGTAGACCTGCTCGAGCTCGGCGAGAAGGCGCTGCCGCCGCGCATCGTCCACGGCGCTCCCCGCGCGGCGCCGGGTCTCGAGCGCCGCCAGTTCCGCCAGCAGCGCCTTCCTGCGCGCGATGAGCCGCGGCCGCGGGTCTGTCGTCGCCGTCCGGGCACCGAAGGCCATCCAACCGCCAAACGCCACGATCGCAGCGGCAAGGCCGAGCGCGACGTAGCGCGGCATCGGATTGTGCGCGGGAAGGTCCGTGAGCTGTACCGTGACCGTGCCGCCGGCTGCCACGGCGGGCCCGCTTGCGAGCAGGAACGGCGTCCCGGTCTCGGCGCGCACCTCGCCGACGGTGGAAAACTGCGGCGACGACATCGACGCCGAGCCCACCTTTTCCATCGCGACGGTCAGCTGCTGCACCGGAATCGGCCACGTCTGAGTCACGGTGAGGTTCGGGCTGTCGTGCCGGAGCTGAAATCCCACCTGGACCGGCGTCACGCCCGGCGCGAAAGGACCCGTCACCGTGACGCGATCGCCGCTCACCGTCGCCGTGGGCGACGACCCTTCGAGGATGGCCGCGCCACCCGCGCCTTCCGGCAGGTCGATGATGAGCGGGCCGCCGATGCTCACGCGCGTCCGCGCATTGTTGAGGATGTCGAGCACGTAGAACATCTGCAGCGCGTCGTCGTTGAATTCCATCAGGACGCGGGAGTTCGAACCGATGACGACCACGCCCGGCACGGCAGGCGCCGCGGCGGCAGCCGCCGCCTCCTTCTCCTTGCGCGCCGCCGCATCCTTCAGGCCGGCCACGAGGATGACGCGGAGGCCGCCGGACGCCGGCACCATGAAGGTCTCGGAGGTGAGCGGCTCGCCGCTGACGTTCGCTTCCGCGCGCACGTCGGCGCCGGGTGTGAGGTTCGTGAACTCGGCGCGTCCCTGGCCGTCGGTCCTCGCGCTCCGCGGCGAGCCGGCGACCGTCAGGCGGACATCCTGGCCGGCGACGTTGTTGCCGATCGCCTCACGGACGACGCGCACGGTGACCGTGCCGGTCGGCAGCTCCGCGGCCGGGATGGCGCGGCCATGGATCAGCGCGGGATCGGGCATCGCGACCTGCGCGAAGCAAATCCCAAATCCCAAAACCCAAGTCCCAAACACTAACCCTACACGCCTCATGCGCTGTCCAGCTTCGAGCCGCAACTCTTGCAGAATTTCGCGTCGAGGTCGTTCTCCGTTCGGCATCCGACACAGACTCTTGTGGGGCGAGCCACGGCACCCCCCCGCGCAGGCGCGGCGGGGACCCCGCCTCCCGGCTCGCCACGCGAACCCGACAGGGTTCGCGCCACAGCAGATTGACCAACCCTTCGCGCGATCTCTTTTTCAATCTGGTCGCGATACGTGCTGCCCGCGTCGAGTTGCCGCATCAAGCCGGCCGCACGCGACCGCAGCCGCGCGCTCATCTCGGCGAAGTCCTTGTCCGACACCTTCCCCATCGCGCGATCGAACTCGAGCTCCTTGATCGACCGGAGGACGAGGGTCTTTTCGCGCTCGAGCGCGGCTCTCGTGCGTCCGCCCAGCACGGGCGAGCCGATCACTTCGTCGCTGCCAATGAGCGGCGAGAGCGTACGCCACGCGGCGACGCCGACGACCGCCGCCGTGAAGATCGTGAGGCTGAGGAGGATGATGCCCGCCGGCGTCTGGCCGGTCGAGACGAAGACGACGATCGTCGCGCCGATGAGTCCTGCGAGGGTGAAAAGCTGCCAGGGCTCGAGGGCGTCGCGGGATGCATGGTCCGGCTGAAGCCGGACACTACGCGCCCCTTCCGTAGTGTCCGCCTTGAGGCGGACCCCGCCGGACTCAGTCGAGGTCTCGGAGCTCATCGTCCAGGCGCGCGCTCACCGCCGGATCGAGACCGGCGTCGCCGGCGGCTGCCGGGGCGGCCTGGCGGGACCAGCGGCGCGCGGTGACGACGATGCCGATGAGCGCGGCGGCGGCGGCGAGGTAGGGAAAGAGCCACGCGAGACGATTGAAGCCCTGGTCGAGCGGCGCCGCCAGCACGGCCTGCCCGCCGAATTCTTTGACGAAGGATGCCTTGATGGCATCGTAGTCCTTGCCTTCGGCGATGTAGCCGGCCAGCCTCGTGTTCTGCGCATCATAGTGCCCGCAGTTGGGCCGCATCTGGCAACTACCCATGATCTGCTGGCACCCGCACGTGCACATGATCTCGCCCTCGAGCCGCCGCTGCAGCGCGCTGCGTTCACGCGGCGCCACGGTCTCGCCACTCTGCGCGATGACGGCCGCGGGCCACAGCAGGAGCGACAGCAGGAGGAGCGCTGTCGTGACGGCGTTCGCCGGAATTCTGGCGACGGCAAACGCGAACACGGTATCGGGGAGCAGCGCGATGCCGGTGCCGAGCGCCAGGATCCCGAACCCCACCCACACCCAGTTCACCAGCGGATTCACGACAATCTCCATGCTGGCACTCTGTTCTTCCAGGTTGAACGCCGGTAGCACCAGGTAGATGTCTTCGGAAATCGAGCGCCGGATCGCCACTTCCGTGGTCGGCTGGTCCTCGTGCTTGCGGAAGAACCACTTGGCCGGATACATCTTCGCCAGTTCCTCGCCGTCCCGGAACACCGTCGTGTGGGCGGTGATCATCTGCTTCTGGCCGTCGTCGGTGACACGGACGGCATCCAGGCGTACGACGATGTCGCCGACTTCGGCCTGCTGGCCCGGCCTGAGCAGCACCTGCTCGTCCTTGGAGAAGCCCTTCCCCGCGAAGCCAAGGAAGATCAGCACGATGCCGACGTGGACGATGTAGCCGCCGTAGCGGCGCTTGCTGCGGGCGACGAGCCCGATGAGCGCCGTGAAAACGTCGGTGCCGGTGGCGCCCTGGCGCACGCGGGCGCCGCGCCAGAACTCCTGCCCGATCGTGCCCATCACGAAGCCGCACAGCGCGAAGCAGATCCCGGAGGTCCACACCCGCACGCCCAGCGCCACGAGCGTGCCGGCCACGGCCAGCGCGACTGCGACGGGCACCAGAAACTGATCGCGGAGGTTGCGCACCGTGGACTTGCGCCACGCGAGCAGCGGACCGACACCTGTCAGGAGGAGCAGCGCCAGGCCGATCGGCAGCATCCATTTATTGAAGAACGGCTCGCCAACCGTGAGCCGCTCCCCGGTGACGGCCTCACTGATAGTTGGAAAGAGCGTCCCAAAAGCGATGAAGAATGCCGAGAACAGCAGAATCCAGTTGTTGGCCAGAAACGCCGCTTCGCGGGACACCCACGAATCCAGCTCGTTCCGGGCCCGCAGCAGCGGGAGCCGGTAAATCACAAACCCGAAGCTCACCGTCAGGATCGAGATCATGAAGATGATGAACATCCGGGCGAGCGCAGGGTCTTCGCCAAACGCATGGACTGACTGAACGACTCCCGACCGCGTCAGGAATGTCCCGAAGATCGTGAGGAAGAACGTGAGGATGACGAGCGTGACGTTCCACACGCGCAGCATGCCGCGCTGCTCCTGCACGCGGATGGAGTGCAGGAAGGCGGTGGCCGTGAACCACGGCAACAGGCCGGCGTTCTCGACCGGGTCCCAGCCCCAGTAGCCGCCCCAGCCGAGCTCCTCGTAGGCCCAGATCATCCCGAGGCCAAGCCCCACCGACAGGAACAGCCACGAGATCATCGTCCAGCGGCGCACGGCGCGCAGCCACGAGTCGTCCAGGTAACCGGTGATCAGCGCCGCCATGCCGAAGGCGAACGGGATCGTCAGCCCGACGAAGCCGGTGTACATGGTGGGCGGATGAATCACCATGTAGAAGTTCTGGAGCAGCGGGTTCAATCCGGCGCCGTCGGTGGGGTTCTCCGTGAGGTACGTCTCGAACGGATTGTTGTGAATCACCATCAGGAACAGGAAGAACATCTGGACGAGGGAGATGACCGCCACGACGTACGGGATGAGCTCCCGGTGGCGCTCCCTGTTGACGTAGACCGCGGTGCTGCCGAACAGCGACAGCAGGAACACCCAGAACATGATCGACCCGTCGAGGCCGCCCCAATATGAGGTGATCTTGTAGAAGAGCGGCTGCACCGAGTCGGAGTACCGCTGGACGTACTTGATGGAGTAATCGCCCACGACGAACGCGTAGACGATGATCGAGGAGGCCACCGACATGACGGCGGCCACGAGATAGAAGGCGCCGACGCCGCTCTCAATCAGCCGCTGGGAGCGGCGGCGCGCCCCGGCCACCGACGCGGCGAATGCGTACGCGCACACCACGAAGGCTGTAAGGAGGAGGTAGAAGCCCAGGGAGGCCATGGTTCAGCCTCCGGCTAATTGGTCCCGCCGGCCCCGATCGCCTGCGGCTCGTACTTCGACGGGCACTTCGCCGTCATCCCCGTCGCATGGAAGCCGTCCGGGGCGAGGGTGCCCTGCAGCACCACTTCCGCGTCGTTCTTGAACGTGTCGGGGACGATGCCGGTGTAGGACGCCTGCACCACCTGTCCCTTGCTGTGCATCTCGAAGCGGTACTCGAGCGAGTCGCGCTTGCGCGTGACGTTCTTCGCATAGCCGTGGATCTGGAGCGGCTTGCCGTACCAGACGTCCGGCTGCCCCGTCACCTCTTCCACGTGCTTGTAGTACTGCGCGCTTTCGCCCAGCGTGCTGTACAGGAGCGCGCCGAACGCCAGCGCGAGCACCAAACCCGTCAGACCGATCTTTGCTGCCTTGTGACTCATATATAAGGACCTTCGCCGTGCGGCGCCCTTCAGGATATCAATAAACCCGCTCGCTTGCACAGGTCGTAGACCAGCGCCACCGGCAGGCCGACCACGTTCGAGTACGAGCCTTCGATCCGGGTCACGAACCGCGAGGCCAGCCCCTGGATGGCATACGCGCCCGCCTTGCCCATTGGCTCGCCCGAGCGGACATAGGCCGCAATCTCGGCGTCACTCAGGGGCGCGAACTCAACGGTTGTGACGTCGATCCCGTCGTTGACCGTGATGGAATCAGGCACGTAGGCGGCGGCTCCGGCACCGCTGACGTGGACGGTCTTCGCCGGCTCGGCGATCAACGCGACCCCCGTCATGACCTGATGCTGCCGTCCGGCGAGCGTCCGGAGCATGCGGCGCGCATCGGCCGCATCGGCCGGCTTTCCGAGAATCTCGCCGTCCACGACCACGACGGTATCTGCGCCGAGCACGGGTCTGTTCCCAGCCTCGGGCAGCACCCTGAGCGCCTTCTCTTCCGCAAGCCGCGCCACGTGCTGCGCGGGCGTTTCCCCTGGGCGAACGGACTCATCGACGTTCGCAATCAGCACATCGAAGTGGATGCCGGCGGCGCGCAGGAGTTCAGCTCGCCTCGGCGACGCGGACGCGAGGATTAGGCGGACGGGGGACATTTGAGAATTTGCAATGTTCAATTTGAGGATTGGATGCAGAATTTGCACATTTGAGTATTGGGCATTATCCCGCCATCGACAGACCGCGGCATCTCCGGCGGCACGAGCGTTGCCCTGGCTCCTCGGTATGAGCACGGCCGATGATCTCCAGAAGCGAGCGGAAGATTTCGCTGATCTCTCAATCAAGTTCGTCGCGGGGCTTCCGCACACGCTGATCGCCCAGCGCCTCGGCGGACAGTCTCTGGACGCATTAACTTCCGTCGCTGCAAATTACCGGGCCGCCCGCCGCGGACGGTCATACAAGGAGTTCGCCGCACAGCTTGGAATCGTCTCAGAAGAAGCCGATGAATCCGTTTTCTGGCTCCAGCGAATCTCAAACGCTGATATCAGAAGCACGATTGCGACCACTCCGTTGCTGAGCGACGCCGAGGAATTGGCGAGAATCTTCTGTGCATCGGCGCGGACCGCGCGCGGCCGCCGTGGCGGCCGCACCGACTGAACTCAAATTCTCAACTCAAATTCTCACATTGCAATTCGCAGATTGAAAATGAATGATATCCGCCCATGATCCCTGCGCAGCAAGTGATGCCGCACGCGCTTACGGCGATTCTGCGGAAGGCGCCGCTCACGCCCGAGAAGGTCGCATTCGCGTGGCGGACGACGGTTGGCCCGGCCGTCGACCGCGTGACCACCATTGAACTGAAAGGGCGCGTTCTCCACGTGCGGGCTCGGGACGCCGCGTGGCAGCGCGAAGTGGAACGATCGGCCGGCCTCATTCGTGCACGACTCGCCGCCTTGCTTGGGGACGACGTCGTGCGCGGTCTCGACGTGATCGCGGAGTAGCGTCTCGCCCGGATCAGGCAACTACGGTATCAGACCCTCGAACAGGACAATGTCCGTTTCGGTCTCGGCGACCGCGGCGTACACGTGCCGGCCGTCCGCCGACCAGGATGCATGGCGCGTGATGGTGATCGCGCGGCTGCCAAAATCGGTGATCGGCTTCATCGAACCACCAGCGCTCGGGAGCAGCCAGATATTCGTGGTCGTTCCATCCGTCAGCGGCATCGACAGCCAGCGATCGTCCGGCGACAGCATGATGTGGGCCATCCCGGGCGAGATCGGAACACGGCCGCCCGCCACGTGTGTCAGAGTGGTCGAGGGTCCGTCCGGCGGCTCGGCACGGCGGACCTCGCGGCCCGCACCCCAGTTGCCGAAGATCGATGGCCGGAGGGTGACGCAGTAGTACAGGGTCCGGCCGTCGGAGGAAATGGCGGGTTCGCGGACTCCGGCTTCGCACCGCACGACGACCGGCGGCCCGCCGTCGACCCGGACCTTTTCGATCTGCTGCTGCGCGTTGTCGACGAGTGAACGGTAGAAGAGCCAGCGGCCGTCGGCCGACCAGCACGGCTCCCAGGCGGTCGACGCCAGCCGACGCAGCTCGCCTCCGTCGGGATGAACCGCCCAGAGATCCGGCGTGGCGTTCCGCAGCATGACAAAGACGATCCCGTTCCCCACAGGCGACCACCGGGGCGCCGCGACACAAATCCCGGGATCCTGCTCGAAGGTGATTTGTCGCGACCCGGATCCGTCCGTGCGCGCCACCCACAGGTTGCCGTGGCCGCCGTTGTCCGACAGGTAGACGACCTCTTTGTCATCGGGACTCGGTGACGGAACCTGCGCATGCCCGGTCTGGCGGGTGATGCGAACAGCATCGCGTGTATTCTCGGACGGCGCTCCTGACACCGGGATCTTCCAGATGTCAGAACGGCTGGTGATTCGCGCCGCGGCCAGCCGGCCGCTTCTATCGATGTCCGGATGGACGTACGACTGATCACCGAACGTGAGCTGACGATCGTGGCGGCCGTCGCAATCGATCGTCCGCAAGTTGTAGGTCGGGGGATATCGCAGGGTGCTGGCGCGCGATGAACTGTAAATGAATCCCGATCCGTCAGCTCTCCAGCAGAAGCCGTTCAGCCACTCGGTCAGCGCCACATGCCGCGGCTCATCGGATCTGGTGGACACGATATCCAGCCAGACGTCCCACCCTGTCATGCGCGCGCGCTGAAACGCGATCAATCGGTCATCTGGCGACCACCGCGGCGATGTGTAGGTAAAGCCCGGCGCCAGGACCGCCACGCGCATCGACTGCGATCCATCCCGCGTCACTGCCGCAAGGATTACGTCGTCGCCGGATGCCTGAAAGGCGGCGATCGATCTCCCATCATGACTGACATCGCCGCCGCCAATCGCCGAGGCAACTCGCCGGGGCGCTCCACCGAGCGCGCTGATCTCCCAGATGGTTCCTTCTTCTCCATCGTTCGTCGGCGGCGTGTAATAGATGAGCGAGCTGGAATCAGGGGCCCAGCGCGGGCTCTCATGGTCGACGTCGTCGCGCGTCACCTGGAGTGCGGCGCCGCCGGCCAGCAGCCGGATCCAGATCTGACGCCTCTGCCCGACAATCGCCGCAAAGGCGATCATCTTGCCGTCAGGTGACAGCGCCGGCGCTTCCTTCTTGCCTGAAAAATCGGTGAGTCGCCGAAACGCGACCTCGGACCGCCCGCCCGGCGGAGAATGCGCCGCCCGGCCCGCATCCTCGCCCGGCTCGAGGTGGCTTCGCGCATCGCCGACGTCGCGAAGGCGGCGCCTCGGTTGTTTCTCGAGGCAGCGGCGCACGAGGCGCGTCGCGCTCGGCGGAACCGCCGCTGGAATCAGGGTCCAATCGGGTTCGCGCTCGAGAACGGCGGCAAGCGTATCGGTTAACGTCGGTCCCGCAAACGCAGCGGCGCCGGTGAGCATCTCGTACAGCACGCAGCCGAATGCCCAGATGTCGGTGCGCTTGTCGACCGCCTGCCCGCGCGCCTGCTCCGGGCTCATGTAAGCCGCGGTTCCCAGAATCACCCCGGCACGGGTGCCGATGGCGGTGATGGTTGGCGAATGCGTGAGATCCGGACTGGCGGCGTTACTATCCGCCGCTTTGGCCAGACCGAAGTCCAGGACCTTTACGATACCGTCCGCCGTAATCTTGATGTTGGCCGGCTTGAGGTCGCGGTGCACGATGCCCTTCTCGTGCGCCGCATCGAGTGCGTCGGCAATCTGTGTGGCGATCGACAGCGCGTCGGCAACTTGCAGAGGCCCGCGCGCGATGCGCTCTGCGAGCGTCTCGCCGTCGACCAGCTCCAGCACCAGCGCACTCCCGAGCCGGCTACAGCCGTCCCCCACGTCCGCAGCGTCTTCGACGCCGTAAATCGCCGCGATGTTGGGATGGTTAAGCGCGGCCAGCACCCGTGCCTCTCGCTCGAACCGCGCGCGGCGCTCAGGATCCGCCGTAAAGGCCGCCGGCAGGATCTTGATCGCCACGTCGCGCCCCAGCCGCGTGTCGCGCGCCCGATAGACCTCCCCCATCCCGCCGGCGCCAATGCGCTCCTGCAGGTGGTAGACGCCCAGCCGCCTCTCGATCTGCTGCCAGCGGGTCGGATCCATTGTGTGGAACGGCGATATTCTACGCCGTTCGAAGGTCGTTGGCGGAAACGGTGTGCGTTTCTAGACCTGGATCCGATGCGCGCCCGAGTAGATGTTACAGGCGTCTCCACGCACGAACCCCAGGAGCGTCACGTTGGCGTCACGCGCAAGCTCGATCGCCAGGCTCGATGGCGCCGAGACCGCGGCGACGAGGGGAATGCCGGCAACGACCGCCTTCTGGACGATCTCAAAGGAGGTGCGCCCGCTCACGAACAGCACGCGATCGGACAGCGGGATCCGGTCGAGGAACAACTCCCGGCCGATCACCTTGTCGACCGCGTTGTGGCGGCCGACGTCTTCGGCGCTGGACACGAGCACGCCGTCGCGGTCGAACACGCCGGCCGCGTGTAACCCTCCGGTCTCGTCGAAGGCGGTTTGTGTCGCACGCAGCGTCGCAGGCATCCCCGCAATCACGCCCGGCGACAGGGTCCAGGCGGACTCGGTGCGCTGGACATTGCACAGCAGGTCGTCGATGGATCGCCGGCCACACACGCCGCACGAGCTGTTCGCCGTCACGGCCCGGCGATGCGCCAGCGCCTCCGCCGCGCGCGTTGCCGCGTCCCCGGTCAGCCAGACGTTCAGCACGTTGCCGGGATCGCGCGCCTCCTTGTCGGTGCAGTGCTGGATGGACGCGATGTCTCCCACGTGCGTGATGATTCGCTCCGACAGCAGAAACCCGGCCGCCAGCTCGCGATCGCTGCCGGGCGTGCGCATGATCACCACGAACGGCGAGCCGCCAAAGCGGATCTCGAGCGGCTCCTCCCTTGCCGCGACGTCGCGCCGGCGCGCGACGCGTCCCGCCTCGATCCGGACGACGTCACCCGTGTGCACTGCGGGGTTCAGCGCGTCAACCGAAGAGGGACGTCCTCTCATGTTCTGACCAGACTGGCGCGGAGCCTCGTGTACCCTCGATCCCGCGCCCACAGATCAAGGGAGATGCTGGCGATATCGTCGACGACTGGGACCGCCCGGCCATCCTTCGTCAGATCGATCGTTTTGAGGTAGATCCGGCAGGTGTCGCAGGCCTCAATGCGCACGTGCGGAAACTGCTCCGCGGTGAATACCGGCAGCGACTCGAATTGCTGTTCGCCGCAGCCGACACAGACGAGGCGCAGATAGTCCCACTCCGTGAGACAGAGACCGCACACCAGCGCTCGTCGTGCGCCGTGGCCTTCTTCGCGGAGCACGCCGACGCCGGGGGATCCCCCGCAGACCGGGCATCGCGGGCCGCCGGACGCACCCGCGACTTCAGCAGCTTTCATTGGCAGGTAGTGT